>Ga0187878_1002490_pt1 | contig 16285 bp, 14 predicted proteins | sample June2016WEW_17_1_FD_132979 | JGI IMG/M metagenome (GOLD analysis project Ga0187878, IMG submission 132979) | Peatland microbial communities from SPRUCE experiment site at the Marcell Experimental Forest, Minnesota, USA - June2016WEW_17_150 | ecosystem: Environmental > Terrestrial > Soil >...
GGGCATCTGCGGCGTTGGCGCTCCTCGACGATGTACCAAGACATCGCCTGCGTCGCGCCGCCTTGCATCTGCCCCCGCGGCGCTCGGAACGCGGCCCCTCCTAATTCTCGGACGGGCTCCTAGAGACTCATCCGGAAAGGCCGTTTCTTGCGGATGACGACATTGAAAACAAAGGACTTCTGGGCCGGGAAATCGCGAAAAAGAGGCTTTCCGGATTCGTCTCTAGGGTCAGCGCCAGGCGCGGATGTCTGTGGTGTTGGTTGTACTCCCCCGCAACATATCCGCCGCAAAAAGCAGCATGAGCTGGGCGTCACGGAGCAGATTCAGGAAGATCTTATGCGGATAGATGCGCAGAAACTGGCGCCGACTCCAGCATTCGCTGGTTTTGTGCCAAAACTGGCGCAGGTCGGTGCGCGTGTACGTGACGCGCTTTGCCACACTCAAGTCCAAATCCCTGAAAGCCAAAGCAAGGCGTGATGGGACGCGCAGTTCGGGTACTTGCACCCGGGCCCTTATGTGCGCCAGTTGCAGTTCAGCCGCATGCAGGCCCCGGTTGACTTCTCCTCGCATACGCTCGAGTTCGACCCTGAGCTTTTTCTCGGCCTCACTGCGCTTGCGCGTCTGCAGCCAGAGTTCTTCCATCTCGAGCACTAGAGACAGCCAGGCGCCCGCGACTTTCCTTACCTCGTGGAAGCGGCGCACGAAATAACGCAACCGCGACTCGATCGTGAAGCCCGGCCTCCGTTCCTTCCGCTCCTTGAGGCGGAAGAAACCGTGGATCATAGGGTGCCCCTGTTCGATCAGAACCGAGTTCCGGTACCAGATGAAGTTGCGGAAAATGTTCCAGTAGTTCTCAGGATTGGCGTTGGCAAGCACCTCGCGCATGTATTCAAAAGAGTAAAACTCTTCCCAAGCCTTCCGGTAGGTCTTATACCACTCCCCCGGTTCGAAGTTTGGGTGATGCATGGTCTCGTGGAAGGAATCATAGTTGTTCAGGTCGGGATCCATCCACGCAGCCGCCTGCACCATGTTCAGGTGGTCGCGCGAACCGGGAATCGGAGTCAGCATGAAGAAGGACGCCTGTTCCACCTTCAGCTCCCGCTTCAGGCGTTCGATGTCCTCCTGCACGGACTCGGGCGTGTCGTAGGGAAAACCGATGATATAAGCGACATGAGTCGCCACCTTGGCGCTGTGCCAGGCCACGATCAGGTTCTTGTAATCCTGTACGCGGTTCTGTCCCTTGCCGGCAGCCTTCAGATTTTTCGGGTTGATGCTCTCCATGCCGATAAACACCTGGCTACAGCCGGCACTCGCCGCCAAGGCTACAAAGTCCGGGATCTTGTAGGACTGGGTATCGACCTGGATCATGAAGTCAACCAGGATGCCCTCGGAACGGAGACGCGCCATCATCTCAAAAACCTCGCGCCAATTGCCATTGCGCGCGAAATTGTCGTCGGTGAAGAAATAATAATCGATGCCGTGAAGGTGGTAGTTCTCTCGAATGGCGTGCTCCAGAGACTCGACCGAGCGCATGCGCATCTCCCGGCCCTGGACGTTGATGATGGTGCAGAAACTGCAATTGAAAGGGCATCCCCGGCTGCAGTCGATAGTTCCGAATTTTGCCGCTATGAACCGCTTCAGGTACCTGCCCGGTGGCATGGGAACGGGCTGGTTGGCCAGGGATGGCTTCTCCGTGAGAAAATCGTAGACGGGTTTGAGTCGATCGTGAAGCGCGTCCTGCAAAATGCCCGCCCAGGCGTCTTCGACTTCGCCTTTGACAATCGTGACGCCTATATCAATCAACTCCTGGATCTCTGGGCTGCCGGCGGGGAAAAGCGCCATGGTGCCGCTGACATGGAAGCCGCCGATCATGACCGGAATGCCGCCCCGGCGGAACCGGCGCGCAAGATCAGCAGCCCGCGGGAACTGATTCGACTGCACGCCCACTAATCCGATAACGGTCTTGCAGAAAGCGCTGCGATTAGATCGAATGAGGCGGCTAATCGGAATCTTCTGTACCGTTTCGTCAAAGATTTCGACTTGGATCTCCACCCCGTCGCCGAGTACTCCACGCTTTTTGACATCTTCAGTCAGGCTATAGAGGCAGGCGAGTGTGTTGCTGGGGAGCACGCCGCGCAGGTGGCGGATGACAAACCCCTCATCATCATATTTCGACGGCTTGATCAGAACGATTTTCAGGCGCCTCGGTGTTTCATGATTGTGCTCGGCTGTCTTCAATTCAATCCCTCGATAACAATTCGATCCAATGCTTGGAATCAATGCAAGTCCCGCTGATCAGATAAAAAGCCGAATTCCAATCAGGATCTCCGCGTGGCTCATGGACGAGTGCCCTTAGGTCACGATCCTAGTCACCTCCGAAAGCCCGGGTTCTCAACAGAAAACACTCACCCGAAGACCTAATCATATGAAGCCCCACGGCCTTTAGCAACCCGATTGGGCACCGGCCCTCGTAAAACTTACTTTTACAATTCAAGGGTCGCAGGCTTATCGCCCACGGCGTGTTGTTCAGGCCCGCCCCGGCTCGGAGCCCGTCCGAGAATTAGCAGGGGCCGCGTTCCGAGCGCCGCGGGAGCAGATGCAAGGCGATCTCTGCGTTGCTCGTCGTCAACGATGTGCACCGACACCGCCGCCTCCTCGCGCCTTGAGCTCGCCCCGCAAGCTCCATGCGCGCAACCCCTCCTAATTCTCGGACGGGCTCCTGGCATAGAAAAAGTTAGCAGCCCGTTTCCGAATCCTGTATGTTTTCGTCTTACGCCGGCGGGGACACCCAGGATGATGGTCCCACCGTCACATCCCATTCAGTCGTGGGATCTTCGCTGCGGCACAGGAGAGTCAGGACATGAGCAACAACGCATTCGATGAGCTCAAGTGGCGAGGACTGGTGTACGACTCCACCGAGGGGGTGCAGGAGATGCTCGCCCGCGCGCCCGTGACGGTCTATAACGGCTTCGATGCTACCGCCGACAGCCTGCACGTCGGACACATGGTCCCGTTGATCGCGCTGGCCCGCCTGCAGCGCTTCGGACACGTGCCTGTCGCGCTCGCGGGCGGCGGCACCAGCATGATCGGCGACCCCAGCGGCCGGTCCAACGAGCGCCAGTTGCTCTCACGCGAAAGCATTGAGGCCAACGTCGAGGCGGTCAAGCAGCAGCTCGCGCATTTTCTGGATTTTGAAATCAAGACCAATCCCGCACGCCTGATGAACAACGCCGACTGGCTCCTGTCGCTGAACCTGGTCGAGTTTCTGCGCGACGTCGGCAAACATTTCACGGTGAACTATATGATCAGCAAAGAATCGGTCAAGGTGCGCCTCGATCGCGAGGACGGCATCTCGTTCACCGAGTTCAGCTACATGTTGCTGCAGTCGTACGACTATCTGCACCTGTACGATCACGTCAACTGCACACTGCAAACCGGCGGAAGCGACCAGTGGGGCAACATCACGGCGGGTGTCGAGTTGATCCGCCGCATGAGAGGAAGGCCCGCTGGGGCGCTCGTTTACCCGCTTATCACCAAAGCGGATGGCACCAAGTTCGGCAAGACCGAATCGGGTGCGGTGTGGCTTTCTTCTGAGCGGACTTCACCGTTTCGCTTCTACCAGTTCTGGCTCAACACCGATGACCGCGACGTCATCAGCTACCTGAAATTCTTTACCTGGCTCAGCGAGCAGGAGGTACAGGAACTTGAAGCTGCCGTTGCCCAGCGCCCCGAACAACGAGAAGCGCAACGCCGCCTCGCCCGCGACATGACCGGCATCGTTCATGACAAGTCCGCGCTTCAGAAAGCCGAACAGGCCTCGCAGGTTCTGTTCGGCGGCGAGGTTGCCGGTCTGTCCGCAGCCGAGATTGAGGACATCTTTGCAGATGTGCCTTCAGGCCGGGTGCCTCGCGAGCAACTCGATGGCGATGGGCTGGCAATCGTGGATCTGCTCATGGACTGCAGGGTGGCTACTTCAAGGGGCGAAGCTCGCCGCGCGATTGAAGCCGGCGGCATCTATTTGAACAATCGGCGCGTTGCCGATGCTGCCCTCAAGATCGCCTGGCCCGAAGTCATCGACGGGCGCTTCCTCGTGCTGCGCCGCGGCCGTAAGAATTACTGGCTCGTGCGAATCCTGCGGTAGCGAAACGTGGCCGCCGTCGCAACACATAAGTCTCAGGATCTTTTCTATTCGGAAACAATGGCATGGAGAGCGGTTGGAAATCCCGCTCAAGCCCACAACCCTGTGCTAAGGCATTTCAGTCTGGAGTCATTGATCAAGATCACGACGGTCTTGCTGCGCAGTTAGCCGGCGAGCAACTCGAAAGCCTCCGCCAGTTTGCGCCGGACGAATTATCCATGCGTCATTTATCGAGGGCTTGCCGCAGAGAACGCGCCCACTCGGCGAGGGATACTTTGAGATAGCGAGCTGCTTCCCTCCCGCTGCGGCTGATCGGCCCCTCGGAGCCGGGTCTGACCCTGACCACCGCAAACACAGGGCCCTCTCCCGAGAGCACTTCCGGTAGAGATTTTGTATAACAGCCGGCGTCATCGATTGAGTAGATGCGGGCAAAACCCGCCCCGCGTGCCAGGTTCGCAAAATCCACCCGGCCGGCGCCCGGCACAGGCTGGTTTCCGGTAATTTCATAGGTATCGTTTTGGATCACGAATAAGATATAGTTCTTTGCCGCGGCCTGAACGGCAGTCACGAGCGTGCCCAGGGTCATGAGCATGCTGCCATCGCCGTTCAGGCAGATGACCTTCCGTTGGGGACATGCCATGGCAATGCCAAGAGCCAGATCCGCGGTATGGCCCATGGCGCTGTCCGCCGAAGCAAAATCCAGTTCGCTCTGCGAATACTTGCCCCAAGGGCGCGTGACGCCCATGCACGTGACTACGACAGCATCCTCGCGCAGCCTGGCCAGTGGTTCGAGGAACTCGTCCTTTGTCAGCATCACATCTCTCGCTCAAAAATATGATAACAGGATACCCACTTTTCGATTTCACCGACGAGCTCGCGGCAGGCTGGCCGGAAAGAAATTAGGAAATGGGTAACCTGTCACCATATTTCATGTCATGTCCCGCGTGATTAGGATACCAAACGGCTGCTGGCATGTTTCCACTCTCCGGAAGGCCGCCGAGAGCATGGGCACATCCTCATCGACGTGCAAAAATCCGTAAGGCATGCCCCAAGCCTTGAGGGTAGGTTCGGTAACCAGAGCCGCGGAATCCAGATGCGGCAGGCTAAGGGTCTCGGCGTCCAGCACGTCGCCTGGGGAATCAAGCCGCAAGCCCGTCATCTTCGCGTAGCCACGATAGGTGATCATGCAGACCAATGGGATTCTCATCCGGGTGATGGTTCCACGGAAGCTGTCACCGCTCTCGCACAACCCGGTATTCTGAATCAGAACGACCGGGGTCTTGCTGCCGATCCACAGGCCGGCCGCGATTGCGAAGGCCTCGCCCTCGCGCGTCACCGCGACGAGCGCAATATCCTTGTCCCCGCTGAGGAGATCGAACAGCTTCGCCGAGGAGTTGTCGGGCAAGCCGATCACGTGAGTTACCCTATTCACCTTCAGTTCTTCGAGAATCAGCCGCGCCTGAGCCACAAATCACCTCGCATCGGTCGGTATCCTACATCAGGAGCGATCGTGCCGGAAGTCAGAATTCCGCAACCATCAATCAATTTTGGAGCTGGCGCGCCTGTGCGGGTGTGACATTCCAAGGGTGTGCCGGGGATTCATTTCTGACCGCCGCCCGACGAAACATGGTCTATCAGACACCGCATCCGGCGAAGATGGGTCCCATCGTGATAGAGCCGGCTGCATGCCTGGCAGTGCAACGGACCCGTTTCCGTGGTCAACCTGACATTGCATCGGGGGCAACGGCCCAGGGGCTTGATCAGCCTATGGAGGTCGAGACGCTCGAGCACCTCCTCCGCCTGATGGCGCGGTCTGACGCCTCGCACCTGCAGAGCGTGCTGGGCTTCGCGCGGCGGACACTCGCGAGTGAGAAAAATGCGCCCCTCGGCTTCCGTCACGGCAACAACTTCCGCGGCGCCACGTCCCTCGCTCTTGCACGTGTCGAAACCGAGCATGCGCAAATAGGCCGCCAGCCGCTCCAGGCCTGGGCCGACCGCAAAGCAGGGATGCCGCAAGGGCTCCGCCCTCACCTTGGTTATGCCCTTGATATCAAGGGATTCGAAAACCGGATAGATGCTGATTCGATCACCATCACGTACCAGGTACGACAGGCTCACAGATTCGCTGTTGCACACGATGAGATCAACTTGGTAACCAGGGACACCCAGCGCACGAAGCAGCCGCTGGACCGTTACTAACCCCTCAAATCGGCAGGTGAAACTCCTCTTCTTCTTCTCCTCGGGCAGGTAATCGTTCAGCTCCTCATAAAACCGCAGATGGGCTTGTTTCATCCGCATAATTTTATCCGGAAAAACCGCGAAGAGAATAGTGCATGTCGAGGTTTTTATTCGTCATCCGTCATTCGTTATTGGTCACTCGTCATTCATGGTAAGCTTTCAGCCACAGGAGGAGATATGATCGAGGAACTGAGAAACGACGCGCAGTCCCTGGCACAGGAGTTGGTTCATTGGCGCCGCGACTTTCACAGGCACCCCGAGATCGCTTACCAAGAGCACCGGACGTCTTCCGTCATCCGGCAATTTCTGGAGAGCCTTGCGCTTCCGGTCCGGAACTGCGCCGGTACGGGTCTGGTCGGCGTGCAGGAAGGGATGCCCGGGGGCAAAACCGTCGCATTGCGGGCCGACATGGATGCCCTTCCCCTCAAAGAGGAAGGCGACAAGGAATACATTTCCGAAAATCCGGGTGCCTGCCACGCTTGCGGCCATGATGGCCACATGTCCATACTCATGGGCGTCGCCCGCATCCTGTCCCAGAGAAGAGCCCAGTTTCGCGGCAAGGTCGTGTTTCTATTTCAGCCGGCGGAGGAGAAGCTTCCCGGTGGCGCACGCCAGATGATCGAGGAGGGAGCCCTCCGGAATGTGGACGCCGTCTTCGGACTTCACCTGTGGCAGGGCTTTCCCACGGGAGCAGTCGCCTGCTTGAAGGGCGCGATGATGGCCGCGACCGACGAATTCACGGTCAGTATTATCGGCAAGGGAGGTCACGGATCACTGCCTCAGGTTTGCGTGGATCCGATCCTCGTCGCTTCCCAGCTGATCGTGAATCTCCAGACCATTGTCAGCCGAAATGTCGACCCGCTGAAATCGGCTGTGGTATCGATCGGGAAATTTGAGGGGGGCTCGGCTCACAATATCATCCCTTCCCAAGCGTCTTTCTACGGCACGGTCCGGACTTTTGACCACGGAATTCAGAGCCTGATCGAAAGGAGAATTCGAGAGATCGCTGACGGAACCTGTCAGGCATTTGGAGCCAAGAGTGTGCTGAAGTATGTGCACGGGTACCCTGCCGTAGTCAATGACGAGTCGATGAGCGATCTCGTCCTGGGAGTGGCCAAAAGAACCTTGGGAGAGGCGAGCATCCTACAGGCTGATCCGGTAATGGGAGGCGAGGACTTTGCCTATTACCTGCAGAAGGTCCCGGGCGCCTTTCTCTTCTTCGGCATGGGCGACGGGGTAGGGTTCCCCCACCACCACCCTGGGTTCGACATCGATGAGAAGGCGCTGCCCCAAGCCACCCTGCTCTTGAGCAGTGTGGCACTAGAATATCTTGAGAATTGATGAATTAGAAACTCGTCAATCGGGAGTTGAAAGGGATTGCATCGAGCTCCAGAAAACCCTATCTTCGTCAAAATGGAGGTATCCAGATGCGCGGATTGAATGGTAAGACAGTACTGGTCACGGGAGGAGCAAGCGGCATCGGCGCAGCTACGGCCGCTCGATTCCTGGAGGAAGGCGCTCGTGTTTGCGTGCTGGACCGGGATGCGCATGGCGGGGCCGTGATCATAAAGGAGTTGCCGCATCTGTCCGGCGCCCTGACTTGCGATGTGGCTCATCTGGATCAAGTGCAGGCAGCCTTCGCCCAGGCGGTGAAGCTCATGGGCGGAGTGGACGTTCTGATCAACAATGCCGGCATCAGCATCCGCCACCCGTTTCTGGAGATCACGCCGGACGAGTGGGGGCGGGTGGTTGCGGTCAATCTCACCGGGAACTTTTACGTGGCGCAGACCGCGGCGCGGCACATGGTCCAGCGCGGCGGCGGCGTGATCCTGAATACCGCATCCACGAACGGCATCGTGGGGTATCCCAACTACGCGGGCTACAACGCCACCAAGGCGGGTGTTATCGAATTGACCCGATCCATGGCATTGGAGCTGGCGCCGGCGGTTCGCGTGAACGCCGTGGCTCCGGGTTATGTTCTCACTCCCATGCAGCGCGCTGAATACAACGATCAAATGCTCGAGGAAGTAAACCGCAAAATTCCACTCAAACGGCACGCCCGGCCGGAAGAGGTAGCCGCGCTGTTTGCCTTCCTGGCATCGGATGATGCCGCCTACATCACCGGCCATGTCTACACCCTCGATGGCGGCGAAATCTCCGGCGGTCTGGCGAGCCGGTAGAAAAATTGACGAGTGAAGAGCTCTTCATTCGTTTCGTCATTTGATAGGGATGCTCATGAACACCCACATTTTTCGCGAGTATGACATCCGGGGGGTAGTTGGCCGAGATTTGACCGAAGCGGTCGTGCTGGACCTGGCGCGCTCCTTCGGAACGTACTTCAGAAAGAACGGAGCGCGACGTGTGAGCCTCGGGCGCGATGCCAGAGAGAGCTCCCCCCGGTTTCGCGACCTGCTGGTTCAAGGCCTCAATGAAACAGGCTGCGATGTGCTGGATATCGGCATGGTCCCGACACCGGTTCTCTATTTCTGTCTGTTCACGCAAGACGTGGACGCCGGGGTCATGATCACAGGAAGCCACAATCCGAGTGACAACAACGGATTCAAGGTGTGTCTTGGAAAAAGCACGATCTACGGGTCTCAGATTCTGGAGATCAGGGACATAGCGCTCGCACGCGCTTTCGAGTCCGGCAGGGGTGCGCTACAAGTGCGCGACGTGCTGCCTCTATATCACGACCACCTCTCGGCGGGCATCAAAATTGGGCCGCGACGATTGAAAGTCATTGTCGACGGAGGCAACGGCGTGGGAGGATTCGTCGGCGCGCCCCTCTACCGTGACCTGGGTTGCGAAGTAATTGAGCTCTTCTGCGAGCCGGACGGCCGCTTCCCTCACCATCATCCCGACCCCACGTTAGTGGAGAACATGCGGTTCGCAATCCGCCAATTGAAAGAGAACCACGCCGATCTGGCCATCGCATTCGACGGAGATGGCGACCGTATCGGCGTCATCGACGAGCGCGGCAGGATTATCTGGGGAGACCAGTTGATGGTGATTTTTTCCCGCGCGATCCTGCGGGAACGCCCGGGGTCAACCTTCATCGCCGAGGTCAAATGCTCGCAGACTCTCTTTGACGACATCCGGCTCCATGGCGGAAATCCGATCATGTGGAAGGTCGGCCACTCCCTGATCAAGGCCAAGATGAAGGCCTCAGATGCGGCGCTTGCGGGGGAGATGAGCGGCCACCTGTTCTTCGCCGACCGCTATTTCGGCTATGATGACGCCATCTATGCCGGCGCGCGGCTGCTCGAGATCCTGTCTGCAACGGAAGAGCCGCTCTCAAACCTGCTGACCTCGCTGCCCCGCACTGTCTATACCCCTGAGATCAGGCTAGACTGCCCGGACGAAAAAAAGTTCGACATCGTGCGGGCACTGACCAAAGACTTCCAGCGCACTCACGAGGTCATCAATGTGGATGGCGCCCGGATCATCTTCGAGCACGGGTGGGGCCTGGTTCGGGCTTCCAACACCCAGCCGGTCCTGGTGCTGCGATTCGAAGCCGACAACGAGCATAACCTCGAGGCCATCCGCCGCACAGTGGAAGACCGCGCCCGGCACCTGATCGAACTGTGAAAAATTCGAGATTCGAAATTCGAGATTCGAAATTCTAAGATCTCGAATCTCGAATCTCGAATTCTTGGTTTTTAAGCAGGGATTCGACAGACGGCAGCACTACTTCGGCCCGCCCCTGGATCGCCAGATCCACGGCACCGGAACTCGGAGTGGCTTCCGGATTGATCTCGACTGTAAATGCCCCAAGGCTGCTCGCCTCGGCCACCAGGCTCGCCGCGGGGTGAACGACAGCGGATGTTCCCACGGTCAAGAAAAGGTCGCATTTGACCGCTTCATAAGAGCGATCCAAAACGGAAGAGCCAATGCTCTCACCGAACCATACGACGCCGGGGCGCAGCAAACCATGACAATATGGACAAGACGGCGGAATGTTTGGAAGGGGGACGCTCTCGTCCCACCATCGTTCGGGCGATGAAGGGCAGCGCCGCCAGCACAGGACTTCCCAGATCGAACCGTGAAATCGGACGACGTTGATTGTCCCGGCTTTCTCATGCAGGCCATCGACATTCTGGGTGATCAGGGTAAAATCCGGGTAGCGCCTGCTCCAGGCGGCAAGCACGGTATGAGCGACATTCGGCACACACTTCGCGATTAACTCGCGCCGCCAGTTATACCACTCCCAGACCAGTTTGGGATCTCGCCGAAACGCCTCCGGAGTGGCGAGCTGCTCGGGCGCGTAGTTTCTCCAGAGACCCAGGGGCCCACGAAACGTCGGGACGCCGCTGGCGGCCGAAACGCCCGCACCCGTGAGGACAGTAATGCGGGGGCCGGACTTCATCCGGCCGGCAAGCTCTGCAACCGGATCTCCTGGAGTCATGGTTTCCCTTTGTGATGAGTGCGGCGTACTCCTCTACGCCGATTGAGATTTCCTATTCCTCTTTGAGGGACCGTTCCATCAGGACCCGGATGGCTTCTCGAGGGGATACCTCATCCTCCAGGATGCGATTCACCTGGTGCGTGATCGGGACGTCGACATGGTGCCGTTCGGCCAGGGCGATGGCTGCCCGCGTGGTCTTGACGCCTTCGGCAACCGCGCGCATAGAGCTGATAATGTCCACGAGCTTCCGCCCCTTTCCCAGTTCAACTCCGACGGCGCGGTTCCGGCTCAGACTGCCAGTGCATGTCAAAGCCAGGTCGCCGATGCCGGCCAGCCCCGCCATGGTTTCACGGCGCGCTCCGCAGGCGCAAGCGAGTCGCGTCATCTCGGCCAGGCCGCGCGTCAGCAGGGCCGCCATCGCATTGTGGCCTAGCCTCAGCCCTTCGATGGTCCCCGCCGCGATCGCAATCACGTTCTTGAGCGCTCCACCCATCTCGACGCCCACCACATCGCTCGACGTGTAGAGCCTCAGCGTTGTGGAGGAGAACTCTTTTTGGACCCGCGCCGCCAGCGCGCGCTCTTCCGAAGCCACGACGACGGCTGTCGGATCGCCATGCGCGACTTCCTTGGCAAAGCTCGGTCCGGAAAGCACGCACAGGCGTGGCGCGAAGCGCGGTGAGACCGCGGCCCGTATGATTTCGCTCATCCGCATCAAGCGTTCGCCCTCGATTCCCTTCGTGGCGCTGACGAAAATCATCTCGGGCTCCAAATAGGGAAGCATCTGCTCGAACAGAGCGCGACAAACGTGCGAAGGCATGACGGTGAGCACGATGCCGGCATCGTCGAGAACCTCCTCCAGATTGTTGGTTGCCTCAATTCTTGGCGGCAGCTGCACGCCGGGTAGGAACACTTCGTTTTCATGGCGCGACCGGATGCTCTCTGCCACTTCGGGCTCATAGGCCCACAGCTTGATCGGACTGCCGCTTCGCGCGAGCGCGACGGCCAGCGCCGTGCCCCAACTGCCTGCGCCGATGATTGAGATTCGTTCCATGGGTTCTATCGGTTCCAGAATATAACGCTTTCCAACGCCGGCGCGCCGACGCTCTCGGATTACTGGGTCGCATCCCCGCGCGCGTGCCGACGAGGGCAATCATAATCCTGCCTGGAGCCTCATCATAGCAGACTTGCGACGAATGAACTGCAACTACCATGAAAACCAGCAGAGGGGCGCGGCGCCGCGTGGGGTAATAACCAGAACTGATGGAGATCCCAATAGCCCTCGGATGAGCTTGGGGTGTCCTCAGCGAGACTGCGCCGGTTAATTCGCACATGCCGGTTTCCGCATCGGCGTGCCTGGACGGCGGCGGCGAAAAACCCACTCACAAAAGCCGTAGGGGCTTCCGTCCTCACGCCAGTAACCGTCAAACCGCATGAGGATGTTAACCAGGAGAACCACCGTGACCACGACTGATATTGTGAGTGCATCAAAATGCGTGGCAAAATGCGTGGCACCCAGCCCAGGTGAAGCTGCGGTCTCATACATGCTGGCATAGTCGAAGATTAAGACGAGGGTACCAACAGCGAAGAAGGCGACAAGTTCCACCATGATAGAAGCAACGGAGCGTTATTGTCCGGCGAAACGGCGTTTCGGGGAATCTGTTCCGTGTAACTTATCGATACCAACGGTGCCCGGACCTGGTCTCTAACCCATCATTTGAGGACTACAGCATATTCGCCATAGTGCATTGGGCTCTTAAGAAGTAGCATATGGGTGGATTTCCCGATGACATTCCCGATACAGGAGACCCAGGCATGAATGTTACGCTGGCCCTTTTTGATATGGCTGGCACGACGGTCGATGACATGATCGACGGCCGCCCTTTGGTGCTGCAGAGCTTTGCTGAAGTTTTTCACGTCGCCCACGTGCAGGTCCCGTGGGCGGTTCTGAACGCGCAACGCGGCAAGGACAAGCTCGAGGTCTTTCGTACTCTGTTGGCAACGCACGGAGGTTTGCAGGGAGACGCGTTAGAGCAGACGACCCAACGCCTCCTCGAACTCTTCACCGCGCGGCTCCTGAGCAACGTTGAGCGGCTCAGCGAGATGCCCGGGACAACAGCAACCTTTCAGTTCCTCAAACGGCACGGCGTCTTTATTGCCCTCGGGAGTGGTTTTCCAATGGTCGTGACCCAGGCGATTGCCCGCCATCTCGGCTGGACGACCTCGGGCCTGGTCGACTACGTCACGTGTGGCGAGGCTGCCGGCGCCGGCCGGCCGCATCCGCACATGCTGCATAGTGCCCTGAAGGCCGTCGGGTTGCTGCGCTCCGATAGTCCTGTAGATCAGGTGCTGCGCGATTTCGATTATAGCCGGGTGCTCAAAGTGGGAGATACCGTGCTCGACGTCGCCGAGGGGCGCCAGGTTGGAGCGTTTACAATTGCCGTGACATCGGGGACGCAGCCGGCGGATATTCTGGAGCAGGCGGGCGCGGCAGTAGTTTTGCCATCTGTGGCTGAATTGCCGGACTGGCTCAGCACACACGGTTATGCCGCAATTAGGGCGGGCGACTAAGAGTCCGTCCGAGAGGAGGGGCCGCGTTCCGAGCGCCGCGGGGCCGGACGCAAGGCGGTGCGAAGCAGGCGATGTCGGGGTACATCGGCGAGGAGCGCCAACGCCGCGGATGTCCCCGTGCTGCCTCTGTCAATCCAATGGTGGCGCTCCGTCACGAGTGCTCCGGTCCTAAAAGAAATTCCGGCGCCTCCATGGATGTCTGAATCCAGAGCTCTTGACATGACCTTGAACCAAAGTATGCGCGCCAGGCCTAGCTGTCAGCATCCGATTCTGCGAGGTAGGATCTCGGGAATCCTCCTGGCGGCGATGGAGTGTTCCGCGAATGACTTGCAACTTCGATTAAGTCAATTCCCTTCATCTCGTGCCCTGAACATTTTAGAGCACTGAAGCCGCAACAAAGCCAAACCCGGCAGTTTTGGCAGATGAAATCCGGATCGAGTACTGCTAAGCTAATGGACCTAAACGTGCCGGGGTGGCGAAACAGGCAGACGCACAGGACTTAAAATCCTGGGCCTCGCAAGGGGCGTGCGGGTTCGATTCCCGCCCTCGGCACCAACGAAGCCCGCGTCCGGCAAGGGTTTGCTGGCAGTAGGATCCTTCGGAAACCTACTCAAAATACTCTCATAATGCCCTGGCTGTGGCCAAAACTGCGCCCACGACAAACCGAGCGCGGTGTTCCCCACGGCCACGAATTGGCCGAACCTCTTCTGGACCACCGTGCTGCGGTCCCGGCCAAGCAGAGCGGCGCCGGCAAGGCTGACCTCCAGAATCCGCCCCTCGTGGTCCCATAGAAAATACCCAACCGGGGCGAAATCGAACAGGTCGCAGTACTTCTCCGACGTCTCCTCGGCCGCAGCCTGGGCGCGCCGGAGTTCCTCGTTCTGCATCTCCAATTCGACCTGATGCACTTGCAATTCGCGGACCAGGGCGCGAGCGTCCTCTTCGGCTACGGCCAAAGCAGGGCGAGCCCTACCCAGGTACAAACCCTGTCCTCTGCCTTGCGGCGCAACTCGACCAATTCGGGCGACTCCCAATCCATCGCTTCCTTCTCATTCATGGCTGCCCCCTGCGTCGTCCTGACTCGGCCGAAGATGCCGTGATGTCCTCCATCGCCGGCAGGATCAGATCCGGTTGTTGGCCTTCCCTTGCGATCCTGCGGGCATTGAGCAAGAGCACTTCTGGTCCAACGGTGAGAGGTTTCCGATGTGCCTGACCTTCCCGAGCGCCCCGTCCGGGGGACCGTTCATTGAACGGGGGTAAGGCGCGCTGCCCCCTAAACAGTCTTTGGGTTTTCTCATGGGGACAAATGTCTACTATATTGGGGCAACACCCAGGCTGCAATCGAGAAGCCACTCGGGGGTGTAATCGGAAGTGGGACTCATCATCGATAATCGGGATTGGGAGGCGGGTGCGAATATCGCTGGTTAAGGATTCGGACCCTGAAAGGGTCCAGCAGGACAGCCCAGGGCGTAAGCCCTGGGAACAACGGGCGTTGCAAGGATCGAGCCCTGAAAGGGCGCAGCAGTCTGCGTCGCCCTTTCAGGGCTGATCCCAAACTGTGGCGTCTGATCCCAGGGCTCACGCCCTGGGCTGTTCTATTCCGCCCTTTCAGGGCGGGGCAAGGATTGAGTCCCACTTCCAATTACACCCGCCACTCGGGGATTTGGCCAGCCGAAAGGGTAAGGCAAGAGCCGGGTAATGGGTTAGACATTCCAATCTACTAAATTTGAAGTTTAAATCCATCCCAACCAGAAGATCACAGAATTCTGCGGTATCCTAATCATGCGGGTGGAATTGTCAGGCCGTTTCCGGCGCAGTGGACGCTGTACCTGACACGAATTGTGACGGGTGGTCTTGGGAGGAATCGAAATGTACTGCAGTTACTGTGGTTCGGCGAACCCTGCCGATGGCAGGTTCTGCGCCGCATGCGGCAGGACACTGACTAATTCATCGAAGGGGCGGACCGCACTCGGCCCGCTGGATCTCGCCCAGACGGAACTCGGATTCCTGCCTGACACCCTCCTCATGGGGCGATATCGCATCCGGCAGGAACTGGGCGTCGGTGGAATGGGGCGTGTGTATCTCGGCACGGATGAGCGCCTGAACTCAATGCCTGTGGCGATCAAAGTCCTGCGCGACCTGCTGAACCGTGACGCAGCCTCGATCAAGCGACTGGCGCGGGAGGCCGAACTCTCTATGCGGCTGTCGCACCCGAACGTCATCCGCATTCATAATTTCGAAGACGACGGCAACGTCAGGTTTCTGGTAATGGAGTACGTCGAAGGGGAAACCCTGAGAGATACGATTGCCGCGCGCGATCGACTGGATGAGGCCGAAACCCGCCGCATCGGGATCGAAATCTGTCGCGGTTTGGAGCACGCGCACGAGAAAGGAGTGATTCATCGCGACTTGAAACCAGGAAATATCCTGATGGGCAAGGACGGATCGATCAAAATTGCCGACTTCGGCATCGCCAGAGCTTGCCGGGATTCGATGTCGCGGCTGACCTCCATGCAGGATTCAGGGACACTCTTGTACATGTCCCCTGAGCAACTGGATGGGGACAGCTCCGAGGCGACCGACATCTACTCGCTCGGGTGTGTTCTATACGAGATGTTGTCGGGCGACCCGCCGTTCAAGAGTGGCGACATCGTCGGGCAGATCCGATCAAGGGCGCCGAAGCCACTCGTCGACGTCAGCGACTCGATGAGTGCGCTCGTGCTCCGTTGTCTGCAGAAACAGGCGACGGACCGTTTTTCGAGCGTGCGCCAATTGCTCGAAGAAATCGCAGGTACGGTGGCACGCCGTCAAGAGGAAGAAGAAGCGAAACGAGCGCTACAGGCAGCACGCGAGGCGGACGAGGCGCGCAGACGAGAAGCGGAACTCCGCCGCGCCGAGGAGGAGCGCAAGCGCGCCGAAGCCCTGGCGGAGATTGA
>Ga0187878_1002491_pt1 | contig 16282 bp, 10 predicted proteins | sample June2016WEW_17_1_FD_132979 | JGI IMG/M metagenome (GOLD analysis project Ga0187878, IMG submission 132979) | Peatland microbial communities from SPRUCE experiment site at the Marcell Experimental Forest, Minnesota, USA - June2016WEW_17_150 | ecosystem: Environmental > Terrestrial > Soil >...
ATGGCGGTGATGGCTCGTGAGCGGGGCATTGGCCATCTGATCGTTCCGGAGGCAAACGCGCGCGAGGCTGCGGTGGTGGATGGGGTGAAGGCGTATGCTGCCCGCTCGCTATCCCATGTGGTCGAGCTGCTCAACGGCAGGGAACCCTGGATTCCTTTGATCATCGATCGCAAGCAGCTTCTGGTTCAGAGCAGCAGCTATGCGGTCGATTTCAAGGATGTCAAAGGGCAATACCAGGCCAAGCGCGCCATGGAGGTCGCGACGGCGGGCGGGCATAACATCATTCTGATTGGTCCTCCGGGATCCGGAAAGACGATGCTGGCGCGCCGTCTGCCGACGATCCTGCCGCCGATGAACTTCGACGAGGCGATCGAGACGACGAAGATCCATTCGGTGGCCGGCCTGCTTTCGGAGAAGGACGGCCTGATCGGGACGCGGCCGTTCCGATCGCCGCACCACACAATTTCCAACGCGGGATTGATCGGAGGCGGCACGGTGCCACGTCCCGGAGAAGTTAGCCTGGCGCACAACGGCGTGTTGTTCCTGGATGAACTCCCCGAGTTCCAGCGCCACGTGCTGGATGTGCTGCGGCAGCCGCTCGAGGACGGCGAGGTCACGATCAGCCGCGCGTCAATGTCGCTTACTTTTCCGGCCTCCTTCATGCTCGCTGCCGCGATGAATCCGTGCCAATGTGGTTTTCACGGCGATGCACTGCACGTATGCACCTGCACGCCGGCGATGATACAGCGTTACCTGGCGCGGATCTCGGGACCGCTGCTCGACCGCATCGATTTGCACATTCAGGTGCCGGCGGTGAAGTACAAGGAGCTGAGGGAAGATGAAAAATCGGAGGAATCCTCGGCGATACTGGCGCGCATCATGGAGGCGCGCCGGCTTCAAAGCGCACGTCTGTCCCCGTTCGGTCAGATCTGCAACACGCAGATGACGCCGAGGACGCTGCGCCGATTTTGCAGGCTTGATGCCGAGTGCGAAAAGCAGATGGAGAGCGCGATCACGAAGCTCGGACTGTCGGCTCGTGCCTACGATCGCATTTTGCGGGTCTCGCGCACGATTGCGGACCTGGAAGGATCCGAAAAAATCCTGGCCGGCCACGTCTCGGAAGCGATTCAGTACCGTACTCTCGACCGCACTTACTGGCTGCAAGGCATCTAAGCGCCTGCCCGCGGCGTTTGGGAACGCGGCGCCCCGGCGCCGCTGATGATGAAAAGATGCTCGACACGATGAGGCGCAACACGCATCGGGCGTTCTGCTGGAGGGGAAGAGGTTTGTCGCTGATCTCGAGTTCCACTTGGGCCGCAGCCTGCGTGCACGCCCTATTGGCTGGCCAGAAGAAAAACAGTTGAAGGCTGGTGAGAATTGTGCGCTTACAACCATTATCCGCGCACGTCCTGATTCAGCTCAGGAGCTATGGTTCAATCTCTGTCGCTGCCGGAGTTTCTACCAGTAAACACTCCGGCAGCGGATTTGTTGCAGCAAGGCCCGCTATTTGCTCAGAGCTTTGCTAATTGACTGGGGCGCCATCACGATGCCGTAACCGGAGTCACGATCTATCCCTGCGGCGCGAATATCCAGCGCTGTCGAAATCATTGCCTGATAGATCTGCGCGTTGGTCAAACCAGGCTTCGCCGACTTGATCAAGGCTGCAACGGCAGCCGCATGCGGGGCAGCAGCCGATGTTCCGAAGAACGGGAAGAAGCCTGGAGTGCGGCACCCCACCCCGTCAGCGGCGGCCATGTCAGGCTTGATAAGAAGAAGGCCGCCATTCGTGCCGAACAAAAAGTTGCCCAGTGTGATAGGTGTCCCGTTTGGATTGTAGAAAATTCGGCGCGGGCCATCCGAACTGAATGTCTCTGTGGGATTCGCGGCCCCACCCACAAAAGCTCGTGTGCCGGTTCGAGCACTGTTCCAGTACACTGCGGCCACGCTGATAGAATTGGCCCCGCCGTTGTGACCATGGGTATTCCCGGCAGTTGCAGTGCCCAATCTGCCGCCCCAGGTATCCAGATGCAGAGCGCGCGTGGTGCCGTTGAAAAGGCCGATCACGATTCGACTGTTAACTGGGATAGCAGAATTGGTGAAAATCCCCTCGAACGGATCCTGAGTGCCGTTCTGAGGGTCCGTAGAGGCATATAGAACTGCAGTGCCGGCCGCATTGAGAACGAAAAGATCATAGTCGTTGTTCGAGGCACCTAGAGGATCGGACCACGAGAGGGTGACTGCGGTCGTAGACGAGGTCAGCCGGTCGAAGGTCTGGCCACCTCCGAAGTTGTGCAAAGTGTAGGAGCCGTTGGCACCGCCGTTTAAAAAGTCTCCCTCCCATGTGCCGGAAGTGCCCGAGGTGAGATTGCCGCTGTTGGCTACCGAGGAAAAATAGAGTGCGCCATCCGCCGTTACATCATTGACCGCTTGTGCGACGATGGAATCCTGAAAAACTGCTTCATCGAGGTAGCTGACATCATCGACGATGACATCGCAGTGGTACACATTGCGCAGGGCCACGATATTGTCGGCAAAACTCTGCTCGCCGTTGAAGGCAGAAGCAAAGAACAGTTTAGCGCCAGGGGCCATGTCGTGAATGATTTCCATCATGGCGGTTCCTTCGCTGGTGCCTGGACCTCCATTCAAAGTCTGATCGATATCCTGATAATCAACGACGTCGGGAGGCAGATCGCCTGTGCCAATCAGAAAACTGATCTCTTCGGCGCTGTCGGACAGCACCCCCACTTTGACCCCCGTGCCGTCGATCCCATACTTGGCGCGAGCCGTATTCGACTGGTGGCTTACATCCCCTTGCGTCACCAGCGACCCGGCGAACGTGAATGCTTCCAGCAAACGAGCCACTGCAGCCGGAACCATGAAGCCCCTTGAAGTCGTCACCACTGGGGCAGGCGCCGGTGACGGTCCTCTTCTGTTCAGAATTGCCCGTGCACTTGGCTTGATGGAACCGACATCCGTCCGTCCGGCGATGGAATCGAGCTGGTTCAACGGAATGCGGGCGCGAATCGAGCCCTGGGGCGCCGAGGCATACAACACCACACCTCCCGCCCGATTGATACCCGCCACTAAATCATTATTTGGAAAGCATTTGATGTCGACCAACACCCGGCTGGCAACGTCCACGTCGAGACTGTCGATGGCGTTTGGGAATGATGCGATGGTAGGAGTTAGCCGTTCTCCACGTGCTGCCTTTATGGAGTACACCAACGAGGAACCGAGCTTGCGCTGAACCGCCGTGCGAGAAACTTTTTCCTGCACCAGATCCCGAATCTGCTGCATGGCAGATGGGCTGATTGCCTGAGAAAATGCGGGGCGCGTAAGAGGCTGCGCAATCAGGACCGCAATAGCGGTGAGGGCAAGCAATACACTCTTGGTATGTCTCATTTGAATAAACCTCCGTGTTTATTTAGAGCAACTAACCGGCTGGTTTCGATTTCTCCGCGCGCGAACCAAGCCCAGGACGGCCACGCCGGCCCCGATCAGCAGAATCGTGGCTGGTTCCGGCACTGTGGGCGCTCCATCGTAGTTCTGATCTATAAACCCCTCCACCAGTAGATCGAACGACTTGCCACTGCCTCCTCCATGAGAGACCTCGTTCACAACGATCTGCAAGTCGGTGAACTGAGGAACCTGGATCTGAAAGTAGTTCGGGTTACCGAACCATTCGCCACTACTCCCGGGGTCTCCAAGATAGTTGATGTCAAGGCTGACAGGGGTGTACGGCTTCAAATAAGCCGAATCGAAGAAGGCAACGAATGGATCATCGAAGCTGACTTGGATAAAGGAATAGACCCCCGAGTTGAAATCGAACAACTCATAAGCATACTGGGTCCCTGTGTTAATGACTCCGGGGAACGCCTTCTGCTCTGCCCAATCTGATGTAATACCATCTCTGGAGAGACGCCCCAACTGATCGCCCGTTGGCGAAAAAGCTACCACGCCCATGTCGAAAATGAGATCCGCGCGTGCCATGCCTGTCGACATTAAGAAACTCGCCAGAAGCACGAATCCAAGAATGCATTTAGTTTTCATTGATGCTCTTCTCCTGGTCTGAAAAACGATGTGCGAGAAAAAGAAAACTCCCTCAAAAAGGCAAGCAATAATCAATCCATTCACTGAACATGAGAATGGGAGACCTGCGGTCGCTCGCAAGTCTTTTAATTGCAATATCCTGATGTAATTACAAATTGTCCAATAAATCTGGCAGTGTTGCGGCACACAGAGCAGTTCTGTAAAGCTTCCCGACACTCCTTCTGAACGGAATTCTCTTAATCATTATAAGTGCTTGAGCCATTGCTGATTGCCGTCTCGAAACATAGTCCCGCGAATGTGTAAAATTAATTGACAGTGTGTGCAGGTTTACAGGCCGAAAGGACTTGCGGCAAAAGTGTTGGTGACTTCCACGGGAAGTTCCGAGATTTTGCCTCCGGCTGGGGAGGCGCCGGACTGAGATAATGCGGATCGGGGGATTCAAGCTCTGCGGGTTGGAGGGCGCTTTGTCAGTGGGCGCCGCCTGGATTCTGCGGACCATATCCATGCCTTTTGTCACCCTGCGAACGCCGCGAACCCTTGACCATCCGGGTTGCGCGCCGCCAAAGTCGAGCGAGGGCTGGTCGCCGATGCAGATGAAGAAGTCGAAAGTGGCGGTATCCGGGCCGCTGGTAGCCATCGAGATCGTGCCGTCCTTGTGGAGGAGTCCGGTTACCGAGGTGCGCTCAAGCGGAATGGGAGGGAACCCGTCCTTGCCTCGATCTGCGTTGATGCTCGCCTGGATGACTTCGATCTTCACATTGTTATTCGGCTGATTGTCGGGTTTCACCGTGCGGTGAAAGCGTCCGCCGTCGTAAAAACCGCCATATGCGCGGGAACCGGCTGATCCACCAGTACCAGGCCCGACGACAAAGAGCAGGCAGCCGGAAACATCACCACCGTCGCCATGCGCACTCAGTGAGAAGCGACTGCGAATGAGAAGCCATGGGCATGATTCACGATTGGAACAATTCGGCATGTTTTCATACCTAGGTTACTGCGATTTTGTATTTATAATTGAGAGTTATGATGACTAAACAACTCCCGGAACCGCAAAGTGACGCACCTGCAAAAAGGATCTGGAGACTTTGGAAGTGGATCGGACTGACTCTCTATGCGGCCGTCCTTCTCTTCAGCCGCTGGCTGCCGTCGCTGATTGTCGCTGTCGGGTACCTCTACGGAATTGTGGTTATTGCTAATCTGTTATTCCATCTCTTCCGGTATTTAAAGAACCGCTTTTTTTGGCGCGTTCGCAATCGGCTGATTGGCTCCTTCGTATTCGTGGGCTTGATCCCGCTGCTTTTGTTTTCCGGCGGGGTGTTTCTCTCGGGATTTGTACTGTTCGGGCAACTGGCGGGACGCTATCTGGATAATTCCCTGATCGAACTGGAGCATCAGATCACGGCGATCAACACGGAGCTGGGCGGAAGGCTATCGCCTTCGATGACCGAAGCCAAATTCGATGATCTGACTTCTAGCGTCTTCGCCGACCATGCGGTGCAATTCTCCCATTTGGCGGCGCGTTTGCTGCGGAGGAATTCCGAAGGCGAGTTTGACCTCATGTTCCCGTACGACCCGGCGCGTCTCGAAAAGACTACATCGCGCTATCCAGGGAAGGCATGGCTGAGTGGCATGCCGTCGTTTGAGGGGCCGGTGGTTGATGGAGGGACCCTACTCATGATCAGCCTGCAACCCCTCCCCAAATCCGACAAGGTCTATCTGGCGGTATCCGCACCCGTCGATCGTTCCACGGAGGATCGATTGCAGCGGGAAAAGTCCATCTATTTCGCCCTCATCGGCGTCGGCAGAACCAATGTGGTCATCAACAGGAGTTCGGTGCAGGTGACGGTCAAGAGCGACGATCCGGAGTCGAGCCGGCAGGATACCCGCGAATTGAACCTGCTGGAATCCCGGCGCTTGAGTGACCCGCGGCGCATGGTCACCTGGTACGTAACCATTGATGGCAAGGAATACTCCACGGGTAAGACGGGCCACGGCGGCGTTGCCATTCTGCACGTACCGCTGGGAACCGTCTATCAGTACAGTGTGGGTAAGAGTGACGTTCAGGGCGAGGTGCTTCTCAAAATAATCTATGTCCTGGGCGGCATGTTTGTGCTTGCGGAACTCGTGTCACTGGTCATCGGCTTTGTGATCAGCCGCCGGATCACGCGCTCCGTGCACGATATGTATCAGGGAACCCTGGCCCTGCAGAAGGGGGATCTGCAACATAGGATTCCGGTGCGGCGCAAGGATCAACTCGGTTTGTTGGCCTACTCTTTCAATCAGATGAGCGCGTCGATCTCGCGTCTGCTGGAAGAGGTCAGCGAGAAAAAGCGGCTGGAGCAGGAACTGGAAATTGCCAGAGAGGTTCAGGCTACACTCTTCCCAAAGCAGCTTCCGCACCCGCGAGGCATGGCTATCTTCGGAGGATGCGAACCGGCGCGGGTCGTGAGCGGCGATTATTATGACTTCATCGTGGAAGACGAAGCCCGGCTCGACATAGTGGTCGCAGACATCAGCGGCAAGGGCATTTCCGCGGCGCTGCTGATGGCCAATCTTCAAGCCGCGATGCGCAATCAACTGCTCTCCATCAAACACGACAGCCCGGAAGATATCGAGAATAGCTTGGCCGAGGTCGTGACACAGCTGAACCAGCAGATTTACCTCAACAGCCCGGCCGAAAAATACGCCACTCTTTTTTTAAGCCGATACGATGCGGAGACGCGCCGCCTCTCATATTGCAATGCAGGACATCTTCCCCCGATCCTGTTGGAGGGGCAGGGCGTGCAGATGTTGGAACCTACGGGCATGGTTGTCGGGCTCTTTCCGAACGCCAGTTATCAGGCCAAATCGGTGGAGATGTCGCCCGGCTCGACGCTGGCCATTTTTACCGATGGAGTTACCGAGGCAGTAAACGGAACTGACGAGGAATTTGGTGACGAGCGGTTGCTCGAGGCCTTAAGAGGATCGCGTGCGCGCACACCGGAAGGGATATACAAGTTTGTAATCGAAAAAATCCGTGCTTGGCAGGGCGATCTGCCGCAGCACGATGACATCACGTTGATCATAGCCAAAGCTGGATAGCTGCAGTGGCTGCAAATGCGTATGCTCCAAAGCAGGCTTGCGGTTGGCAGGCGGGCATCGTACAATCTGGCGTTCTTGCTCGCGCATGAAAAGCGCCTGCATCGCATCCGGAGAGGTGGCCGAGAGGTTTAAGGCGCACGCTTGGAAAGCGTGTGTAGGGGAAACCTTACCGGGGGTTCGAATCCCCCCCTCTCCGCCAGAGCTTCCAACCCCTCATATCCATCAACGCGCAGTTTTGTGCGCACAACCATTCTTCTGCTCGAGAGGTGCGAGGCGACGGATGCCGGGCACAAGTCTGCATCCCCTGCCATGAGTCAGAAGTCTGTCCGCAGGCTCGATTGGCTTCTTACCGTTTTCACGGATGGATGTGCAGGTGGGCCTTGATGAGCTCTCTGGCCGGCGGCTGGATGGCTTCCCAGTGCGCCTTGGGGTCCTTGGTCAGCACGATCAGCTTCTTATCTATGACAACCTCGACGATTCCGGGAATGTCAAACAGTCCCTTCACCAAGCCGTCGTCCTTTGCGGGGATCTCCCGCCGGTTGTGATAGGTGCGGGTCGAGGGCGAAACGTCCGTTCCGAGGTAGAAATAGCAGGAGTCCGAAACAGTGGAAATGACTTCTGAAAGGATCCCCTTCGGATCGAACGGCTTCTCCGGGGGCTTATCCTTTTCCTTGAAGGTATGGAAAACAAACGCGCCGACGCCTCCCAGTGCCAGGATGAAACAGAGGAAGAAGATCAGATTTTTCGATTCATATCCTTTTAATGTCTTCGGTTTCCTGGGTCTCCTGGCCATCTCTCCCCTTCTACCATCGTGGCTTCCCGCCGTCCGCCTTGCACAGCGCACGCCAAAAGCATTGCGCCGAGAGCGCAAACTGCCCTTCGAGAGCTCTCAGATACAAAGACGTTCAACCGCCGTTTCTATTTCGCTTTTGCGAACAGCAAACATCTTCTCTCATATCCGGCGCGGGTTCAAGCTGCCGGTCATGAAAGTCGACGTGCGAAATTGACTGGCGTCACCAGTTTCGTCATCGTATCGTAGTAGAATTGGCAACAAGGGAGATAAGTTCCAGCTTTTAATGCCAGAGGAGAGGTACGAACATGCCTGTGGAGTCATTGGCCAAACGCAAAGAGAGAACCGCTGACATCATCGAGATCCTCAAAAAGGCCTATCCCGACGCGCGCATCGCCTTGAATTTCAGCAACCCGCTGGAGCTGCTGATTGCGACGATTCTTTCGGCCCAATGCACGGACAAGCGTGTGAACATGGTGACCGGGAATCTGTTTAAGAAGTACCGCACGGCGGCCGACTACGCCGCCGCCGACCTGAAGGTGTTTGAGAATGAGATCAGGTCGACCGGGTTTTATCACAATAAGGCGAAGTCGGTTCTAGGTGCCGCCGGGAGGATTGCAAAAACCTATGGGGGCAAAGTGCCCGACAACATGGATGATCTGCTCACTCTCCCCGGCGTGGCGCGCAAGACAGCGAACGTGGTGCTGGGCGGCGCTTTCGGCAAGAATGAGGGGATTGTCGTCGACACGCATGTCATCCGGCTCTCCCAGCGCATCAAACTCACGGCGCACAAGGACAACTCGGGCGACAAGATCGAAAATGATCTTATGGCACTCGTGCCTCGGAAGGACTGGACCGAATTTGGCAACAGGCTGATTCTGCACGGGCGCATGATCTGCACCGCGCGCCATCCGGACTGCGGCGAATGCGCGCTCCAGAAACACTGTCCGTCCGCATTCCAGGCAAGATGAATAGTCTCACCCAAGGGTAAAGAGCAGCCGCGTTTTTATTCCCCAAGGGAAACCACCGTCTCTGGCAGTTCGACACGACAATTCTTTGCTGTTCCGGCCTAGGTTAAGAACTTTGGGGCTCTTTGAATATGAGTTCGACTGATGCTCTCGATGCGCGCCCTGGAAGGGCGGATAGAGGGTAGCCCCGGCCAAGCGCAGCGCAGCCCGGGGTAGCATGATGCAGAGTGATAGAGCCCCGGTAGGGGCGACAGATTGAGGGCGGAGCCTCACCCGAACAACGAAACGCAAAAGTTTCGCAACTGTTGATTGATGCAGTGCGCCTGTGCCGTGGGCCTGAAACTGCTTGCAACGCCAATCTAAAACATCTAGGTTATGCGGCATACGAAGGAGATCTCCATGAAGTCATCCGCACTCACATTTCCTTTTCTAGCGCTCGCGCTGCTCGCGGCGAGTTGTGGGGGGGCGCAGCCAAGCGAACCCGTAAAAACGGCCGCGCAGGCGTTTGCCGCGATCGACGGCAACGCCGTTCTCGAACATACAAAAATGCTTTCCCAGGACGCATTCGAGGGTCGGGCTCCCGGCACGAAAGGCGAGGACTTTACGGTCGCCTACATTGTCGATCAATTTAGAAAGGCCGGGCTGAAGCCTGCCAGTCCCGATGGCACCTTTATTCAGAGAGTCCCGCTCGTTGGGATCGTGCCGGACCCGCAGGTGAGCCTGACTTTCAAGAAGGGGAGCCGGGAGCAGAGCCTCAAGTTCAAGGATGATTTCGTGGCTTGGTCCAAGCGTGTTACCGATACTGCCGAACTCAAGGATTCAGAAATGGTTTTCGTCGGCTACGGAGTCCAGGCGCCGGAGTTTTCCTGGGACGACTACAAGGGAGCGGACCTCAAAGGGAAGACCCTCGTTATGCTGATCGGCGATCCGCCGGTCCCGGATCCTGCCAATCCGGGCCAGCTTGATCCCAAAGTTTTTGGCGGCAGTGCCATGACCTACTACGGGCGCTGGACCTACAAGTACGAAATCGGCGCCAAGGTGGGAGCTGCGGGCATCCTGATCGTTCACGAAACGGAGCCGGCCGGTTATCCATTCTCCGTGGTGCAGAACAAGATCACCGAACAGTTTGACCTGATCGCACCCGACAGGAACATGTCGCGCGCCTCGGTTGAAGGCTGGATTTCACTGGATCAGGCCAAGAAGCTGTTTGCTCTGGCCGGCAAGGATTTCGACGCTCTTAAGAAGGAAGCCGTCACCCGCACGTTCAAACCTGTGCCTCTCGGCGTCGATGCCTCCATCACGATCCACAACTCGGTGCGCACAATCATTTCGCGGAACGTGGCCGGCGAGGTGGAGGGCAGCGACCGCAAGCTCAAACAGGAATATGTGGTCTACACGGCACACTGGGATCATCTGGGCATCGGGCCTGAAGTGAACGGCGACAAGATCTACCATGGCGCCCAGGATAATGCCACCGGCATAGGCGGCTTGATCGAGCTTGCACGCGCGTATGTTTCCATGTCGCCCCGTCCGAAGCGGTCGATTCTCTTCCTGGCGGTGACGGCCGAGGAGCAGGGGCTGCTTGGCTCACAGTACTACGCTTCGAATCCACTCCATCCCCTGGCCAAGACACTCGCCGATATCAACATGGATGTGTTGAATGTCTATGGGCGAACCCATGACATGACCATTGTGGGTCTTGGAAACTCGGAGCTGGATGACTACGCGCAGCAGGTTGCGGCGGAACAAGGGCGGGTGATCAAACCCGATCCGACTCCTGAGAAGGGATCCTACTATCGATCGGACCACTTCCCGTTCGCCAAGCTGGGAGTGCCTGCCCTGGCCAGCGGCAGCGGCATTGACTATGTCGGCAAGCCACCCGATTATGGAAGAAAAATCAAAGAGGAATTCACCGCACACATATACCATCAGCCCGCGGATATGGTGCGTCCGGACTGGGATATGAGCGGAGCGGTGCTTGACCTGCAGTTTTACGGGCTAGTCGGATACCGTGTCGCCCAGGCCGACAGATATCCTGCGTGGAAAGCAGGCAGCGAGTTCAAATTGATTCGCGAAAACCAATTGAAGGCCGCGGGAAACCGCTAGGAATATCGGTTATTCTCCTGCTCTGGCGAGCGTCTCCTCGACGCTGCGAATCTTGTCCTCCATGGTCTGCTCGCGGTCGATCCGGGTGCCCAGTCTGATTGACGAGTTGATTCTCGGCACTCCCATGGCGTGCAGCGCACGGTGGCACTCCTTGATTGCTGCGACGACATCATCCCACTCGCCTTCGATGTTGGTCCCGTAGGCGTGCAGTTTGGTCTTCAGGCCGGCCCCCCTCAGGATCCGCTCGCATTCAGCGACGTATTTGCCGAGGCTCACGCCGACACCCAATGGAACAAGGCAAAGATCAGCAATGACTTTCATAACGATAACTCCTTCCAGTTGCGGACCATTCTGAGGGGTTTTTTCCCCTATGGTACTAGGGACCAACCTAGTTTTTCCTCCCTGAGCCGATTGCTAGTATCCACCCTGTTCGCGTGGGCACCTGCCTGGCGCACCTGAAGGTACTGCCGAATACGAGGGCAGGTACAATGAATGGAACCAACGATTCGCATGGTCGGCCAGGAATCGAAAATCTGAGAGGCTCTATGAAGTGCCAACGTTGTAATGGTCTGATGTATCCCTTCGAACTCCGCGACAGAAACGCACATGCGCGTGCTGCCGGCTTGGTTTGCCTCCTATGCGGAGAGATCATGGATCCCGTTATTGCAGGAAATCGTTCGAGTTCTCCTGAACTGATGCAGCCGATCAGATCCGCACGCCGCCGGAGCAGAGTTCGTCGGGCATTCGCTCGGTAATCGTCCAGCGAGGAGGATTGCCCCGCGACGTTGCCGTGCCCGCAAGGATGCTTCGATCCCCCGGGTTTGGCCGGAAATTCTCCCGGAATGCCCGGGGAATCGAAATTTCTTCCGAAAGGCTTATTCAAGCCGCTCCTGCCTTTGTGTTTTCCGCGCTTCCCGCTTTGGGCGCCGACGCCATTGCGTCGCACACTACCAGGGTTGCTGTATTCACGATTTCGTTGACATCATTCCCTGGAATCAACAGGTACACCGGTTTGTGAATTCCCATCAGCATGGGTCCAATGGCCGTCGCAACGCCAAGACGCGCCCTTCATACCATCGCAACAATGCGCGCCTTTGATTGTGGCCGTGCCGTGCTGCGCGATGATTCCGGCCTCATTATTGCGGTGCTTTTTCACATTACTGATTTGCCACCCTCAAGTCAAACGTCGTGGTCGTAATCGTGATCGGCTCTTAGTGTCCGGTATCTGTTGAGCCTTGGAGGTTTGCTTTTGCCTTTACTCCGAGAATCCCGAACCCGCTCGACTGGCGTTGACTGGTTCTGCCTCGCGAACGTAAAATATATGATTTGGCCTGGCTATGTTGGAAAAGATAGTGGTGCGCGGGGCGCGCCAGAACAATCTCAAAAATTTTGATCTGGAAATCCCGAGACACAAGCTTACGGTCGTCACGGGGCTCTCAGGTTCTGGAAAATCCAGCCTGGCGTTTGACACCATTTATGCGGAAGGCCAGCGCCGCTACATCGAATCACTCTCCGCGTTTGCCCGCCAATTCCTCGAGCAGATGGAGAAGCCCGAGGTAGATAGCGTGGAAGGGCTGTCCCCTGCCATCAGCATTGAGCAGAAGACCACGAGTCGCAGTCCCCGTTCTACTGTCGGAACGGTGACCGAAATCTACGACTACATGCGTCTGCTGTTCGCCTCTATCGGCAAGCCGCATTGCCATTTGTGCGGACGCCCCATCACCCATCAGTCCGTGGATCAAATCGTCGACTCGATCCTGGCCTACCCGGAGGACACACGGGTCATGATTCTGGCGCCCGTGGTGCGGGACAGAAAAGGTGAGTTCAAGAAACTCTTTGAAAAGTATATGAAGAAAGGATACGTGCGCGCCCGCGTCGACGGACGCATTCACGATTTGGACGAGGAGATCAAGATTTCGAAGACGAGATCCCACACGGTTGAAGTGATCGTCGACCGCGTGCTGATCCGGCCGGGAATTCGGCGGCGGCTCGAGATGTCGACGAAAACAGCCATCGATTTGGCGGAGGGCCTGGTTACAGTAGCGGCCATTGATTTGGAGGAAAAGGTGTTTTCAGAACGTCAGGCGTGCATCGATTGCGGGGTCAATATCCCGACTCTGGAGCCGCGTTCCTTTTCTTTCAACTCCAAGTACGGTGCCTGCCCCGAATGCGATGGCACAGGAATCCGCATGGTCCTCGATCCGTCGAAAGTCATTCCCGATCCCAGTCAGCCGATCAACGCCATTTCCTTCTCTCTTGAGAACAAGCGAGTTGCAAACTACCTTCGAGAGGCTCTCCTCACATTGGCCGCCAGCTTCAAGTGCGGCCCGGCCACTCCATTCGCGCGGCTTCCTGCCAAAGCCCAGAGATCTTACTTTTTCGGCAGCCCGGAATCCCCCACGGACACTTACGATGCCAGCCGTGATAGCTCGGGGTTCCGCGGGGTGGCGGCGTGGCTGGAAGGGCTGCGCCGGGAGGAGGAAAACACGCGTCTTCAGGAAGAGGTGGACGTGCTGTTTTCGGCTCAGGCCTGCCCTGCTTGCGGCGGTTCCCGCCTCCGCCCTGAGAGCCGGGCGGTCAAGCTCGACGGCATGGGAATCGACGAATTCTCACGCCTGCCGCTGGGGAATGCCCTTGAGTCCTTCAGAAAACTTACAGTGACCGAGCGCGAACAAAAAATCGCCGGCCAAATCCTCAAGGAGATCAACGAGCGCCTCGAGTTCCTGCTTGATGTTGGGGTGAGCTACCTCTCGCTGGATCGCCCTGTTTCCACACTCTCCGGCGGCGAGGGACAGCGCATCCGGCTGGCGACTCAAATCGGATCGAGGCTGCGGGGAGTGCTCTACGTCCTGGACGAACCGTCGATCGGCTTGCATGCGCGCGATAATCGCCGGCTCCTCGATACGCTGGCCGGACTGCGCGACATCGGCAACACAATCATTGTAGTAGAGCACGATGAAGAAACGATTCGGGCCGCCGACCACATCGTTGATTTGGGGCCGGGCGCCGGAAGCGCCGGTGGATGGGTCGTCGCATCGGGCACATTGGATCAGGTGCAACGGCATCCAGAATCGCTAACCGGAAAATACCTGAGCGGGGAGCTGCGCATTGAATGTCCACGGACACGCCGTACAGGCAACGGCAAGCGCCTGGTCGTCACGGGCGCAAGACACAACAACCTGCGCAATATCACCGTCGAATTTCCTCTCGGGCTTTTCCTCTGCGTTACCGGAGTGTCCGGCTCGGGCAAGTCTTCGCTCGTGGATGATATCCTGTTCAAGGCACTTTCCCGCAAGCTGTATCACGCTCTTGCCGACCCCGGAGCGCATGACGAAGTTTCGGGCGTCGCATTTCTGGACAAGGTCATCGAAATCGACCAGTCCCCCATTGGCAGGACGCCCCGTTCCAACCCGGCGACATATACCGGCCTTTTTAACTACATCCGGGATCTGTTCTCCCTGCTGCCCGAATCGCGTGTGCGCGGATATAAGCCGGGGCGCTTCAGCTTCAATGTCAAAGGAGGGCGCTGCGAGGCATGCCAAGGGGAGGGGTTGCGGCGCATAGAAATGAGCTTTCTGCCCGACGTGCATGTTCTCTGCGAGACTTGCCGCTGTAAGCGCTACAACCGGGAAACGCTGGCCGTCAAGTACAAAGGCTGCTCGATCGCCGACCTGTTGGAGATGAACATGGCCGATGCACTGCCGCTTCTCGAAAACATCCCGCCGATCGCGCAAAAGCTGCGGACACTGAACAGCGTGGGCCTGGGTTATGTCAAGCTGGGACAGTCGGCCACAACGTTATCAGGAGGCGAAGCGCAAAGAGTGAAACTGGCGCGCGAGCTCAGCCGCCGAGCCACAGGCAGGACTCTGTACATCCTCGACGAGCCGACGACAGGCCTTCATTTCCAGGACGTGAAGAATCTTCTGGATATACTCAACAGCCTGGTTGATCTTGGCAATACCGTAATTGTAATCGAGCATAACCTGGACGTCATCAAGATGGCGGACTGGATAATCGATCTGGGGCCCGAAGGAGGCGATGGAGGAGGCCGGATCGTCGCCCTGGGCACTCCCGAGGAGGTCGCCAAGGTCAAGGCTTCCGCTACCGGCCAAGCCCTACGCCATGTGCTCCATTGACGGGTGACAAAATCGGTCAGGCTACTATTTCACCAAACTTGAGGACGGCCTAGTTTTCTGGTTATGGCTTGGAAATTGGTGAAATAGTAGCCTGACACCAATTTTCTATCTTGACTTGTACGCTGCCGGTAGCCGATCTTTGAGGCCATGAACGAGCTCGTGCGTAACGCTGTGGCTGAAAGCGTGCGGCTGAAAGAGTCATTCTTCGGTGCCAACGAAGACCTCATCGTCCAAGTGGCGCGGGAAATATGCCGGGCGCTCGAGAATGGGAATAAAGTCCTCATTTTCGGCAACGGTGGCAGTGCCGCGGATGCCCAACATTTTGCCGCCGAGATGGTCGGCAGGTTTGTGCGCGAGCGGCGTCCTCTGGCGGCGATTGCGTTGACGACCGACACCTCCATTTTGACATCCGTGGGCAACGACTATGGGTACGAACAGGTGTTTGCGCGGCAGATCCGGGCCCTGGGCCGGCCAGGAGACGTTGCCATCGGCATTTCCACGAGCGGCAATTCTCCAAACGTTTGCGAGGCCACGGCGATTGCTCGCGAGATGGGCCTGGTCACCGTGGCGTTTACGGGAAGCGACGGCGGGAAACTCGGACGAGCTGTGCAATACCACCTCCATGTGCCGCATCGGTCGACGGCGCGCGTGCAGGAAGTTCATATCATGATCGCTCACATTCTGTGCGAGCTGATGGATGCAAACCTGAAGGATCTCTAGTCCCGATGTCCAGATATCCGATACGTCCGTTCGACCTGAGACGCGTCCACACTTACCCGCTGAAGGACCGCCAGAGCAAAGTGGATGTGCGCAGCTTCGGCCGTCCTCATGTCAAGGGCGAGTCCTTAGCTGATTTTCTGGCTGGGCTGCCCGACATTCTGGGCGCACGGAGCCTGAGATATCTGGCAGAAGCAATCGTGCAGGCGCACAGCGCCGGCAAACCGATCCTCTGGGGATTGGGAGGCCATGTAATCAAGACGGGTCTGAGTCCCATTCTGATCGACCTGATGGATCGCGGCTTTGTCTCCGGCATCGCTCTCAATGGAGCGGGACTCATCCACGATTTCGAAATTGCCCTCATCGGCTCAACCAGCGAGGACGTCGAGTCACAAATCGATGAGGGAGCATTCGGCATGGCCGAGGAAACCGGG
>Ga0187878_1002492_pt1 | contig 16277 bp, 10 predicted proteins | sample June2016WEW_17_1_FD_132979 | JGI IMG/M metagenome (GOLD analysis project Ga0187878, IMG submission 132979) | Peatland microbial communities from SPRUCE experiment site at the Marcell Experimental Forest, Minnesota, USA - June2016WEW_17_150 | ecosystem: Environmental > Terrestrial > Soil >...
CGACGAGCCTGATATGGACCGCTCAGGGCGGTGTCCATGCGGAAGGACTTGAGGCAAGCATTGAAGTGGATACCGCGAAGGTGACAGGAGAAGTCCACCAGTTCCTCTTTGGGCAGTTTATAGAACACGAGCACAAGACCATTCAGGGAGGACTATGGGCGGAATTGCTCCGAAATCGGAAATTCGAACAGGGTGATGCTGACCGAGACGGGGTTTCTGACGGGTGGGTGCCCGAAGAGCGTGTCTCGAATCGTTATTGGAAACTCGTCGAAGGGCAGGGCTCGAGCGATCGCTATTTTATCGATGACCACGAGTATTATGGCGGAGGAGCCTCCCAGGCAATTGAGCTTTACGGGCCCAGTTCGAACCACACCAGCATCTATCAAATCGGCCTCGAAGTGATGAAAGGCCGCCGCTACCTGTTCTACGTGTATTTGAAGCTGCGAGGCACGGGGAAGGTCTGGGTGGAACTAGATAAACTGGGAGGTCCAGTCTATTGTCGAAAGGATTTCCTGGAGGTTTCTGACCGGTGGGAGAAGTTCACTGCGGAATTCATTGCACCGGAAGATACCACTAAAGGTCGGCTTCGAATAGGTGTAGAAGGACACGGGACCTTCTGGATCGACTCGGCCTCTCTGATGCCCGCAGACAACCTTCGGGGGATGCGCCTGGATGTGATCGAAGCCCTCAGGCCACTACGGATACCTATCCTGCGCTATCCAGGCGGCTGCTTTGCAGACGAGTATCATTGGCAAAATGGGATCGGCCCTCGGGACCAGCGGCCGACAACCTGGTCGGACAAGTGGCAAGAGTGGGACCCGAACGATTTCGGAATTGATGAGTTCATGGACTTTGCAAAGGAGCTTGGCCTTCAGGCCCATATCACTCTGAACTACTCCTCTGGAACCCCCGACGAAGCAGCCCGGTGGGTGGAATACACCAATGGTTCGAAGGAAACAGCATGGGGAAGACTTCGCGCTCAGAATGGCCACTCCGAACCCTACAACATCAAGTGGTGGGCGGTCGGCAACGAGCCTCTCTGTGCCTGTATTTGCCCGTATACGGGTGGCACCAAAGTAAGTGAGTATGCCGGGAGGTTTCAGGAATACAGCGCAGCTATGAGGAAAGTTGATCCATCCATTCGGATCATGGCAGGAGGTGAGGCGCCGGGGGCGGTCCCCCGGCCAGGCTCGGCAAGTTGGAATTACGACCTGCTGGGCCTGTTGCCTGTCGATCACTTGACGATGAGTTTGTATACAGGCGAAAGCCACACTGAAATTGGTGATCTCACAAATTTCTACCACAAGGTAGTGGCTGAATCACAGGAATTTGACCAATGGATTGATCGGTTGATCCAGGGTATGGGAGATCGTTTCCCTCGGGACCACCCATCCCTCGCGATCACAGAATACAATTCGTTCTGGATGCCAGAGACAGTCGATCCGGAATATCGTCTATGTAATGCCTTGTACCTGGCAGGAGTCTATAACGCTCTATTCCGTCACGCGAATCAGGTTTTTCTGGCCGAGTGGAATACCCTCATCAACGTTCAGGGACTGGTGAGTGTAAATCCCACGGGCGTGAAATTGACACCACCCTATTTTGCCTTTTTCCTATACCGAAATCATGTCGGTAATCAAGTTCTGAGCACTCAATTCAGCAGCCCGATGGTTCCCTTCAACCCGCAACTTCCCGCGATTGATGCTGCTGCAACCCTGAGCCAAGATGGCAAGACGTTTTACCTTGCGGTCATCAACCGCAGCGAAGCCCAGGATATGCCTACCACGATTCGCCTCATGAATTGGACCCCCCGAGCGGGAACAGAAGTCCACGCGTGGGAGCTGAACGGCAAGGACAGGGATGCGGCGAACCCTTACGGGAGCACAGCGAACGTCAATATTCGGGAGAAAACCTTCACGATCGAGAGAGCGCCGTTTTCCTATCGCTTTCCTGCACACTCGGTCACGGTATTGGAACTTTCAGGCCAGCGCCAGGCATTATAGAGGCCGAGCTCAGAAACCGCTCCCCGAGGGACAACGTTGGCGGTCGGGGGTCGCAAGGCTCTTGGCCCGTATCCCAGGGTCCCTTGCCGCAGCGAGAGACGGGGCAATGCAAGGCCTGCAGAGTCTTCCAGCCAAGGTCGGACCGGTTGTCGAAGGGTGTTGGAATTGGTCGCTCGGACTCGCTGCAGATCCCCGCCCCTACCTGGCCAGGGCAAGGCTCGTGAAGCGGGTTGGGCGCAGAACGGGAGGAAAAGCGAAGATGAAAAACCAGGGTTTTGACCGCGCACCACGGGGTACCGCAATTTGGCTTTGTAACTTGGTCGTCGTCTTGGGCATGGCTTCGCTGGCTCGGCCCGTGTCCGGGCAGATGTTGCCAAATGGGAAGCCGGAAGAATTGGGTTTCTCGTCAGAGCGGCTGCAGCGTCTCGACGCCGCCATGCAGCAGAAGGTGGATGAGAAGCGACTCGCCGGAATCGTGACCATCTTGGCACGACACGGTAAGGTCGTGGAATTCAAGACCTATGGCAAGAAGGATCTCGCCAGTGGGGCGCCCATGGAAAAAGACAACATTTTCCGCATCTATTCCATGACCAAGCCGGTCACGGGCGCCGCCATGATGATACTTTATGAGGAAGGCAGATGGCAGCCCGACGATCCGATTTCCAAATACATTCCGGAGTTTGCCAACCTCAAGGTCTTTAAGGGCGTTGACAACAACGGCGAGCCGATTCTGGAAGGTCCCGTTCATCCACCGACTATGCTTCAGTTGATGACTCACACCGCGGGCTTTAGCTACGGTGATGGCAACCATCTGGTCGACAAGATGTATCACCAAAAGCAAGTTTTAGAATCCAGGACGCTTCAGGAGATGATTGACAAGCTGGCAAAGCTGCCGTTGCTCTATGAACCGGGGACGCGCTGGGTCTATAGCCTTTCTGTGGACATTCAGGGCTATCTGGTTGAAAAGCTCTCGGGCAAAGCACTGCCTGATTTCATGCGCGAACGGATTTTTGAGCCGCTTGGCATGAAGGACACGGGCTTCTATGTACCGAAGGAAAAGATAGACCGGCTGGCCACTCTCTATCGGGTGAACGAGAAGAACGAGTGGGCCCCCGTTCCGGCCGGAGACGACTTGGGCCTCGATTTATCCAAACAGCCCACGATGCCTAGCGGCGGGGGCGGTCTGCTCTCGACGGCGCAGGACTATCTGCGGTTCGCGCAGATGCTTCTGAATGGCGGCCAACTGGATGGCGTGCGCATCCTGGCACCGCCGACGGTGAAACTTATGAGTTCGAACCATCTACCCGAGAAGCTCATGACCGGCGAATTCGGGGTCGGACTCCAGCACATCCGGCCCGGGATGGGGTTTGGCTTCGACGTCGCCGTGTTCACCGATCCGGCCCAAGCTGTCGACATCACCGGCAAAGGCACTTTTCTCTGGGATGGGTCTGCCGGGACCTGGTTTTGGATCGATCCGACCGACGATGTGGTGTTCGTAGGCATGATCCAGCGGATGGGAGGCGCTGGACTCAACATGCAGACGTTCAGTCGCGCCATGGTGTTTCAGGCTCTCGTGAGACCGTAGTGCCGCACGGGCAAGCAGGTCTGGCCTGGGGGGGCTAGGATTTACGACGACGAACACTGAAGATTGCTGGTAAGAGTGCATGTCCTTCTGAAAGGGCTTGTGCGTGTGACCCAGAACGAAAGATACCTCGGGCGGAACGGTCTGGTCATGTTCGGTGAGGATTTGCCTTTGAAATGGCCTTTCCAGGAAATGTCGTAAACCAGCTCCACCATCCTGGCTCAACGGCGGCGCCAAGTCACTTCTTTCCATTCTCCCTAGTCGGCCTAATCTGGCCCTCAGCACAAACCCCGGGATCCCGCCCTGTATCCAGCGCGGCCAGTACGGTCGGCGGTACTATTTGACGATGCCCCCTGCAAGGTTTGAGATGAGTCCCTGAAGTTGCTTCCTGCTTTGCAGCTTGTTGTAAACCAGTTCCACGTCTTTCCCGACGTCTCCGGAACGTCCCAGGGCCGACCAGAGGAAATCAATCCAGGCAAAGTTTTCGGCTTCGAAGTCCCAGGGAGCGCTGGGCACCGTCCGGTCGGGGAAAACCATGGTCCGCAGGGTGCTCATCAACCAGTAGGTGGATTCCGTGAAATGACCATGGCTGCTTAAAGGAGTTGAGACGGGACCTTGCCACTCAGGAGGTAATCGGCTGGTGATCCAGGGGAACGGCTCTTACATCCTCCTCACGGTTATCTCCATTTGCCTCACCCTCATGCGGCTGGAGGGCAAGATTTCACTTGACACGGCAAGAATATGATCGTATCGTCTGGCAGATACGCTATCAATAGGCGTCATATCGACCGCCACCTGCTAGCGTACATAGCGACGAGGAGAATGCGTCATTGGCGCAAAAGGGCAATCGATGTCAAAGGAGGAACACTTCATGCGAAATCTCCGCTTAACGATAATCATGATCGCGACTGCTATCGCGATGTGGTTCGGGCATGTAACCCCCATCGGCGCGCAGATCGGAACTGGGAACGTCATCGGTGTCGTTTCCGATTCGAGTGGAGGGGTGGTGCCGGATGTTGAGGTCACCGTCACCAACGTTGACACGAGCGTGCCGCGCACGACGCTTACCACGGCTAGCGGCGACTACGCCGTGACCGGACTACTCCCTGGCCAGTATGCGGTGAGTGCGAAGAAGAGTGGCTTCTCCACTGCCAACGTGTCGGCCTTTGAGCTTCGGGTTGACCAGACGGCGCGGGTTGATATCACCCTTCAGGTCGGGCAGGTCACGCAGTCGGTCTCCGTGAAGGCTGTCGCGCCATTGTTGGATACTTCTTCCTCCAGTGTGGGGCAGGTAATCGAGAACAAGCGCATCATAGAATTGCCCTTGAATGGGCGGCTCTTTTTGGATTTGGCAACATTGGCCCCGGGCGTGACTTTCACGAAGGATAGCAATTACTCCTTCCAGGAGGTGCGTGAGGTCGGGCGCAGAATGACAATGCAATACACAATCGGCGGCGCTCGCGCGGCAGACACAAACTTCCTGCTGAATGGCGCGTCCAATACCGAGCCGGACTTCAACACCTTCGCCGCCGTCCCCTCCATTGATGAAATTCAGGAATTCAAAGTGCAAACCAACTCATACACGGCGGAGTTCGGGCGAGGGGCCACCCAGGTCAACGTCACGACCAAGCTTGGCACGAACGCATTTCATGGCACAGCCTACGACTTCCTCCGCAATGACGCCCTGGATGCAAAGAACCTTTTCGAAGACATCCTTGACAACCCAAAGACTCCTTTCCGGAAAAACCAATTCGGGGCTACCGCCGGAGGCAAGATCATCCGGGACAAGGTCTTTTATTTCGGCAGCTACGAGGGGCTTCGTGACCACAGAGGTTCCACTGGGTCGGTCACGGTACCCACGGCGGATGCGCGTACAGGAAATCTTTCCGGGTACGGGACCCCTATTTTCATGCCCCATACAACCGCGATAGACGCCAGCGGTAACGTCACGAACCTGTTCTGGGCCAATAACACCCTCCCGGATGGTTGCTTTAATCCTGACCCTACAACTAACGTTCCTTGGCCCGACATGACCATTCCTTCTCAATGTATAGATCCGGCGATTGGAAAATACTTGGCGACGCCCTACGTCCCTTCTCCGACTAATTCGGATTTGGTAAACAACTACCGCCACCAGGTGCTAACGCCTACTATCTATGATCAAGTGGCTGGACGAATCGACTACGCTTTCGGCCCTAAGATGAACCTCTGGGGGCGATATTCTTTCGGTCGTGAGGATTCTCCGCAGCCTGGCACCATTAGTGAGACCGGAACCACCGAAAATGTTAAGACTAACACCTTGACGCTCCATCACTCTTGGACTCTATCGCCCCGCATGGTGAATGAATTCAAGGCGAACTATCTTCGCTTCGTGTCCGGCAGGCTGGGGGATCTAGCGTCCAAACACAACGTCGCCGCAGAAATCGGAATCCCTGGTACCTCTACTATCCCCTTGGATTGGGGGATCCCCCAGTTCAGTGGGTCTGACGCCTCCTGCTGCGTTCCTGGAGAGGCAGCTTTTGGCCATCCTCTACAAAACGCTGACAACATCTTTGAATACGGCGACGACTTGTCATTCAGTCATGGACGCCATTTGATCAGGACTGGAGTCGATTTTCGGCGGGAGCAACTGAACATTTTTGCACATAACATAGCTCGCGGCGGCTTTGGTTTTCCCCGGTCCGCAACAGGTGGCGTGATCGTCAACCCCGACGGCTCGACCTCTTCTGACCCGACCGTACCTGGTTTGAGCTTGGCAGCGTTCATGCTGGGTCTCTCTAATTCCTCGAATGTGGCTGTAGGTGATTCTTATGTTCATTTGCGCCGCTGGGCCCAAGCGTACTATTTCCAAGACGACTTCAAAGCCACCCGAAATTTGACACTTAACTTTGGCCTGAGATATGAATACTCCCCCTCTTGGTATGACACCGATGACAGACTTACCACTGTAGATATGCGCACTCCCCCTATAGCAGTGGTGGTCCGGCCAGGCACCGGCGACCCCTATCAGGATTACCCGTCCATCCGCCTGGACAATGATCCGAATTCACCCACCTATCTGCCTTTCGTTCGCGACAATCGATTCGGGAGATCACTCGTATTCCCAGATAAAACCAATTGGGGCCCGCGATTCGGATTTGCTTGGACCCCTGGATGGGGTCACCAGAAGACGGTCGTCCGCGGTGCCGCGGGGATCTTCTATTCTCCCGTAATCGCCAATCCCTGGTTTGATTTTGCGCGAAACGCTCCTCGGGCTGGCTCGCTCTTCCGTTCAGGGAAGTACTCCGTAGTGGATCAGATCTTCAAGGACAGGGAACTTGGAATAATCCAGCCCTCGCCCTATATCATCGACCCCTATAACCGGACGCCCCGCATCCAGCAATGGAACTTGGGGATTCAGCAAGAAGTCGTACCGAATCTGATGGTGGAAATAGGATATGTCGGCTCGGCTTCAACGCATTTGACTCGATTTGGCGATGTCGATCTTAGTTACCCCGTATTCGCTGGAGGCCAAGTGGCGCAACCCGTTACCTGGATACCACCTGCGTGGCCAGGGGTATACTCACCGACTTATTTCGTAAACGCCGCGTCGGCCAACTACAGTGCACTCCAGGTTAAGGTTGAAAAGCGATTCGCCCGAGGCTTCTCCTTTCTCAGCTCCTACACATGGTCCAAGTCTCTAGACGACTTCTCTGCAACACGTGGAGGGGGCGCCGGTGGGGATTTTCCACAGCATATTATGTTTGGTTTTCGGCGCGACTACGGGCCTTCGGTTTTCGACGTGACTCAGAATCTAGTCAATAGCGCCCTTTACGAACTGCCTTTCGGGCACGGAAAGCGCTGGGGCGGAAGCTGGTCGCGTCCGGCCGATAAGCTTCTCGGAGGGTGGCAAATTGGTGGCATCAGCGTAATCCACGGCGGTTTCCCTGCCTCTTGCCTAAATTCGACCGATCAGGCCTCTATCAACACCGGAATCGGTCTTGACGCCTGTAATGCGATCGCGGGCGATAACCCGAACGCAGGCCCGCACACCCTGCAACAGTGGTGGAACATTCGCGCTTTCAGTCTTCCCACCGACAGCGAAGTGTTCGGAAATGGTGGAAGGGGTACCCTGCGAGGGCCAGGTTTCGTGACCTTTGATTTCAACGCGATGAAAACCACGAACCTCACTGAGAAGCTAAAACTTCAATTTCGGTTTGAGGCGTTCAATCTCTTCAACCACCCGGCCCTCTCGATGCCACAGAACTATATAGACAGCTACTACAGCTTCGACGACTCCCGCCGAGTTATACCCACGCCGCTCGCGAACTCGGATCTGGGGAGCGCATTTGGCTCCATTGGGAGCACGGCCATAGATAATCGGCAGTTACAATTCGCGCTGAAATTGATTTGGTAGGAACGGGGCGGCTGCTTTGCCCGTCCAAGCGTCGCCCGGGAGCCCGCAAGAGTTCCTCGCCATTGGGTTCGTTCTGCTCCCTGAGAGCACGTTAGTCATAGGCTTGGGGAGCAGTATGCCCAGCTACTGCTTCAAGGAACACCGCCGTAGGCCAAGCGGCGGACGGGGGTGGAGATTCCTTTCCAGACCTACTTTGGTTGAGATGCACAGAGACGACGCCCGTTCGTCCTACGGGGTTCACGGTTGTTGCAATGGATTGAATGATGCGTTTTGGGCCGTCCAGGAGAAATACCAATGTCGAAGCGCAAGGCGCCCCCCACTTCTGCTTCAACTGTAGATTGCAGTGATCCGTTGCTTGTGCGGTCATACCCAGCATCCGCAGCGATCCTGGATAGGAACCGCAGATTCATCCCGGGGGGAGTGGTTTCGGTGAATCGGGCAGTCCGACCGGAGATTGTGTTTGTCAAGGGTCGAGGGGCGCATATTTGGGATGCCGACGGAAATCGGTACATTGACTACCACGCAGCCTTTGGGCCTTACTTCTTGGGGCACAATGATCCATACGTGACAGAAGCGGTGACACGAGTACTGGGCGAGGGAGCCAGCCTCTATGGTTCAGGCACCACCGTCCTCGAGGGCAGATTGGCGGAATTGATTTGTGGGCACATTCCCTCTGTGGAATCGGTCCAATTCCTAAATACTGGAAGTGAAGCAACTTACCAAGCAATCCGCCTAGCACGAGCCGCCACGGGCCGAGATCACCTTATCGTGATGCAGGGGGGATATAACGGTTGGCATAACGATGTCGCATGCAACCTGATGACCCCGTTGGATCAGTTGGGCCCTAGAGTGCGCCCAGGAGAATACGCTTTCTGTCCTATTAGCGCCGGCATCCCTCTTGAACACCAGAAGTTGATCCACATCGTCAATTTCAATGATTTGGCTTCGGTGCAGGATGTCTGTGAAAAGTATCCTATCGCTGCGCTGATTACAGAGCCAATCCTTCAAAACATCGGGCTCGTGAAACCGGAAAGGGGCTATCTGAAAGGGTTGCGTGGACTGGCGGACCAATTTGGATTCGTCCTGATCTTCGATGAAGTGAAAACGGGGTTTCGACATGCGCTCGGAGGGTATGCACGTATCGCGGGAGTCATGCCAGATCTGGTCGTCTTTGGCAAGGCGATAGCCAACGGCTACCCGATGGCTGTAATCGGGGGTAAAAGAGAACTGATGAACTGGTTCGTCCATCCTGAGCCTTCGAAACGCCCGCTGCTGGCGGGTACCTATAACGCGCATCCCGTGCCGACTGCTGCTGCCGTTGCCACCATCGAACGGCTGCTCATGAATGATGGAGAAGTTTATCGACATGTCGAGCACCTGGGAGACCGGATGCAGCAAGGGCTGGAGAGAATTATCGCCAAGCAGGGCCTGAGGGCCGTGGTAGCGCGTCAAGGTTCGGCTTTCTGTGTCTATTTTATGGACCACTGTCCCAAAGACTGGCACGATTTGGCTGCGAACCACGACTTCGGCCTGGATGGGAAAATGCGACAGAAGCTCATTGAGCGGGGTGTCTACTTTTTCCCCCTGCCGATAAAGCAGTGCTCAATTTCGTTTGCTCATAGCCAGGAGGACATTGAAGTCACGCTACACGAAATACAGAACACTCTTAGCTTCATTTCGAGATAAGCGGAGGCGGATACAATCATAGCTTTCTTGGGAGTCGCGCGCTCCCCCGAGCATACCGCATTACGCGGAGACCTATGCGCACTTTCGCAAGGGAGGATGTCTTCTCCGAGCGATATTAGGGGATCCCAGGACACGGGACTACTTCCGCGAGAATGAAATCACATGTAGTCTTCGCGGGCGATTCCAGAGAAATCTGCTACATTTTACTTTCTGCAAACACACCGCCTTTGGATTGGAGCGCGAAGGGGCAGTTTGGATATCGTCGCCAACTTAAAACGGAGGGAGCGCCATGAGACTAAAAGGTCGCACCGCAGTGATTACAGGGTCTGGTGGAGGAATCGGACGGGCCTGCGCGAGGGAATTCGCCAAGGAGGGAACCTCTGTCGTAGTGGCTGATATCAATTACAGCGGCGCGCTGGAAACTGTGAAGGCGATTAAGGAATCCGGTGGCACTGCCCTTGCCGTGGAGACGGATGTGGCAGACCATGGCTCCGTCCAGCGGTTGGTCAACAGAACTTTAGAGGTATTTTCACAGGTGCATGTGCTGCTCAACAATGCAGCCATACAGATCAACAAAAACATTGAGGATACGACGATCGAGGAATGGAACCGTCAAATGGCAGTGAACCTCGGCGGTGTCTTTCTCTGTTCGAAGTTCTTCTTGCCTTCTCTCCGGAAGACAAAAGGGAACATCCTCAATATGGCTTCCGTTAACGGCTTCTTTGTTGAGCCGATCGTGGCCGGGTATTGTGCGACTAAGGCGGGCATTATCGGGTTGACGAAGGCTATGGCGATCGATCATGGCAAGGATGGCATCCGCGTGAACTGCATCTGTCCCGGCTATATCGATTCGGGCCTGGCGGAAAGTTACTTCCAGGCTCAGCCAGACCCTGCAGCGGCACGCGCAGCGGCCGGGAAACTGCACGCCCTGTGGCGTATTGGGCAGCCGGAGGAGGTTGCGCGCGTGGCTATCTTTCTCGCGAGCGACGAGGCTTCATTCGTTACGGGATCTGCCTATGGTGTGACGGGAGGCTTCGGTTACGGTATTGCCCCACTTATTTGATATGGCTCAATAGCCCCAATGACTGGAATACCCTTTATGATTATCGGAAAATCGGTCCCCATCCTATGTTGGAGGAGGGGCAATGAGCCGTTTTGCGCTCCGTAGCGACGCGTGGTTTGCCCTCCGTGATGAGGTAGGCCTTCGGCACCGGAGCGTTTTGGCGGCGCTCGGGTTCGACCCCCAACTGGTTGCGGGCAAGCCCGTGATCGGCATTTGCAACCCGGCCAGCGAGTTCAACAACTGCGAAATGGGTCTGGTGGAGCTGGCCCAGGTCGTCAAGCGGGGCGTCACCCAGGCCGGGGGTATTCCACTGGTGTTTCCGACTATGGCCCTGGGGGCCGAACTTCTCAAACCTTCAGACCTGCTCTACCGCAACTTGGTTTCGATGGACATCGAGGAAAGCGTGCGCGCATACCCGATCGACGGCATGGTTATCTTGTCCGGGTGCGACAAGACCACACCGGCGCAGTTAATGGCTGCGGCGAGCTGTGACATCCCCGCAATTCAGTTGTCGTCCGGTCCCAGAGCCAGCGGTTTCTGGCGCGGGCAGGAAGTAAGCTCGGGCACCGATATGTGGAAGTACTTGGACGATTATCGGGCAGGCAGACTCACCGAAGACGATTGGCGGCAGTTGGAGCCATGCTTTTCTTGCTCATACGGTACGTGCAACGAAATGGGTACTGCATCGACGATGGCCATCCTTTCCGAAGCGCTGGGCATGATGCTATCGGGCACTTGTAGCATTCCTGCCAATGATTCACGGCGACGCGTGGCCGCTGAGGCTGTAGGACGTCGCATCGTTGAAATGGTAGGCGAGGAACTTCGGCCAAGTCAGATTCTTACCCCTGATGCGTTCGAGAATGCCATCCGTGTGCTCAACGCCATCGGTGGGTCAACGAATGCAGTGATTCACCTTATTGCCATCGCGGGACGACGTGGCATGCGGCTGCCCCTGAGCCTTTTCGACGAGATCTCGCAGTCAACGCCGATGATCGTCAACCTCAAGCCTTCCGGCCAGTTCCTTATGGACCACTTCCATCGCGCGGGTGGTCTGACGGCCGTGATGCTGGAGATCGCTGATCTCCTGCACTTGGATTGCCTGACCGTTTCGGGGAAGACACAGCGACAACACGTCCAAACCGCACAATGTTACGACCGCAGTGTCATCAAACCGTTGGATCAGCCAATCTTTCCATCCGGTGCTTTAGTGGCCCTGAAAGGAAACCTCGTTCCCTCTGGGGCAATTCTGAAGGTGTCCGCCGCATCGGAGCGGTTGCTGAACCATACTGGACCGGCGGTCGTCTTCGACAGTTATCAAGACATGCTGGCCAGAATTGATGCGGAAGATCTCGACGTCTCTCCTGCCAGTGTACTTGTGATGCGGAATACTGGTCCTCGGGGTGTTCCAGGTATGCCGGAATGGGGCGCTATTCCTATTCCCGTCAAGTTACTGAAGCAGGGCGTTCGAGATATTCTCCGCATCAGTGACTCTAGAATGAGCGGTACGAGTTACGGGACCGTGGTTCTTCACGCGGCGCCGGAATCTGCGGTCGGCGGGCCACTGGCGGTCGTACGAAACGGCGACATGATCAAACTCAACGTGGTTGAGCGACGCTTGGACTTATTGATTTCGGAGGAGGAGATGCAGGATCGCTTATCCCATTGGTCACCGCCGGTGTACGAACATCTGAGGGGCTATCCTCGCCTGTACATTGATCACGTTCTGCAGGCTGATGAAGGATGCGATTTCGACTTCCTGCGCCCTGCGTCAAAAGAGGCGACTCGCTTCGTCCCTCCGCTCATTGGCAGATCGTGACCTACGGAGAATGCCGCCAACACTCGGAAAAGAGTCAGCCAATGAACATGATAGACAGCCACTTCCATGTTTGGGACCGCTCCCGTTTTCCTTACGATTGGCTGGCCCATTTTCCAGAACTCAATCGGGACATTCTCCCTTGTGATTATAGAACGGCTACCCGATCCCTCCACGTTACTCAGTCGGTTTTTGTAGAAGCTTACGTCAGTCGTGAACGTTGCGTGGACGAAGCCCTGTGGATTCTTTCGCAAGCGCGTGAGAACGAGTGGATCGTAGGCATCGTCGGAGCCGTCTACCTTGAAAGCCCCCATGCGGCGCAGGATTTGCGGCGTCTGGCTGAACACAAGCTATTCAAAGGCGTCCGCCGTTTGCTGGATGAGGAGCAGGACGACGATTTTCCGGCGCGGCCAGACTTCATCCGGGGTGTACAGATACTGGCACAGTTCGGCCTGCCTTTCGATATCTGCATTCGACATACCCAGTTGCGGGCAGCAATCGAACTGGTCAAACAATCACCGGGTGTGCGCTTTGTCTTAGACCATTGTGGCAAGCCTAATTTTAAGGATGCTCAGTGGCAGCCGTGGGCTGACCAGATCTCGGAGTTTGCCGGGTTGAGGAATACCTATTGCAAAATGAGTGGTCTCGTGACGGAAGCCGGAAGGGAGAAGGTTGCTGTGGAGCATCTCAAGCCTTACATCGACCACGTTGTGGCCCAGTTTGGCTTTGAGCGTTTGATGTTTGGGACCGACTGGCCAGTGTGCACCATGGTTTCTTCACCGGAGCGATGGTTAGAGGTGCTGCTGGCGGCGTTACCAGAACTGACTGAAAACCAAAACGACTGGCTCTTCAGAGAGAGCTGCAAGCGGTTTTACGGTCTGTGAGGTATCCCGAATCAGTTGGTGGAGGAAACTCCAGCACCATGCATCGGAGAGGGGGGCTCGATCATTCCTTCGTCCCTTCTGTAGCGAGCCTTGACCATGCGAATTTGCTTGCGAGGGACCCAGGACGCAGGCTCACCCACGGGCTAGGAGACAGGGGGAATTGGCTCCTGAATTGAACATGGAGGTGGTCGCTTGGTGACCCTTCGGGGAAAGGATACTTTCTGTAGATGAGCGAGAGTTACATTCGTGGATTCTTCTGGCTTTTCGTCGCTGGTGTGGGGGCGGGAAGCTTTGTGCTTCCCATGAAATTCGTCCGCCGCTGGAAGTGGGAACACCTGTGGCTGGTCTACTCGGTGATTGCCTTCTTTATTCTGTTGCCCGTTATTGCCCTATGGAGTGTTCATCACGTCTGGCAGGTGTACCAGGCGTGCCCCCCCCGCATTCTGCTGGTGACCGCTCTCTTCGGAGCAGGGTGGGGCGCAGGATCGGTCTTTTTTGGTCTGGGCGTAGATGCTCTCGGTATGGCATTGGGATTCTCGATGATGACTGGGCTCTATACGGCGCTCGGGGCGCTCGCCCCGCTTATTGTTCTTACTCCCGACCTCGTGTGGACGCAAAACGGATTGCTCATCATCGGCGGGAACATTGTCACGGTTGTGGGGGTTGTGGTTTGTGCAATTGCCGGTGACCGGCGCGACAAGCAGATGGGGGAGGAACTCCCTCCGGGCACGCTCAATCCCAAGCTGTCTTTTCCCGTGGCGCTGACGATTTGCATCCTCGCCGGGGTGTTTTCCGCGATGCTGAATTTTGCATTCGCTTTTGGCACCCCGATTGTGGACGCCGCGCGCCACCTGGGGTCCACGAGAGACGAGGGGGTCAATGCGTTGTGGCTGCTCGCTGTCCCTGCCGGAGGAATTCTAAATGTGGGTTACTGCTTTTACCTGCTTCAGCGAAGAAAGAGTTGGTCCCTGCTGTGGCGCGACACTGCCCCTTGGGATTGGTTCCATGCTTCGATGATGGCCGTTCTTTGGACGGGCTCGGTGATTGTCTATGGCTGGGGTGCCAATAACCTGGGGCGGCTGGGGCCCTCGCTGGGATGGTCATTGTGGAACGCCATCCTCATCATCACGACGTTCGTTTGCGGCTTGTTGACCCACGAATGGAAGGGTGCCACCAGCTCAGCTTTGCGCATGCTGCTTGTCGGTATCGCTGTACTCATTGTGGCTACGATTCTCTTGGGCCTGGGGGGCGCCGGGGCCTGACGCGGCTGGACGCGGCGGCCTCGACACGCCGTTCATTCTTGCAGGAAAGTGCGAGTTGGATTAGGAACAGTTTTCGTTAGCAAGCCAATTTCGGAGGAGGAACTCCGTGCAACAAAGCAAACCGAGAGAACTCACGGGAGTAGTTCCAATCATTCCCATGCCGTTTGATGTGCATGACGAGATTAATGAAGACGCGTTATGCCGCATGGTGGAGTTTGCTGTGGCAAGAGGGCTTGGGGCGATTTGCCTCCCTGCGTATGGAAGCGAATACTATAAGCTCTCAGATCAGGAGCGGATCCATGTGGTTCAAGTGGCTGTCAGTCAGGCTGCCGGGCGAACGCTGGTGGTCGCGCAAAGCAACCACGCATCTTCTCGAATGGCCCTGTCGGTGGCCCAAGCCCACATTGAGAATGGAGCGGATTTGATAGCGGTCGGACTCCCGCGGCAATTTGCCCTTACCGAGGATGACCTGCTGCGCTACATGACGCCGATTCTCAATGGAGTCAACGTCCCCTGTCTGGTTCAGGACTTCAATCCTGGCGGGCCGACCGTGGGCGTGGACTTTGTGATCAGACTGCGGACTGAGTGTCCCAATTTCCGATATCTGAAATTGGAGGAATCATTGCTGGCGGCAAAGGTTGGTGCCATTCGTGAGGCTACGAAGGACGAGGTCGGGATTCTGGAAGGCTGGGGTGGGCTTTACATGATGGAACTGATTCCGGCGGGAATCTGTGGGGTGATGCCAGGCTTGGCGATTGCCGACATTCTCAATCTTGTGTTCGACCTTCGTACAGCCAATAAGATCGTCGAGGCTTTCCGGCTTTACGAAAAGGTGCTGCCGCAAATCGTTTTTGGCCTGCAGAATATGGAATTGTTTCTATACTGCGAAAAGCGGCTCTTGCAGGCGAGAGGTCTGCTCTCGAACGCGCGTTGCCGTAGCGCCTACCTCACTCCCGATCCTTACACCGTGGATTACGTGGATGAATTGAATGATCGGATTCTGCAGGAGATCGAGAAGGCCGGATTGGCTTGTCCTTCGCCATAATTCCATCGGCTTGGAAGACGTTGATTATTTGGCCTGGTTGTGGTTCACCAGAAGTGAATGATGGGTGAAAAGCATCTCGGCCAACAGCCTCTAGATTCATGTCGTCTCGGAATGAAACCTTGTGTGTCGCCAAGAATCGGTCTTTTTGAATTGGCTGTGGACCGACCTGCCTGCAACCCACCTATTGAGAATTGAATAATATAGTCACATTTCGCGCTTACTGTGCTATTGTCCGGCCATGAAAAGAGCCTTCGTATGGTTTGCTGCATTGTGCATGGCCTTGCCCCTTGCCGCGCCGCAGACGGTCGCTCCAAAGCCCGAAGTGCGCGAGCGGCCGATGAGCGCCGACGAGGCGGCCATCCGGCAGGTCTCGGAAGACTGGATCAGGTTCTATAACGCCGGGGACGCGGCGAAGGTCGCGGCTTTGTACACCGACGACGGCTACTATCTCTCGGCACACATCCTGGCGCACGGGAGCCAGGCGATCGAGGCTTATTGGGAACGCGGCATCAAGGCGGGCGGGCACATCGATTTCATCAAGCC
>Ga0187878_1002494_pt1 | contig 16264 bp, 10 predicted proteins | sample June2016WEW_17_1_FD_132979 | JGI IMG/M metagenome (GOLD analysis project Ga0187878, IMG submission 132979) | Peatland microbial communities from SPRUCE experiment site at the Marcell Experimental Forest, Minnesota, USA - June2016WEW_17_150 | ecosystem: Environmental > Terrestrial > Soil >...
CCATTCAATTGGCCTGCTCCCGTAAGGGAAGAGACGGTCCTTGGAGAACCGACATCTTCTTGTCTTCACCAATGATTCTAGGACTTTTTGGCGTTGCCATTCAGGTGCGCAGCAGAGTAGCAATCCCGCCAATTCCAGAGGTTCTTTGCCTCTCTTTCGCAAGCCTATGAGATTGCTGCCAAAGCGCCGAGGGATCTGGGGGACGACAGGTCCGGCATCGAACTCGGTCGTGATTCCCTGAAGGTTTTGCCTGAGACTCCACGCCTCCTGGTCCCGCTCGCCGATGTGGAGACACAGCAAGGCGATTATGTAGGAGCCATCCGCGACGCAAGGATGGCTAGCTCTTGGCGCTCAAGATTCAGGACATAGACATGACATAGGCGCTCCCCTGCGTCCGCTGCCCCGCCGCGCTGACGCGCTGACAAAGCGCTTGACAAGACACTGTTCGATGTGCGATGGTATGCGGCTATCAATGCGTTCCTGCAACGGTGACTGAGACTATTGTGGCTGCTATCCCGAGCGCCAGGGCGACGTTACCTAACCTAACACCGCCATGGGAGCGGAGCGTTTACGGACTACAAACGGAGCCTATGTATTCCCTTGACAATGTACATTTTTCCCTGGGTTCTCTGCGTCCCCTTGCTGGATTGTTTCTTTGCAGCGCGCGAAGAAGTTGACGTCTCCGTTACACAGTAGTCCATGAATGGTCACCACGAATAGTCCACGATGACTTTGGGCGGCCTGGAGGTCCAAATGAATCGACGTCATTTCACTACCACGCTCCTAGGGCTGGGTGGAAGTTCAGCGATTTTGCCTAAGGTTTTGCAGGCCGGCACGACTCTGATAGCGCCCGTAAATTCAGGCACTGCCGAACTGAGCGACCCCGCGCCCCCGACATTAGAAAACCAATATCGCGGCTACATTGTGGACCATCATTCGCCGGACCCGCCGGCAATCACTTACGCCAACTTCGATCCGGACCAATGGTTTCGCCTCTACGAGGAAGCCGATTTGGATCACCTGTGGGTCTTCTGCAAAGGCCACCACGGTGAAGCCTACTATCCGACCAGGGTCGGGCACCCGCATCCGGGACTGAAGCTGGATTTTGTGAAGGCCTTCCGCGATCGGCTGCGCCAGAAGGGAATGGCTTTCCATGCGTACTACTGCATCGGCTTTGATGACTGGGCAGTGTTGAACCATCCCGAGTGGGCGCTGTTGGATGAGAACGGCAAGAACCGCCGGGTGCGGCCGGAAGAAACCACGCACTCACGTGGCCAATGGCACTGGACCTGTGTCAACACACCTTATCGCCAGTACGTCTTCGATCAACTAACTGAGATCGTGAAGGACTACGGCCCGGATGGAATCTTTCTCGATATTGTTGGTCAGCCTCTCTGCTATTGCAAACACTGCTCGGCCCTCTATCAGGCCCGCTACCATCACGAGATCCCTCGTGGTGCCGCCGCGGACCAAAACTGGCGAGAGACCGACGAATTTCTTTACCAGACGACGCAGCTTGGGTTTGTCAAAGAAGCGATCGCGGTGGTAAGGGGACTGGGTTCGAAAGCCGCCATCACGATCAATGGCGGGCACCTCGATTTTCGCAAGGAACTGATGGACTTGTTGGACTACACTTTCGCCGAGCCGTTCGCCGGCAACTACCTCTCCGCCATGTTCGCGCGCGGCACCGGCAAGTTGCCTCAGATCGGCCCTGGTTTGGTGGCGTATGCCTACGACCCGTCTCCTGTTTCCGTTTTTGAATGCGAGAGCGCCATGATCGCGGCCCAGAACTGCCGTGTGTTCATGTATTCCGAAACGATGCGGCAGGATGGGACGCTGGATCCTCTGTGGTTACGCTCGATGGGCGCCGGGTACAAGGCTATTGAGAAAATTCAGCCTTACCTGACCGGCCGCGACCCTGTTCCATGCGTCGCCATATTATTCAGTGAAAAGACCCGGTTTAATGACCGGCTGAACCTGGCAACTGTCGTCAGAGGCGCGATGGAAGCCGCGACCTGTTCGCAGTTCCCCTCGGACGTCCTTCCGGACTGGGATCTTACCCAGGAACGCCTCGCGCATTGCCAGGCCCTGGTGTTGCCCGAGGTCACCTGCATCTCCGAGAGCGAAGTCGAAGTGCTGAGCCGCTACGTCAATTCGGGCGGACTGCTTATTGCCACAGGCCTGACCGGGACCAAGCAGGCCGACGGACGCGAGCGCCCGAATTTCGCGCTGGCGGACTTGATGGGATGCGATTTCGACAGCGTCATGGAAACTTACCGGAACAACTTGTGGGGCAGTTACCTGAACCGAGGCAAAAACTTCCTCTTGCAGGCGCTTCCAAACACCACGCTGGCTGTGCAGGCGCCGTTTGTCCGAGTCAAGCCGAGACCGGGAGCAGAGGTTTTGGCCACTCATATTCTTCCCGCCACCATTTGGAGCCGTGATACCGGGCAGAACGAACAAGCTTGGGTGAACTGGGAGCCTCCGCCGCCGGGAGAATCGACGGAGTACCCTGCTCTCATTCAAACGAATCACGGCAAAGGCAAGGTCGTCTATGCAAGCTTTGACCTGTACGGTATGGTGGCCAGCGGCTTCCAGTGGCCACTGGAATTTCATTTTGAGTTGTTGAAGGGGCATCTGAAGCAGGCGCCTGCGCGGGTCGAGTTGACCAACCGTCGCGGCGTCGGAACGACCTTCTACAAAAGACCTAATGAGTTGATCGTCCATCAAGTCAACAGGACCATTCCGATGACCAACGGAGCGGTCGATAAGTCAAACGGGGGCCGGCTCATCGTGGACGAGTCGTACTTCAAACCTACAATCTGTAGGCAAATCTACCCCCTGAAGCAGGTTCTGAAACTGAACCAGCGCGGAGGCTTCGTCGAGGCGGACTTGCCTGAAGTTGAGGTTCATACACTGATTGTCCTAGAGGCCTAGTACCACAGCGCAAACCGGCGCCCGGAACCAAAAGGAACTTCTCCTTGTTCTTCGTGTCTCAAGAAGCTCAACACAGTGACCACCGAAGTCTAAGTGACCTCTGCGTTTCAGTTTTTTCTGACCACATAGAACACCGAGGCGTTGTTGGGTGAAGAAAAGGGGCGCACATGGGAACCTTACGAGAATCAGGCTCTTTTGAAAAGTCAAATGCGTTTGTCCGGCCAACACACAGGCTCATGTGGGTGTTGACGTTTCTGCTGGGTGGGGCTACCCTTCTTGCCACCAGCGCCATGAGCCAATTTCCTACTACTCCACCGGAAACGTACGAGCCTGAGTGGATGAGCCTCCGCCGGCACCCAGTGCCGAAATGGTTTCAGGACGCCAAGTTCGGTATCTTCATTCACTGGGGGCTTTATTCCGTGCCGGCCTGGGCACCGACCCTCAAGGGGCCGAAGCAGGAAATCGACTGGGCCCAGTTCATGGCCGACCCTCGAAGATGGTTCAGGGAAAATCCCTACGCCGAATGGTACTTGAACTCGATGAAGATAAGCGATTCGCCCACCTGGAAACACCACGTCGAAACCTACGGGGAGAAGTTTGACTATCTTGACTTCATCCCGACGTTCAACAGGGACGTGCAGAAGTGGGATCCCGACAAATGGGCGGAGCTTTTCAAAGAAGTCGGTGCGCGCTATGTGGTCCTGACCAGCAAGCACCACGATGGATTTACGCTTTGGCCGAGCAGCGTACACAATCCCAACCGGCGGCCGGACCAGCAAGGCGCCCAACGGGACATCGTTGGTGATTTGACCAAAGCCGTTCGCGCGCAGGGCCTGAAAATGGGCTTGTACTATTCGGGTGGATTGGACTGGAGCTTCGTGGGTCCCCCCATCACGATTTTCCCGGAACTCTTCTCCCACGTACCGCAAAGCGAGGAGTATGCTCGCTATGCCGATGCGCAATGGAGAGAGCTGATCAACCGTTACCAACCCTCGGTGCTGTGGGACGATATTTCCTACCCCAAGAAGGGCGACGTGCTTCACCTCTTCGCGGATTACTACAACAGCGTTCGCGACGGGATTATCAACGACCGCTTTCAAGTTGAGCACTCCGACTACACCACTCCGGAGTACACCCAGTACGGCAAGATCGTCGAGAAAAAGTGGGAGACTTGCCGCGGACTGGGCTTTTCCTTCGGTTACAACCAAGCCGAGGGCCCTGAGCAGGTGCTCTCGGCGGGTGAACTGGTGCGGCTGCTGGTGGACATTGTGAGCAAGAACGGCAACTTGCTGCTCAACATTGGACCAAAGGCCGATGGGACTATTCCTGACATTCAGGTGGAACGCTTGCGGGCCTTGGGCCAGTGGCTGCGGATGAACGGCGAGGCCATTTACGAGACGCGACCCTGGGTGTGGGCTGAGGGCCGCACGAGTGACGGAGTCAGCATCCGCTTTACCCAAAAAGGCGACAGCGTTTATGCGATCCTGCTCGACAAGCCCAAGACACGCCAGATCACCATCGAGTCGCTGTGGGCAGACCCGGGGACGAAGATCCAAGTGCTGGGCGCCGGCGGTGATTTAAGATGGTCGCGAAGCGGGAGAGATCTCAACTTGACGCTTCCCGAGCAACTTCCCGGATCGTATGCCTACGTCTTGAAGGTCACTCCCCGGCCATGGAAGCTGTTAAGAGATTAGTCAACGTTGCAGTCGCGGCGCTCGGCCTTCAATAGAGGCACACGACTCTACTACGGAGGATGAGAAGATGCATTCTTTGACCAGGAGATCGTTTGTGAAGTCGGTGGGGTTAGGCGCGGGACTAGCCTCGCTTCCCTCTGTCGGCGGCGCCTCGGGAATTAGCGCCGTCCCCGACGTTCCGCCCCCAGAATCTCGTTCCAAGAAAGGCGAACTGCGCTTCCGGCAAGTGCACCTCGATTTTCATACTTCGCCCCTCATTGCAGACGTAGGAGCAGACTTCGATGCAAACGAGTTTGTGCAAGTCCTGAAGGACGCGTCGGTAAATTCCATCAACATTTTCGCCAAGTGTCATCATGGCATGTCTTATTACCCAACCAAGGTCGGAGTGATGCACCCTAATCTGAAGTTTGACCTGCTGGGCAAGATGATTGAAGCATGCCACAAAGCGGATATCCTCACTCCCGTCTACTACACGATCATGTGGGACCAGTACGCGGCCATGCAGCACAGCGACTGGCGCGTGCTGGACGAAAGCGGCAGAGATGATGGTGCAGGGGCGCTCGAGGCGGGCTGGGTGCGGGTTTGCCCTAACACGCCGTATCTCGACTATGTCGTTGCCCAATCCGAAGAGATCGCCAAAACCTACGAGGCGGACGGCTTCTGGTTTGACATCCTTGAGTACTCGAGTTTCGGCTGCTTCTGCCCTTACTGTATGCGCGAAAGGGAAAAGCTGGGGCTCGATTCAAGTAAACAGGCGGACCGCACCAAGCATTCGGAGATGGTTCTTGACCGCACGCTGAACCGCCTTTGTTCAGCGGTCAAGCCCTACCGGCCGCAGGCCACCGTTTTCTTTAACGGGCAAGTGCGTCTCGGGATGCGGCCGCTGCTGAAGTATTACACTCAGGTTGAAATTGAATCCTTGCCCGGCGGGGGCTGGGGGTACGGACATTTCGCTGTGATGTCTCGCTACGTGCGCAACCTGGGTCTCGATTATCTGGGCATGGACGGCCGTTTTCACCGGAGCTGGGGTGACTTTGGAGGGCTGCGCAATCAGGCCGCCCTTGACTACGAATGTTTCCGCATGCTGGCGCAGGCCGGGAAGTGCTCCGTGGGCGACCAGATGCACCCGCGCGGCAAGTTGGTGAAGCCAGTATACGAACTCATCGGGCGCACCTATCGCAGCGTGGCTGAGAAGGAACCGTGGTGCACCGGCGCCAGAGCGGTGACGGAGATCGGATTCCTCTCCACCGCCAACTTCCATGTCCCCGTCGCTGTGGCGCCCTCGGACCATGGCGCAACTAACCTGCTGGCGGAGTTGCACCACCAGTTCGACACTCTGGATCGCGAGTCTGACTTCACCCGCTACAAGCTCATAGTTCTTCCGGACAGCCACCGCTTTGACGATGAATTGCAGCGCAAAGTGAGCGCTTACCTTGCGAGCGGCGGGAAGACGATTCTGAGTCACGAGTCAGGTCTTGACCCTGAGGGCAAGCACTTCGCCTCGCCTGAGCTGGGACTCGAATACGTAGGCCCCTCGCCGACTCAGGGTAATAAGGGCGACTACTTTGAAGCGCTCGAGGAGTTGAGCGAGGGCATCCCGCCCACCGTGCACTTCACCTACGCGTCCGGAGCGCTAGTGAAGGCACAGCCGGGAACAGCCACTTTGGCGCGCCTGTGGAAACCCTACTTCGACCGCAACTATCTCCATTTCAGCTCACATCGTCAAACGGCTTATGACCAGCCCACCGAGCATGTGGCAGTCGCGCAAAAGGGCTCGGTTATCTACATTTCGTTTCCGGTATTCAGCGCTTATGCGCAAAACAGTTACCTGATGCAAAAGGTCCTGGTGAGAAACTGCATTCGGCGGCTGTTGCCGGATCCGCTGATCAAAACCGACGCCCCCTCGACAGCGGAGGTCTCCCTCACGGAGCAAAAGGGTCGACGCATCGTCCACTTGCTGCACTATCCGGCGGTGAGGCGGTGTCCGGACCTCGACATCGTGGAGGATGTTATCCCGCTCTCGAGTGTGAAGCTGGGATTGCGGATGGACAAACCCCCGCAGAAAGTGTACCTGGCGCCGCAGCGCCAAAGTCTGAAGTGTAATTACGCGAGCGGCTACGCGCAGGTTGTGGTCCCTTCGGTCGAGGGCCACCAGATGGTTATCTTCGAATGCTGAGGAAGGGAGACGCGCCACACATGGAATCACGAAGAAGATTTCTTTGGCAGCTAGTGGGCAGCTCAGGTTTGTCGGGCATTGTCGGCCTGTTAGGCAAACGGCCTTTGTTCGCCCAAGCAGCCGGGAGGGTCAAGGTGCCGGAGCAGATCAAAGCTTTCTGCATCGACTTCAATTGGGTTCGTCATGAACATAAGCCGGGCACTCCAGACCCTTCCGGCATGCTCTTTGCCCCGCCAGGACACTGGGCCGACGCCTCGCCGGAAGAACACGTGGGCTGGTATGAAGCGCTGGGGGCGAACGTCATTCAAACATTTGTGGTCTCATGCAACGGCTACGCCTGGTACAAGGGTGGATTTGCACCTCCACAGCCCGGCCTCAAACATGACTTCCTCCCCGAAGTCGTTCGGCTGGGCCACAAGAAGGATATGATGGTCATGGGCTATTTTTGCATCGGCGCGAACTCCAAGTGGGGACACGACCATCCCGATTTGAGTTACGGCTCGCCCAGTACTCTGCACATTCCGTTCACCAATGAGTATCTGGACTACCTCTCCCAATCCCTGGCCGACGCCATGAAAAGAACCGGGATGGATGGAACGATGATCGATTGGGTTTGGAATCCTGACAAAAAACTGCGGCAGAAGGGTTGGATACCAGCGGAGAAGGAGCTCTTTACGCAACTCACCGGCAAGCTATTCCCGGAGAGCGGCCAGCCCAGCCATGAGGATGTCCTGCAATATGAGCGCCATGCTATCGACCGCGCTTGGGCGCGAATTCGGGATACCCGCAATCGGACGAACCCAAACTGCATACTCTGGGTCAGTATCAGTAATGTGAATGATCCGACCGTCGCCAACTCCAAGCTGGTGGCGGAGTGCGACTGGCTTATGAATGAGTCTCCTGACAGGAAGCTGTTTCTAGCGGGCAAACGTATGGCGGGTAAACAAACCCGCATGCTTCAGAATGTTGTGGGATGGGCCGAGCACAACGCGAAGGAGTTCCTGTCGGATCCCCAAAATCGCGACCTCGACCTTTACGGCTTCGCCGAGCCGCGCGACAGCTCCCTGCCGCTTCCAGTCGCGGAATATTTGGCTAAGCCAGTAGAATCATTCACTGGCACAGACAGATTAAGCGCCAATGACCGTAACATCGCAGCATTGGCGAGATTCTATAAAGGGCTTGCCTTGGATTCGTAGCCGCGAGTTTACCTTGCCAGCTTCGGATGATCCTTACGGACCTCGCGTGGTCACCAGGGCAGGAGTCAACAAACAACCCTGTCCGCAGGAAGAGGAGGAGGCGAGGGTAGCGAGCCTGGTGAGTGGTTACTTCGTCGCTCCCGATCCCTCCTGCGCGTGCAAGTGACCCCTTACCGGGCCCGTGGGCTGACGGGCTGGTGGAAACGCATGTTGTGGTCCCTCTCCCCTTGGGAAAGGGCTTATGTTTAACAGGCAGTTGGAGGTCACCATGCGCACGATCAAAGCAGTTATCCCAAGTGCCATCTGCGCTTGCTTCCTCTTCTCGACCGCCTTGGCGGTGGACCCTTCGAGCGACCCGCAATATCCTGCCTGGTATCAGCCACCGCAGTTATTCGTGATGACCGGCTTTATAGCCAACACCACCAGCGGCACCTGGGGTTCAGACTTCATCGGGTCCGGCGCCTGGACTCCCGAGAAGCAGAAAGCCGATCTCGCCCGATGGAGCAAAAACCTCGGCAACCACTATGACGCCGAAAGAACACTCCAGGAGTTCAAACAGGCCGGTGCGACGGGCATTATCTTTTACGACAAATGGCATGATGGAATTGTGCCCCATGACACGCAACTGACCAGCTTTAAGACCGAGCGTGATTTAGTAGGAGCAACGGTCAAGGCAGCGCACAAGGTGGGGCTGAAAGTGGTGATTTACTATTCCGTGGGCTTCGATCATAACCCCGATCCGAAGTTCCAGGACTGGGTTTGTCAGGACGCGAACGGCAAGCCGATGGGCCGACCCTTCCCCGCGGATTGGATGTCTTTCCATTCCCCCTACCGCCAATACGTCATCGGCCATCTGGTTGAAATCACCAAGAAGTACGGCCCGCTCGATGGGCTTTGGCTGGACATCTTTGAGCAACCGCAGGTTTCTTACGACCGCTACACCCGAGCGGCTTTTGAGAAGCGCTATGGGAAACCGCTCGACCGCGCCACACCCGAGGAGCAGGCGAATTTCGTCGTCCAAACGAAGCGGGAATTCCTCGTGGAGATCAAGCACTCCGTTAGAGCTGTACAGCCCAACATGAGCTTCACCTTCAACAGCGCCGGCATGGCGGACCGCAGTCAGCCCAAACAGGCCGTTCAAGTTGATGGCCTGGCGGATTATTTTTCCATGGAAGGCCATCAGTGGATTAACATCGATCGCGGCGCGCGCACCCTCCATGCCATGGACCGCCCCTTTGAGGTCGGCATCTTGTTCAACTCTTCCTGGTATGTGCCGACAACGGAGCAAGCGCCGCCTCCAGCCATGTCTGCTGACGAAACCGTCGTCTCCGCGGCCACGGCGTGGGTCCAAGGCGCGGATGTGTACGGCGCGATGACGCCCGGACATGGCGGCGTCTACGACCCGAACGGCGATGTGAAAATGCTGCGTGCTGCGGGTGACTGGCTGAAAGAAAACCGTGAAGAACTCATCGGTTCCGTCCCGTACGCTGACATCGGGACGGTCACCGGAAATCCCTCGCCCGAACTGCTGGTTGTCCCGGACGCGGCCGCCTTCTGGGTGTGGGGACCAAGGTGGTCCGGCGCGCCCGAATTAGCTGCTGGAGAGACGCGCCCTGGTTACGCGCTCGATTTTGCTTTACGCAACGCGGGTTACTTCACCGAGTTCGTTGGCACGGCTTTCGCCTCGCGCAAGATCAACCTCGCCGCGTATCGAATGTCGCTCTTGCCGGAAAATGCGCTGCTCGATGAAGCGTTGGCGGGGGAGATTCGCGAGTACGTGCGCAACGGTGGAAGTCTGCTCGCTTTCGGCCACGCTTCACTACTTGATGAGATGGCCCGGCCGCGGAATAACTTCGCCCTCAACGACGTTTTCGGGGCGGACTTCGCCGGCAATCTGCCCGGTTACAAGCAATTTGCCGCCGGGAGCGAAATCGCTTCGTCACTGCCGTTGAACCCGCCCGCTCTCGCCGTCAAGCCTACCACGGGAAAGGTGCTCGGCGTTTGGGCCAGTGCGGGTGATGCCCCCGCCATGCTTGAAAACCAGTTTGGAAAAGGCCGCGCGATTTACGTGAGCGCAGCGGAATCCAGCTTTGGCAAAGCCGGCGCAATGCTGACAGAGTTGGCGGCACGCCTGATCGGCCCTCCGCCCATTGTGGTCGAAGGAACGCGCCAGTATGCCATGGCCGCCAACCGGAAAGGTAACAACTTGCTGCTCTATTTGCTGAATCGCAGCACGGGCTCGCACGCCAATACCGATTCGGAGCAGGCCAAGGGTTCGGCGTTTGAAGGTCCGGAAGAAATTACCTTGCGAATTGATACGAGCGTCCTTGGTCAAATCGCTTGCGCAGACTTGGTCTCGCCCCACGCTCCGGTGCGGCTGAGCCGGCAAGGACGCATCGTGCAAATCTCTCTCGCGGCCTCGCCCTCGGTCACCACGCTCAGACTGCAGAGGTAAACTCCCATGAAGTTTATGCGCTTTCTCAGAATTCTTCTGGTCTTTTCTCTTCCCTGCGCCGCGCAGCGCCTGCCCAAAGATTTGGGGCCGGCGGAGTTCTATCGCCCGCCGCAATTGACGTTGATGATCGGCTTCATCAAGGACCCGCAGCACAAGGGCTTCACGGTGCCGGAATGGGCCAAGGGGATCGGCGAGCATTTCGATGCCGCTGGCATTGCCGAACGCTCCAAGCGCGCTGGGGTGGCACAGATCATCTGGTACGACAAGTGGATCGACGGCCTGGTGTTTCACAGAACGAAAACTACCAACTACCATACCGAGCGCGACTTCCTGGCGGAGTTGGCGCCTGAGTGCCGCAAGCGTGGCATTAAGCTAGTGATTTATTTCAATACCTACTACGACGACAACCCCGAATTCGCCTCCTGGGCTTGCCGGGACCAACGCGGGAAGCCGATTCCTTTCTCCCCTTTCTGGCCGTCGAATCTGCTCAGCATGTATTCACCGTTCCGCGAAAAGGCCCTAGAACAGATCCGTGAATTGTTCGTGGACTACGGCGTCGATGGCATTTGGCTGGACGTCCCCACCTACGCCAGCCTCAGTTACGACCGCTGGACGCGCGAGGCATTCAGGAAGCAGACCGGCAAGGATATGGACGAAGCTCCAACTTCCGAGCGAGCCCGGTTTTGGATCGCGTCCTCCGTAAACTGGAACCGTGATGTCGCCGCCTTCGTGCGCAAGCTGAAGCCGGCCGCAACGGTAACCACGAATGCGGTGATTGACCCTCTCTCGGGCGGCCCGATGTGGGCTGTTGGTATGGGCGAGCCCCTCGATTACTTCAGTACGGAGTTGCACACCGCCAACCTTCAGCAGAAATCCACGCCGATCCTGGGAGAAACGAACAAGCCATTTGAAGGAGGCACGCTCATTTCCGATGACTGGTTCACTCCCCTCAACAGTGGCCCGCTGAAGACTTCGAAAAGCATTGATCAAATCCATGTGGAGTTGGCCAACATTCTTACGGCAGGTATGAACATCTACCTTGCGGCGGCGCTGGGTCATGGCGGCTCCGTAGATGAGGGGACCCTGCGATTGCTTGATTACTCCGGAGAGTGGCTACGTGCCCGTCGGCCTTGGCTGGAATCGGCGGAGGATCTGACGGATGTCGCGGTCCTATTGGGAACAGCCAATCCGAAGGAACTCCACTGGCCGGGAGGAAACCAAGGCTATGGCGACGAACTCGCTAAGCTGGAGGCCAATCTTCGGGCCAACGGGTACTTGCCGCACCGGTTGATCAACTGCGGTGGATCCCGGAAATACGATGGCGTACCGCAAACCGTCCGCGCCGTGATCGTTCCGGACCGCGCGCAGTTGACGTCTTCCGACGCCGACATGCTCGAAGCTTTCGTCCGCCGGGGAGGAAGAGTGCTGGCGTTTGGGCGGGGAATGGGGCTCGCCGGGACAGAGCAACCTGGTCGTGCGGCATCGATGTTCGGACTTCGCAGCGCCGGCTACGTGTTGCCAGGCTGGATTGATACGTTCGAGGTGAATTGGAAAAGCGACCTTTCCATCAAGGGACCGATTATGGCCGTGACGCCAACCTCTGCGGAATCGCTGCTTTGGGCTTCCGTGTGGACCGCTGGGGAGATGCCGGTGTTCACACGCAACCGCGTCGGCAACGGTACCGCGTATGCGCTGACCACGACGGAGTCTGCACTAATGCAAAATCCTGATCTCTTGCGTTACCTCTGGACTGAAACCATTGGTGAGCCCCTCTGGAAGGTTGAAATTAACCCCCTGCGGTACCTTGTCCGGATACGCCGGCAGAAGCAGCGCTGTATCCTGCACGTGATTGACCGCCTCACCACAAACGAAGGGCCAATGTCAGAATTCTACGACACGCCGCGGTACCGTCCGCTCTACACCAAGATCACCCTCAACAGTGAGCGGATTCCATTCCGGAAAGCAACTGTGGTCCCGGACAATCGTGCCCTGCCAGTTTCCACTGATGGCATCTGGAAAACCATAGAGATCTATCCCGATCCGGAATTAACCATTGTGCTGGAATAGAGAAGGACCGAGGCTAAAGGCAAATTCGCTGTAGTTTTCTAATGTCCCGTCACGCTTTACTTCAAAGTCGGCAATGGGTCTCGGCTTCAAGATTTCAGGCGGTCTCCGAGCGCCGCATAAGCTCCACCAAATCGCTCGACAAGCCGGGAATCTCCGGGGTTTTGTAAAATCCCCCTTCCACATGTGCCGGATTGACAAAGTAGCGGCGCAAATGCGGAATGTATTCCAGAAATATTACCGGCTGCGCCAAGGCGATATGATTGAAAAGCACAAGATGCTGGTGGATCTGGCCCATGTCGCCGACGTGCGGAACAACAGGCAGTTCGAATTCCTGGGCGAGCAGAGTGACCGCCAGGAATTCACTCACACCCGCCACCCGCGTGCAGTCCACCTGGACGAAATGAACCGCGCCGGCTTCGATAAAGTTTTTGAACATCACCCGGTTGGGCACATGCTCACCCAGCGCCACTCGCATGGGCGAGATGGCCTGCGCAAGCTTGCGATGAGCGCTGATATCATCCGGATGGGTCGGCTCTTCAACCCAGTAGGGGGATACATCACGAAGCGCGTGACACATCTCGAGGGCGCGGGGAAGTGTCCACTGCTGATTAGCATCAAGCATCACCAGGCATTGTTCCCCGACAAGCTCTCGCAACATGTGAGCGCGCCGGATATCTCTTTCCGCATCTCGAGATCCGACTTTCAACTTGAAGGCCCGGAATCCTTCCTCCAGGGCGCGACGGGCATTGTCCCGGACCTTCTCGTCATCGTATCCAAACCAACCTACCGAGGTGTCGTAGCCGGGATATCCCGACTTCAGCACATGTTCTCGCTCCGCTCTTGTTGCCATTGGTTTTTCTAACAGCGCAAGAGCATGGGCAGGAGTTAAGACGTCTTCTAAATAGCTGAGGTCGAGCAAGCCGACCACCCGTTCGGGCGTGAGATCGAGCAGCAATCGCCAAAGCGGAACGCCGCGCGCTTTTGCCCAAAGATCAAAACAAGCGTTGGTGATGGACGCCAACGCCAGATGGATGGCTCCTTTGTGCGGCCCCAGCCAGCGCAGTTGCGGGTGATCGGCCAGAGAGCTCGAAAAAGCGCCGAAGCCCGCCATCAGCGATTCAATTTCTTTTCCTACCAGAGCCGGGGCCAAAAGCTCGATGATTTCGCATATGATGCGGTTCCCTTCACCGAGCGTCAGCACCAGACCCGTGCCGCCGAGGGTACGATTCGTATTCAGCCGTGTTACCGCCAGGCAATACTCCGGCTCCGAATGGACCGCATCACTGCCTGCTCCGGGCGGCAAGGGATAGCGGGCGTCGTATGATCGGACGGATTGAATAATTGTCTCTGACTGTCTCACAAGGCCCGTCTCAGACCTTTCTCTCCACCATCAGTAAATGCTCGCACGCCAGAACCACATCGTGGTACTGGTTGAAAGCTTCAAGAAGTTCTACCACAATGCCGTAGCCGGGCCGCTTCGGCGAATCGCGTTTCTCCTTGACGGTCACCCGGACGTGGAGCGTATCCCCAATGAAAACCGGCTTCACGAAGCGCAACCGGTCGTACCCGTAAGAGAATGCTTCGGGATTGATCTCCCCCGCCGTCAGACCGACCGCCATCGTGAACACCAGCGTGCCATGGGCCATACGCTGGCCAAATTCCTGTCCCTTACACCACTCCGCATCCATATGATGCGGATAGAAATCGCCGCTTTGACCGGCGTGTAGAACGATATCGGTTTCGGTCATGGTTCGGCCCAGAGTTTCGCGCGTGGAACCCACTTGATAGTCTTCGTAATACTGTGAGCGTATCAAGCGATAACCTCCTTGGGGCTGACCGCGCGCCGCTCCTCCATGGAACGGTATTCGGCGAAGACGATTTGTAGCGTCTTGAGGTTATCGCTTCCGCTGGTCAGCGCCTCCGAACCATCCTCGATGGCGCGCATCAACGATCCCATCGGTCCCATGAAGGCGTCAGGAATCCAGAGATAGTCATTGCGAGCAGAGAACCAATAGCCCAGGCTCTTCTTGGACATGAATTCCAGCGTGTCTGGACGTCCCGCGGGATAGTTATACATCAACCCGATGGTCCCCTTGATGATGCCTTCCGTGCCTTCGAAACGGAACGTGGCGTAGCGGTCGTCTTGCCACACTCCGTGGTTCACATCGATCAGCACCTGCAAACCGGAGTCGTATTCCCAGATGGTGAGGGTTCGGGTCTCCGCCTCGGTCGGCTCCCCGGGCATGCGGCTGCCACTGGTAAAGACGCGGTCGGGTTGACCAAAAAGGTAACGCAAAGAGTCAATATAATGGATGCTGTGGTTCAGCACTTCCAGGCGCTTGCGCGCGTACATCCACGGCCACATGGACCAGTCTGTCTGGCAGTGAACCTGAATCGTGCCGTAAGTCGGCGTGCCTAGCCATCCCTGCGTCAGGAGTTGCCGGCTCCCGCGGATGGCCACAGTCCAGCGCATCTGCTGGTTCACCGCCATCTTAAGCTTGGCTTCCTGTGCCATGGCCACTAGGCGCTCGGCTTTGCCGTATTCATCGGACAAGGGCTTCTGGCAAAGAATGTGCTTTCCGGCACGAACCGCTTGCTCTCCGATGGCCAGTGTTTCCCAAGGGTACACGGCAATGTCGAGAATCTCGACTTCCGGGTCTTCGACCAATTCTTCCATGGAGCTGTAAATCTTGGGAATCCTATGATCGCTCGCCGTTTTTTCGGCCCGCTCGCGGCTCTTGTCAGTGATGCCCACAACCTTGAAGCCCGCCTGCGCATAGGCGGGTAAGTGCGCGTAATTGACGACGCCTCCGGCGCCGATGATTCCTATACCGCGATCCAATCGCCGCGGCATTTCCGGTTTGAAGTCGAGTTCCGGGTGAGCGCTGGACATGCTTCCTCCCATGGTGCCTGCCATCGAGGGCAAGTTAGCGGTTAGTTAAATAACCCTGATCCAAAGTGCGTGTACTGATTGAATGAACACCTTCATTATACCGCACCCATGCTCGCCTACACAATGCGTAGCGCGAACCTCACGATCATGGCGGCGGGGCGCTATTTTCTTGCCCACTCAGTTCTTGGGGGTGAGGGGTAAGCTTGCCAGTTGAGACAACGCTTTCTTGGCATCTTCGTCGTGCGGGTCGAGCTCGAGCGCGGCTCGAAGTTCTTTCTCCCCATCCTGCCGGTTACCGGTCCGGCAATAGATTAGTCCGAGATTCCGATGAAGGTGGGCGTTCTCCGCACACTGGCCGCAGAGTTGGATCGCCTCCTTCATCTGTTCCACGGCCTGGGGCCAATTCTGCGCGTTGGCTGCCTCGATCGCGAAGTTCCCCAGGGCCTGGACGCGATCGAACAGTCGATGGCTCTTCTCGAGCGCCTGGAAACGCTCCACGTACTGCTGCGCTTCCGGATCATGCCGTTCCTCGAGCGCTCGCGCAAGGTTGTACAGAGACTGTGACTGGTTGGGATCCGCCTGCACGGCGACCTTCCAGTGTGCGATAGCCTCGTCTTTTTTCCCCATCCGATCAAGGTTCTGGCCAAGCAGATACTGAGCGTCGGCATTGCCGGGATCAAGGGCCACAACCCTCTCGAGGAGTTCCGTGGCGCGTGGAACGTTATTGAGCTGCCTTTCGTCAAGGGCCAGGGAGTAAAGCGCGTCGGGGTAATCCGGTTGAATCCGGCAAGCGGTCTCCAGTTCTTTTCGCGCTTCAACATACTTCCCGGTGTAGAAGTAGAAGCG
>Ga0187878_1002499_pt1 | contig 16245 bp, 18 predicted proteins | sample June2016WEW_17_1_FD_132979 | JGI IMG/M metagenome (GOLD analysis project Ga0187878, IMG submission 132979) | Peatland microbial communities from SPRUCE experiment site at the Marcell Experimental Forest, Minnesota, USA - June2016WEW_17_150 | ecosystem: Environmental > Terrestrial > Soil >...
CAAGCGCCCGGAGCAGCTCGCGCCAGGTATTCGGTTCCGGCGCGGTAATGGCGAAAGGAATCCCGTACTCTTGCAGGACCTTGACGGGCTTGGGGCCGCGGGCGACGACTTTCACGCGCTGGAAGGCGCTCACCACTTCCTCGCGAGCGAAACGTTTCTCCATAATCTTCAGGAGCGCCCGCGTTCCGACACCCGTCAGGCAAACCACGGCGTCAATCTTTCCGGCGAAGAGCTGCTGGCCAAAATCCAGCGCGGCGGAATTTTCGGCGAGAGGAACTTCGCGGACGGAGGCGGCTACGCGGGCGACGCCGCCGAGGTTCGAAATCAACGTGGCGAGCTCCGGCGCGCGACGGCTCTCAAAGGCCGCCACGGTCAAGCCTCCAAAGCTTGCCTGTGGAACGCGCAGATTGCTCATTGTATTCGGAAGTCCCTGTCGCTTCAATTCTAGTATAACCCATGTGCGCGGCAGCGGGCGGCGTCTATCGGCGGGGCTTGCGGCGGCCGGCGAGGACGAGATCGCCAAACCCCGAAGCGTCGTGGAAGACTTTAAGCTGGCACCAGTCGAAGTAGTCGTACTTGCCGCTGGCAGGGTCTTTGCCATTGACAGCGAAATCGGCGCCCAGGATCGTCTTCCCGGCCCGGGGCTTCACGCCTATTTCCGTCCAAGGTACGGCCGCTTCGGCGACGTAATGATAGTCATCCACGATTCTGACCACGTGGCGCGCGGCGCCTGTCCACGCGGGGTCCGGCTTTCCCGCCGGCGTTCCGCGGTCGTCGTAAACCACGTTGAGGACGTTGATGTGATAAGCGAAGTCGTCCGCCAGCCATTCCTTGCTGCGGTCGTGATGCGCGTCGATCAGGAATTCCACCCCATCGTCTTCGCAGAGCAGATCGCCATCGTGCTGGCGCACGGCGGCCACGAGCTTCGAGGAGTAGACGTCGAAGCCCAGGTAGAGGTAGTCGCGGTCCCAGAGCGCGTACACCGTGGCGCGACGTGGATGGCCGGCGAGCGGGCGGCCTTCAAAAGCGACCGACTCCGCGGCCTGCCACTTGGCGAGATCGCCGTCGAGCGAGAGGGGCGCCGCAATTTCATAAGCGCGAATTGTGCGTGTTGGTTGGGGCATCTCTGCACCTCGCAGCATTCCCACAATGGGGAGGAGCGCCAGGCTGGCAATCGAAAAGAGTGTGGCTCGAAGCATCGCGGTTCTGACCCGGCTGATCGGCCCCCGCCCCGTTCCCCGGCAGCGACTATAGCACAACGCAGATTGCCGATTTTGGATTTGGGATTTGCGATTGCCGTGGTGGTTGCATTGTGAGCGTCAACAAGGGCGAGTGGGACCGCTCGTGCGGCCCCGGCCAGGAGAGGGTTGACAGGTCACGCAACTTGTAATGTCTCGTTGAATGGCGTATGAAGAATAACGTAGAATCTCGCCTGTTGTCAGAAGATGGCCATAGAACAAGGCGAGTTGGACGTTTCGGCTGCCCGAATTCTCCGTTGGGCAGGAGTAACGCGTCATTTGGTGAGCCGCCTACCCGAATGGGTTCCCGGCCAGCCGTCCGCAAAGGTGTCGCAGGCAGCCTAGGGGGAATTGGATCATGAAGAACCTTCCTGACGGAGCTTCTATCCAACGTATCTCCGTGATCGTCCCAAAGAATCCCTTTGTCCATCCAGAATTGCAAGAAAGGAAACACTGTCTCTGCGCCCTGGATGTCACTCGGCTCATGGAATGGTGGCCGGGGACACCTCATTCACCTCACCGAAGCCCGGATAAGGTAAAGACGATTCAGCGCTCCCTTGAGTGGAAACGAGTCGCGCATATCGCAGCATATTTATTGCAAGAGGAAATACTCAATGTTCCGACGAAACTTGACAAGTACTTTCGCCACTTCTATGGACCAAAGAAAGACGAACCTGGGCGCGAATGGCCTCCTCGCGTTGCAAGTGTAATTACTCCCGTTAAGAGCGAGTTTCCGACGTTCTCCAACGTATTGCTGCACGTGAATGGAGCCAAAATTGTGCATTCTCAAGTAACTGGGGACGCATCGGGCACAGCAGGCACGCTGACCTTTGATGCAAACAGTGCGGGTCTAAATTTTACAGTAATCGACGGACAGCACCGGATAAACGGCGCATATTTCGCAGTTAGACTTCTCCAAGAAAAGAAGCAGGATGCCAGATGGGAAATACCAGCGGAAGTATTTCTCGACCTAGATGCACCTGGCGAGCCGCCGCGGAAGCAAGCACAGATTTTTATAGACGTGAACTTCAATCAGAAAAAAGTTGACCGTTCCCTTGTTGCCGACCTATATCCCACGGCACGTGGAAGACGGGACGCGCTTGACCATAAAGAGCGCGCGCAGGACATAGGCCGAAGACTCATGCTAGAGACAGGCCCACTCGTAGGAATGATTCAGATTCCAGGCATTAAGTACGGAGTTAAGGATGTTATAAGTCTTGCAACCCTCAATAGTGCAATTGAGGACGGTCTGCCGGCATTAGAAAAGTGCGAGATCGAGGCCCTTGAGATGCAGACCGAATTCTTGGCACAATGCCTCACTTCGTGGCTAGAAGCATCTGGCCGCTTCGAGAGCAAGAGGGTGCTGAAACATAAGCAACTTGACCCGGAGAACGTTGCCTACCAAGGACGAGTTCTAGTCTCAATTCTGGCTTTGGTTCCAGCGATGCTCTGGGAACTACGCAAGAGAAACGCACCATTGGTCTCGGCAAAAGCTCAAGAGTGGCTCACCAACTGGTTACACAACATTGCAAACAGAGCTGCATTGCTCGATGGTGATGTTTTTATCGGAAAGAGAGAATTCAAAAACCGGAATTACTTAGGCAGCGGCGGCATCGGCTTGTTTCGCGACACCCTTTGGGCGGCATTGGGCGCAAAGCTGAATCTGCGTAGGGCAAAGCCTGAGAGGATTGCTCAAGTGGCTGGTGGGATTCGTTCCAAAGTCTTCCGAGCTCTCGGACTGTGAGCGTATGGACAGAGAATTATCAAAACGAGTAAGTATCATGTTCGAAGATTTGAACTCGCAAAGGGCAGCTGGTGCTTTTCCTGCGCCAGGGACTTTGTCCGATTTGCTTTCGATACATGTTGACCCTTCATTACCCACTAAGACGGTCGCCGCGACTCGAAAGATCTTGACGTGCTTTGCGACTGCCGCCGTCGAAATGTGGCTCAGATCTGTACACAGTTTCCTGATTTCTGCCTCACTAACCGAGGCTAGCCCAATCTGGTCTTCGGTAGCAGGCTACTATTCCAGTCACTATTCAATTCGGGCATTTGCCCACCTATTTGGCGCTTTTCAGCTCCACAAGAGGAAACAAATTGCGTGTCTAGACGAGGGGGGAGGCCACGTCCTTTTTCGAAAAAAGGACGGGGGTGATCGAGAGCATAAATTCTATTGGAAATTCGTGAGTGCGCATCCTCAACTTGCCGATGATCCCTTTTTTTATCCCAACCAGGAAGATCATCTCGATGGCGGCCACAGGAACAAGGCTAATTATTCAGACCACATTTGTCGGTATCCTGTCTTTCAGCCTCTTGATTCACAGTTTCTTGAAGACAGGGTCGAAAAGATCTCGAGCATCCAGTTCTCCTCCGTACCCGCGCCGAGAGTAGATGCAGATCACTTTCCTGACATAGAAAACGTCCAGATCCTTGCGTACCACCGACTTGTGAAATTCCGCAAGCTTGTAGACGAAATATGCGGCGGGAATCGGTTTTGGAAGGTCCAGCGGACCCCCGCGTGGTGTCCAGAAACGATGAAGTTTAGTGTCGTGGAACCCGTGTTTACAGCTCTGTACGCGAGAAACCGATGAAATACATGGGGTCAAAGGGGTTGATACTCAAAAACTCCCTGCGAGAGCATATCATGCGCCCCTATCACCAGCTCGTTATGATTAATTCCCTGACCATACCGCGTTTGTCGGAACCGGCGGCTATAACGCTTGGGCGGGTCACACTCCGGATCGTAAAGTCCTTCTTGTAGAGTTTACGGATAGGTGGGGTGTCGGCATTGGTTGACAGCACATGTGCCCCGTTTTTCTTCGCCTGAAGGAGACAATCCCTCAAGCGAACTTGGTCATCCCAACCGAATAGATTCTCGTTGTACTTAAGGAAACCGTTGTTTGAGTGCGATGTGACGTAGGGCGGGTCCGCAAAGATGAAGTCACCTTTACGCGCGCGGCGGATAACCCGCTTAAAATCCGAAACGACCAGCGACGCATGCTTTAGCAGGCGGCTGACCTGATCGAAATCGTCGGTTTCTAGGACGACACTCTCTTTCGTGCCGATGGGGACGTTGAACTGGCCACTTACGTTTACGCGATACAAACCGTTCCAGCACGTGCGGTTGAGGTATATGAATCGCGCGGCCCGAACTATTGGAGAGCGAGGCCGAGACTTTCTCATCATGTAATAGAAAGGTTTGGAATGCAGTTGGTGATACTTGCGAAGAAGTGCTTCTACTCCTCGCCAGTTCTGTTTGATTGCAGAAAACGTCGCGATCAGATCTGGATTGAGATCTGCAAGAATCGCCCGGCTCGGTCTCACGCCAAAAAAGACCGCTCCGCTGCCTAGAAACGGTTCGAAATATCTCCCCTTGTAGGCGGGGATCCCATCGAGATGCTGATTGACGAACCAGCGCTTGCCTCCAGCCCACTTTAGAAAAGGGATTGCGAACTCCATGTTGGGACAGATTAAATACCCGTTTCTAGCTGTTTGCAAGATGGTATTGGCTGGGGATCGTTTGTAGCAGATCTCGGGGCCGATTTCGCCGGGATGCAGCAGGAGGGTAAGAGTGAAGGAAGTACGCGGCCCCTGCTGAGGGCCGTGCGCTTCATTCTTGGTGTCGAGGGCAAACCGGAGAGCTACGGGCTCTCCCGCCTAGGGTTCGCAGCCGTCGTAGAACCTCAGCCTCGGAAACTCCGATAGCATGTCCCTCCAAGTAAGGCGATCCGCCTCCATGTCTGATTTCCTTTCGTCAACAACGTAATAACAGAAATACCAGACCCAGCAGTGATCTTCCCACGGCGTCAGCTTGGCGTACCGCCGATTCTTGAGTGGACGCGTTCTCGGCACGGGCACCCTCCTCACTGGAAGTCCGCTTTCACAGCATGATCGGCGGAAACGCTGAACAACATTAGCCCGGCTGCCAGGGCTGGCTCTTGACTTTTGGAGGCAAGTGTGCTAGTCTATCTTCATGCGCGGCAAGGGCGGGCAGAGGCCGGCGCTACGGGAATCGGCGAGGGCCGACGGAGGCTGGGTTCGGCAGCCCTTATATAGTAAAATGACGAACCGAGGATGTTATTTAGAATGAGCTAATTACAATTCCTCATAGCGCTACGAACCGAGTAAGTCTTTTAGAATCAACGGATGTTGAATAATGCAGCGAAGCGAGAAAGTGTCATTTAATCAATTACTTAGAAACGCGGCGAATTGACGAAGCTAGAACGAACCGAGTAAGTCCTTTAGAATGAGCGACTGCATAAAATCTCAACGAACCTGACAACGTCTATCTTATCAATGAGTTAGGGTAAACCTCGGGGCAGCGGCGTGCGCGGATTGCCTGTGCTGTCGCTACAGCCTGCTGATGGACGCGGTCAGACATTTTGGCATTGTTCCACGTGGGAGATTCGACGTCGGGCAAATCCTCTGTTTTCCCGACCAGATAGAGCGCGCGCAGCGCTTCCCACACCTGGTCCTCTCCGGGCGCAATCACGGCAATGGCTTCCTGGGCTGAAACGTTTGCGCTGTCAGGTACGGCACGACGCTGCAACGTTCCCCCCACCGGCGAGATCACATCGATGCTATCCCCCGCCACGGGTTGAAGGCGCGCGAGAGTCACGCCGTTGCGCAACGATTCGCTTTCCTTGATGCGGAACGTCACCGTGCCCGCCGCCGGCGCGACGACGGAGTAGGGTCGTAGCATCGCACGCAATTCCGGCCGCCCGGCGGCATCGCCAAATCGCACCAGGGCGAGCGCCGCATTGCGCCGCACCATCGGCTCCGCATCGCCGAGCAGACGGAGGAGCGCGGAATGGAACTCCGGCGCATTCCGGTCCTGCCCCATCACCCAAGCCGCCATGACGCGAAAGCCGGACTCCTTGCTCGCGGCCAGGCGAATCACCTGCGGATACCACTGCCGCGCGGCCGCGTCGCCGCGCGCCATCCGCTCGGCCAACTGCGTGAGGGCGTGCTGCGTTTTGTGCGGGACGGAGGTGTCGCTGAGGTACTGGCTGATCTCGCGGTCGGTCAGCCGGCGGCCGAACCAGGTCTGATACCAGAAAAGGAATGTGACTAGCACCAGCAGCGCGGGCACCATCGCGATCACCAGATTGCTCTTGGCAGGAGGCGTGCCGGAGGATGGGGAATCGACGCTCAGTGTGGCCTCATTCCAGCTTGTTGTCAGTCTGAAAGCATTTCATTGGCTCGACGCTGCCAGAAATTCCTCGACGGTAATCCCTGCCCGCGCGATGAGACTTCGCAAGGTGCCTCGCGCTACTTGCGGATGGTCGGGAACGGACAGGGTTGCGATGTGCCCTGGCTGGGTCAGAATGATGTGGCTCCCCCGCTGGCGAACCACCGACCAGCCAAGGCGTTCAAACGCCTTGACGACTTCAAGAGGGCGAAGCAGCGGAACGGGAGGCATCAGGCAAGCACTTCAACTTCGCGGGTAGTTACGGTCAGGGGCATCCCTTTTTCGGCGCGCACTTCCAAGCACTCCTTGATCGCCGCTCGGATGTTCTGCTCGGCATCCTGCTCATTTATTCCCTGGCTGATACACCCGGGGATGGAGGGGCATTCGGCAACATACATCCCGTCCTCGTCCCGGAAGATGGTGATAAGGAATTTCATCCACGACCCCCTGCTTACTATTGCACGCGCCGGCCTGCGGCGCAAACCAAGCCGGTTACTGGCCAGCCCCAAGATGATACAGCATCCAGTACACAATCACACCGGTGATGGAAACGTAGATCCAGAGGGGCAGCGTCCACCGCGCCACGCGGCGATGAAGATCGAAACGCCCGCGCAGCGCGCGAGCCAGCGTCACGATCACCAGCGGCACAATGGCAGCGGCGAGCACGGTGTGTGTTGCCAGAATCGAAAGGTACACCGCCCGGAGGACGCCGCGCCCGGCGAATCGCGTTGTGCCATGAAAGTAGTGGTAAGTCAGATAGCAGATGAGGAAGAGTGTGGAAGTTCCCACGGCTGCGAGCATGCAGGTTTTGTGCGCGGGAATGTTTCGCCGCCGGATGAAAACGTAGCCCAGAATCAGCAGCGCGGCGCTCGTAGCGTTCAGAACAGCATCGATGGTCGGAAGTACGGAGAGGTCAAAACCCATGGTCAGTTCGCAGCCTGAGTATTTCCCTTGCTGCCCGAGGCGCCCTGAGACTTCGCTTCCTGGGAGCGATGGCGGAGCTTCTGCAGGACCTCGCCAACCTCTCCCACGTGCCAGGCCCATGCCACATTGGCCGCGAAGATTGCCCCGACGGTGAGGCTGATGGCCATCATCAAGAGCCCATCCAGAGTGAGTGCCTGGCCGGTGACAATGACCCACGCACAGGCGGCTAGGCTTGCTAAACCGACCAGAAGCGAGAATGCATAAACCAGCAGGGGCTGAAGCATCGTTACCGACTCCTTCCGGGAAGGAATCTCCGAGTTCGCGCCAAGTCCCTCACGCCTCGGCCTGCGGCGAGAGACTTCACGCATCAGGGAGTATAACTTCGGGCCGCCGATGGGAACCGGGCATTCTGGCCCACGTCCAGAAGCCGCTTCCTCTCTATTCTATTGATAACATGCGCCTTGTCAAAGCCCTATTGCGGCACCGAAATTGCACGCTTGAACAAGGGGTCTGTGGTGCTGCGACAGCCTGAAGGGTAAATCATCCGCCGGAGATTGAGGCCATGGCAAGCAACGTTAGGGAAACTCTAGAACAACTCAAGCTAGAGCGCAGCATCCTAAAGGACGGCGGGTACGGGCGGTCGGTCCGCACACCGTGGAAGCCCACCTCACTTTTTCGCGACTCGGTCACCTGCCTCAACTTCGGCGAGGCCGTCCGAAAGCATCCCTGCAATGAGTGCCTTCTGTGGTCGTGGGTTCCTGAATCTGGCCAGCAAAAGGACATCCCTTGCCATCACATTCCCCTCAACGACAAAGGGGACACCATCGCAACTCTGGAAAGCGGAGCGGACCGCGAAGAAGCGGAGCAAAGCCTCCTCAATTGGCTGGATGCCACGATCCAGCACCTGGAGGAAAAACTCCGCGAGAACGAGAAAGCGGTTTCCGGCGCCTAAGCCGAAGCCTTGTCCAGCATCATGAGCGCGAGAACCAGCGGCAGATAGATGATGGAGGCCAGGACGAGCCGCCGAGCAAGGACGTTGGTTTTGCCGGCTGCCAGCCGGGCTCCGGAATGGATGTACATCAAGCCGAGCACGAATGCGCCCACCAGATAAATAATCCCCGCCTGGCCCAGCCATGTGGGGAGCAGGCTAACCGGCAGGAGCAGCAGCGAACAAGCGAGGATTTGCCGGAACGTCGTCTTGCCGTCGCCGTCGCCGCGAGGGAGCATCTGTAAACCAGCGCGCGCGTAGTCGTCGCGATACATCCAAGCGATGGCTAGAAAATGTGGAAACTGCCAGAGGAAGAGAATCGCGTAGAGAACCCACGCTTCCTTGCTCAAGCTCCCGTTCACGCCCGCCCAGCCGATCAAAGGCGGCATGGCGCCCGGGAACGCACCGATGAAAGTACACCAGGGCGTTTTCCTTTTGAGCGGCGTGTAGAGGAGCAGGTAACTGGCTAACGTCGCCAGAGCCAGGAAGCTGGTGAGAGCGTTGACCGCCACCAGCAGATAGAGCCCCCCGCCCACCGAAAGCAGCAGTCCGAATCCCAGAGCATTCCAGGCCGCCATGCGCCCCGCCGGCAGCGGACGGTTCAGCGTGCGGCGCATCAGCGCGTCGGCATCCCGCTCCATGAACTGGTTGAGTGTGGCCGTTCCGCTCGCCACCAGCAAGGTCCCGAGCAGAGTATGAAACAGACGAATTCCATCGAGGGGCCCGCGCGCACCGGCGTAGAAGCCCACCAGCGTACTGATCAAGACGAGGAAATTCACCTCGGGCTTGGTCAGGACCCAATAGTCCTTCACCGTGGATACCCAGCGCGTGCTCAAAGTTGCTGAGCGCACGCCGGGTCTCAGACTGGCTGAAACCCCATTCATGCAGCGGCCTTTTGTGTTGCCCTGATTCCCCGTGAATCCGATGAAGCTCCCGGACCAGCGACGCGGCGATAGATCTGGAGCGTCAAGATCAGACTACTCGCCAGCAGCAGCGCTCCCACTGCCACGTGCGCCGTGGTGGCGCGAACGAACACCGGCATGGGCTGGGGAGCATCCCGGAACTGAATTTTCAAAATGTAAGCGCTAATGCCCAGAAAGATCTGGAAAGCGAGCAACCCCATCAATGCCATCATCCAGCGCGTCAAGGGGCGGTTCGTCGGAAACTTCGCGAAGACCCGGGTCCCAAGCCAAGTGGCGAGCGCGGCGACCAGGACCGCGCCCGCCAAGTGCGGCGCGATACCGATCCCGTTGTGCCGGAAGATTGCTCCCAGGATAAGTTGCAGGTAAATCGCTCCCGTCGTGGCCAGGGCGAGTTGCCAGGAAGAAATCATTCCCGTTTCATCCGCCAGCTTGCTGGGTTCATTCCAGCGCCAATCGCGTTGTATCGTGAGCGCCAAAGTGACCATGATGCAAAAGAATGTCTGCGCCAGCGTGGCATGTCCGGTGGAAATGGCGACGGGCAGATAGAAAAGCACCGTGATGCCGCCCAGAACTCCCTGCGCGACCACGGCAAGCACCGCCGCTAGCGCCAGCCACCGCGCCCATCGGCGTGGCTCCTTCCACCACACCCACAGGGCGAGAATTAGAGTGAGCAACCCGACCGTGGCCGCGATCATGCGATGCCCGTGCTCGTAGAGCACTCCGCCCACCATGCGCGGCATTCGAAAAGTTCCAAAAGACGTTGGCCAATCGGGAACGGAAAGTCCCGCGTCATTGGAGGTAACGAGCGCGCCGGCAATGATCGGGAACAGCGTTGCAAAGGCCACAAAGACGGCGTAGGCATGAAGCCACGGGTGGGAGTGTTCAAACCCCGCATTGGAGTCGGAAACCACCGCAACGCCCGAACCTTGAATTGCTGCCACTTCTGCTTACTCCCTGAGGTATGTACGAGTCCCGCTCTCTTCTATCCTATTCGAACTGGCGGATTTCGGGAAGAGAGTTTCAGCGCTGAAATCGCGCGATTCCGGAGGCCCCGCGCGCAGTTGATTTGCATCAAAATCTTTCAGGGACGCAGCGCCTTCGGCCTCCACGCTGTCCCGCCGGCGGAACGTAACCCAGAAAATGCCTAGAAACATCAGCAGGGGCGGAACCAGGAGGATGAGTATACCGTGCTGCAGCGCTTGGATCCCAGCCTTCTTCGCGGCCGCAGCGCTCGTGTAACACATCGCACAACCCTGGGCGGCCGCGGAATGCGGAGCCGCGAAGATCGCAAGGACACCCAACAACACCGCGAGCGCTCTGCGTGCCAGCGGCGGAAAGGCCGGGAAGCGAAACCGGAAACCGGAAAATAGAAATTGGAAGGCAGGAATTGGAAAATGGAAATTGGCAAAAACACCAGCCCGCGTCGGGTTTCGATTTTCAGGTTTCCAGTTTCCTCTTCCCATTTTCCAGCCTCTCTCCACCCTCGTGCTGCTTTCTGCTTCCTGCCTTCTGCCTACAAGTCCTACTGGGGTCTCATGTGCAGCAGTCGCAAGCTATCCGGGAAAAACACAAAGAGCATTCCGATCACGAAGATCATCGCGGGCATCAACGTCAGCACCAGACTGCGCCTCTCGTAGCGCAGGTGCATGAAATACGAAATGATGAGTGTGGCCTTGATGATCGACAGGCCCATCAGCAGGGTGAGCATCAGCTTGACACCCAGTTGCTCGTAGGCGAGGAAAACCTCGATCCCCGTCAGCCCCAGCAGCCAGAACCAGACGTAGAGAAAGAGTTTCTTGCTGCCTGCTTCATGTGCGTGTTCCTGTGCTTCGCTCATGCGTCACCTTTCACGACCAGGTAGCGCCGCTTTTCAGGGCGGCACTGCCGGATTGAAGCCCGGCGCTACCTGAAATCCCGTTACCTCCTCACCGACAGCAGATAGACCAACGGAAAAATAAACATCCAGACTAGATCGACGAAGTGCCAGTAAAGGCCACTCACCTCGACGTCTTCGGAACTGAGCTTGCCGCGGCCGAAGGCAATCGCGATCACGGTCAAGTACACCACCCCGATAGCGACGTGGGTCATGTGCAGGCCGGTCAGGGTGAAGAACGCAGCGCCGAACAACGGCGTGCCCCAGGGATTCTTGAAGAGCCGCACGCCCTCCTCAATAAGCGAGGCCCACTCGAAGGCGTGCAGGACGATGAAGGTCACACCGCACAGGGCGGTGGCGAGCACCCACTTCGCCGCCGCGCCGCGCTGCTCGAGTTTCGCGGCGCGCACCGCCATCACCATGGTCACGCTGCTCGTGAGCAGAACAAACGTCATCACCGTGGCCTTGATGACGCTGGGATAGAAATGAAAGGGCATCGGCCAGGCAGCGCTCGCCACCCGCACGTAGCTGTAAGCGATGAGCAGCGCGGAAAAAGTGATGGCGTCGGAGACGATGAACAACCACATGCCGAACTTCTTCGATCCGATGGCGAAGGGTGAGCCTCCGCCGTCCCAGACCGATGGCTGAGTGGTCGCTCCGTGGAGCACTTCCCCGGCCGTACCCGTTAGATCTTGGCTAGCCATCCTAGAACCTCGTCGTCAACAGAAAGAGGATGTAAATCCAGAGCGCGCCCATGAAATGCCAGTAAATGGCGGTAACGTCCACGGCGGTCCGCCGCTGCCGGCCGCCGGCAATCGCCCGCGCGCGGATGAGCAGATAGAAAAACGCGATCACTCCTCCCGCCAGGTGCAAGCCGTGGGCGGCGGTGAGGAGGTAGAAGAACGAACTGCTGGGGTTCGTGGCGAGATAGACGCCGCGCGCGGCGAGCTCGCGCCAAGCCGCCAACTGGCCTGCGAGAAAGAGCAATCCGAGGCCGGTCGTCACATAAAGCCAAACCGTGAAGCTGCCACCCATTCGCCGGATGAGAGCGCGGCGCCCGAGTTCCAGCGTTCCGCTGCTCACGAGAAGCACGGCCGTGTTCAGCCAGAGAATGCGCGGCAGCGCCAGCGATACCCAGTCGTCCGAGAGCCCCTGGCGCACAACCAGCGCGCTGGTAAAGGATGCGAAAAGCATCACGATGGCGACCAGAGCCATCCACATCGCCAAGCGATAAGTGCGCTCGGGAACTTGCCACGGGCGAACCTCTCCGGAATCGCCGCCGCCGAAGCCCGCGAAGCCACCGCCGCCTTGGCCGCCGCCATCATGAAGCCGAGAGGCCCGTTCCGGTTTGGACAGAGTCGTTGTTCCCATTACGATGCCGATATGCTACACAAGAACCTTGCGGAACCACCGTACTAGAAACTGGAAATTGGAAACTGATTCTCGTACCCGCCAGTTTCCGATTTCTATTTTCCAGTTTCTATTTCTTTCAATGGTCCGCCGCCACCTTCTCGGGTGAATCCTGCATGATGTAGTCCTTCTCCGCCCCCGGCACGCCGAACTCGTAGGCACCGTGATAGACCACGGGATGTTTGCCGGCGAAGTTGTCGTGCGGTGGAGGCGAAGAAACGGTCCATTCGAGCGTGGTGGCTTCCCAGGGATTGGCGGGCGCCTTTTTGCCCTTGAAGATGCTCCAGAACACGTTGAACAGGAAAACCAACTGCACCGCGCCGGTAATGAACGCCGCAATCGAAATGAATTCGTGAAGACCCGCCAGAGGTTTCAGGAATTCAAAACCGCTTATCTCCGAGTACCGCCGCGGATGGCCCACCAACCCCAGAAAGTGCATGGGCATGAAGATGGCATAGACGCCCGCAAAGGTGACCGCGAAGTGGATCTTCCCCAGCGTCTCGTTCATCATCCGCCCGAACATCTTGGGGAACCAGAAATAAGTCCCGGCGAAGATGCCGAAGATCGCCGCCACACCCATGATCATGTGGAAGTGCGCGAGCACGAAATAAGTGTCGTGAAAGAAGATGTCAATCGCAGGCTGACCGAGGAAAATGCCACTCAGCCCGCCGGTCACGAACAGCGAGACAAAACCCAGGGCGAAAAGCATGGGCGTGGGAAAGCGCAGCTTTCCGCCCAGAATGGTCCCCAGCCAGTTGAAAGTCTTGATGGCCGAGGGAACGGCGATGGCCATGGTCAGCACGGAAAAAGCGAAGGCGGAGTACGGACTCATTCCGCTCACGAACATATGGTGGCCCCAGACCATAAAGCCCAAGAAGCCAATCGCGCCCATGGCCGCAACCATCGCCTTGTAACCGAAAATCGGCTTGCGCGCGAAGGTAGAGAGGATGTGCGACGTGGCCCCCATGCCGGGAAGAATCGCGATATAAACCTCGGGATGGCCGAAGAACCAGAACAGGTGCTGCCAGAGCAGCGGCGAGCCGCCCGAATGGTTGATGATCTTGTCGCTGACGATCAGCCCGCCGGGAATGAAGAAGCTCGTCCCGCCTATGCGGTCCAAGAGCAGCAGCGCCCCGGCCGCCAGCAGCACCGCGAACGACAGCAGCGAGAGCACGGCGGTGATGAACCACGACCAGCATGTGAGCGGCAGGCGCATCATCGAGAGGCCACGGGCGCGGAGGTCCAGCGTCGTGGCGATGAAGTTGAGCGCGCCGAGCATTGAGGCAACGCAGAACAGGGCGATGGAAATCACCCACAGATTCTGGCCCATGGCCTCTCCCGGGCCGGAAGACCCTCCGACCGCGCTCAGTGGCGGGTAGGCCGTCCAGCCGGAAATCGGCGGGCCATCGGTGATGAAAAAGGTCGCCATGAGGACCATCAGGGCGACGAAGGTGGTCCAAAACGAGAGCATGTTGAGCCGCGGGAAGGCCATGTCTTCGGCGCCGATCTGAATGGGCAGAGCAAAGTTGCCGAAGCCGCCTTGCGGCGCGGTGGTCAGCACGAAGAAAACCATGATCGTGCCGTGCATCGTCAGCAGGGCTAGATAGTATTCCGGCGTGATCTGACCATGGGGCGCGCCCACGGGCGAGAGCTTGTCGAGGAGAGGAATGTGAGCCTGTGGCCACGCAAGGTGGACGCGGATCAGGATCGAAAGCAGAAGCCCTACAAAAACCGAGAACAAGGCCAGAAACCAGTATTGAATGCCGATGACCTTGTGGTCGAGGCTGAAGATATAGCGCCGAATGAACCCCTGGGGAGCCGGGTGCCGATGCACGGCCTCCGCGTGAACCTCTGCCATCCCTTACCTCCGCCTGCTGATCCGCCGCGTCATTGTGCCGCGGCCATATTCTGCAGCCACTTCTGGTAATCCTCTTCCGTCATGACCTGAAGAAACGCCCGCATTTTGTAATGGCCCAGGCCGCACAGCTCGGCGCAGGCGATTTCATACCGGCCCGTCTGCGTCGCTGTGAAATGGACCGGGATAATCATGCCGGGCACCAGGTCCTGTTTGAACCGCAATTCGCGAACAAAGAACGAATGGGTAACGTCCTTGGAACGAAGAATCAACTGCACCGGATGGTTGACGGGAATCGCCAGGGTCGAGGTGACGATATCGTCCTTCGAGTCGGCGTCGTGGTCGCGGTCGAGCCCGAGATAATTCGCGGTGGCGTCGTCGACCTTCTCCACATGAGTGGGGCCGAACTTGCCATCGGGTCCCGGGTAGCGGAAGTACCAGGCAAACTGCTGGCCCCACACTTCGATTTGTGTCGCGCCGGGCTCCGCACCCATGAAGTGAAGCCCCGCCCAGACGCGGTAGCCCATCAGATTCAGCCCGATGAACAGGACAGTCGCCGCGATCGTCCAAATGGCTTCCAGTTTGTTGTTGCCGTGGAAGAATTGCGCTCGCGTGCCATCCCCGCGGTCACGGTGCTTCCAGAGAAGATAAGCGAGGGCCAATTGCGCGAGGACGAAAATCGCGCCGGTGATGTACATAGTCAGGACGATTTGACGATCGACCGCCGGGCCGTGAGTCGAGATGACGGCCGGCAGCCACCAGACGTGGGCCGCGAAGAGCCCCACAGACACCAGCGTCATCAGTGCGATAATCACTGCCAGCAACAGCGCCATGGACGGTGCTCCTGAAAGAGCTCTGTGCCGGAAGGCGCAAAGCTCCATTCAATAAATAACCCGATTGTTGGGACCAGCCCTGAAAACCTCAATTCCCAGACGGGAAAGGCTTGCCGCGCGGTAATGACTGCCAGCCGCCCAACATGCCCTTCCGCAGGGAACTCACCCCGCGAGACTGGCGGCGGGTCGTTCCGCCGCCGGTCTCACGACTTTCCAAACAACTTCGATTCTCTACGAACTCTTGAACGTGAAATCGGCGGTCTTGGATTCCTTGGCGCCCACGGTCACCTTCTGTTCCTGCGTGCCAAAGGTCGCCGTCCAGGCCTCGATCGTGTAATCGCCCGGCGGCAGGCCCTTGATGCTGAACGTGCCGTCGCTCCCCGTCACAGCAAAGAAAGGATTCTTGGTTACGCCCACGTAGGACTTCATCCAGGGATGCTGGTTACACTTCACCGGAATCATGATTTCCGGCCGCGAGAATTTCTGCTCGAGGGGCGCGGCGTTGGGCGCCTGCGACATATTCCACTCCCGGTTGTCTTTGGGCATGGGGTGGATGTTGTGGGTGGTGGCATCCTTGGTCAGAATGCTCAACGTCTGGCCCACCTGAATGCCTACGACGTGGGGTTTGTACATGCACCCGTCCTGATCGAGTTCCACAGGCTGCGTAGGCACGGCGAAGGTGTACTTTTCGGCACCCGACTTCACGTAGACAAATACGTTGGGTAGCGTCCCATTACCGTTCACGGCGCCGTCTTCCACCATCACCGGCCCGCTGTGTTTCTGCACGCAGACCGGGTCCTGGTCCATCATGATGCGTGGCGTTTTCGGCTTGGCTCCCTGAAAGGAGACCTTGCCGCTGATCGACCCCACGGTCGCCTGATCGATCAGCGTGGGAGCGGCCGCCTGCTCCATCGCCTCCGAGGCCTTCTCCTCCGGGGCCGTAGTCTCTTTCTGCCCGCAACCCAGAAACATCAGGGCCGCAGCTATGCTCAAGGTGATTGCGAATTTTC
>Ga0187878_1002501_pt1 | contig 16243 bp, 15 predicted proteins | sample June2016WEW_17_1_FD_132979 | JGI IMG/M metagenome (GOLD analysis project Ga0187878, IMG submission 132979) | Peatland microbial communities from SPRUCE experiment site at the Marcell Experimental Forest, Minnesota, USA - June2016WEW_17_150 | ecosystem: Environmental > Terrestrial > Soil >...
CCGGTATCTCTCCGGATAGGCAGTCTCCAACAATTCGCGCAGCAACAGCGCATCGCCCGGGTTGTCCTCTACGAGCAGCAGCGGGGTGTCCTGGATTCTTCTGTTCATATCATTCAGTGTGCGGCAGTTTCACGACCGTCAGCCAGAAACTCTCGATCGACTTGACGACTTCCATGAGCCTCTGAAAATCCACCGGTTTGACGATGTAGCAGTTGGCATGGAGGTCATACATCTTGGCGACATCTTCCTCAGCCTTTGAACTGGTCAGAATCACAACGGGGATTGACCGCAGGGAAGGATCGGACTTCATGTCGGCCAATACCTGCCGGCCATCCCTGCGGGGCAGATTCAAGTCCAGCAACACCAGGTCGGGCCGCGGAGCGGAGGCAAACTTGTGCTCTCGGTGAAGGAAATCCATGGCCTCCTCGCCGTCGCGGACCACGCTGATGTTGTTGGCGACCTTGGCGTCTTTAAGCGCCTCCATGGTCAGGATCACGTCTCCGCCACTATCTTCGACCATTAAAATCTGAATCGGGGCTGGGTTCATATTTGTCCTTATAAAGGGAATGTAAAATAGAATGTCGACCCTTGGCCGACCGTGGACTCGACCCAAATCCGACCCCCGTGTCGATCCACCATCTTCCTGCAAATGGCCAAGCCAATTCCCGTTCCGGGGTACTTCTCCTTCGTGTGCAGTTGCTGAAAAATCATAAAGACCTTCTCATGGTACTCAGGATCGATTCCGATGCCGTTGTCAGTAACCGAGAATAACCAGAAATCGTCTTCTCGCCGGGCGTCGATGTGAATTCTCAGAGGTTGGGCAGAGCGGAACTTTATGGCATTGCCGATCAGGTTCTGGAAAACCCGCGCCAGCTGCGGTTCATCCGCCCTCACGACCGGAAGGTTGCCGGCTGTGACCTGAGCCTTGCTTTCCTCAATGCTGAGTTGAAGCATGGAAAGAGCCTGCCTGAACGCCCGCCCCGAATCGACTGGCGCCTGCCCGGCGGTTCTCGTGCCGAGGCGAGCGTAAGCGAGCAGGTCGTTGATCAGCTGTTGCATCCGTTTGGCCCCATCGACGGCGTAATGAATATATTGATTGCCCGTGGCATCCAACTTTCCCTGATACTTCTGCTCAAGGAGTTGCATGAAGGCCGTCACCATTCGCAACGGCTCCTGAAGATCATGGCTGGCGACGTAGGCGAACTGCTCCAGGTCTTTGTTGGAGCGGGCCAGTTCCATCGCCGTCAATCGCAGCGCCTCCTCTGCCTGCTTGCGCTCGGTGATGTCCTCGACCACGGAAATCCACCACTCCGCCGGCTTGTCGCTGCCGGAAGGCAGAGAGCTGGTTACGCGCACCCAGATGAGGGAGCCATCCTTCCGTAGGCAGCGTTTTTCGACGCTATAGCTGGAGATTTCCCTGGACAGCAAGCGCGAAAGTTGCGCCCGTTCATGCGGCATATCTGCCGGATATGTAAAATCCGCCAGAGAGAGTTGCAACAGTTCCTCGCGAGCATACCCCAGGATATCGCAGAGCTTGTTATTGACTTCCAGCAGATGTCCCTCGTGATCCAGGCGTTTGATCCCGACCGCCGACTGGTGGAAGAGCAGGCGGAATCGCTCTTGGCTCTGTCTCAGAGCCTCCCCCACGCGGGCGCGTTCGAAGCCGTCGATTAGGTCGGTTTTTCGACTCATCTCACATCCAAGTCGGACATACAGGCTGATATCGACGTGAACCAAAGAGACTTGACGCTCGTGAATAGCCTAATGTCCAGCATCCGGCCAACAACTGCCGGGAAGCCGACACCAAAACGATCAGCATAGCCATCCCGGAGACAAACCAGGCAGAGGGCAACAGAAGCCGGGAAGACCAACGTTGCATCAACATCCTCCTCTGCCGGTTAGCGACTAGAAGAACATGCTCCCGGAGAACTGAGAAGCTTGGTTCGCCGAAGTTCCGAACAGTGCCGATCCAGGTATCGCGGACTCGCCGTCCGTCCGCAACCGGCCAAGAATATTCATTACAACGTGACACAAAAAGGATAGTTCAAGTCAAATCCTTATGCAGGATATTTTGTTATCAAGAACAATATCTCTGGAGTTCATGAATTGGGGGGGCAGAGGAGCTGGGGAGTGAAGGGGGAACACTCAATTGGGGTTCTTTTGCCCTGCTCCGCGTCGCCAGAGTTCCTATGCCCCCCTGCATCCTTTGGTTGCGGCCCCGCCGGGCCGCGGATTTCGTGGCTCCCCAAAAGCTCTGTCCGGCACACTTCGTTTCCCCTAAACTCCCCGGGCTTGTGGGCCGAATGAAGGTGCACGAATAGGCGAAGCCGAGTACGGTTTAGAACCGACATGACTGCAAGAGTGACCCTCGTGGACTCCCCGGACACTTCTCTTATGGGTAGACTGGCAAACCTCTCAGCCCACGGCCTGAGCCTTATTCTGGAACGCGAACTGCCTGTCGATACTTCCGTCAAGGTTCAATGGGGCACTGCTGGATTCTCGGGGGAAGTAATCTACTGCCAGCACAACGGGCATGAATTTCTCGCGGGGTTGCGGGTGGAAGACCCTGTTTATGATACCGCAAGATCATCCCTGAGCGGGAAGGGCTTGCCGTAGTGCGTCTTGCAGTCCTTCCAGTAGGAGTTTTTCCTGGGCGGGAAATACCGTGCGAAGGTCGACGAGAACCTTGTTGTCTTCCAGACGCACGATGATGGGGGGATGAAACGAACGGAGATGCTGTTCGATATCGTTGGGGGAGTGTTGATTCGATTCCAGCGCCAGCAGCACCGTGCCAAGGCTGCAGTCGGGACAGGAGCCGCCCCCCACGACTGAGCTTCCTTCCAGGAGCATGGCGCGGGCTCCATCGGGAATCTGCGCCTGAAGTTTGCGGAGAAAACGGCCGGTGCGGCGCCGGAGCTCACCCCGGGACATCGACAGCAGGCGCAGCACCGGAATTTCCATTAAGGCCTGTCCGGTACGATAGCTGGCCAGAGTCGCCTCGAGTGCACCGTAGACGAGCTTATCCACGCGAAACGTACGCATGAGCGGATTCGTGCGGATCAGATCGACCCAACGACGCGACCCCGCGATGATGCCGGCCTGGGGCCCGCCTAGTAGTTTGTCTGCGCTGAAGCAAATCAGGTCGACCCCGGCCGCGATGCTGTCCTGTGCTCTTGGTTCATCGACGATGCCGTAGGGCCGGAGGTCGACCAGGCAGCCACTGCCGATGTCCTCGACCAGCGGCAACTGATGGCGGTGAGCCAGATCGATCAAACCGGCTAGATCAGGCCTCTCGGTAAATCCCCGGATCCGGTAATTGCTCGGATGAACGCGCAACACCAGAGCCGTATCCGGGCCGATGACTTCCTCGTAATCCCTGATCCGTGTCTTATTGGTAGTGCCCACCTCACGCAGCCGGGCGCGGCTCCGCGCCATTATTTCCGGTATGCGAAACGAGCCGCCAATCTCGATCAGCTCACCCCGGGAAACCACCACCTCTCTTCCCGATGCGAGTGTATCCAGGATCAGAAAAACCGCGGCGGCGTTATTGTTGACCACGGTCGCGGACTCGCAGCCAAGCGCTTCCCGCAGGAGGGGCTCAATGAGCTGGTCCCGGTGGGAACGGGCACCCAGCTCCAAATTATACTCGAGATTAGTGTATTGGGCCGAGACTGCCGATAAGCTCTTCTGAGCCGAAACTGAGAGCGGTGCGCGGCCCAGATTTGTGTGCAGAATGACTCCGGTCGCATTGATGACCGCCGTCAAGGCAGGACGCAGGCGCCGCTTCAGTCGCTCCTCAAGCTGCACTTCAAGGCAGGCCAGGCCGATAGAGCTTTCGATGGCTGGTACACCGGAGCGAATGGCGGCCCGCACCTCGTGTAACAGTTTCTGGATCTCGGAAACGACGAAGTTGTGACTGGTGCGGCTTACCCAAGCAACAACAGACGGCTGCAAAAGAAACTGATCGACCGATGGAATCCGGCGCAACAGCTCATGACGGGCGTCCTCATCTTCGGCCATGGCACCATTTCAACACAGCCCCGGAGGGCTGTCAATCTTGAACAGAAACCACGGAATGCACGCAGACTTCACTCGAGTATTTTGCAGCCTCCGTGGTTCAAATCTCGGCAATCGCGAGGCCTGACGCCAGTGTATGATGAGGATCTTATCAACCTGGACGATTGGATCCGCCGCTTGAAGGTCGAATACGACATTTATTTTATCGGCAATCGGAAAAAGCCTCCCGACGACCTGCGGATGCGGGTTGAAAAGCTGATCAAGCGGCTGGCAGAAGCCAGAGACATGAGCGCTTCTCAGCGCTTCCTATACAACACTCTGATCGCACGTTTTTATGTTTACCGGGACCGGTGGCGGCGTACCCAGCAGGAGCGAGAATCTGCGCGGGGACTTCATGACGCGCCCGTGTCTTCAACGCACACCCCGTTTCGCGATGCACAGACAAACACCCTACCCAGTGAAGTCCAGGTTTCGATCAGCGATCCTGATGCCGAAGTAGGGAAAGTACGGCGGCTTTACGAGGAGCTCCTTCGCCTGAGGGGGAATCATGCGAAGGAGTCACCGTGCGTTTCCTACCGGCAGTTCGCAGAGTACATCACCAACCAGACACAGGGCATTCAGAAGAGGTGCCAATGCACCAGCGTCACCTTCCGGATCGCACTGGAGGAAACAACAATCAAATTCACGGCAAAGGCTAATACGAGTTCGTCAAGCTGAAACTTGTTGTTGCTGTTGCGAGTCCAGCCTCACTACATTTTCCGCCTGGGGGCCGCGCGGCCCCATTTTGATATCAAACTCCACAGGCTCACCTTCCCGAAGAGTCTTATACCCCTTTTCGCGAATCGCGCTGTAATGGACGAAGACATCAGCCCCGGATTGCTGCGATATGAACCCGTAGCCTTTAGTATTATTAAACCACTTCACGCTGCCGGTAATTCTGGCCATTCTGACCCCCATAACGCCGCAAACGCACACACTTAAATCGAAATCACCCAACGCCTGCCGGACATTAGAAAGTTTAATGTGCGGTTGCCAATTTGGCCTCAGACTATTAAAGCCTATTTAGGATTGTCAAGCGGAAAAATGTACTTTCTTCCCCGCAGTAGATAGTATACGATCCGCTGCGGCTGGGACCCTCAGGCAATCAGAGCCCACGGCGGCTGATCCGCGCCGCCGAAAATAGGGGTGTCAGCGTAGCTAATGGCGCTGAAAGCCAGGATCATATCGGAGTGCAGGCTGAATGCGTAGAGCCAAATCGCCACCTTCGGGATTGGGTTTCCGAGTTCCGCTGCAGACTAAACACTTAACAATTATTAGATTCTCATAATCAAGGAGGCTAGCTTGATTCCCATTCGACGTGCATTGGTGAGCGTTTCCGATAAGACAGGCCTTGCGGAACTGGCACGCTTTTTACAGGACAACGACGTCGAGCTGCTCTCAACCGGGGGAACTGCGAAGTTCTTGCGAAGCCAAGGGATTCTAGTGGTCGAGGTTTCCGACTACACCGGTTTTCCCGAGATTTTAGACGGCCGGGTGAAAACGCTGCACCCCAGAATCCACGGCGGTCTGCTGGCGATTCGGAGCAACTCGTCGCATCAGGAACAGATGCGGGCGCACGGCATCCAGGCAATCGACATGGTAGTGGTGAACCTCTACCCGTTCCGCGAGGCAGCAGCCAGGGAAGGCTCAACCGTCCCGGAGGTCGTCGAGCAGATTGATATTGGCGGGCCAAGCATGATTCGGTCCGCGGCCAAGAACAGCGACTCTGTCGCCGTGGTCACCGACCCGCTCGATTACGAATGGATTCTGCAAGAGCTGGAAGCACACAGCTGCGCCCTGAGCGCCGCCACCAGGTTCATCCTTGCCCAAAAGGCTTTTGCCCTCACGGCATCGTATGACGGGGCCATTGCGGCGTATTTCTCCAAGCGGGTTTGGACGCCGAAAGGGCCGGCGGAAGCCGAACAGGGCTTGCCTCACCTCGATATCCTCTCATTGGAGAAAATCAAGGATCTCCGCTATGGAGAGAATCCTCACCAGCGAGCCGCACTCTACGGGCGAGTTTGCCATCCCCGCATGGGGGTTGCAGGAGCCGACGTCCTCCATGGGAAGGAACTCAGCTACAACAACCTGCTCGATTCCGATGCCGCCTGGAGCCTGGTGTGCGAGTTCGACTGGGCCGCAGCCGCGATCATCAAGCATACAAATCCTTGCGGGGTGGCTCAGGGCGACACGCTCCGCGATGCTTACGTCATGGCCCGTGAGTGCGATCCCATCTCCGCATTCGGATCGGTCGTCGCCTTGAACCGCAAGCTGGAGGAGGATACAGCAGCGGAGATTGCGACCACGTTTGTGGAGGTTGTGCTTGCCCCGGATTTTACCGAAAAGGCCCTGGAAATTCTCAAAACCAAGAAGAACCTACGACTCCTGCGCATGTCGCCGCAGAGAGCCGCGACGCTGGAGCATCGCGAAATCAGCGGCGGATTCCTGGTGCAGGAGCGGGATCTATACTACCTCCGGCCCGATCAGCTGAAGGTTGTTACCAGGCGTGCTCCCACCGAAAAAGAATTGGAAGCACTCTTGTTTGGCTGGCGCGTGGTCAAACATGTCAAGTCCAATGCCATCGTTCTCTGCGACACAACGCGTACCCTGGGCGTCGGCGCGGGACAAATGAGCCGGGTTGATTCCGTGAAACTGGCGACCCAGCGCGCCGTGCTGCCGCTTCAAGGATGCGTCATGGCTTCAGACGCTTTCTTCCCGTTTCCGGATGGTATCATCACTGCCGCCGGATTCGGGGTGAAGGCAGTCATCGAGCCGGGCGGATCGCTGAAAGATGCCGAGGCGATCGAAGCCGCGGACGCGAACGACATGGCAATGGTGTTTACCGGCATCCGCCATTTCCGGCACTGAAAGGACCAAGACACAATGCTCATGGTCCTTGACGTAGGGAATACAAATACCGTCCTCGGAGTGTACCGGCAGGATGAGTTGCTCCACAATTGGCGGCTGGTTACCGAACGCGATCGAACCGCGGACGAGTGGGGGATACTCCTCCGCACGCTGTTTAACGTGGGCGAAATCTCGACGGGAGCAGTTGCGGCTATTGTGATCTCTTCCGTGGTACCACCCGCTTCCCCTGCGCTGGAGGAGATGGCCCTCAGATACTTTGGAATCCAGCCCCTGTTTATTGACCCCACCATGGAGATGGGTATGCCCGTGCGCTATCACCCCCCTGAAGACGTGGGCGCCGATCGAATCGTCAACGCAGTGGCCGCATTCGAGCAATTCGGGGGCCCAGCCATCGTGGTGGATTTCGGCACTGCAACCACCTTTGACGCAATTTCGGATCAGGGCGAGTATCTGGGTGGTGTGATCGCGCCCGGCATCGGGATCTCGGCCGAGGCGCTGTTTATAAAAGCCGCACGCCTGCCGCGGGTTGAGGTGCGGCAGCCGCGCAAAGTCATAGGCGATTCGACCGTCAGTAGCATCCAATCGGGTCTCTATTGGGGCTACGCCGGGCTCGTCGACGGAATCCTGCGGCGCATGAAAAAGGAGCTTGAAGGTGCGCATGTGGTTTCAACCGGCGGGCTGGCCGAGCTGATTTCGCCCGCGTGCGAGGAGATCGACTCCGTGGAAAAGAACCTCACCCTGGAGGGCATGCGTCTGATTTATGAACGCCTCAGAAAGTAACCGCGACTCGGGAGAAGCCGGTAGCCTCTTTTGGATCGCGGATTGCGGATTTTGGATTGCGCCGGTTGAAGGCCAATACCCGATTCCCTGTTGCTACAATCCAAAATCCCAAATCTATAACAAAAAATCGAATGAACTATTACAACTATTTCACGGAGATCGAGGAGCACTTTGTCCGGCGCCGGGGAAAACATCTCTGGGTCTCGCCCATGGACTGGAGCCTGATAGCAACCTGGCGTGATTCCGGCGTCCCCCTTCACGTCGTTTTGAGAGGCATTGACCGCGCCATGGATGGATTTTTCGCCAAGCGATCGCGCATCAATTCGAAAATCAACACCCTTTTCTACTGTCACGCGAGCGTAATGGACGAGTACGCGCAACACCTGGAGTCGCACTTGGGAGAACATCCCATGGAAGGTGCCGACACTGCAGTATCTGCTGCCCAAAAACCGGACGGACCGGACAAGGAGACCATCCTGGAGTTTCTAAACGCGAGAATTTCCGAAATAAGAGTGCTGGTCGCGAAACTATCTGTATCAGAAGGTGGACCTGAGGGGATGGAACGGATTGTGCGGCGGCTCGAGGAGATTATCGGCGACCTGGAAACGGACAACCAGGTGGATTTCGAAGCGCTGGATCGGGACCTCGGCATACTCGACGAGACGCTTGTCGGGGAGTTGCGCACTGCGGTATCACTCGAGCAGATTACGGCGTGGGAACAAGAGGCCAAGAAGGAATTGAAGATTTACCGCAAGAAGCTGCCTAAGGATATCTACGGAAAGATCCTGGAAAACTTCATGCGTACTAAAGTCCACAGGCATTTCACTGTTGGCGAGTTAAGCCTCTTCCATCTGTAGGCTCAGAACTCCTGACATGCTCTTGCTGAAAAAGTCTGCTGTTTTTCTGGAGTGTCCAGGTTTATTGGGGCGATAACTCTGTGCGCCCGCCGGCCGCAAATGGAGCGGGGCGTCCCTCCGGCATCCCATGTGGGGATGGGACTCCTGCGTTCCAAAGGAAGGCAGAAGCCCGTCCCCATTTATCATGGTTCGTCGGTATGGTCATGACGAGAAGCGGATCAAAGTCATGAATCACAATCATCGTCCTGTTGCGCCCGTTGAACTGTTTGAGGTGGAGATCGAGAAGCTCGTCTACGGAGGTGAAGGCTTAGGACGATACCGAGGCAAGGTAGTCTTCGTGGCCTTCACCGTGCCGGGGGACCTCGTGGAAGTCCGGCCCATTGAGCAAAAAAAGGGGTTCATCCGTGCTGTGATTACGCGGATCTTGAAACCAGGACCGGGGCGGCGATCCCCTCCTTGCCCACACTTCGGCCATTGCGGCGGCTGCCAGTGGCAGCACCTGGATTACGCCCTCCAGGTGGAGACGAAACGCAGAACTCTGGAAGAGGGTTTTCACCACCGCTTCCCAGAAACCAGGAAGCTGCGGATCTCCATGAAAGCCTGCCCCAATCCGTACGGCTACCGCTCACGCGCACGTGTCCAGTTGCGCGGCGCCGGAGCACAGTCGACAGTCGGATTTTTCCGTCATCGATCGCACCAGGTCGAGGATGTGAGCGTCTGCCCGCTATTCTCGCACCCACTCGGTGAGGCCTTAAGCGGCGTGCGCAGTGATCATCGCAAAGGGCGTTTCGGGTCGGGTGAGCAGGAACTGGAGCTTGCCTGCGCTGAGAACGGAACTTGGGCTTGCGCGGAAGTCGAGCCTGCGAATCTACCGGTCGAGGATCCGCCCCAGGATACCCTGATGAAGCAGGTTCATGAATTCGTTTATGCCTCAGCAGCCTCCGTTTTTTTTCAGGCGAACGAGCTCATGCTCGGCGAACTGATTGCGACGGTGATGAAGCTGACACCGGGGGGAGAATCCTCTCTGGATCTCTTTTCGGGCATGGGATTTTTTTCTCTCCCACTGGCCCGGCGCTATCGCCAGGTCGTTTGTGTGGAGTCCAGCCCGCGTGCGCATCGCCTGTGCAGTATGAACGCCGCGCACGCCGGCCTTGAGAATATCCGAGCGGTGTGCGCCGATGTGCCGGGGTGGATGGCGGCGATGGGATCGATCGCGTCGCCCGCATTTGACCTGATTCTGCTGGATCCTCCCCGCACGGGAGCCGGATCGGAGGTGATGAAGCACCTCACAGAATGGGCCCCGGAAACCATCATTTATGTGTCCTGCGATCCGCAGACATTGATACGAGACCTCGCCGTGGTGCCGGCGCGGGACTATCGAATCGATTCGGTCGAAGGTCTCGACCTGTTCCCCCAAACCTACCACTTCGAAACCATCGTGCGCTTGAGACGCCGCTGACCAACTTGCAGAAGGGGATTGGATCCTTGCAGTGCTGGTTGCTGCTGAAGGCTAAAGTCTGAGGTCTGAAGTCTGAGGTCTGAAGTCTGACGGGTGAGTTTGGAATGTTATGCGGGGTCGTTGGGGAGAAACGCCATTTGCGGCATTGACGGCGTGCCTGGCTGTAGGCATCGCAGCCTCCACCCTACTTCGGCAGTATTGCTTTGCGGCGCTGGCATTCGCGGCGTGCGCCTTGGCCTGTTCGGCAATATTGGCGCTTATCCGCAGTCGATTTGGCTTGTGCCTGTACCTAGCCCTGTGCGCGATCGCACTTGGCGGCGTCCTGCTCGGACTGGCAGAGCGCGACGGGTACGCACGAGACGATATCCGCTCCCTGCTCGCGTATGGATCCCTGCCTCTCGGCGAACGAGTCCAGCTGGACGGCTGCGCCCTGGAGGACAGCTCGCAGCGCGGACCGGATATGGTGACCACGGTTGAGCTTCATGGTTTAGGTCACAAGGACTCGTGGGTTAGCTGCAGGGGGAAGGTGCAACTCAGAGTGGCGGTGCCGGGTGACCCGCCAATACCCGGAAGCACCCTGCGCTACGGCGATCGGGTGCGGACGTGGGCCGAGTGCGATGTGCCCCGCAATTTTCAAAACCCCGGTTCGACCGATCGCGTTGGTCTCTTGGCCCGCCGGGGGATTTATCTTTTGGCACGGGTCAAATCACCGCGGCTTCTCGAAGTACTGCCCCAGGATTTTGGCACACCCTGGGATCGCGCCACAACAGTCGTGCGGCGCTCCATCCACGGGCAGCTTACGAGATTAGGGCAGGAGGGAAACCGACAACGAGCGGCGGTCCTGTCCAGCATCGTTCTCGGTGACTACGTTGAGCTGTCTGCAGAAACGCGGGCCGAGTTCCAGAATGCCGGGACATATCATGTGTTGGTGGTTTCCGGCCTGCACGTGAGCACGATCGCCTGGCTACTGATCCATGGCCTCCGGCTCCTGAGAGTGCCTCCCCCGGCCACGCGGCTGCTGGCTGCACTCGGGATCCTCTTTTTCACCTGTCTGGTGGGATTTCAGGCCAGCATTACCCGCGCCCTTTGGATGTTCACGTTGTACCTGATCGGACAGAGCCTGTTTCGCAGGGCAGCTCCCGCAAATACTGTCCTGGCGTGCGCATTTCTGCTCTTGAGCATACACCCCGGATGGCTTCAGGACGCCGGATTCCAACTGTCCTTTTTGTCGGTTGCAGCAATTGCGATGATGGGGTTGCCGATCATCGAGCTGGTGTTGCGCCCGATGCTGGACCCTTTGCGGCATGCGGGCAACCCGGAGAGACTGGCCCTGCAAACGGGAAAATGGCACTTTCGGGGACGCCGTCTGCGGTTTCGGGCAGAAGTGTTTGCCGAAGCGTGTGCGGATGGGGCTCACTCGGGCCTCGAGCGGGTTGCCATGGCCTCGTTCCATTGGGCGGCAGCTCTCGGGTTCATGATCGGAAGCATGATTCTGATTTCGCTCTCGGTGCAGGTCTGGCTCGAGCCTGTTCTTGCCTTTTACTTCAACCGGCTGAGTTGGGTGGCCCCGGTTGCGAATCTGGCGATAGTTCCTCTCTCTTCCCTCGTTCTCGCGGCCGGAATGACAGCCGAGGCCTTGATGAGCCTTACGCCCTCAGCGTGGCCGGCTTTCCGAATTGCGGGTCTGTGCGCCTCGCTCCTGTTGGGCGTCAATCGGTGGTTCTCTGCCCTGCCGGGCGCCTGGCAGCGTTGCCCTACCCCGTCAGGATTATGGGTCATCTCGGGTGTCCTGATGGTCTTTTTTGGGTCCTTTCTCCGGTGGCGGCGCCTCTGGATTCCCTGCGCATTTGTCGGCCTGGAAATCGCCACTCTGTCACTCACCGAGTTGAGGCTTCTACCGCAGGCCGACAGCGCCATCCTGCCCATTGCCTGTGCGGCGCGCGCCGGGAAGGCACGGACGCTCCGGCTGTCTTTTCTCGACGTGGGCCAAGGGGATTCCCTGGCAATTCAATTCCCGGACACCCGCGTCTGGGTCATCGACGCCGGCGGCCTCCGCGTGGATTCCTCCAAGCCTGAAGATGAAAGTCCCTTCGACATTGGCGAAGCCGTGGTTAGCCGGTTCCTGTGGTCGCGTTGGATTGTTGCCCTCGATCGTGCCGTCCTGACGCATCCGCATCAGGATCACGCCGGAGGCATGCCGGTTCTCCTGCAAAATTTCCCGACGGGCCGACTCGACTATGGCGATGCCGATAATGAACCAGTGCAGGCGCATGTTCTGGAAGCGGCGCGGAATGCACATGTGCCCATCCACCCGGTGCGGCGGGGAGAAGAGTATCATGTAGCAGGCGTGGTTGTGCGCACATTGAGTCCGGCGGGTGATCGGCCTGCCCGGTCCTTGAACGACGTTTCTGTGGTCCTGCAACTCGAGTTCGGGCATTTTTCCGCCATCTTGACAGGAGATATGGAGGGAACCGGCGAAGCTGCGGTTCTATCGAGCACACAGGAGTTGCACAGCCAGCTTCTGAAGGTCGCACATCATGGCAGCCGCAACGCGACCCTCGATCCGTTTCTTGATCGCGTCCGGCCTCGCTGGGCCGTGATTTCGGCAGGGCGGAGAAACCCATTCCAGAACCCGTCCCCGGAAACGCTGCTTCGTCTCCTGCACCATGGCGCAAGGTTGCTCCTCACGATGGATCAGGGCACAATCTTCTTCGAAACCGATGGAACCAGCTACACCTTGAGCAGCCACGCGCTGGGTATCCTGGAACAGGGTGTCCTGGACTCGAGACCATCGGCGGTCAGATGACCATCTGTCACTGCCCGGAATTTGGGGTCAGTAGCCCATGCGCCGGGGCGCGCCCGACGACGCATGAAAAGGCTAAGCTCCCTCCGTGAGGCGATCATCGCTATCGGGATCGGCATCGCAATCCCAATCGCTATCGGCTTTCGCAGACCGATACGACCGATTGCGATGGCGATTGCGATGCCGATCCCGACGCTCTTGGCTTTCAGATTTCGGGAACAGTCACCATAATCCCCAAACTCCCAGGACCAACACTGATGTGGAACATCTTCCAACAGTTTGGGGGTTATGGTGGCTGTCCCGAATGGCACTAAGACGAATGGTGCGGCTTTCTGCACATAACATCCGGCTGCACATGCCAGCTCCCACAGGGCCGGCTACTGGGGTTTCTTTCTTCTCTGGCTTTAGAAAAGCAAAGCGCACCAGCCTCCACGGTGAGTATCGAATAGAAATCTGGCACGGTGAGAACCAGTGTCTGTCGCTCTCGGACGAATTTAGCACCGACTGAGTAGAGATCATGTTCAGGTACGGCACGCTAACGAGGCGAACCTTGTTTGGGATCAATAAACGAAGAGAGGCCCTTCAGATCTCAAAAGCAAGGGTGATAATAAAAGTTTGTCTTGACATCTGATCTGTCATAGAAGTCTTGGCGGTAAGAATTCTTTCCGCTCGGCAAAGGATTTGCGGGTAAAAGGTTGTTGACAACCGTGCCGTCACTTGCCCATGATCGGCGCCGGAGGAACTTCCCGGTGTCGATCATGCTTCGTGAAATTGCCGAGCAGCCCGAAGCCCTTGATCGCACGCTCCGAGCCGAGCTGCCCAGGATCCTCCGCCTCGCCTCTTCCTTGAGAAGACGCGATCTGCGTCTGATCGTGCTTGTCGCTCGGGGGACATCCGACAACGCCGCGCTGTTCGGGCGCTATCTGCTCGAAATCAGCACCGGCATACCGGTCTCTCTGTCTGCGCCCTCGGTGCATACGCTTTACCGCCGAAAACTGAGGCTTCGCGACGCCTTGGTGATCGGCATCAGTCAGTCAGGCGAGGGAGCCGATATCAACCTTGTCCTCGAGAGCTGCAAGAAGAGCGGCGCCCATGTCGTGGCCATAACTAATCATAGCCGGTCCAGCATGGCCGGCATCGCGCACGAAACCTTCATCACTCGCGCCGGCGCCGAAAGAAGCGTCGCGGCGACAAAGACCTACACCTGCCAGCTCATGCTCCTCCACATGCTCGCCGACTGCCTGTGCGGCGGTGATTGCAATCCTCTTTATCGCATCCCCGATTATGCGCGGACTTCTTTGGGGCTGGCGCCGCGGATCGAGTCGATCATTGAACGGTATCGATTCATGGACCACTGCGCCGTGGTCGGCCGCGGTTTAAATTATGCCAATGCCTGCGAGCTCTCGATCAAGCTCATGGAAACCTGTTATGTCATGGCGGAACGTTTCTCAGCCGCCGATTTTTGGCATGGCCCCATTGCCATGGTACAACGGGATTTTCCGGTAATCCTGTTCGCGCCACCCGGAAAGGTCTTTCGGGATATGCATTCGATGCTCTCCCGGCTGAGGGAGCTCCAGGCTGATACGCTCGTCATTTCGAGCGAAAGAAGCGCACTGAAGCGCGCCAGTTGCGCGATCGAAATGCCGGCTCGAATTCCGGACCTCTACTCCACCATCCCCTACATTATTCCCGGTCAAATTTTCGCCGAGAAACTGTCGCTCCTGAAAGGCCTCAGCCCCGATCGCCCTCGTAGCCTGACCAAGGTGACTAAAACCCTCTGATTGATTTTGGATTTTGGATTTGAAAACCATGCAGCACTGCAACAATCCGAAATCCGAAATCCAAATTCACGCCTCGGCCGGCGGGGCCGCGCTGGGTGGAGCAGCGGGATGGCCCGCCCTGTCAAAGCCACCCAGTCCCCTGCAGTTCTGGCATTTGCCGCTCCCATGCGGAAAGCAGGAGGTGCACTGCTTTCCCTTTTGAAGAGCCAGCCTCCCGGTCCCATGGCACACATGGCAGGTGCCGGTACCTTTACAATGCGAGCATTTCTTATAGTCTTCTGTCACGGAATTAACCCTTCTTTCCTTCGCTCCCCGGTCTGCCATCCTGGCAGCGAGGACAATAGTAGGTACTGCGATTCGCCTGCCGCATGCGAACAATGGTCGCGCTGCAGCGCCGGCATCGTTCTCCCTCTCTCTGAAAGACGTGCAGGAAATCCTGATGCGCCCCCGGTTCCCCATCCGCATCGATGAAGTCGGAAAAGCTGGTGCCGCGATTTTGGATGGCAGTCCGGAGAACGGCGCGGATGGCGCGAGTCAGGGCAGCCGCCTCCCTCCTGGTAAGAGTATGACAGCGCCGTGCCGGGTGCACGCGGGCGCGGAACATCGCCTCACAAACGTAGATGTTTCCCAGACCGGCGATCTTGCGCTGGTCGAGAAGAAACGATTTGATCTCCCTCCGGCTCTGCGCGAGCGCCTCGACGAGCCAGTTCGCAGCGAATCCCGGGCTCAAAGGATCTTTCCCCAAGAGTCGCACTTCGGGAAGAGCATCCAGCCTGGAAATCCCGTAGACGTCCATTAGCCCGAAACGGCGCGGGTCGCAGAACTGCAGCTCCCCTCCATCGGTGAATCGGATCGCAGCATGGGTGTGCCTGGGACGTGCAGCAGGGTGGGGCAGATAATGGAGCCTTCCCGACATTCCCAAATGGATCAGCCAAAAGGCGTGCGGCTCCATCTCCAGGATTAGGTACTTACCCCGGCGGTGAATCGATCGAATCGTCCCTCCCTGGAGCCGGGACGCAAGATCGCCAGGCATGGGCCTGCGCAAGGCCTTGCCGGAGAGGCAAACCTCGGCGATGCATTTGCCGACGATCCTCTGGCGAAGCTTGCGAGCGATCGTCTCTACCTCAGGCAATTCAGGCATGTCACATCAGCAGGATGGCCGCGGCGGCAAGACATCCATGAAAGAGGAAACCGAAAAGACCGCCCTACCCAGCCCCGGCTCACCATACCCAGGGGGAGTGGGAAGTCCATACTTTGCATGCGTGTCACGATAGACGCGTAGAAGGCGGACGTGATACTCGAGCGGGGCGCCTTGCTGATCCCTTCCCAGCACACTGAGCGGCTCCGGGCACCAGGTGGTAAACCGCGGTGAGATGCCGTGACTCATGAAAAAATCGAGGCCTTCCTGCGTCGAAGCGACCGCCTCCTCCACCGTCGCAAAACCGGAGGGCCCGGCCATCTCGACCCCGGCTACGAAATTCGGAATCACGTGGGCGGGCGGAAATACAGTGGCCGCATCCAGAATTCGGCGAATCCACTCCTCCCGGCCGATATACCGGGCCTTGCCTGCACACAGCGTCTCGAAGAGATCCTTGTCCCATACCTCGTAGTTCGGATGATAGATCTGCACTCCGGCGTC
>Ga0187878_1002504_pt1 | contig 16240 bp, 11 predicted proteins | sample June2016WEW_17_1_FD_132979 | JGI IMG/M metagenome (GOLD analysis project Ga0187878, IMG submission 132979) | Peatland microbial communities from SPRUCE experiment site at the Marcell Experimental Forest, Minnesota, USA - June2016WEW_17_150 | ecosystem: Environmental > Terrestrial > Soil >...
GGACCAGCGGCCGGCGATCTATCCCGACAAGCGCTTCTATCGGCCGGGCGAGACCGCCCACATCTTGATTGTGACCCACAAACCTGGGGCCCAGGTCCTGGTCACGACCGAGGGCCAGCAGGTCTATACGTGGTCGCTGCACGCCGCCGCCGGATCTTCGCTGACGGTGGACATCCCCATTGAAGAACGCTACGAACCCAACTTTTTCGTGGGGGTCACCTTCGTCAAAGATGAGCAACTGTTCGAAGCCAGCAAGAACATTTCGGTGCCCGCCACCGAGAAGGTCCTGAAGGTAACCGTCGAGACCGACAAGCCGGAGTATCGGCCTAACGACAGGGTGACCTACACCCTCACCACCCAGGACGAGCAGGGCAAGCCCGTGAGCGCCGAGGTGAGCCTGGGCGTGGTGGACGAAGCCATCTACGCCGTCCGGCCGGACACGGTCCGGCCCCCCGAGAAGGTGTTTTACTCCCGCATCTGGAACCATGTGAACACGCAATTCTCCACGAGCTACTGGTTCGCCGGTTACTCCGGCCGTAACAAGATGGAGCTGACCTCCTTGCGGCAACCCACCAAGCTCGCCGACTTCAAGGGCGGCCAGCCGGTCGAGCCCCGGGTGCGCAAGTATTTCCCCGACACCACTTACTGGGCGCCGGCGGTGGTGACAGATTCGAGCGGCAAAGCGCGCGCCAGTTTCGCCTTCCCCGATTCACTCACCACGTGGCGAGCCACGGTCCGCGCCGTCAGCCGCGACACGCTGGTCGGCCAGGTAATCCACAAGGTCATCACACGCAAGAATCTGATTCTGGGCCTGGAGATTCCGCGCTTCTTCACCCAGGGGGACACGGCGACGGTGACCGGCATCGTTCACAACTATCTGGAAAACGACAAGACCGCGCGCGTGTCACTCGAGGCCCAAGGAGTGGAACTGGCGAGCACGGCCGAGACCACGGTGAACGTTCCCAAGAACGGAGAAGCCGTGGTCAACTGGACCGTCCGCGCGCCCAAGGTCGGCGAGGCGAAGTTCCTCAGCAAAGCTCTGACCGATGAGGAGTCGGACGCGCTCGAACTGACCGCTCCGGTGCGGCCCTGGGGCCTGCAACTGAGTGCGGCCTTGTCCGGCTCAACTGCGGCGCCCGAGGCGCAAACCACCGAGAGAATCGTTCTGCCGGCGGACATCAATCCGGAGGCTTCCTCGCTCCGCATCGATCTCGCGGCTTCGGTCGCGGGGACGCTCATGTCGGCGCTCGATTTCCTGGCCAGCTATCCCTACGGTTGCGTCGAGCAGACGATGTCGAGTTTCCTGCCGAACATCTTGGTGACGCGCGCGGTGAAAGAACTGGGGCTGACACCGCCCGCGGCTTCCGTCGAGCTTGAGAAGAAAATCGCCGCGGGACTCCAGCGCCTGTACCAGTACCAGCACGAGGACGGCGGCTGGGGCTGGTGGGAAACCGATCAGACGCATCCCTTCATGACCGCCTACGTGGTGGCGGGACTGGCGCAGGCGAAAGAAGCAGGTTATCCGGTGGACGAGAATCGCCTGAGGCGAGGGCGTGCGTCATTGCTCCAGCAGATCAACGAGAATCCCCGCGCGCTCGCGGACATTCGGGCCTACCTGATTTACGCGCTGGCCTGGAGCGGCGACTTTGACCGCAGCCTCGCGGAAGGCCTCTACGAGGCCCGCGGCAAGCTCTCGCCGAACGGACAGGCGCTGCTGGCGCTGACTCTGGCGCGCCTGAAGGACCCGCGCGTGCCGGAGCTCGCGAGATCGCTCGAGGCAGCAGCGCGCGTCGAAGGGCCTTACGCCTGGTGGAAGTCGGAGCGCCAGGAGATGCTCGATTTCTCCGCCGACAACTCTTTCGAGACCACGGCCTACGCCTTGAAGGCGCTGGCGAATCTCCATCCTCAAAGCGAGCTGCTGCCCAAGGCCGCGCGTTGGCTCATCGACCACCGCTCTGACGGCTACTACTGGACTTCCACCGAGCAGACCGCCACGGCGGTCTATGGCTTGATCGATTACCTCAAGATTTCCGGCGAGCTGAAGCCCAACTACACCGTGAGCGTTTTCCTCAACGGCAAGAAGCTGGCCGAGCGGCAAGTGACCGAAAAGGATGTGGCCAATCCGCTGCCCTTCGTCGTCACCGCCCAGGCCCCCGACGTGCACTCGGGCACGAACGAGATTCGCGTGATGAAGAAGGGGCCCGGCGTGCTTTACTGGTCGGCGTTTGCTTCGTACTTCACCCGGGAACCCAAACATGCGCCCGAGGGCAGTATCAAGCTGAACGTGGTGCGCGAGTACTTCAAGCTGGCGCCGGAGCGGCTGGAGAAGCGCATCGTCTATACCGAGACGCCGCTGCAAGGAACGGTTCAGAGCGGCGACGTGCTGGCGGTCCGGCTGACCGTGAACGCCACCGAAGAGCAGTCCTATCTGGAGATCGAGGACCCCATCCCCGCCGGATTTGAGTTCATCGAGCAGGAGAACCTGTACGAGCTGAAGACCAAGCCAGCCTGGTGGGAGTTCTACTGCACGCGCCGGGAATTTCACGACGACCGCGCCGCGCTCTTCTCCACGAAATTCGAGCGCGGACAGGGGCGATTCCATTATTTGCTCAAGGCCGTGACGCCCGGCACGTTTCAGGCGAATCCGGCGCGTGTTCTGCCCATGTACGAGCCGGCGCGCCAGGCCTCGACGCGGAGCGTTACCATCACCGTGACGCCACGGTGAGAAACTGCAAGGGGTAGAGCGAATGAAGAATGCATTAGCGACGTGGAAGTGGAGCGTGGCGGTCGTGGCCCGCAGCCCGGGGCTCCTCGTGGTGCTGGCGGCGCTCGTGGCCTTGTGGAGCTTCGGAGCTTACCAGTGGTTGTGGCTTCCAGAATCCTCGGGGCTTTTGTTGCTTTTCGCGCTGGTCTGGGGCGTGGCGCAGGTCTTGTTGGTAGTAGTCGTCCTGACGGGCGCTGCCACGAACGCGAGCGAAGCAGCCGCGACCCGCGCCGCGCGGCTTGAGTTGCGGAGCTTCGCTGCCTTCAATCGGGGCCAGTTCGTGCGCTGCCTCGTCATGGCCACAGTCAGTGGGTTGCTCGTCGTGACGTTGGCCGCAGCCTTCTCCTGGGTCAACGAATATGCACTCGAAGTCGCTTCCGTTGTGACTTTCTATTCCGAAAAGGCCGTCAGCCCCGTCAGCGTCGGAAAGGTCTTATGGGTTATCCAAGCGTATCTTTGGATTGCCATCTGGGGATTCCTGTTGAGCTTCTTGATTGTTCTGCTGCGCGCTGGGTGGAGTAAGGCCGGGCGGCAAGCTGCGCACCTTCTTGCCAACTCCTGCTGGCGAGCCTCTCTTCTCACGAGCTTGCTGACCGTGGTAGTTTTCGGCGGCCTTGCCTATCTCCTCGCCACCTGGCATCCCAAAGTCCTCGCCGGATTCTTGGACTACGCGCAGCTTCTCTTGCGCCTGGGCGGAGCGTTGCTGCTGCTGGTCTTCGGTTGGCTGTTCTGGATGCTTGCCCTGGCACGGATGGTGGTTGTGTCACAGGAAGGAAAAGCTGGCACGACAAGCACGCCGGAAGTTGCGGTTCGGGACTAGATGTAGCGGCGGCTTTACACCGCCATGTGAGAGGCGATGCTTGCATCGCCCGCCCGCAGACCCAGGAGGGTCCGAGCCGCCCGGCCAATCTGAAGGGAGGGAATATGCCGACAAAATGCTTACTCGGTCTCGAGCGTCCGTGCCGCAACGGGCGAAGGTGCAAGAGCCAAGGTAGTGAGAAAAGGGGAAGGCTCCAGTTCTTCTACCACTCGCCTTCCTCCGAGGACCCTGTGCGAGATGTGAAGGGGGAGCAGACAGGCAAGCTAAAGTTCGAGCCGCATATCGAAAGGAACGCAGAGAACTACTGCGTGAGGTGCTACCAAGACAACATAAGAGCATTCTTGAGAAGTGCAGAGAAGTATCTGTTTCTCTGTACGACATGCAAGAGTAAGGTGCTTGCAGAGAGGAAGGACAAGTTGTTCGGTAAGAGGTTTATCGTCGGGTATATCGAGAAGGGCAAGTGCATACGGTGGGCAGAGGACCGGGTCGCCACTCAGGGTCCCGCCAAGCTCTACTCTTTCAAAGATGCCTTCCCATTAGCTCAACTGCGGCACCTTCGCCATGTAAAGAACTTCAGGTACATGAAGAGGGACTTGACTCAGAAACAAACTGAAAAGATCCTGCACCACTTCAAGGGGCGGACCGACATCCGACAGGCTTGCCTCAAGGAACTGAGCAGACTCAAGCGGAGTCTAGCGAGGAGCGAGTACCGATGCAGGTAGTACTCCTACGTGTCGGTATCGATACCGCTAGCGATGGCATGCTCGGACCCGTTTTCGAAGATGGCACGTTCGACTATGTGCCAATTCCCGACGGCCATCGTCTCGACTTGCGCACTTACGGGAACACGCATGGCAAGCACGGTGCGCCGCTGCTAACATACTTCCCGAAGAATCTGCAAACGAGATATCGCCACCGGCCCATTCACTTTGACCCTGAGTTCAAGACCTTCACCTACGGTGACCCGACAACCCCCAAGACTTCCCTACGGCGTCTTCAAGAAGGCGACCTTCTTGTTTTCTACGCCGGTCTTCGGGGATGGGATATCCATGTGAAGCCGGGGCTCTACATCATTGGGTATTTCAGGGTCCTGTGCGCAGGGCTGGCCACTGGTTTCAGCCGGCCGGACCTCAAGCGGCTCTTCTCAAGGAACTTTCACGTGATGCACTCTCGTGTGTTTCGCGAACAACGGTCGAATCTCGTGCTCGTAAAAGGCGCTCCCGGAAGTCGGCTCCTGACCAAAGCTGTACTAATAAGCGCTTACGGGAAGGACAGAAGAGGAACGCCGTTGAAGATTTTGTCCGGAAGGATGCAGAAAGTTTTCGGGGACTTCGGCGGGCACGTCAGCATCCAGCGGTCTCCGCCACGATGGGTGGCACCTGAATTCATTGAGTCTGCGGCTGACTTCGTTACTTCGCTGCGTTGACCTACTCTGCAATTGCCGACGTGCGTTCTTCAGACGACGCACACGACGGTACGCCGCACTTTCGCGAGCGAAAGAAGCAGGCGGGAGGCCTGCGCTACCCAAGAAGATACATGCCGTGCACCCTTACTGTGACGCGCGGAGGTCGGCGGGGGTGGGGTGTTCGAGGATTTGCCACAAGGCAGATTCGCCGCGCCGGCGGGCCAATTCGCGGACCCGCTCGAGCGCTCGCGCATAGGCAGCCTTCATCTCGGCTTCTGAACGCGGCCGGACAATCGCCTCCTCGAGGCTGCGGCCTGTGAGTGGCGCGCCCACCTGCGGCTGCTCGCCGGTCAGGTAGAGCACCAGACCTTCTTCGAACCACCGGGGCACTTGCGGAGCGCGCAGGCGGCGCACGACCAGGTGCGTTAATTCGTGGCGCAGGGTGGAATCAAGGATGCCTTTTCGTTTCAGCAAGCGCAGAGGTTGAAGCTGAATGCTTTGCCCATCGTTGCTCGCCGCCACCCAGCCCGGCTGGCCCGAGGCGCGGATGAATTCCTCGGTCGTTTCCCAGGTGCGGGCCTGAACTCGTGCCGGCAGAACCTCCGCGCGGCTTCCGAGTTGCTGACGAGATCTTTCGAGCGCCTGGAGCGCCTCTGCGGCCCACGGCTTCTGGCCAGGCGGAAAGAGAAGCTCAAAGTGCTCGCTCGAGAGAGCTCGCGCCGTGCGGCTCGCTTCGAGGCTCTCGACGGTCGCGCCTGGAAAGTAATGGGCGAGGATCTTCTCGTAGCCGATGCCCATCTGGCCCATCTGCTCCGCGCCAGTCTGGCAGAGCCCGACGCCGTGGCCCAATCCGCGGCCCGTGAACTTGAGCTGGTCCCCGCGCCGCTCGACGGTGTAGAGATTGCTCTTCAGCGTGTTCCAACCAAGTTGCCGATTAACGGCGTAGCGAAACTCATTCGCATCGATTCGGCGCGTTGAGCCTCCCACCAGCCGCAGCCGCCGCACGCGCCCCGAGGCATTCTTCTGCTCGATCACCAGGTCGCGCAGCGGCCCATCGAGAGCGACGCCCAGCCTGCGGCGCAAGATCGCCTTCACAGTCTCCAGCGGGAGCGTCTGCTGCCAGGAAGTCTGCTCGCTTCTTACGCAATAGGGATCGCGGACGCTCGGCAGGTAGGGCGCGGCGCGGTCTGGCCAGACATCGCCCGCGGCCTCGGTGACTCCACCACAATGGGCCGTGTAGTAGACATCAATAAGCTGGCCCTGATACTTCAAGACCAAACCGGCAGTCTTCGAGACCGCTTCAGTAGCAGCAGACGGACTCCCGTTCTGTGATTCCGACGGGAGACGAAAAAACTGGCAGTGAGTCAAGGAACAGAAATCGAATCCCATGGCCCGATGGCGTCCGCGGGAGCGCAAGGCCCAGGTGCGTGCCAGGACGGCCATCGCCGCGAGCGCCGGCGGACTCTTGAGGGTCGCCGCTTCGCCTGCCAGTACACCTTGCACGTAGGTTTCAAGGTCCACCGGCGCGACAACCCGCAAACCACTTCGGGCCCGGACGATATTTGCCCTGCGGAGCGTGACCGAAGCAGTGAATGCCGGTGCGGCGGATTTCCTCAACTTGAATTCAAGGCGGAATGGCGCCGAAGAGGCCGCAGTCGCAGCCCGGAATTCTTCCGCCCTCTCAGCCGACGCGCAGCGCAAGCCCGCGACTGCCGCTGCGCAGTGAGCGGTTGCCCTCGGCTTCAACACCAAGCAACGCGGCTGGCCGAGGCCCGCGCAGATGCGGACCGCGTCCGCTCCGGCCTCGAAGGTCAAGCTCTCGGCGATCTTCCCCGAAAACAACTCCACGCGAAACTCCTCTCCCCGCAGCGGGGCCAGAGTTCCGGCCACCACTAGCACGGCGAGCAGCAGAGTTCTCCTGCTCACGGCTTTTGCCCCTTGGACGTGAAATAGTGCCGCAGGATTTTGCCCGCTAGGGGCGCGGCGGCGGCGCCAGTCCCCCGCTCCAGAAAAACCACCAGCGCGATTTCCGGCTCGTCGGCGGGAGCATAGCCCACAAACCACGCGTGGGTTGCGCCCGACCCGTCGCGGGAGGTCGCCGTTCCGGTCTTGCCCGCCACTCGCACGCCCTCCACCGCGGCGCCCTGGCCGGTCCCGCTGCGCACGCATTCCTCTAAACCCTCAGCCAGAATTTTGAAAGTCTCCGACCGCAGCTTCACTTGTCGTAAGAGACGCTGAGCGGTGTTCCTCCCGGCGGACGGTTTCCAAAGGCGAAAGACCGCGCCTCGAGTCGCGATGGCGGAATAAGCCAGCAGCAACTGAGCCGGAGTCACCAGAACCGTGCCCTCTCCCACGGCGGCCCGTGCCTTCGCCGCCGGACCATCCCCGATGCGCACCTGCCCAGGGTTCGCGGGAAATCCCGGCCCCTCCGCAGGGCTGCCAAAGCCGAACACGGCGTACCCATGTGCGAGGGCCGCAGCTGTCAGGCGGACACTCAGCGCGGCGAAAAAATAGTTACAGGAATTGGCCAGCGCCGTAACGAGCGTAAACGGCTCGACCGCCGGAGGGTGGGAACAACGGTAGGCTTCTCCCAAAAGCTCCGGCACGCGTCGGCAGTGGATTTGGTCGCGGGGCGAGATCAAACCTTCCTGGAGGGCGACCGCGCCTTCCACGATCTTGGCCGTGGAGCCAGGCGGATACACTCGCCCGAACGCGGCCTGGGGATTCCAGACCGCCAGGAGTTCGCCGGTCATGGGATTCGAGACAATGATGGCGCCCCGGCGTTCGCGCATGAGCGCCTTGACGAAAGGTTGAAGCGGCTGTTGCGCCTGCACGGGCAGCGTAGAGGTCAGGCACCAGCAGAGAGCGCCCAGGAGTATGGTCGGACTTGTCCACCGGTGGGCGCGCGCTGAGTGATGAGTCAAGGCAGAGGCTCGTGGACAGACTGAAACACCTATCATGCCCAGCCGTGCCGGTCAGCGCAAGCTCTCCACCCAAGGTCAGCCAGCGGAGTCTGCCGGAGGTTCCTTCTGGGCGGGTGGAGGCTCAGCAGTCGCCTTGCGCCCGCGAGGTTTCCTCGAACGCGGCAGAATAGAGATACGGTTGCAGCTCACGCAGAGGAGGTGGTGACCGCTCGGGGAGCGAGCTACTTTGAACGACCTGCAATGGGGACACCTTGGTTGCTTCATAGGCAACTCTCAATCTAACACATCCGAAGGGCTGAGTGTAGGTCAAGGCGCATGTGGCGGGGCCAGACGCACCCTGTCCGGCTGCAACAAGGGGGCAGGCGCGCTCGGCGTGAAGTGAGACAGCCCGGCGGGCGGCGCGACCAACGAAAACGGCGCGGCCTTTATCAAGGGGCTTGACGGCGGACGCGAGGCGGGTCATTGTAACCACCGCAAAGCCGTCATCTCACCTCGAGGTAAGAACATGATTACTCGCCGTTCGTTCCTGCTGGAAAGCGCGCCGGGCGCTGCCCTGGCTTCCGCCGCCGTGCTGGGTAGCGAGTCTCTCGGCCGAGGCGCCGAGGCGTCAGGTTCGCCCTACTTGGCTGAGTTTGTGACCTTCCGACTGCAGATGGGCGCTCAAGTCGCTGCCGCCCTGGGGTGGCTGGAAAAGCGCGCCCTGCCCTTGTGGCAGAAGCACCGTTTTGGGCCGGTGGGCGTCTTCACCGTCGATATCGGGGCGAACATTCCCGCCGTGGTCTTCATTCGGATCTACGCTTCGCTGGCCGACCGGGAAGCGGTGTGGAAGTCACTCGCCGCTGATCCCGACTGGGCCGCCGCAGTGACCGACCTCGAGAAAGACGGCCCGGCCTTCCATCGCGAGGATTCGATGCTGCTGGTCGCCACGCCCTTCTCGCCTCCTGTAAAACCCGCGGCTCCGAGTGACCCTACTCGCAAGGTGTTTGAGCTTCGGATCTACGAGTCGCCGACCTGGAAGCAATTGGGCTTCCTGCACGACCGCTTTGCCGGCGGCGAGATCGACGTGTTCCACAAGAGCGGCATTCACCCGATTCTCTACGCCGATACGCTCATCGGACCGAACCAGCCCAACATGGCCTACTTGATTCCGTTTGAAAGTCAGGCGCAGCGCGAGAAGGCCTGGGGCGCGTTCCGGGATAACCCGGACTGGGTGAAGCTGCGCGATGAATCAATTCGGAAGGGCGGAGAGATCGTACGCAACATCACCAACATGATTCTTAGCCCGGCCAGCTTCTCCATGATTCGCTGAGCCGCCTTGGGCATTCGGTTCCGGTTCGCAAACAGGTCGCTCTCTGGAAAGGGTGTGCCATGTCCTGGAGTGATCAGTTCTTCTCCAAATTCTGGCCCGTCGTCGGACCGGTATTCACGGAACACATTGCCGAGACGGAGCAGGAAGTCAAATCTCTTCTCCAGATGCTGCGGCTCGGGCGCCGTGCACGGATTCTCGATGTGCCCTGCGGCTTTGGACGGCACGCCGTGGAGTTGGCCCGGCACGGATTTCGGGTTACCGGCGTGGACATCAGCCCGGAACTGCTCGCTCGGGCTCGCGAGGCTGCGGCCGCCCAGGGTGTGGTGGTGGAGTTTCGCCGCGGCGATATGCGGCGGCTGGCTTACCAGCGCGAGTTTGACGTCGTCCTGAACCTTCTCACCAGCTTCGGCTACTTCGGCGATCGGACCGACTTCGAGGTGCTCCGCAAGTTCCGCCGCGCCCTGCGACCGAAGGGGCGGTTGGTGATAGACGTCATAAACCGCGACTGGATTATGCGCAATTTCCTGCCGCACGACCGGGCGCGCGTGGGGAAGTTCGTCGTCGCTCAAGAGAGGAGCTTCGACTTTCGGACGAGTCTGCAGACCACCTACTGGACGGCTCGTCGCGGCCCGCGCCGCTGGAAGGGCACCACGCGCCTGCGCCTTTACTCCTGCCACGAATTGCTGGAGAGGCTCGAACACGCGGGATTCTCCGACGTCAGATGCTGCGGCGACCTGCGCGGGGGCCCACTGACGCTCGATTCCCCCCGGCTGGTCCTCGTTGCCCGGCGCTTCGCTTAGGGAACGGGCCGGGTTTCCGTAGCTCCGCGGCTTTTTCTTGATTCATCGTGGACGAGCCGCAGACCTCAAAAACGGAGGTCTGCGCTACTTTGCTGCTTAGCCCCGAAGGGGCGTAAGACATTAGCCCAGGGCGTGAGCCCTGGGATAGCAAGGCCCCCACCCCCTTTGTTCCCCCTCCCCCGCCCGAGCGGGGGAGGGGGCAGGGGAAGCAGTGCTTCCCGCGGGGGAGAGGGCGAACTCGTGATCCCATGGCTTGCGCCGTGGGCTATTATCTACCGCGCCTCACGGCGCTCCACCAGGGCAGAACTTTGTATTGCTGCGGGCAATCTGGGGCGCACAGGAGCGGAAATGAACAGGGAGACCATGACGTCGCGCGAGCGCGTGATTGCTGCGCTCGAGCACCGTCTGCCGGACCGGGTCCCCATTGACCTCGGGGGATTTCAGACCGGGATCCACCGCAAAGCCTACGAGGAACTCACGGCTTACCTGGGACTGGGCGGGGAGGTACGCGTCCTCGATCCCGTCCAGCAGCTCGCCGCGCCTTCCGAGGAAGTCCTGCAGAGGTTTCACGTCGATTTCCGCTACGTTATGGCGCAGGCGCCCGCGGGGTTTGACGGCGCGGTACGACGCCGCGCGAGCGGCGGGCGGGTGTGGCAGGAACTTACCGACGAGTTCGGCGTGACTTGGTCGATGCCCGAAGACCAGCAGCTTTACATGGACATTACGCATCACCCGCTGGCGGCGGCCTCTGTTGCCGATCTCAGGGAATACCCTTTTCCAAGGGGGAACGACCCGTCTCGTTTTGCAGGGCTGCGCGAGCGGGCGCTGCGCCTGCGGCGCGACACACCATATGCGCTTTCCAGCGGGACATGCGGCGTGACTTACGAAGTGTGCTGGTATATGCGCGGGCTCGAACAGTGGTTCGCCGACATGGTGCAGAACCCGGCATTCTGCGAGGCGCTGATCGATCGCACCTGTGGCTACTGGGTCGACTGGTTGAGGGGTTTCCTGGGCGAGGTCGGGGACTTGCTGGACGTGGTCATGATCGGCGACGATCTCGCCGGTCAGAACGGGCCGCTGTTCTCGCCGGCCTTCTACCGCGCGGTGGTGAAACCGCGTCAGAAGCGGGTGGTCGAGACCATCCGCAGCCTGACGCGGGCGAAAATCTGGTACCACACCTGCGGCAGCTGCGTTCCTTTCATTCCGGATCTACTGGAAAACGGCATCGATATCCTGAACCCCGTTCAGATCAGCGCCCGCAACATGACACCGGCAATGCTCAAAGAAAACTTCGGCGCACGCCTGACATTCTGGGGCGGAGGGATCGACGCGCAGCACGTACTCCCCTTTGCGCGGCCGGAGCGCGTGCGGGAGGAGGTCACGGCCAACGTGCGCGCGTTCAAGCCGGGCGGAGGCTATGTGTTCTGCAACTGCCACAACATCCAGGCGGGGGTGCCGGCGGAAAACATCGTGGCCATGTATGATGCCGCTTACGAAGCTGGTTTTTACTGAAAGGCGCACGGTATGGGATGAGCTGCCCGAGATTTCGTACTATCTGAAGTGAGACAGTCTGCATCACAGCTTGAGGCTGTGAGATGTGATTTGTCGGAACCAGAAGGCTATAGGTTGGGGGATCATTCCGGTGCGCTAGGTCGGAGTGAAGGGCGCCGTAGGTTCAAGTCGTTGGACCGAAGCGTCCAGGCCGTCCTGCGCCGCATGAATTTTCCGCCGTAGCGGCCACCTTCAGGTGGCCATCTACACTGTCGGCCTGAAGGCCGACGCTACACCGCCGCATGAATTTCCCGCCGTAAGAGCAGTGACGAGTGACCAGTGACAAGTGACCGGAACGGTAGCGTGCGGCAGCGCCAGCCGAAGTGTAGGGGCCCCGGTGGGGCGGCTAGCCCAGGGAGACGTTCCACCGGAACGTCTCTACTTTTCGCTTGACAAATCCGACAAGGTATGCTATACTAGTAGCCTCTAGAATGGCAGGCACCAGCGTGAGTTTGGCTGCACTTGATGGGCGGTGCTGTCACGACTTGAGGTGGGTCGTGGGCTCGAATCATCGGAACGAAAATCTGGCTCCTTATATATAGGAAAAGGCAAAGCTAGTATGTTGTTGAAAACAAAAGAAAATGCCACTTTTTGGGGTTAAAACGAACCTAAACCACTTAACCTTTTTGTTTCCAATGTGATACGTGCTAAATCGGCGGCTTTGGACGGAAAGATTCGCACGCGAAAGCTAGTATATTATTGAAAACAAAAGACAATAGCCATTTTTGATCGAGAACGAACCAAAACCACCTTGCACTCTAACACTTGTGTTTCCAAAAGGATAGGTGCGAAATCGGCGGCTTTGAAGGGGAAGATTCGCACGCCGCAAACGCGGCAAAGCTAGTAACTTATTGAAAACACATGGTCTGGACATGGAAAACACTCCTGGTGAGCCGTCCTCCAGAGAAGAAGCATCGGGAGAGATTCACGGGGAGCCGGACGCGTGCGGATACGGCTTGATCTACCGCCACGCGATGGATCTTGAACCGCGGCGCGGCTCCCCGCCGTTCGAGGAATTGATCAAGCCGAAGGGATGAGGCGTAATGCTTGGCTAGACGGTTTCTCACTGCCGCATTCCCGTCGGCAGGCCAGCGAGACGCTGGCGCCACGGTGCCGGGTTAGACCCAGGGGCGTTCGCGCGTGATGCCTCTGGCCAGCATTTCCTGGACCAAGGCGGTATCGTCCCGCACCTGCCAGTCGAACATCCCGACGCAGATAAAATCAGCCCCTTTCTGGAAGGCGTGCAGAAAGCCCTCCGGAGGCTTGTCTCTGCCCGCTCCCAGGACCTTGAATCCGATCCAAGGCTTCTGGATGGTTTTCATGAATGCGCCGATTTCGGCGGCCGGGCTGGAGTAGTAATTCACCCGGTTCACGGTGAACATGTAGAAGTCCGGATCGAGTTTGGCCTGTTCACATCCTTGGACGGTGGCCAGTAAGTGCGCGCCGATGCCCGCCAGCAGTCCCGTTTTCCGGATGCCGGCAACCACCCGGCCGATTCCCTCCGTTTTTCCCTGCTTCACCGCCGTGTCGCTGACGTTCCCGTGGAGGTACATGGCGATAGCGCCGGTGTCGCGTGCTCGCTGGGCGTTCTCCACCGGGTCGCCCTGCTCGGGGGCGGATTGGGCAATCCACTGGAGCTTTCCGCCGCGCTCCCGCGTGAACTTCTGGTAATGCTCGATGATGTGGGGATCCGCCCGCATCAACGTGGTGTTGATGCCGTTTTGCTCGGCGAGGGTCCAGGTTTCGAGGATCTTCTCGGTGGTGAAATAGTGGGTCATCAAAGCGGACTGATAAAGCAGGTTGTCCGCGTGGGCAGAGCCGGAAATCAGGTTCCCACCAATGATGAGCCGGGAGATCTCATATTTGCCGAGCTTCCCCCGCTGGAGTCCCTTGACGAGTTCCTTGACCTTCCCATATTCCGAGCGGTCCACCAACTGGGCCATCAAGGCCCGGTGTTCATAGCTCAATCCCCCCAGAAGAGCGCCAGATATTCCCAGGGAACTCTTCAGCAGTCTACGGCGATCCATGCTGCGCATTCGCCAGTCCTCCCGAATCGATCAGTCAGAGGTCAGTGAACAGACCTCAACCGGGATTCATTATAAGCGACGCGCGGCAGGTGGCAAGTGGGGGAAGGAGGAGGAAGGAAGACGGCATACGGTGGACGGCAGACGGGAGAAACGGCATGTTCCGCTTGCGTACGTTCACGGGCAGGACGCCCGTGCTACGGTGCCGTGCCGCCGAGAGGCCGACGCTACGCGGCGGCGGTAGCGCGGGATTCTTTCCAGAGCCGCATGTAAGGTTTAAGGTCGCGCATCATGGCACGAAAGCCGTCGAGGGTGAGCGACTGCACGCCATCACTGAAGGCTTTTTCCGGGCACGGATGCACCTCGACCAGCAACCCGTCGGCGCCGATGGCGACCGCGGCGCGCGACACGGCGGGCACCAGGCTCCGCTTGCCGGTGGCGTGGCTGGGGTCGACGATGACGGGCAAGTGCGTCAGTTCGTTCAGCACGGCCACGGCCGTGAGGTCACAGGTATTGCGCGTGGCGGTTTCAAAGGTGCGGATGCCGCGCTCGCAGAGGATGATGTTGGGATTGCCGTGGGCCACCAGGTACTCCGCCGACATCAACAGCTCCCGGATGCTGGAACTCATGCCGCGCTTGAGCAGGACCGGCCGGGGGCAGCGGCCCAGCGCCTTGAGCAGCGCGTAGTTCTGCATGTTGCGCGCGCCCACCTGGATGATGTTGGCGTAGTCGGCTACCATCTCCACGTCGCGCTCGCTCAGGACTTCGGTGACCAGCGAGAGGCCTGTGGCCTCACGCGCCCGGGCCAGCAGCTTCAGGCCTTCGAGTTCGAGGCCCTGGAATTCGTAGGGCGAGGTGCGCGGCTTGAAGGCGCCGCCGCGCAGGATCTTGGCGCCCGCGGCCGCGACGCACGCGGCGGTCTCCATGATCTGAGCCTCGCTCTCCACCGAGCACGGACCGGCCATGACGACGAACTCGTCGCCGCCCACCTCGACGCCGTTCACCGAAATCCGCGTGCGCTCGGCCTTGAATTCCCGGCTCACGAACTTGTAGGGCGCCGAGATGCGCACCGCGCTCTCTACACCCTGCGTGGCTTCCAGCATCTCCAAGCAGGGCGTGACGTCGCCCATGCCGACGGCGCCAATCACCACGCGCTCCTCGCCCTGAATGGAGTGCACCTTGAAGCCGAATTCGCGGATGCGCTCGCACACGTGCTCGATCTCTTCTTTGGTGGCGTGCTTCCGCATCGAGATGATCATGGCCGCTTCCTCCCTGACAAAAAAAGCCCACTCAACTGGAGTGGGCTGGCTCTGGAATTCCCTTTTCTGCTTCAGATTCAGGCCAACGCCACTCTACCGCTTCGAGGCAAAGCCCCAGAAGCGGTAACTAAAGCTAAACGAACTGGCGTAGGCCCGTACCATAAGAAGCGCACTATACAGGAGAGCCCACCGCGAGCGCAAGCAAATCTTGCCCGCACTGGCTGCGCCGGCTGGCGCAGACCCTTTCGGGTCTGCGGGCCTCCGAACGGGACGGCTTCTTCTGCCGATTTTTCTCGCGCTTGCTTTATAATCGTCGCCAAGTCCTGGCGGCAGAAAGCCGCCGCGGCCAGAAGGTGGTGGTTTGAGCGTTCGCATTGCGGTGCTGGGCAGTGGGAGTGGAGGCAACTGCACCTTGGTGGCGACCCAGAAGACGCGCCTCCTGATTGACGCCGGCTTCAGCAAGCGAGAAACGTACGCGCGCCTGGAAGCGATCGGAGAAAGGACCGACGATTTCGACGCCATCGTCGTTTCCCACGAGCACACCGACCACATCGGCGGCCTGCGCGCCCTGGCGCTCGACCTGAACGTCCCGGTTTACATCTCGCCCGGCACGCGCGACGCCCTGCGCTGGGACCCGCGCCTCCGCGCCTTCGAGCTGTTCAGCACCGGCGAGAAGTTCTCGATCGGCAACATCGAGATCACGCCCTTCTCCATTCCTCACGACGCCGCCGATCCGGTCGCCTTCACGCTGGAGGCGGAGGGCATCCGCATCGGCCTGGTCACCGACCTGGGCTGCATTCCCGAGTTGGTGAAGCGGCACGTGCGCGGCTGCCACTGCCTGGTCTTCGAGTCGAATCACGACCTGGAGATGCTCAAGATCGGGCCGTATCCCTGGTACGTCAAACAGCGCGTGATGAGCCGGCACGGCCACCTTTCCAATCGCATCACCGGGGAGTTTCTGAGCGAGGACTTCGACGGCACGGCGCAGGTGCTCGTCCTGGCGCACTTGAGCCAGACCAACAATCACCCGGAGGTGGCCCGCCTGAGCGCCGAGGAAGCGCTCAACCGGCGGCCGCGGCGCGCGCCGCTCCAGTTGCATCTTGCCAGCCAATTCACGCCCACGCCCGTCTTCCGGTTCTAGCTGTAGCGCTGCCGTCCCGGCGGCATCCGGTGGGAGATGCCGGCAAGATGTCGGCGCTACAGGGCTTTTGTCTTCCGTCTCCTGGCTTCTGACTTCTGACTCCTCGTTGTGATACGATGGCCCCTTCGATCTCTCACTGCACGGCAGTCTTGTCCCACTGGGGAAGGTTGTCCCCCCCGAGCATGTGGTCGCGTGAGAAATCGAAAATCCAAAATCTAAAATCGCAAATTGGAAATCCCATGA
>Ga0187878_1002505_pt1 | contig 16238 bp, 19 predicted proteins | sample June2016WEW_17_1_FD_132979 | JGI IMG/M metagenome (GOLD analysis project Ga0187878, IMG submission 132979) | Peatland microbial communities from SPRUCE experiment site at the Marcell Experimental Forest, Minnesota, USA - June2016WEW_17_150 | ecosystem: Environmental > Terrestrial > Soil >...
GGGATAGCAGGACCCTTTATAGGGGATTATCCTTACCTCGGAAAATTTATACATAGTGGCTGCACAATGTATAAAAAGGATATTATTGACGAGGTGGGAGGTTTTGATCTTGAATATGGGTACGGATATCTTTATGACGTCGATATCAGTGCTTCAATACAGAAAAAGTACCGTGCAGTTTTTGTGGGTGAGGATGGGGCATTTCCTATTTTCCACCCGGGAAGTCCAGTAGATGTCGTGGCAAAAAAAGAGCGTGTGGAATTGATGCGGATAAACCGAGAAAGGCTTTATATGAAGCATGGGAAAAGACCTCGGTTCTCTATAGTCGTGCCCACGTATGGGGAGCATCTCGAGGACTGCTTGAGGCCTTGTCTTGAAAGCGTGAAGCAGTATACCAATTTAGAAGATGTGGAAATTATAGTCGTAGCCAACGGTTGTACAGATGACACGGCCACTTATGTTGATTATTTGGGTTATCCTTTTAAACTTTTATGGTTCGATAAAGGATTGGGCTATACGCGGGCTACGAATGAAGGAATTAAGGTGGCCCGGGGGAATTTTATAATTCTTTTGAATAATGACACCCAAATCTTGGACAAAGGACTCGCGAAGGGAACTTGGATAAAAATGTTGGAGGAGCCCTTTTTGAAGGATGATAAGGTAGGATTGACAGGGCCTCTAGAGTTGTTCGACCAATATGCGGGAGATAGGGTTTTAATTTTTTTCTGCACAATGATTAAACGAGAAGTATTTGAAAAAATCGCTATTTATGAGGAAATATAAATTTTTATGTCAAAATCTTTAATTACCACACAGCAAGTTAAAAATTTAGTTAAATCTAAAGGAGGACATCTCAAAAAGAATTTTAAATATATTATGGATACGACAATATTTAGAATAAAATGCAAAGCGGGGCATTATTTTAAACTCCGCTGGAAATCTTTACGACAAGGTCATTGGTGTATTAAATGTGCAAATGAACGTAAAAGAAAAAACATAGAAAATAGACTTACAAAAATTATTAAGAAAAAAGAAGCAGTGTTACCAAAAAATTTTAGATATGAAAATTCACAGTTAAAATTTATTATAATTTGTAAACGAGGGCATCGATGGAACACAAATTGGGCAGCTATTAGAGCAAATCATTGGTGCCCTAAATGTGTCGGTTATCCGAGATTAACTACAGAAGAAGCAATAACAATTATAAAAAAAGAAGGCTGGAAAGTAGAAAAAACTTTTAAGTTTGTTAATATAAAACAAAGATTTTATATTATGTGTCCGAAAAAACATAAATTTGAATCTTGTTTAATTTATATAAAAAAGGGCCAAGTTTGCCCCTTTTGTGAGAAAATAAAGGATGAAAAAGAGATTTTAAAATTAATAAAAAGAAAACATGGGAAGGTCGATGACAATTTTAAATTTATTGATTTAGAAGAGAAGTTTTGGATTACATGTAAGAGAGGGCATCGTTGGAAAACATGTGGGACTCATTTAAAACAGGATAATTGGTGTCATGAGTGTTTCTTTTTCGAAAAAAGAAAAGATGAAAAAGAAATCCGCCGAGTGATTAAAAAGCGGGGCGGAGCTATTGAGAAATATTTTAAATATGTTGGATGCTACAATAAATTTTGGATAGTGAATTGTGGGAAAGGGCATAGATTTGAAACGAATTGGAGTTTAATCCAGAGAAAACATTGGTGCCCTTTTTGTCAGGCTAAAATTCAAGATGAATTCCGTAAAATAATAGAAAAATATTTTGGGGAGTCATTTCCTAAGAAAAGGCCTAAATGGTTGCTTTGGAAGATGGGGAGACAATTAGAATTAGATGGGTATTGTGAAAATCTTAAAATAGCATTTGAATATCAAGGTTACCAACATTATGAACGTGCCCATTATGATCACTATTCTCTTAAAGAGTTTAAAAAGAGAAAAAAGAAAGATGCTTTTAAAATTAAAAAATGTAAAGAAAAGGGAATTTTATTAATCATAGTTCCTTATTATCTTGAAAAAGATCAATGGGTATCTAAAATTAAAAAGTCTTATAATAGATGGAAAAATTATGAAAAAAAGAATAAATAAAATTCAATATGATAATTTGTCTGAAGAGGAAAAGAAAAAATTTCGAATTATGTATCTTGATGAAAATTTTTCTCCAGGGGGTGGGGAGGATATCTCGTTTTGTATTGAGGCTAAAAATGCCGGTTATAAACAGGTTGTAGTTCCCGATAATAATTTAGAATTCACTTTCACTAATGAAGGAAGATTTCCAATTTATCACATAGGAGAAGGGACGCTTAGCAATAAAGAATTCCCAGAATATAGTGCCCGAATAGTGAAAGAGAATGGTTTTAAAAATATGCTTAAATATAATAAGCATATTAAATTGAATTTGGGCTCGGGAGGTGTTGAGGTTCCTGGGTATTTAAATGTAGATTTATACGACCAGAGAGCACATATAATTCGAGATGTTACAAATCTTGATTTGCCTGAGAATTCAGTAGAGGAACTGCTTGTTTCACATAATTTTGAGCACATTAACCCGTATCATGCCACTGAAATACTTGTGAAATGGAAGAATATATTGAAACCTGGTGGAAGGCTAATAATGGAAATGCCTGACCTAGAAGCACTATGTAAAAGATTCGTAACTGCAACAAAATCAGAGCGTTATGGTATTACGAATTGTTTTTATGGGAGTGTAAATACCAGCGGGGTAGGGGGTCCCGATAATATTACCAGTCCTCATTTATTTGGATATTGGCCGGATTCAATTAAAGAACATTTGGAATGGGCAGGTTTCATTAATATTATCTTCGGCCCTGAAATTTACCCACATCCCGAAAGTAATATGCATGTAGAGGCCCAAAAACCACTATGAACTTTGAACATCTTAAATCTCAGCACGATTCGGTTTATCACGAGGTCATCGAGATGAATCAGTATCGGGTCTCTTCAAAAGACTTAGTCCATAAGAATGTTTTAGACATAGGTGCGAATAATGGCCTGTTTTCTTTATTGGCAAAGAAGGCCGGAGCTAAAAAAATTATAGCTGTGGAGTCTAATCCGGAAGCTTTTAATCTTTTAAAACAAAATACTCAGGGATCGTATAATATTAGTGTGTTAAATAAAGCTGCTATAGGTAAAAGTGGGGGGCGAGTCAATATAGGCCGGCAACCTGAATACAGCCCATATGACGGGCGTTGCTATATTATTCCTGATGGCCCTATAGAAACAATTTCCTTCCACGATTTATTAAACAATTTTGATTCTGATTCGATAGTTCTTAAAATTGATTGTGAAGGGTCCGAGTATGATATTATTTATGGGGCTTCTTGGGAGGATATTCGACGTTGTTCAACTATTCTAATAGAAATGCATGAAGATCTGGGGATGCTTGCAGGACAGACAGGTTTAATAAATAAATTAAAAGACCATTTAAATAAAATGGGTTTTATAGAAAAATGGGCTACTACCGTAGTCGAGAATAAGGTCCAGCTCTGCCGTTTTGATTTAGAGATTCCCGAGGTGACAGTGATAATTTCGGAGTTTTTACGCCCGGAGTTATTGGTAGAACAAATTGAATGTTTGCAAAAACAGACTCTTAAGCCGCTAGAAATTATTGTATGGCAAACACAGCTGGAAGCTCACAAGGAAGCTTATAAATTTCAGAATAAATATGACAATGTCCATGTTATAGAAACCCTACATGATTTCAATCTTCCCGCTCGGTTTGCAATATCCTTGCTGGCGAAAACATCTTATATCTGTCTATTAGATGACGACGTCTTTCCCGCTCCGGGCTGGTTGGAAGAATGCTATTGTCTTTCCAAGACTAACAATGCAGTTGTCTCCCCTTATGGTTTGTGTTATTCCAGAAACACGGACATTATTTATTATAAACAATATGGGGATACCGAGCACCAGGAAGAACCAACTCTTGTTGATGTGGGAGGACATGGCTGGTTTGGGAAGCGTGAATGGTTTTCTTATTTTTGGAAAGAACCTGTGATAGATGAAAAAATAGCGGATGACATACATTTCGGTTTCATGTTAAAGAAGCATGATATTAAAATTTTAGTGTCTCCTTATTCGGAAACAAATAAAAATGTCTGGGGTAATACCCGTGCAGATGCAGGGTTAGGGGTTCATGCTTTACATGCACGGAAAGAAGAAGATCGGCATATCTGGTCTGATCTTACTAAAACTGAAGTCACGACGGATTATCTGGAAAAAAATTTTCATGAATTTATACGTCGGAGAGAAGAGGTTATTAAAAAATACAGGGCCCTAGAATGATTACAGCTATTTTGAACGGATACAGGAGAGGCAATAATCTTGATCAACAGATAAATGCCCTTAATAGTCAATCCATCAAGCCTAGAGATGTTTTGCTTTGGTATAATTCTCCGGGGGAAGGTTTTAATTTTAATTATGAAGCTATTAATAGAACTCGGGCGACGATAAGTAATTTTAATTATGGAGTATGGGCCCGTTTTGCTTTTGCCCTGAATGCACGAACGAAATATGTCTGTATTTTTGATGACGATACTATTCCAGGGGACCATTGGTTTGAAAATTGCTTGGAGACTGTGAAAACTACACCTGGGCTTCTTGGAACTAACGGTCTAATTTTTCATGATAAAAATGATTATCATAATCACGAACGGCATGGGTGGATAAATCCTAATGAACAAACTATACAGGTGGATTTAGTAGGGCATACCTGGTTTTTTGAAAGAGACTATTTATCGGCTATGTGGGCGGAACTTCCACCCTTGAATTTATCTTTTTTGTGTGGAGAAGATATGCATTTTTCATATACTTTGCAAAAACACATGCAGATTAATACATATGTTCCTCCGCACCCAAAATCAGATACCTCCCTTTGGGGAAGTCTTCATGGCTGGGAATTGGGGACGGACAATAATGCTATATCCTTACTGCACGTCCAACCCAATCAGAATCAAGTTTTTAGAACGGAAGTTAATGATTATTTTAAAGAACTTATTTCCAGAGGATGGAAACTTTTAGCTGTATAAAATAATATGAGAAATAAAGATTTTAGGTCCGAATTTGAATATTTTTGGAAGCGGGTATTTTTTGATAAAAAGCCGACCTATTTTGTCCGTTATGCCGATGGGGAAGCAGGACTTTTGCAGGGGAAATCTTTTGATGCTACAAATCAAATAGATGGGTGGGTTTCAAAGGGTTTTAATCAATTTAATTTAGATTTGGCTAATGCTTTAAGGCATAAAGAGGATGATTATTTTTATGGGATTTCTTGTCAATGTTGTGATCCATCCACAAAGGATTATTTATTGAAGTTGCTTTTGTGTCCAGAAGATCAAATAACGTATTCAAATTTATGGATTAATGGGAATTATAATGAATTTAAATCAAGACTAAGTTCAATAATAGAACCTGTTATTATTGTGGGCAATGAACAAGGACAAAATAAAACTTTTCCTTTTCCAGTGTTTGATTATTTTCCTATTTCTAATCAAGTTGTTGAGGATTGGAAAATTCAACGTGATTCTTTTATCTCTGCATATTTTAAAATACTTGATCAGCAGAATTTATTAAATCAGTTAGTATTGTTTGCTGCCGGGCCGTTATCTGAAATTTTGATTGATTTTTCTAAAGGATCCGGAACCGGAATTCACGGACGATTTATTGACGTTGGTTCATCCCTGGATGAGTATATATTTGGACACCCAACCAGAGAATACATGATTCCAGGATCATATCTTAATACAAAAATGTGCACACTATGACTGATGAAGAACTTGATAAACTAGCTAAGGAACTTGCACCGTTTATGGCAGAGCAATTATTAGGTACTATTGCAATCGCCGGGACTTCATTGCGGCTTAAAATTGGCAATAATGTTTATCCAACGAATACTATTTTTAATACAAGTTCAGGGATTATCACTATAGAAGATGATGTATTTTTTGGGCACAATGTCTGTGTCCTGACTGGAACACATGATATGACTAAAAAAGGTATGGCCCGAATAAATTCTTTCCCAAAGAAAGGTCGCGATATAATATTCGTAGGGGTGCTTGGATTTCCAGTAATGTTACAATACTTGGGCCTTGCGAAATTGGAGAAAATTCTGTTATTGGTGCTTGCAGTCTTGTTACTGAAAATGTTCCCGAGAATTGTTTATACGCCGGAACTCCAGCAAAATTTATTAAACATATAGAATTTACGGATTAATCAATATGCCACTTATTATCATACCAATCAAAGAAATAGAATGTGTCACTGGTAAAACTATTACAGGAATTATCCATGTAGGAGCCAGTGTAGGTGAAGAAAATGAGGAATATCGTACTAATGGTATTAAAAATGTAGTTTGGATAGAACCTCTTAAAGAAAGCTTTGAAAAACTAAAACTGTTAGGGATCCAGCCTGGAAATAAAGTTTTTAATTATGCTATTAGTGATATAAATGGACAAGGTAAATTATTAGTTACGAATAATCATGTGTCTTCATCATTACGTGACTTAGGGATGCACAAATATATGTCTCCTGATGTAGTTATACAAGAAGAACAGTCTGTTATTTTAAAACGTCTGGACACACTTATTGAAGAAAACAAATTGGATATTCAAAAACATAATATGCTGGTAGTAGATACCCAGGGAACTGAAGATTTAGTTATAGATGGCTGCGGAAAGTATTTGGAACAATTTGATATTTTATTTTTGGAACTTAATATTAATGAAGTATATAAAGGATGCATAATAAATACAGAAATGGAAGCTCGATTGGCCCAACGAGGTTTTCATTGTGTTATTCAGAAATTGGCCAATTCCCTGCAAACAGAGGCCATTTTTGTTCGAACTCCTATTAATCCGTATTTTGTAATACAAGGACATACTACTTATTGTGATGAAATAATTCATTCCTATAGAAATGTTAAAAATGTAGTTTGGTGTACTGATGCAGATGCTCCTGTGGAGCATTTAGATAAAATTCAAAATTCCAATATTCATTTGGTAACCATTCCTGCTTTGCCATCGGTATTTGGAAAAATTAATCGCCAAATACAATCATCCCTAACAGGGATACAAAAAGCTAAAGAACTAGGTGCTGATTGTGTCATTAAAATACGTTCAGATTTGGTCATATCTAATTATGAAAAATTTTTAAACAATTTACAAGCTGATGGAAAAATATATAGCATTTTATATACTAAACACAATGATGTTGTGAAACCGGATTCTTTAATGATTAATAACACATCTCATTGGTTGAATATCAATTATCCTGGTAAAATAGAAGATACTTGTAATTTTAATTATTTGACAGATTGGATGTTTTATGGGCCTATAGAAAAAATGTTATTAATGTATGAAAAAGCCAATCTTTCCGATATTGCTGTGGACAATATTATGTGTGAAATGAGGGTGATAGCATCTTATCTTATTAATCGAGGACTTAAAATTAATTTGAATCTTGAATATTTGAAGCAGGAGTTTGGTATTATCATGGGTCAAATGGAAAAATTGGGAATAGACATTTATTCCTTAAAAATGCAAATGAACTACTCTAAAATGCATATAGCAAGTTCTATAGGAGCGATCCCAGGTGTTTACATTCCTGACTAGCACTGTTTTAGTGACCTATACAAATTCCCGGTATGAGGATATTTGGCCCATTTATTTTGGTCAATTAGATGCTCTTTTGCCGGAAATGAAAAGCTATGTAATAAGTGATAGTATTCCAAAAGCTTTTTTTCATCATAAATTTTTATTATATAAAAATCCAGATTGGTATTGGAAACATTGGTGTGAAAATTTAGAAAGTATTCCTTGTGAGTATTTTATTTATATGCAGGAGGATTTCTTCCTATATGAACGCCCAGACTTGACGAGTATGCAGAGATATTCAGATTTTTTAAATGTGCATCCAGAGTTGTCTTTTGTTAGATTAAATGCACACTCTGAATTACCGAAACAGCATATTGAACAGGATCTTTTCAGTTTACCTGCCGGGAATCCATATGTTTTTTCCATGCAACCGACGATCTGGAGAAAAAATATATTTTTAAAATTATATAATGAAGTAAAATCAGAAGATTTCAGAGAAAAACAGACTTATATTGATGCTACTGTTAAATTAAACATATCCGGTGTATATGTTTATAATAATGAACCTAAACGAGGAATTTTTCATTTTGACTCACAAGTTTTCCCTTATATAGCAACAGGCCTAATAAGAAGGAAGTGGAACACAGTCGAATATCCTGAAGAGCTTACTTTATTAACAAAAAAATATGGAATTGATATGAACATACGCGGGTATTATAATCCAGCCGAGGCACAGGAGTGGTGATGGAATTAGTGTTTGATATTGGTTATAATGTAGGGAATTTTTCAAGAGAAATTTTGAGACTTTATCCTGATTGTCATATTTTAGGAGTTGAAGCCAATAATAATTTATTACAACAACCATTTTCTTCAAACATTACTTTAATAGCGGCGTTAGTATATTCTAAAGATGGGTGTAAAATTGATTTGCATATAGATGAAGCTCAGAATGGAATTTCTACCGCATCTGAACAATTTATGCAGCTTTCTAGGTTTAGGAAAGGAAGTAGAATCCAGACTATTTGTAGCTGGGATAGAGTTGAAAAAGTAGATACTATAACTTTGGATACTTTAATTAAAAGATATGGGCATCCAGATCTCATCAAACTTGATATTGAAGGTGGAGAATACTCTGCTTTACTTGGTTTAACAGCTAAGCAAAATCTGATTAGTTTTGAATGGTCAGAAGAGCTATTTTTTATAGTAGAAGATTGTGTAAAATATCTTAATTTTTTAGGTTATAAAGAATTCTGTGTTGCCGGTTATTTTGAGGAGGGGGACGTTTTTCAATATCTTGAATATGATCCTCGAGCAGAAACACCTGGATTGATTCCCAGGAAATTTTTTAAATGGGAAGAACTTCAGGAAGATCTTAAAAAAATGTTACATCCGGAACGTCGAATGAATTATGGGATGGTTTTCGCCACATGATTGTGCATAAGCATATAGTTGCAGTCCCATCATATGATACCCTTAGATATTTTCATTTTGAGGAATTGCAGGATGCAGAGACACCAAACGTTCATTTATGGCTTGGATCTCAAGGTGACTGTCCAGTCGACCCAACTCAATGTAATTTTTTCTTTGATGGGGAACAGCCAAACATGTGGTTTCACGACGATTCTTTAAAAAACGCCTTATTAAATGAAACTAGGTATAAACATATTCTGTCCATATGCCCATACACGTCCAAGTGGCGAAACGACATATTACAGCGGAATCAGTATATAGCGATTCCGTATTTTCTTAATACTCAGTATATACCACAGAAAGCGGTGAATAAAGATATTGATATAATTTATATTGGACACGTTAATCCACTGTTTTCAATTATTTCTGACACTATGGCTCCTTTTAATCATTATCTTGTTTCAGGTCAGGAAAGTATTGGGTATCAGGAAAAGTTTAATCTTGTTGCAAGATCAAAAATATCGCTAGTTCATAATGTAATATATGTATCTCCTGAGACTAAAACTTTTGTTAAAGCAATAGATAGATATTCAGAAAATGAAATTTTTAATGGCATTGATACTATTGATTTTATCCCACAATTGAAATCAAGAGAATTTGAAGCAGCATTCTGCAAATCTTTAATTCTTTGCTTTGAAGATAATTATAATATTATCGAAAATTATTTTGAGCCTGGAGAAGACTTCTTATATTTAAACAGAGAGAATGATACGACCGAACAAATAAAATTTATTTTAGATAATTATGCTAATTATATTCCTATGATAAACAGGGCTTATGAAAAAGCAATGAATTTGTATACCACGCCGAATATTTTAAAGTTGATTAAAAATTGTTTATGAATTATAAAGAATATCAAAATAAGAATGGTCAGTTAATAAGGAAATGGTCTGACGGGTCTCAAGAATGGAGATTAAATGGGGCGCTTCATAGATTAGATGGCCCAGCTTATAAGGATGCAGATGGGACTGAACTCTATTGTCTGCATGGGAGGCCTCATAGATTGAAGGGTCCTGCGATAATATGGTATGATGGGTTAAAACAGTGGAAACTTTATGGGAAAGACATGCCCCAGAAACTTCACTATGCTCTCACCAAAGGCCCCAAACGGAATCTTCTTCTCCTAATGGGGCAAGGATATGATGAAATTATAGAAGCAAGGTTAAAAGGTTTATTATGAATATTCTTTTTATAGAAAATAAGATTCGAGCTGATAAACTGGGGATTTGCTATTTATCTCGGATTTTAAAAGATGCAGGCCATCAGGTTGACATGATTCAGAATGCAGTGGATCCTGCAGAAGAATATTTAAAAATTCATCCTGTGGATTTTGTGATGTGGTCAGTATCAAGTGGGGAACAAAATTGGGTATTTTCTAAGAATAGAGAATTGAAAAGCAAATTTAAATTTATAAGCGTAGTAGGAGGGCCACATTTCACCTATTTTCCAGAGCAGGGAGAAAAGGATCCATATATAGATTTTGTTGTGCGAGGCCCCGGGGAAAGTGTAATACTCGATATCGTGGAGGGAAGAATAAAAAAGAAAGTTATAAAGGGCCATATATCTGATTTCTTACAAGTGAAATTCCCCGATCGTTCTTTAATTTATAAATATGAGGAATTTGGGAAATCCCCTATGAAACGCTTCATGTCTTCCTATTTCTGCCAGAAAGGAAATTGTGCATATTGTTTTAATCATGTATTTCGGGAGCTTTATAAAGAAGAAAAAGATAAAATCCGTCAAATAATTCCCGTCGATACAATAGTTGCAGAAATTTTGGAAGTTAAAAGAATATACGGGCTGGAACAGGCGTATTTCAACAATGACAATTTAGCAGACAATGTGGACTGGCTCCTAGAATTTTGTGAAAAGATTAAGCCATTAAACATTAAATTTTGTGGGTCTGTGCGGGCAGAAAATGTAAATGGGAATTTATTAGAGATGATGGCACGGGCAGGTTGCACATTTTTAAATATGGCCCTAGAGTCAGGAGATCCCAATACACTAAAATTATTACGTCGAGGAGGGAATACTTTCGAAAAAGTCAAAACTATGGCCCAGGCAGCTATGCAATTCGGCATTAAAATAAGGATTCAAAACATGATTGGGTTACCCGTCGACGATATTCTGGGCGATGCTTTACTGACTCTGAGGTGCAATCAAGATATAGCCCCTACAGATTCTTGGGTTTCGGTATATCAGCCTTATGGCAAAACTGACCTCGCAGAATATTGTGTTAAAAAAGGCTTTATTAAATCTAATTATGTTGCCCAGGGACATTATGATCGAAGTCAGTTTAATTTTCCAGACTCAGAAAAAATTTATAGACTTGCAAAGTGCTGGTGGTTTTTTGTGGTTCATAAAGTTGATATAGAATTTTGTAAAACTATAATTGAACTACCATTAACAGATGACCAACTTGAAATGTTACAAAATATTAGATTACAAAAATCAAAAAAACTATTATATGGTTTTTAATAAAGGAGCGAATTATGTATAGAAAAGTACAGAATGCAGGATTTGAGCTATATGTTCGAGAAGGGTTTCGTGGGGATCAAGATTTGACCATGTTTAAAGATGTTATAGTTGATGATCAATATGGAATTAAAAAGTATCTTGTATCAAAAATAAAATGTGATTCAGTACAAACAGTAGTGGATTGTGGTGGCCATATAGGATCGTTTGGTCTTTTAGCAATGAGTCAATTTCCTTTTCTTAAAACTGTAGTGGCTGTAGAGCCCGACCGGGATTCTGCTAATTTATATCAATTAAATATGGAAGCTAATGGTATTAAGAATGTTCGGGTACTTGATGTTGGATTAAGTTATAATAAAAATAAAAACACTATAATTTTCGGGGATGATTGCACAGGTATTTCCATGCTCGTAACGGAAGAAGAAGCTCGAAAAGCAATTAAGGGTGATTATCAAGGATCTTGGGATTTAATAAAATGTTTTGGAAAAGATTGTGGAAGAAATAGAATTTATACTATTGATGATAGAAATGTTAAAACTATTACTTTTGAGGAACTTCTTTCAACAGAAAATTTAAGAGAAATAGATATTTTAAAAATGGATTGTGAGGGAGCAGAATGTGAGGTTTTTTTAAATTGTAAGAGAGAAAGTTTGGAGAAGGCAAAAGTGATAATTTGTGAATTTCACTATGCCAAAGGAGGGCTTGCTATGTTCAATCAATGCAAAGATAAATTTAAAAATTTCACTCTTTGGGATACTAATTATAGTAGTCAAGTAGATTGGACGCAGAGAGTTGGACCGTTCGTGGCTATTAGAAAGGATGTTCTATGAATAATAATCTATTAATACATACATGTATGTATATGACTAGGATTAATTTCTTCATTCCAAAAAAGATTTTAGAAAAATTAAAAAAAGTCTCCAAAGAAACTGGTGCACCCTATTCTGAATTAATTAGAAGAGCGATTAATTCATTTTTAAAAGCCCAGAAAGAACATAAATGATTAAAAATAGACGGATAGCTTCTCAAGGAAAATATACTTTAAATGAACATTATTTTGATATAATTGATACTGAAAGGAAAGCCTATTTTTTAGGTTTCTTATTTGCGGATGGTTGCAACTCCAAATATAAAGCACAAATTCAATTATCTGAATGCGATAAAGAGTTATTAATCAAATTAAGTAAAGAAATTGAAAGTAACGCTCCGATATTGATGAGCCCACCAAGAGTTATCAAATTTAAAAAAGATATAAAATCTTATCTACAAAAACCATCTTGTATTTTTAGACTAAATAGCATTTATTTATGTAAAAAATTAAGTGAACTTGGGTGTGTTTCAAGAAAAACATTTTCTTTAACTTTCCCTGATAAATCTAAACTACCGGTTAAATTTCAAAAAGATTTTCTCAGAGGATATTTTGACGGAGATGGATCGTTATCTATATTGAAAAATAGACCAGGGACTAATTTTACTTTTATAGGAAGAAAAAAATTTTGTTTAAAAGTAAAAAGAATTCTAGAATCAACTTTACATTTAAAATTAACCTTTAGAAAATTTAAAACACATAATTTTTGGACCTTGCAGACTGGTTCAATACCAAAAATAAAAAAGATTCTAGATTTTCTATACAATAATGCAACAATATATTTAAATAGAAAACACAAAAAATATATTGATTTTATTAAATTAAAATATGAGCCTTATATTAAATATAGTTATAAATGGAATCGTGGAAATAGGTATTCAAAACCTCAGTATTGAAGAATTTTTATTCAATGAAAAAGTTTATTGTTATTACAACTATTAACAGGCCTACCGGGGTGATAGAGAAACTTATAAAAAACCCTGATTGGAGACTTATAATTGTGGGGGATAAAAGAACTCCCCACGAAGATTATCTTAGTTTGGAACGGGCTTGCAGGATTCAGTATGTAACCCCTGAATATCAGGAGAATACTTATCCAGAGTTAAGTGCAGCAATAGGGTGGAATACCTCCTCACGGCGTTGCTTTGGGTTTATAGAGGCCTACAATCAAGGTTGTGATGTATTAGCCCTCCTTGATGATGACAATTTTGTAAATGCCAGTTGGGGCAAAGATATCATTGTGGGAAAAGAAACTGAAGTTGATTATTATGAGACAAGTAATAAAGTTTTCGAACCTTTAGCGGTAACTAATGTGAACCATATCTGGCACCGGGGTTATCCGTTTGATTTAGTGCGAAAACGTTTTGATTACACAAGGGAAGGAACCATTAAGACCCGAATTCTTGTGCAGGCTAATCTTTGGAATGGAAATCCAGATATAGATGCTATGCAAAGAATTCTTTTTAATGAATGGGAAGAGGTTTATTTTGATGTAAAAAATTACTATACGTCGAATGCACCATACAATCCCTTTAACAGTCAGAATACTATTCTTGCTCGAGAAGTGATTCCTTATTTTATGTTGCTGCCCCATCTCGAAAGAATTGATGATATCTGGGGATCCTATCTGGCCCAAAGTTATTTATACAAAGGCAAACCTATCGTGGCTTATGGCCCGCCAACGGTATATCAAGAAAGAAATGAACACGATCTTTTTAAGGATTTTGATGACGAAATTTATGCCTATCAAAACGGTCCAGAATTTATAAAAAATGTTTCTGCAAAATCTCCAATTTTACCGGAGCAGACACAAAAATGTTTTGAACTTTATAGGAGATATTTTTAATGGATGCTAATGAATATCCTTCTCAGAAAATGGCGGAAACTGCAAAGGAGTTATCTCCTGTCTATGAGCGAATAGTCGAACAGGATTTACCAAATGGAAAATTTTATCGTAAATATAAAATGTATGAATTGGAGAATGGAAAAAGAGTATGTGAAAAATATGATCCAGATAGATGCAACAAGGATTTCGGTGGTGGCTGGGGTGAAACGCCATGCAAAGGGACTCCCACATATTTTTGCACACACTTTGGATGGTCAGGATATTCAAGCTCGACTGGAAGTGCAGGATTATCCGGAAGTAGTCCTGCAACAAAAATGTGGTGTCAAAGACACAATGGCACACCCTGGAGGAATGAATGAACGAGTGGCAAGATAAATACAACCCCTTTAACAGCCTGAAGGCTTTAGTGCATGTGGAGTATTGGAAGCCCATTATTAAAGGTCTGATTCCTTCACCTAGATTTGTGTCTATAGATCCCTGTAGTTATTGCAATTTTTCGTGTCCACATTGTAATAGTTCTAAAATTCTTGACCAATTAAAATTGAAGATGTCTGAAGAGACAATGGAAAAAACAATTGACTTATTAAAATATTGGGGAGTGCTTTCGGGATGTATCGGTGGAGGTGGGGAATCTTTATTAAACCCTGTTACATATAATTTAATAGATAAACTTGTGGAGAATAATATTGAAACTGGGGTGGTTTCTAATGGCTCTGTAATTTTAGATAAAAATAAATTATTGAAATGTAAATGGGTAGGGTTTTCCATGGATGCTGCTACTGCAGGGACATATTCGAAAATGAAGGGGGTCTCAGCAGATTATTTTGAGCGTGTCATAAATAATATAAAATCTCTGACGAACAGAGGCACTGAAATCTCCTTTAAATTTTTGCTGCATCCCAATAATTATACGGAAATTTATGACGCCGCTAAATTAGCAAAAGAAATAGGTTGTAATTTAATACACATCCGCCCAGGGGCAGAACCTTGGTTTAACCCGGACACGAAATCCTGGAATTTTGACGAAAAAATGGTGGATACAATTCGACAAGATAGTACAAGAATTCAAAATGAATTAGCAGATGATAAATTTAAAGTATATGATATAACACATAAGTTCAATTCAGATTTCAGTGTAAAAAAATCATTTAATAAATGCTGGGCTTGTATGACGACATGCGTAATTAATTCAAAAGGGGAAGTAGGGCTTTGCTGTGACCGGCGGGGGGATACGAATTTAACCCTTTGTACAGTTGATAATGCTCGGGAAATGTGGGGCTCCGACACACATTTTAAGATTCATGAATCCGTAGATGTTAACAGTTGCCCGAGGTGCACCTACTCACACATTAATGAAATTTTTGAAAACGTGATTATTGAAGATCGGATGATGTGTAACATGTACTAAAAAACTTTTTAAAGGAGGAATTTTGTATGGGTATCAGGAGAACGATTAGTACAGGGATTAGCAGAGCAACAGAAGTTATTTGTTCAGACGACCTTGGTGCAGGAAATGCTTGCCACGAATATGAAATCAAAAGTGGAAGCAGCATCAAAAAAGCAGACGACTATACACATGGAACTACTCCTATTTTAACTGAAATTCATTTTCAAAAGGGTCCTATTCAGGAAAATGGTATCAATGGGTGTCAGAATGAAGATTTAATTGCTATCGTAATTGATCGGCTTCAAGGATTTCAATCTGGGAATTTTAAATGCAGAGAAAATGAAATGGCTCTTGCAAAACTTGATGAAGCTTTGTTATGGTTAAATAAAAGAACGACCGATCGACAAAATAGGGGCGTTGAAGGGAAAAGCCTTCAATGATAGAGTTCCCGTTGCCAGATCTGCTCGATAAAATCTCTATTCTCCAGTTGAAGGTGGAACGGACTGGGGAAGAGAGTTGCCGGCAGGAATTGTCCTATCTTATAGAGCATCTACCCGAATATAACTTTCCCGAGGCGGAAGAATATATAAA
>Ga0187878_1002506_pt1 | contig 16228 bp, 28 predicted proteins | sample June2016WEW_17_1_FD_132979 | JGI IMG/M metagenome (GOLD analysis project Ga0187878, IMG submission 132979) | Peatland microbial communities from SPRUCE experiment site at the Marcell Experimental Forest, Minnesota, USA - June2016WEW_17_150 | ecosystem: Environmental > Terrestrial > Soil >...
AAGCTTCCTCTGTCCGGTCTCAATCATCTGGTCAAGTGACTTCATTGAAATAACCCTCCTTCTGTTTAAATTTGAACTAATCATAAGGCAGGTTTTTTCACTTTGCTAGTACCCGGCCCCCTACCCCCACCCATCCCTTGACATCAGGATTTTTTAGGGCTAGGATAAGAAGGTTGATTTCCAAAGCTCTGCATCCACTTCTCGCAATCCTTCAGGTAAGTCGGTAGCATTTTAAGCACCATCTTCTGCTGTTCTTCCCCACCGAGGTCTGTCTTCGTATAATAGTTCGCCATGCCCTCGGCCGAGCCTATCGCCCATTCAAGAGCCAAATCCACGACTTTGGGTTTATACCCCATCGAGATGAGTTCCTTGCGGCGCTCGTCTACCTTAAGCTGGATGGCGCTGGGCATTTTCTTTCCTCACCCGCTCGGCGGCCCGGTTGAAGAGGTCGGTAACACCCGCTTCATCGGAGGTATGCTGAGCGATTCGGGTCATGAAGACGCTCTCTGATATTTTCCCGCTGGCATAGTCCTCGGCCCACTTTCGAATGTCGTGGTCGCCGCTTTCCTCGCCGACCGCCCTCGCGAACGTAGCATCCTCATCACTGATGTCGTAAGTCTTCTGCTTTACTGGCCGGGCGCCGGCCAGGACCTCTTCGGCCGACAGAGCCTCTCCCCTCAGGGGAGAGGTCGGTTGCTTCGCTTCGCTCGCAATGACTGGCTTGGCTTTTTGACCTGGCTTCGCCTCGCTAATCGGGATGATTTTGTCTTCACAGTGGATAATGAGCGACTCCCCGACCTCTGAAATGACGCAGGCATCCTCGGCGTCGGTGCCCTTCTTGCCGATGACGAGCGAGACATTGCCCTTGCCGGCGAGCTCCGGGTGCTCCTTCAGGATTTGCTGAGCCTCTTCGCTGTCTGGAGATAAAAAGACGGCGGTGCCCGCATCAACCATTGGTTTGGTTTCTTTCTGGAGCTTGCCGTCGCCGATATAGACGATAGAGTAATCGTCCAGCTTGCCAATCTTAAGACCCATCGGTAATTCCCCGGCTTTCGAGGTAATTCACTGCATCCTGCACGGTCAGTATCTTTGCTTGGTCGTCATCGGAAATTTCCAGCTTCTTCGCGGGCTTGGAAAACTCGTCTTCAAGCTCGATGACGAACTCGACCAGGTCGAGCGAGTCGGCTCCCAGGTCTTCTTTGAACTTGGACTCCGGCGTTATTTTCGACTCGTCAACGGAAAACGATACCGCGGCGAGCGCTTTAACCCTGTCATAGACTGATGACATTACTGTTTCCTCCCATAATCATACGCCTTACCGACTTTTGTATCAATTCCCTGGTTATTTTGACGGCTGGGAAATCAGGCGGCCCCTCTGGTGATTCTATGTCAGTACCAGGGAACACAGCGTCGTCATGGGCGTCGTCGTTGTCGATTTCCACACTCTTACTCTCGAAATTGTCCCCCTGTAAATAGGGCAGAAATGCCCCGCCGTACTTCTGGAAGAGAAGCTCCAGCGGCATCGCCTTAAATTCACTCTCCATCTTTACATCGACGAGAATGACCTCGCTCACCCACCCGCAGATTTGCTCCAGGGTGGGCGGGTCGGGATTGGTCAGCCAGAACGTGCCCTGGTCTTCGATGGCCGCCATTTCAGCGGCGACGTCTTCTACGGAAATAAGATTCAGCCGGCCGGCCGGGTCCCCGGGCAGTCGAAAGAGTGGACGCAGCGCCGGCAGCCGCATTGTTCCTTCGAAAGCCCGGCGCATCGTCTCAGCCGTCCGGTTTATCCGGATGATGAGCAGGACGAGCTGCAAAAAGTGGCCAAGGTAAAGATACTCTTCGCTCCCCATGACGATTGATGGCTTGAAAATGGTGTACTTGAGGCCCGCGGAACTCCGCTTTACCAGGTCTTCCGCCTCGGCTTTCGAACGCTCATAGGGATTTCGTCCCACGGCAGAGGCATAGGCAGTCGAGCAGAAGAACAGGTGTTCGACATGATGCCGCTCGCAGAAGTCGATGACATTGGCCGTGCCGGTAACATTCGTTGCCATCGTGAGTTCCTCTTTATCGTCTCCCAGGTAATGCAGGGCGGCCAGGTGGTAGACGGCCGTTAAATCTCTCGGCGTCTCAGGTGCCAGGCCGAGGTTTGGTTTAAGGATATCGCCGGCCAGGGGTAGCACCCCCTTTAGAAAAGGGGGTCGGGGTTTCGGATGCCGGGAAAGGTCATAGATGGTGATACCGGGATGTCGCCCCAGGAGCCGGTTGATGAGCGCTGACCCCAGGAATCCGGAGCCGCCGGTTATGAGAATACTCATAGAGACCTCCTCGCTGGAGGTTTGGCTTTGGCAGAAAGGAAACTGCGTATCTTCGCTAGTAATTCAGGCTCGTTTCTTAGCTCTTTACTCCACAAAATCAAACAATTGAAGCCTACCGACTTATAGGCCATAACACGGCCTAATTCTGTCTGATGCCATTTCAGTTGCTTATTCTTTTCCCCGTGATAATACTCTCCAAATATTTCGATTACTATTTTCCGGCCGTTGGTGTTCACGAAGTCGGGGACAAGACCAGCCAGAACAACGCCTAAGCGCCCATCGCCATTGTACTTAAAATCTGGGAAATACCTCTTGAATATTTCGCCAAATTTAGTCTCCGTAATGTTGGGTTGTACTCCTCGCTTCTGGATTTGCATTATCACATAGGCAGGGTTTTTCCAATTACGGCGCATCGCCGGGCCGTTTTTCGCTCCTATTTTCTTTCTGGTTTCGACTGAGGTCGGATGTCCCAGCATCGTCGTATGAAACTTCGCTAAGGCTTCTGGTGAACGTTTCCTCCTTTTATTCGAGGCAGTAATTTTTCTCCGAGTTTCTTCCGAATAGATACCGTGTTTACCCTTGTTCCATGGGATATTGCCGGCATGGACTCCACCATGTAGATTTGGAGCTACCAATTTAGTAAGCCCTTTATTCCAGGCCATATTGCCCGTATTTGCTGCACCGATTTTCCTCTTTGTATCTTCGCTTCGGTGCACGCCTTTGGGCCAGGAGCCGACCTTCTTAGTTTCCATCAGGCCACCTTAGTAGGATTGCGTTTGCATTCATCCCGGAGCCCACTGTCAGAATCAGCCCCCAGTCGCCTCTTCGTATCTCACTGCTACGGTTTTGGATGAACAGTTTTGAAAGTAGTCCGACGGAAGTCGAGCTACAATTCCCGAAGTTTCTTAAGGCTTCCCTGCTAAGTGACATCATACCTTCCGAAAACCCGAACTCGTCGCGCACGTTGTCAAGTACCTTTTTGCCGCCCGGGTGGCAGATAAGCCACCTTATATCCTTCACACTTAAGTGTTGTCGTTTCATCAAAGGGTTAACGCACATTCTTAAGGCCTTCGGAGCAAGGTCAGGTACTTCGGCAGATAGGACACAAGATAATCTCCCATCCCGCCACTCCAGTCCGAGGGCATCTTGATGCTCATAGTCGGTGTATGTTTCATCGTCAACTATGAACGGGTGTAGTGGATTATCGTCATACCCGGTTAAAATGGCGCTGGAGCCATCGCCGAAAATTGCATTGCTCCGTAAAAGTTGAAATTTCCCTCTCGGGTCTGGGCTTGGGTTTTCTGGAAAGTAGCAGACGCTTGAGAGTTCGGTACTTATGGCAAGGGCCATTTTCCCGGTTAATTTAGTGAATTTGGCAGCATATCTTATGGCTGGCGCCGCCCCGGCACAGCCACCGTCACCGACAATAGGAATATGCTCCACATCACGGGATAAATCCAGTTCCTTGGCTATGAGATAATCCATGGATGGGCAAGCAAACCCGGTGCAGCTTGTGTAGATGATGCAGCCTATATCGTACTGGTTCCTGTGGTCAAGACATGAAAGGACCGCCTCTAGGGAAAGCTGGAGAGCACCTGTCTTGTATTCCTCACACATTCTTTGCCATGAAAAAGAGGAGCCTAAAGGTACCCAGAAATGGCGCTTATCTATACCGTTCTGGGTAAAAATGGGGGAATATTGCTTCGGATATCCTAAAGTCTGAAAGACCTCCCGCTGTGTGTAAGATTTCGGCGGCACGGCGAACCCGATGGAGATTATCTTGGGCATCATGACCTTGCTCCATAGCCATCGGCTAGTTTGGCGAGTAAAAGTATTGTTAGGTTAGGTAGCATCTCACCACAATAAGGACAATTTGAAATGTCGTTTCCCCATCTCACCTTTTCGCCTTCTACATGCCCGACGATAGGAATATTCCCCTTACCTTGCTCGCAGGTGTGGCGAACTGTCTCAATAACAAGCATCTTATTCATAGCCTCCTCCCTGGTCTGTGGCCGTAATTCTTCCAGAGTTTTTCTCTGTTCCATCAAGTTCATTCTGGCTTCGTCTCGTTGGCCCATCCCATACCAGAAGATAGATGAAAGGACGCAAACAATTATGGCAATGACAACGATTACAACTATGGTTATCATCATCCTAATACCTGGCCCACGACGAGCAGCACCGGGTACATGGCCGCGATGGCGACAAACGCCCCGGCCGCTTTGCGGTAATTGCCACTGAAGAAGACGGCAGAAGCCATCATCGGGAAGAAGGTGACCCAGGCGATGGCTGTGAGGGGAGCCAGATAACCGATGACGATGAGGAATACCTGGTACATGAACATGAAGACTATCCACACGAACAGGTACCAGCGCAGAATGTTGACGTCCTTGACCCAGTTACCAACCATGCCGACCGGCACAACGTGGAGTTTGTTATCGGCGCTGGGTCCGATTTTATAATCCAGGGCTTCTGCTGACTCGGGTATCTGGATGGGTGCGCTGGATGGCTCTCTTACCCACGGCGCCATTTCCCAGACCTTGAAGGCGACCGATTTGACGCCCTTCTTGATGTTCGCCTCGGCGTCCGGCCACTCGTCGAGGGCCAAGCCGGCGAACGATAAGATAATGGCAAACGGATAGCTGATGATAATACCCTTGAGGATATCGGGGTGCGCGCTCACTGAGAACATTCCCATCAGCACGGCGACCGGGCCGACGCCGGTGCCGAGGGCGAGCTCGTGAGTCCAGTTAAATTTACTTTTCGAGTACCAGAAGGTAATAAGTAAGCTGCTAATCCAGACCGGGATAATGCCCCAGCCGACGAATGCGGCGAGGTAGAGAATGGGAATAGCCGACAAGACGTCCCAGGCCAGTGCATTAAAAAGCACCTCATCGATGGAAACTATCTTGTTCTCGATGAGGTTCTGGGCGCCGCAGTAGTCTTTCTCGGCCGACCGGTTTTCGGTCTCGCCTTGGTCGACCTTCGTCCAGGCGTAATCCAGGTAGCTGTTGAATGAATGGCCGCTGGCCATCACAAGTAACCCGCCGATAAGTCCAATAAGGGCATTGCGGGTAAAAAAGCCGCCGGCGAGCGCACAGCCGATGAGCAGGGCGCTTCCAAAAAATGGGGCGGCGAACCATCTTGGCAGCGTCCACAGGTGGGCCTTCAACTTCGTCTTGAGCCCGACCTCCATAATTCCCGTGCCGCGGGTATCAATTTCGTGCGGTGCCTCGGGCAGCCGGGTCGTTGTGCTCACCTCTCTAATTTTGGACTGGTCGATGTCCGGTGTCTTCTCCGGTTGATTTGACATTAGCTTCAATTTTCACTGCCTCCTTAATTTTTCCGCTTCTTCTTGCCTGCGATGAACCGTTTGAATTCGAGCAGGGCATCCTCGTTAGTGGCGAAGTTATCTGGGTGGACGAAGGGAACCACCTGGGACATTCGAAGAATTTCCCTAAGTGAAATGTCAAAGCGGTAAACGTCGTGCCATGTGCCCCGATGCTTCCACTTGGTTATGCCGAGGCGCCGGCTTCTCTCGGAATCGTACAACTCGATATCCCATTCGGAATACTCGGGTTCCCGTTCTTCCGTCGGTTTACCGTCTCGCCAGGCGACGCTCTCTTCGAAGTGGCGCGCCCGGACGAGCAGGCCGTAGACCTTCTTTTCGCTGTCATCGGAGCAAATGATGGTCGCCATTAGAAAATTACCATTAGCCCGAGCATGGTCAGGCCGGAGACGATGGGAATTGTCCAATTGTCATCGGCCCAGGTCAAGAGACCCACATCTCCCGACACGTATTCGGCAATGGTCGCGACAACCGAGGCGACGGCGCCGACCCAGAAGGTCGGAACCAGCGCCAGGGAGATAACTAGGCAGACAATCAGCATCGCGACGCTGCCCCAGATTCCCTTGACGGCATGGCCGTACACCTGGGAGCGCACGATACCGGTGACGCAGTCGCCCCAGGCCATAAACAGCAGGCAGGCGATAGTCTCCCACGGATGGTTGAGCCAGACCCAGCCGACGTAGATGACCGGCAGCGCGCTTAGCGGGAAATAGACCTCGGCCAGGACGTTGTCAGACCGGCCGGTGCCGCCGACGCCGCGAAAGGCTGATGGCTTGACCAGCCGGGCTCCGGCGAGGAGCATTACGAACCCGGCCGATATGAAGAGCGGAATCCAGCCGCTCGGGTAAATAAAGCCGCAGAGTAAAAATCCCATGCCGCCCATGCCGTGCCCGATTTTCCGGCTGATATATTGCGGCACCTTCAGGTCGAAGAGGATATTCGAGACCCAGAGGCCGATGAGCACGGCGCCGATGATGAGGATGGTGTAAGCTATCTGCGTCCTCATGGTTTTGGCCCTCCCTTGTCTTTGAAGACCAGCTTGATTTTGTCGACCAGCTCGGTTAAGACCCGCAGGATGTCTTCCGAGTCATAGATGGCCCGGTCGCCGGTGATGATGACGAGCCGGGCGGCGATGGCCTCCCTGGGTTGGAGCTCGCCTTCGATGAGGTCGAGGAGCGTCTGGGATGCCAGTTCGAAAGTGTTGCGGACGCCGTCTTCATCCGGGTCCTCGACGAGGTGCTCGCCGTCCCACCGTAAATATAGTGAGCAGCCATCTTCACCGGTAATGATGATTTGCCCTTTGCGGCCTTTGCCGGCGACTTTCATCTCCTCGGGCACGTCCGGGGCTACCTTATCCTGGATTTTGAGTGCCGCCCGGATTAACCGCGCGGTCCAGGGTTCTTTCGATGTCGGCATTTTCATCCTCCATAAGAATCTTAATCGCTCCCCGCTTGAGCGCCTTTATCCCCTCCCGGTTGGGGAGCTTGACCGGGGTACCGGTCGCCAGCCGCCCGGCAAGTGCCGTATAGACGATTTCGAGGTCGAGGGGATTAGCGACCTGCGGTACCTGGCAAAGGAACGGTACCTGGTGCGCCTCGGCCCACTGCTTAACATCGATGTGGCCGCCGAGGAAAGGATAGTACAGGTTGCCGTTCGGCAGGACGCAGCCGTCGAAATTGGAAACGATGCCGAAGACCGGCAGCCTTTCCGCGCGGCAGAAGTTGGTCAGCCGTTCGATGTCGGCAATCGACATCGGCTGCGGCTGGGTGATGATGACGTAGCCGGTAATGGATTTATCGGCCGCCAGCACGAAAATCTCCTCGGACATTGACGGCGGGCTGTCGATGCACAGAAAATCGAGTCCCGGGCTCCACCCGACCATGCCGGAAAGCATCTGCCGGGTGAGGTCGCCCTTGTCGGTGCCGCGCCAGGATACCCGGTTGTTCGCTCCCCAGAAGGAGGCCATCGTTGCCAGCTCGATGCCGTTCGCCAGTTTCGACGGTAGAATCCGCGAGTTTTCGGTGTCCAGCCCCCAGGGCGGCGCTTCGGCGAGGCCAAAGGCCAGGTGCAGCGTCGGCGAGGAGCTGTCGAGGTCGAGGGCGCCGACCTTGAACCCGGCCCGGTGAAAGGCCAGGGCAATCTGGGCGGTAGCCGTTGTTTTCCCGACGCCGCCCTTCGTACTTACGATGGCAATTTTTTTCATAAGCCTCCCTTATTTCTGTCGGCCCGCTCTAAATTCTTGAGCTGGTCGGTCAGCGCTCCGCCGGCTCGCCTATCTAGTGGCACCTTTCGTAGCCGTGGGAATATAGACGGGCACTTCGGATTTTTGAGAATTTCATCAGATTTCATCCAGAAAGAATCGTCGATTACAACGCAGAAATAGGCCGGGTGGTTAGCAGACTCCTGAAGTAGTGGACACTTGTAGGTTGCCCCCTGGCAAAAGCGCCCGCCAGGCACATTGACCGTTACCGGGATTTCCGCGACCCGCCTCATATCGACCCGCTTCATATTCCCACAATATAACACTTTTCTTTCCCGTTTTCAAGCTGTTATATAAAGCACGCAAAGAAATCTGCCAATTATAGAAGTATTTGACACGGGGAAAATTCCGTTATATAATCCAGCCATGGAAAAGAAAGATGACAAAGACCAGGGAACCGCATCAGTAATACCTCCGGTAACACCACCGCAAGAGCCCCCTCCTCCTCAAGCACCCGGTGGTGGTGGAGCGCCCTTGAGTACTCAGCCCGCGGCAAGTGAAATACCCGCGGAGAAAAAGACGGTAGTAGGGGAGGCCGTCGTTAAGGTGGAGCCGCTCAAACTGGATGCGAAGACCCCCAGCGATGATGACAAAGTCCAGATTAACATGCTCGTTCCGAAGTGGCTGAAAGACATGGCGCAGCGCGAGGCCGGTCTTGCCTTCGAGTACAAATGGATAGAAGAGCCGACACTTACCGGCCTTTTCACCTGGGTGATACAGTCCTACCTGCGCGAGGGCATCAAGCAGTTTATTGAGCAGCGCCGCAAGTCCCTGATGGCGGCGGGAAAGGAGACTACTTAAATGACAATGGAAGAAACCGCACCCACCGGACCATTCTTTTGCTGTGACCTGTGCAAGACGGCTTTCCCGATGTATACTTCGCTCAGACTTCACCATCTATCCCATAAGGGTACAACCTTACCGCCAATCGAGGAGTGCCAGAAAGACGCACTGCCGGAAGGCTATGTTCTGAAAGTGCCGGCTAAGAAGCCCACCCAAGCGCCAAGAAAGTCTTCGGCAAGTAGCCCCGGCACAGACGAGCACGAGGGCGATGAACACCATGGTAAGCCAGCCGGCGGCGGGAAAGGCCCGCTGTATAAGGAAGAAGAAGAACCCACAGAAATCCTGAAGCGGGCGTTGGAAAGTTTCCCCGGCATACCAGAATCGGCTAAGAAGGAGGTACTGAGCTGGCCGGAATTAACTGGGCACCCCTTGAGCCCTTATGAAGTTCAGCATCTTTTAGAGCAACTGGCTGATGTCCCGAAAGGCGCGATAAACATTGTTCCGCAGAAGTACCAGCTGGCCCTGGATAAAGCCGGAAGGGAGGGCTCGGCCAAAGTGCGGATGGTATTAGACCTTTGGGCCGGCTCAAGGCGTGATAGCCGCGACGAAGAGCTACCACCGGCAATGGGTGGTCTTTACGGCCAGCCGGGTGCAGAGCGCAGGGAACCTCCCTGGGGGTACGGCCGGCGGGAACGCGAAGACGATTATCCACCGCGCCGGCGCTATCGGGAAGACATAGAACCACCGGCAGAAGACCCCCGGCTCGCTGGCCTCGAAAAAACCGTAAATACCCTGGCCACCTCGGTCGAGGCGCTGACCACAAAGAAGAAAGAGGACGAAATAAACGCCCGCTTCGACCGGATTGAGCAAAATATAAACAACCTGGCAGCCGGGTTACACGACAGGCCGACAGGAAGCGAGACAGACCCCTTTGAAAAAATACAGGCGCAACTGACCGCCCTCAAGGATGAGATGAGCGCCAAAGACCGAGCGGCGATGGAGGAAAGACTTGCCGCCTTACAGAAGCAAATCGATGAGGGCAAGGCAAGCCAGCTGGATGCGCTAAAGGCAGAGGTTACCGAGCTCCGGAACAAGGTGAGTAACCCGCCGGTTGGCATGAACTCGATGGACGTGCTTAACCACATCGTTGACAAGGGAATCACCGCCGTTGAAAAGGCCGGTACGGACTTAAAGGCGATTATCATGGTTCCGGCAACCAGGGAGCAGTTCTCTACTGAGCGTTTGACGCCTCAAGACAGAGCGGCGGCTGGCAACAAGATAGCCGTCGCCATTGAGAAGGAAGCCACTCTCATCAGCAAGGAAGATGATTTCCTTCGCATAGCCGAAGAGAGGAAGGTGCCAAGTGCCGCCCAAGCTGCCTAAATTTCCACCCGACCCGCCGCCGCGTCCCGACCTCGGCCTGCCCTTTCGAACCTTACGCAAGGGAATAAGGTCGGTAAAGAAAGATATCACCGAAGCCCAGCAGGAAATCGAGGGCGCCGGTAAAGATATGGAAAAAGCCATCGACGAGATAGCTGAAGGGTCAGAGAAAGAAAAGCCCGAAAAGTAGGTTTTACCCTGGGGCATCGAACCATGATAGAGCTGCCAAGCGGAAAGAATGAGACTTTGAGGGTACTGGTACGGCGGCCAGGATAGTAAAAAGTTGCTTCCCCCAGGATAATTTAACTACCCGCTCGGGGACTAATAAGCAACAAACAAAGTAGTTGACAATTTCCCTCCGCACGTCAATAATAGATAACGTGTGGAGGGATTATCATGTCTTCAATTCGGGAAGTTTTACCGACGTCGCCAATGGAAGGCCCTCCCGTACCGCGCCACTGGGGATTTCGCTGGCCATGGCTCCAGGAGAAGACTAAAGCGCAAGAAGAGCCGGCAGTAGCCGTAAAGTATGGCGCCTGTGAGTATGGAATCTCGTGTATTCGAGACCACATGCTCCGGGCGCATTTGTTTATGATGGAAGCCCTGCGCTTTTCCGCGGCCGGTAAAATCACCCCGGACGCCCAGGGCAAAATCCGCCTCGCCCGCGAGCAGCTCCTTTGCGAAGACGATTTTCAGGCTTCAATGGACTCCCCGACCGCTATCAAAGCCCAGATGCTCCGCCTGCTCGCGGCTACCCGTTCGACGTGGAAAGCCATCGACAGCTCGGGTATCGACCGCGGCTTCGGCTCGGCGGACGACATCAACGAGGTTGCCCGAGCAATCAAAGACCTTTCCGACAACGCCTACCAGATAGACACCGAGTTTCATCGGCTCAAGCTAAAGGAAGGCGAATAATGGAGATACACCCGATTATGAGATACACCGGCCCCATTCCCGAAGTTTACGTTGCAACTGAGATACTGGGAGAGGGTGGTGGAGTCGAATTGCTGAATCGCAATTATACCAAGATAGGGGAAATACCAACCGAGGGTAACCCAGATTCCCTTGTTATCGCGGGTGCCATTGTCATTCAGAAGCAGGATAACTGGCAGTATCCAAACTCACGTTCGTACTGGTTTGGCCTCTGACCGACCGGGCAGCACCGGGCAGTTGCCCGGGCCACGGCAATAAGACCAGGCATTTACCAGGTTGTTATCGAGCAGCCGGGAGTGTCCAAAGAATAGGAGGTTATTTTTATGGATTTACGCGAAGAAGCATCAAACGCCGTCGATAATCTATTTCCTCATGTGCCGCTTTACGGCCCGCCGCTTCCGATGGCCGTACCGACCAAGTGGCCGGATAAGGTCATTCGGGTACTTGGCAACACGCCTATCATGGGGCTAAGCAAGCTCATGCTCAACGGCCAGGCCAAGATTGTTAATACGCTCGCTGGCAGGTAATACGATGAAGATTTGGAAAGTAGTCAATGCAGTTATGCCGGCCACGCCGTATTCGGGCCCGCCACTCCCAAAGGGTCTGAAAGTTGAGTGGCCGGGGGCCGTAAAGAAGCGGTTTCCAGCATGGCTGTTTGGCATATCTCAACGCGTAGCCATTGCGGAAGATAATATCAACCGCAAGCTGGGCAGATAAGAGAATCATACGCAGGAAGAAGAGATAAGTCATCCCCACGTAAAGCATACGCCGTCCCGGGGCAGCCGCAATCCGCTGGTGCGCGCGAGCGACCTTGAGAGTGTTTATCGGGACCTTCAGGATGCCCTGCGGGAAGAGGAGGCCTCTGCTCCTTTCTATACCCGCATCGCCGAGAAGGCTGATAGCCTGGCACTCGGCATCGGCGGCACGCTCCGGCAGTTCGCCGACCAGTCGAAGAACCGTCGTGCAGCAATCCGTGGGATGATTGCCGACATCGGCCCGCAGCTTCGCGGCGAGGCGAAGGGAAGCAATCCACTGGCGCCAATGCCGCCGACTAAGGGGCCGCCGCTCCCGAAGGCCCTCAACATCTCGTGGCCGGGTGTGCAGTTTACCGCCCACGATAAAAACAAGGCGGAGCTGAAGAAGGATATGCGGGTGAGGTTCGCCTACCCAATTAAGGGCGCCGCGACCGGCACGATTACCCGGGTAAATCAGGACGAGACAATTCAAGTCATCACAACCGCCGGCCAGAACGTGAAATTACTCGCCAGCTCAACGACCAAGGAGTAAAGGAGGATTTTATGGCAATCCAGAGCATGACTCTAGACCCGAATGCCACGAGCTACACCGACGACCAGATTGTGGGAAAAGTAAACGCTGCGTCTGCCCAGATAACCAGAGCGGCTTCAGTGGCTCCCGCCGCCCGGCCGATTGCCGCGGGCGAGGTGACAAATACCGAACTGGGAAGTGGGGCAGCGAAAGCCAATCTTGATGCCCTGGCCGATACCGCCAGAGGTTATGTCAAGACAAGCCCGACCAGCGGCCAGTTTAAGATTATCGCTGTCGAGCGTCAGGCGGATGGGAAAGTTAAGGTCGATTACGACGACGTTGCGGTGTAATTAGATGGCTCTTCAGAGTGTAGTACTGGACCCAATATCCACCAGTCCGATGCGGTATCGCCTCGGCTCACGATACCACACGTCTTTCTTCGACTCGAACGGCACACTGGCTTTAACAATCAACCGCCTTTACGCTGTGCCTTTCATGACGGCGGACGCCAAAACGATTACCCGCATAGCCATCCACGTTACGACACTTGGAACGGCCGCCCACGCACGTCTCGGTATTTACCAGGATAACGGGAGCATCTATCCCGGCAGCAGAGTGTCAGATTGCGGAGTGGTAGATTGTTCGACAACCGGCATGAAGGAAATCACCGGGCACTTCAGAGTATTGAACCTGTATGTCGATAAAGATAGTGGTAAATTAGTTGTGGAATATGACGATACCCCGGTTATTATCAAGGGAGGTTAATATGCCGAGTGTAAGATGCCAGGCCATCATAGAGCAGGAGGTTACCCCGGCCCTCTGCGCTGACTTCCGTCGGAAGCGCTCGCTCGTCATGTGCATGGCCTGGGATAAGATGGATAAACAGCAAACGAGTTTTCAGGAGGCGCTGAAAGCTTCCTGGGCAGCGGTAACCAGCCAGTGCCAATCGGGTCAGGCCGTTAGAGATACCGTTAATGCGCTTGTAAGACAGCGTGGGCATACATCGGTCAACATCTGGACAATCTTTTCGGGGTTCGAGTCTTCCGTACCTCTTAGTGAAGCCTTAAAGAATCTCAAGCAGTTCACATCACTATTGCGTCCCGAATATCAAGAAGAGGCAACGGAATTGGCGAGGGAAATAGAGAAGGTAGTGGTATAACGGCATTGCCGCCAGTTAATTTATAGCGAAGGAACGAAATGGACCTAAAAGACCTCAAGAAATTCATGGATGATTCTTTCGGAACGCCGAGAGAGGGTATCAAGATGCTGAGCGACCTGATGAGCGGGGAGTCGGGCAAGCGGATTGACTCTCTTTTATCCCGGCTTGAAAACCTCTCTAAAAGCTCCGCCGACTTTCCCAAGATTATTGAGATACTTAAGCTCATTCTGGAACTCGAAAAGTCCGGAGCCCTGGGGCGCATCGACTCCATCCTGATGAACGCCCGCGCCCCTGAGAGCCGGAACCTGGCGAGAGAGATGATGACAGAAATCAAAGACCTGGCAAAACTGTATAGCCCAAAGCTGGACAAACTCATTGAACTGGCTGATAGTATTCTGAAGAGTTCGTAGGTGATTTATGTTTAATCCATTGAATCTGTTGCCTCAATTACCCTTTGTGGGTCCGCCTCTACCCCGCGGCGTCGGCCTGACGTGGAAAGATGCGGCCGATACCGTTAAAGGCGAAACCGGTGGCCTTTTGCGCTCGCTGACCCCGGCGGGAGAGCCACTTGTTCTACCTGATTTTGTCTACCTCACTTTTAAGTCGATAAGCTCCGCTGCGGCGGATGCCACCATCGCGCCCGGTGCCCTGGCTAAATGGCTGGACGTCATCGAGAAGCGCGTAGCAGCCGAGGGCAAATTTCCGCAGTTCGCGGTTCTCTACCTGAACGTCTCACCGCCCCCGGCCTTCTGGGATTATAAGTGTTTCAAGTGTCGTGCATGGATGGGGAGCAAGCCGACTGTCGGTGCCGTGGCGCTCGATGGGATACCGGCGCCGCCTGTCACGGAGAACACCTGCAAGTGGGTTGACGGCCGGATATCACCTGAGGGATGGTGCGGCCTGTGGGCGCCGCCGGATGATTACAAAAAATTTACCTGGCCGCAAGAACTTCTGAAGGGAGACTGGTAAATGAAGATTAGGGAAAAGGCGGCGGATTTAATCCAAGATATACTACCGGAGCGGCCGTATTTTGGCCCTCCTCTACCTCAGGCTTTTCATGTAACATGGCCCCGAGCCATGCCTAAATTCATGAAGCCTGGCTTTGGCTTCTCTGAAAAAGTCGCCGTATTGGAAGACAAAATCGATAGATTTGTAAGGGGGTAGGAACATGAAAATTGCGAATCTCAGGGTAAAAGCAGCAGACGCATTTCAATCAATAATTCCGATAAGTCCCTTGATGGGCCTCCTTTGCCAGAGGGACTTCAGGTCTATTGGCCGGATGTTTTACTATCAACCAAAAATAGGGGAATTATTTACAACCTCAATCTTGGCTATGTTAAGGCCAAAAACGCCATATCAAACAGCATCGCCGGCGGGCAAAGGTACTATCCTTAATGTCGGAGGATTGATATGAGCCTAACTGATTTGCTTCCGGCAAAACCGACTGACGGGCCGCCCCTGCCGCGCATCATGAACATAAAGTGGCCGGTGTCCGGGGAGCGTTTGTTCCCAGAGCCGTTCCAGACGACTAAAGAGGAAATCGCCGGCTTCAAGGCCGACCAGACGCCGGTCGAGCGGCTGAAGATTGCCCTGCTTCTGCCGCATGAGTTCCTCATCGACCTGGGGCTGCTGCCGCCCACCTTAATCGAGAAAGTTATCCGTAAGGAGAAATAAGATGGTAAGTCAAATCAGCGACATTCTTAAGGAAATGAATCTGCACTCTGGTAGTGGCGGTACCATTGTTGAGATTAGTGGCCGATGGGCCTTTGGGGGAAAGGAACCAGCTCCCGGCCACGGAGTACCACAACAGTTCGAGTTCGACTATAACCACGCGCTGGCTTTCGCCAATGCCGTCTATAACAAGCTGAACCTGCCGGTCAAGGTCTATTCGAAGGCGACTCCCGGGGCTGTTTATGTCGACCTGAAACCGAGAGAGCCCGCTTACGTGGAGAAGAGCTTAGAGTTCGCCTCAAGCTTACAACCGCGTTTTACTCTTGGTGAGGATGTAAATTTCACGAGCCCGACCTTCACCGGAACGCGGAGAGGTAGAATCGACCGGCTGCCGCACGGCAGTTCGACGGATTATGGCGTCTCATTCGCTGGTTTCACTTACTCTATCCCGGCTGATAAGATTCAGGCTTATGAGAAGGCAACTTTCCACGTAGGACCGGCGGAACTTAAAGAGTGGATTGTGAACTATATGTCTGAGCGGCCCGAAAGTGCCTTCTCGGGGGACGACCTTCAAATGGCGAGAGTGCATGACAACTACCCGGCGCACTCTATCGGAGAAGTGGCTACCGCCCTTGACGATTTGTATCGGAGGGGTAGCCTCAAGCTGAACCATCCGGGGAACCCGGCGAATCCCGGCACGGCTAGTTATCAGGCTAAGCGTCCTGAAGATATTACTGAAGAGAATTTGGCAAAGAAAGTCGTTGCGGCACTTCAGCAGAGTATGCAGGAAGAACGTCAGGCGGTCCAGGCTTATGAGGAACGGGAGGAGCGAGCTAGAGTGGATGGCTTTCCGAAGGTTGCCGAGCTGTACCGACATATCGCTGACGAAGAAGACCAGCACTTCGAGGAGTTTCAGAAGATGCTGAAGGAACTGGGAGGGTAGCATTTATGAAAATATTATCCGGGCCTAAAATACCTACCCCTTTCGGGAAAATATCACTTCCGGATTTGGAAACGCCGCCTTTCTCGCTGCCGAAGCTCCCCGACAAGCGGGAGCGCTCCGCCATCAGGCAGGCGCTCGGCCAGGATTTAATTGATGTCGCCGAGAG
>Ga0187878_1002508_pt1 | contig 16222 bp, 9 predicted proteins | sample June2016WEW_17_1_FD_132979 | JGI IMG/M metagenome (GOLD analysis project Ga0187878, IMG submission 132979) | Peatland microbial communities from SPRUCE experiment site at the Marcell Experimental Forest, Minnesota, USA - June2016WEW_17_150 | ecosystem: Environmental > Terrestrial > Soil >...
AGGCCCTCCGTGATGTCGCGTGAGGCGCCGACGGGACCGGCAGCATCGCCGTGGCATGACGGGCTGACGTGCCGCATGGGCAGGTCCAGGCAAGCTGGATGTCCTTCCGCTCCAGAACCGGCCCAATCGGCCCAACTGGCCCACCGGAACGTGGACGAGCCCCCGCCGTGGGCCGTTCCCGCCTGTCTGTGGGCCGTTTCGCCGGTGTTGTGGGCCACACGGCGGCGCATCGCAGCGGGGCGCGTGCACCCCGGCGCGTCGTTTCCCTCGCGGCCGGGGGCGTGGTCGCGCTGTCCAGCGTCAGCGTTGAGAGCCCTCTGACGTGGCCGGCCGAAGGCCCTCGCGGCCAGCGACGGCCCGCCAGCTGGACGTCCTCGCCGCGTACGTCGCATCGGGCGGGTCCATCCCGGACGCGGCCGACCTGGTCGGCATCCGGCCGAGCACCGCGAAGCGCCACCTCGCCGACCTGCGTGCGAAATCGGGTCTCTCCACCGAGCAGCTGATCTATGTCGGAAGAGCGGCCGGGTGGCTCGTCGTGCCGAGCCTGGAGCCGCTCTAAGTGATGAGGCGTTACCTGGGCCAGGACGCGACCAGCACCTCGGCGACCGTCTGCGCGAGCCCCTCCGGATTCTGCAGCCCCATCGGGTGTCCCGTTTTCGGGACGACCTTCCACCCGACACCCATCGCTGCAAGGTCATGCTGGAGGTCGGGCTCGGGATCGCTCTCTTCGCCCTGGAGATACCAGCGCGGCATCTGGAGTGTGCGCAAGAGCGAGCGAACGGATGGGTTGGTCCCCCGTTCGAGGGAAGAAACGGCCTCGCGATGGATTGCCCGAGGTTCGACGAGCCGAGTGATCCCGAGATGGGCGGCTCGCAGGCCGTCCGGCTGTGCTTCCGCCTCCCTCGATTGAGCCTCGATCAGTTCGCCGAAGCCGCGCTCGACGAACTGATCTTCGGTTTGACCACCGAGAGGTTCTTCGCCTCCGGCGTCAATCGCCGCTTCGGCCATGATGAGCAGCGACACGATGGTGGCCCGAGCCGTCGCCACGTGGACGGCGACAGCGCCGCCCATGCTGTGACCCACCAGGCCACACTCGCTCAATCCCAGGGCGTCGATGAGGGCGACGATCGTTCGAGCGTGATCCTCTCGCGCATAGCCGAAGTCAGGCGGCTTGTCGCTGTATCCATGGCCGAGGAAGTCGATCAGGAGCGAACGGCGCCCTCGCAGCGGCGCCTGGACCGCGGCAGGCATCAGCTCTCCGGTCGCGGAGCACTGCCAGCCGTGCAGCCAGAGCAAGGGGGGATCGTCGCCCGGGACCTCGATGTAGCGGAGGAACGCCCGATCGTTCGGCAAGTAGACCGCCTTCATGCCGACCCGCCCCGGGGTGTGCTCTTGCCGCCAGCGCGCTTCATGCGTCGCCTCCCTCGTCAGGACCCTTGTATGTGTCAGCCCTCGACGAGTATGCGCTTGGGTGTGTGCGTACGGGTCTTTGCTCCGTAGCGCCGAGTCGGCCAGATACGCGAGGACGGCGGCCTCTGTCGTGAACCAGTCGCTCCCCAACGCTCCCAAGATTGGTCCCGCAGGCGTAGCACCGCAGGCGAATAGACCGCGGCGTCAACCTGGCGCACGCTTCGGACGATAGCGCGATCCTCGCTCGAAGGGACTTGAGGGTGCTTGGGACTCCGCTGCGCCACTGCCTCTGGTCCGCCCGTCATCGTCGGCAGGACGGGCCGCACTGCGCTGCTCGGGCCGATGTCGACGTGCTGCAATCCAGCGTCAGGAGCGTAAGGCCCATGCCTGACCACCGGTGGGGAGGACCCCACGTGCAGGGCGGATCGCGAACGTCCGCGCCTTCCCTTCGTGTACGCACGGCCGGGTTTCGCGAAAAATCCGGGTGGTCGCCTATGCAGACCACGCCCACGGGCGACGGAGGCACGCGATGAGTGAGCGCATGGCCACTCACGCCACCCCACGAAAGAGGGCCCCTGTCCATCGCCCCACGGCCCCCACCGCGCCCTGGCGTAGCCGGATCACAGGCTCGGGCGAGGAGGCACCTGACCAGCTTCTCGCCAATCCCGCGAATTGGCGCATCCATCCCAAGGCGCAGCAGGACGCCCTGGTCGGCGCGCTCGACCAGGTTGGCTGGGTCGGGCAGGTTCTCGTGAACAAGCGCTCCGGGTTCGTCGTCGACGGCCATGCTCGAGTGGCGCTCGCGCTCGCCCGTGGCGAGGCGACCGTGCCCGTCCTCTACGTCGACCTCGACCCCGAGGAGGAAGCGCTCGTCCTCGCGACCCTCGATCCCATCGGCGCGATGGCGACCGCGGACACGGCGAAGCTCGAAGAGCTGCTGGCGGGCATCTCGGTTGACGACGCGGGCCTGCTGGCGCTGCTCGGCGACCTGGCCGGCAACGATCCGAAGGCTGGCCTGACCGATCCCGACGACGTGCCCGAGCCATCCGAGGAGCCCTACGTCAAGACAGGCGAGCTCTGGGTACTCGGCGAGCACCGCCTGCTGTGCGGGGACGCCACGAGCCCGCAAGACGTCGCGCGGCTGCTCGAAGGTGCCGCGCCGACGCTCCTCGCGACGGACCCGCCCTACGGAGTGAGCCTCGACCCGACCTGGCGCGATGGCGTGTACAACGGCCTGGGTCCGGCCGAGCGCCCCTACATGCAGCTCGATGGCCCATCTGTCCACTCCGACGGCGGCGACGCCACACGGGCGCGCAGTAGCGCCCACAGGCGCACGACGGGCCACCGCAACACGAGCATCTCGGGCGACACGCGGGCAGATTGGTCCGCGGCGTTCGAACTCGTGCCGAGTCTGGAAGTGGCGTACGTCTGGTGTGCCACGACCGGCATGATCGAGGTCAGCCAGGGCCTCGAGCGGATCGGCTTCGAGTTGCGCCAGCAGATCATCTGGGCCAAGACGCAAGCGGCGATGTCGCGGTCGGCCTACAACTGGCAGCACGAGCCCTGTTGGTACGCGGTCCGGAAGGGCAAGACTGCATCGTGGCGGGGGAGTCATTCCGACACCACGCTGTGGGAGATGGCCAGCCCCAAGATGATCATGGGCGGCTCGACCGAGCAGAAGTACGACCACCCCACGCAGAAGCCCGTCGAGGCCATGGGTCGAGCCATTGGGCACCACGCCGGCGATGTCTACGAGCCGTTCTCGGGCTCAGGCACGACCCTAATAGCGGCCGAGACCCTAGGTCGGCGCTGCTACGCGATGGAGATCGACCCGAAGTACGTCCAAGTCGCCATCGAGCGCTGGCAGAACTTCACAGGCTCAAAGGCGGTGCTCCTTGGGTAGGCGAGGTCCGGCGCCAATGCCGACCGAGCTCAAGTTGCTGCACGGGGAGCGGCGGCCGTCGCGCCTCAATCGCAATGCACCGAAGGCCAAGAACGGGCCCGTGATGCCGGCCGGTATGAGCGCCGCGGCGCAGGCGATCTGGAAGCGGATCATCTGCGACTACTCGCATACCGGCGTTCTCACGAGCGTCGACACGGATGCTTTTCGCGTCTACTGCGAGGCAGTCGTCCGATACGAGCACGCCGCAGCGATGCTGGAGCAGAGCGGCCCGCTCGTCCGCGGCGCCCGACGCGGCGATCTCGTCAAGAACCCGCTCCACCAGGTCGTTCGCGACGATGCAGACCTCATCCGTGCCTTCGCCCGCGAACTCGGCTTCACGCCATCGGCTCGATCAGCGCTCACCGCAGTGAAGGAGTCCGAGGAAGACGACGCCACCTCTCGCTGGATGGCAGGCAGGTACTGATGAGCGCCAGCCTGATGACCGTCCGCGCCGCAATGCTGCCAGCGGCCACTTCGACGCGAGCACAATCACCACGATCGAGTTGGCCTGGGGCGGGACACACCGGTAGGGGGAGGGGTCACGACGGATCGATGGGTCGTTCGCAGGTGACCCGCGCGGGCGTTCTCTCGCGCATCCAGGTTTCGCGGTTTACGTCACGAGGGGATGGAGCCGGCCCAATGACCACTCAGTCCCTACTTGGCGTCGGAGGTCTGGGTCTTGGGTAGGCGAGGTCCGGCCCCGACGCCGACGAAGGTGAAGATCCTCCGCGGCGAGACGCGCCCGAGCCGCGTCAACTACCGTGAGCCGATCCCCTCGTCAAACGTCCCGAAGATGCCCGCCGACATGGACGCCGAGGCGAAGGCCGTGTGGCGGCGGGTGATCAGCGGCATGGGTCACTTGGGCGTCATCCGCGTCCCCGACTCGGACATCCTGCGCTGCTACTGCGAAGCAGTCAGTCGCTACGCCCAGGCTGCTCGCCTCTATGCCGGGAGTGGCCCTCTCGTGAGGCGCGATGGGGGCTTGGTCAAGAACCCGCTCCACCAGGTCATCCGGGACGACAGCGACCAGATCCGCCTGTTTGCCCGCGAACTCGGCCTCTCGCCATCCGCGCGGGTTGGCCTCCATGTCGAGCCCGAGCACAACTTCGGCTCCATCGATGACGACCTCGGCCTCCCGCCGCGCCTCCGGGCGATCGCCGATGGGCGCTAGGCGGAGCGCGGTCATCCGATGGGGCCGGAGATGGCCGCCGCCGTGCCTTCACGACGACTCCATCGTGTAGATCCACCGACGACCAACCGGTGGAGTTCGGCGAACCGTGAACAGGACCATGCGTGTCGCCACCAACTGGGTGCGGAGGACTGCGGCCGGGGCGTCAAGGAGGGGCGCGATAGACTTCGTCGGATGAACGATGTGAAGCTTGGAGCCCTCTGCTGGAACCAGTACACCGACTGGCCGTCGCTGCTTGAGGCCGGGAAACGTGCGGACCGGCTCGGCTACGACACCCTCTGGACGTGGGACCACGTCTATCCCATCGTCGGCTCGGCCGACGGCCCGATGCTCGAGTCGTGGCTCACGATCACGGCGTGGGCCATGGCTACGGAGCGCGTCCGGATCGGTCTCATGGTCGGGGCTAACACGTTCCGGGAGCCCTCCCTCGTGGCGAAGATGGCGACCACACTCGACCACATCAGCAACGGCCGAACCATCCTAGGGATCGGCGCCGCCTGGTTCGAAACTGAGCACCTCGCGTTCGGGTTCCCGTTCGGGAGTGGCTTCCCGGAGCGTCTCCGATGGCTCGGAGAGGCTTTGCCGGTCATACGCGGCATGCTGCACGGCGAGGAGCCGACCGCACGCGGCGAGCGGTACCACGCTCGGCAGGTCCGGAACGACCCGCCGCCCATCCAGTCCGCGTTGCCGATCCTCGTCGGGGGCGACGGCGAGAAGGTGACGCTCAAGCTAGTCGCGAAGTATGCGGACGCGTGCAACATCGGCGACGGCATCGCCAACGTCCGGCAGAAGGACGCGGTGCTCAGGCAGCATTGCGTCGACGTCGGCCGTGACGAACGCGAGATCGAGCGCACCACCGGGCTCGGCGTGGTGGTGATACGCGACTCGCGAGAGGAGGCCCAGCGCGTGTTCCGTTCGCTCTTCGAGCGGAACGGCGGAGCACCGCTCTGGCAGGACCAGCCAGTCGGGACGCCCGAGGACGTGGCCGAGCAGCTTGCTCCGTATCTGGAGATCGGCTACCGGCATCTCATCGCCGGATTCCCATCCCCGTACGACGAGGAGTCGATGACCAGGCTCGCGACCGAGGTGAAGCCGATGCTCGAGCGCACTTGATCTTCGGGACCCCTACTGCCTCGGCGACCGATGGCCCTGCGGATAGGCTTCACGCTGGCCTGATCGCGTCCAACACGATGGCTGAATGGCCACGGAGTCCCTACGCGGCGGGATCGACCACCCGACCGAGGAAGAGAATCGCCCCGGTGTTCGTGTCCCGCACGGCGAAGACGAACGGTCGGTCGACGTGCAGCGTCACCTGCTTGGACGGCGCCAGACCCGCCGTGATCTCCACTGCCGTCGCCGCGGAGGTTTCCGTTCCCTTCTCATCGACGGCGATGTTGGCCTGGTGGACGACCTTCGAGATGTACAGCTGCTCCTGCGTTGTGATCCCTGAGAAGTCGGCTCGGTTGGGATCGAACGCCAGCGGCATCCCCATCCCCGCCAGCACTGACGAGAGTTCGGACTTCGTCTCTATCTTGAAGCGGGGAAGCGTCAGATCCACGTTGGCGACCTGCAGGGCGGCCGTTATCTGGGCGAAACGAGCCGCGTCGAGGCCGCCCTCGAAGACGGCCAGGTCATCGGGGACGACGATGGTCATGGCGAGTGAGCCGCCGGCGTAGGGTAGCTGCACCGCCTGCCAGCCTGAGCCGGAGGCATAGCCGCCCTCGGACAGGACGAGGCTCATGGTCGGGACGCTCACCTGCGAGCCGTCCGGCCGGGTGAACGGCCCGGGATTAGTGATCCTCTCGTCGAAGGGTGTCTGCCACGGAGCCTTGAGGTATATGGCGTTGACCAGTACGAGTCGTGTCAACGGGTCGAGGCTGTCGAGCAGCTTCGGAATCCGTCCCTCGGTCTGGTCGCTGACCCAGCCATCGATCAGTTGGCAGGCGCCGGCCGGGTCGTTCTGGAAGTCGACGAGCCGCAGGCCGGCCCCGTACCTCGACGCGAGCGTGTCCAGGAAGGGCCCCTGCAGCACCAGGCCGCGCTGGGCGAACGGAGCGTTGGCGATGCGGAGGGTCAGCTCGTGGTCACTGCCATTGGCGTCCTTGAACGCGCCCGAGAGCCCTACCAGGACCTGGTCCAGGGAGTTGATCCCGTTGCCGCCCCCGGTTTCCGCCGCCGAGTGAAGGACGGCGTCCATTTGCGAGGCCGTCTTGCCGCGAGCACCGGCTTGGGCCATCGATAGGGCCACGACGACGCTGGCCGGCGAAAAGACTGCGTTGCCACCAGCTGCAAGCGTTGCCTTGTAGAAGTCGAACCCGAACGCGTCGATCGCCGCGGCGGCCTGCCCGGCATCGCTGGGTGAGCCCGCGGCGCGGGTCGCCTGTGAGGTAGCCTCCGCCATTGCGGCGGCCTGACTCGCGCAGCCTGCGACGATGGCGCCGACGAGGACCGCCGTCCCCGGGCCGCGAAGCCGTCGTCTGATGGTGCGCCAGCGTCCGACAGGGGTGGTCATTCCGCTCATCTCCTGCACGTCTCGCAACGTCCTCCGAGATAGCTCGCGCTGCCATGACGCGGCTGGGATTGATCCGGTTCCCGCGATGGCGACTGAAGTGGCCCGCACCCGAGGTCAAGCAGCCGGTCTACCCCCTTGGACATGCGCGGGACGCCGCGCACGATGGCGGCATCGTGGATGCGTACGGCACGGTACCCGACCTTGAACCCGCCCGGCACGCGGCCTAGCCGAGGACGACCCGGACCTGGTGCGTGGCGCCGTCGTCGGCGAGCGGGATCGCGGCGCCGCCGCCCGTCAGCGCCTGTCCGTCGAGCTCCGACGATGCCACCCCGCGGCTGACACCCTGTGGGTTCTCCACGACGATGTCGTATCTAGCGGAGTGATAGCGGAAGTGGATCTCGTAGCCCGGCCAGGCGCGGGGGATGCAGGGGTCGAGCAGGAGCGTCGTTCCGCGCAAACGGAATCCCAGGATCCACTCGACGCCGGCCTGGTACATCCAGCCCGCCGACCCGGTATACCAGGTCCAACCGCCGCGGCCGACATGCGGCGGTTCGGTGTAGACGTCGCCCGCCATGACATACGGCTCCACCTTGTAGCGATGGACCCCGGCCCGGGTGCTGGCATGGTTAATGGGGTTCAGGATGGAGAACAGCTCGCCCGCCTTGTCGCCGTGGCCCAGCGCGGCGAAGGCGAGGACCGACCAGACGGCGCCGTGGGTGTACTGGCCGCCGTTCTCCCGGATGCCCGGCAGGTACCCCTTGACGTATCCCGGATCGACGTCGGAATGGTCGAACGGCGGGGTGAACAGCAGGACGAGACCGTCACCGCGTCGGACGAGGTACTCCTCCACCGCGGCCATCGCCCGCTCCGCGTGGGGAGGATTGGCGGCTCCCGACAGCACGCTCCACGATTGGGCGATCGAGTCGATCCGGCACTCGGCGTTCGCCGCGGAGCCGAGCGGGGTGCCATCATCGAAGAAGGCGCGGCGGTACCAGTCGCCATCCCAGCCGTGGCGCTCGAGCGCCCGCCGGAGAGACTTCATGTGGGCTCGCCAGCGCTCCGCGCGAGGACGCTCACCGCGGGCCTCCGCGATCGGCGCGAAGGCGGCCAGGACGGTGTGCAGGAACCAGCCCAGCCAGACGCTCTCGCCCCGGCCCCCATTACCCACCCGGTTCATGCCGTCGTTCCAGTCGCCCGACCCGATGAGTGGCAGCCCGTGGGCGCCCACCGCGAGGCTCCGGTCAAGAGCCGCCACACAGTGGTCGAACAGCGAAGCCGACTCCGAGGAGCGTTCCGGCTGGAAGTAGGCGTCCGTCTGGTCCGGCCGCAGCGCCGGTCCCTCGAGATATGGGACGGTCTCGTCGAGGACCGAAGCGTCGCTCGTGACCGCGAGGTAGCGACCGACCGCGTACGGCAGCCAGAGGCGATCGTCCGAGATCCGGGTTCGGACGCCCCGGCCCGACGGCGGATGCCACCAATGCTGGACGTCTCCCTCGGCGAACTGATGGGCCGCGGCCCGCAGGAGATGCTCCCGGGCGAGCTCGCGCTTCGGGGTCACCAGGGCGATGACGTCCTGGAGCTGGTCGCGGAACCCGTAGGCACCGCCTGCCTGGTAGAACGCCGTTCTCGCCCACAGCCGGCACGCGAGCGTCTGGTAGATGAGCCAGCCGTTGAGCAGGATGTCCATCGAGCGGTCGGGTGTCCGCACCTGGACCGTGCCCTGGGTGTCCTCCCAGTAGCTCGCCACGCCGCGCAGCATCGTTTCGTGGTCAGCCGTTCGCCCGCGCCGGATGAGGTCGGCCGCCGCCGTGGCCCCGTCCGCCTCGCCTAGCAGCACGACGACCTTGGTCCGCGCTCCGTTGGCCAGCTCGAAGCTGGTCTGCAGGGCGGCGCACGGATCCATGCCGGCGCCGGCGGCTCCCTGGAGCCGGTATCCGCGGTCCAGGCCGGCAGGCCGGTCCGGAGCGCCGTTGCGGCCGAGGAATTCGGTCCGGTCGGCCGTCCACGCCGTCTGCCGCCCGCCGAGGTCGAGGAAGGCGATCCGGCCGGCGAATTCGGTATTCCATGGGTTGCGCACGAGGAGCGCCTGAGTCTCCGGCTCCAGGGCCGTGACGATTCGGGCGGCGCTGTCCCCGCGCGAGGTGCCCAGCGCCCACTCGGCATAGGCGGTCACGGACAGGCGCCTCGAGCGCCCGGATCGGTTATCGATGGTCAGCACGGAGATCTTCAGGGAGTCCTCGAGCGAGACGAACTGGACGAGGTTGAGCCCGATGCCGTCGTGCAGGTGCTCGAACCGGCTGTACCCGGGTCCGTGGCGGGCGACGTACGTCGATCCCTCGCAGCGGATCGGCTGGGCCGTCGGACCCCACAGCTCGCCGCTGTCGTCATCCCGGACGTAGATCGCCTCGCTCACCGGGTCGCCGACGGGGTCGTTGGACCATGGGGTGAGCTGGTTCTCGCAGCTGTTCCCGGACCACGTATAACCCGACCCGGACTCGGAGACCTGGAACCCGAACGACGCGTTGGCGATCACGTTCAACCAGGGTGCCGGGGTGGATTGTCCCGGGCCGAGAATGGTGACGTACTCACGCCCGCCATTGGCGAAGCCGCCGAGCCCGTTGAAGAACTCCAGCTCCGGACGCGGCGCGGCCACCTCGGTCCTGGTCTGCCTCGAACCGGGCGGCGTTGGGGGCGGAGCGATCCTCTCGGGACGCTCCAGGCGGATGACCTGATCGGCAAGACTGCCCCGGCGGCTCAGCAGGACGGCCCGAGCGGCCGTCTGGAGGAGCGTGCGGTCCTCGGTGGAGAGCTGGTCGCCGCGCAGGACATACACCCCGCCGCGTCCTGGATGGCCCTCGGGGACCAGGACCGACTGGCTCGTCCGCACGAGGGTCTCGAGCGAGTCGTGGAGGTCCTGGGCGTAGGTGGCGCCATGCTCGTTTAGGATCACGAGGTCAACGTCGAGGAGCTTCAGCCGCCAGTACTCGTGCGCGCGGAGCAGCTGCCGAACGATGTCGAGGTCCTCGGCTTCGTCGATGCGCACCAAGACGATGGGCAGGTCGCCCGAGATGCCGTGGGCCCACAGGCCGGGTGCTCCCCGCTCGTTGCGGGCCAGCATGCCTGCCGCCGGGCGCAGCGACGGATCGGAGTAGAGGATCCGGTTGGCCAGGCGCTGGAAGAGGTGGGCCTCGTCGGGTTCGATCCCCAGGTGATGGAGCTGGACCTGGGCCTGCGTCCAGGCCAAGGTCGCCGCGCGTTCGAAGGTGGACGATTCACGGTACTTGTCGGCCAGGTCCAGGACCTGCTCGCGTGACTCGGCGACGACCGTGGAGAAGATCGCGTGGGCGGTCGCGCCGGGGGCGAGCCTGACCCGGCACCGGAGGCTGAAGATCGGATCCAGCACCGCGCCGACCGTGTTCGAGAGTGGACGCCCATCGATGACCGAGACCGGCGAGCGGACCGACCGGCCCCGGCCGAGAAAGCGGGCGCGATCCGTTTCGTACTGGATGACCCCGCCGGTCTGCTCCTCGACCGCCGCGACGTGTGCGGCCCAGATCGGCTGCTCATCCCTGGATCTTGGGCGGCGGGTCGCTAGCAGGGCACCGACATCGGGGACGAACTCGGTCTGCACGAACAGGTTCTGGAAGGCCGGGTGAGCGGCATCGGCCGCCTGCGGGGCGAGAGCGATCTCCGCGTATGACGTCAGCTCGATCTCGCGACCGTGCGAGCCGAGATTGGTAATCGACACGCGGCGGATCTCGGCGTCATGCTCCGCCGACACCACGATGGTCAAGCCGGTCGCGATCGAGCCATCGCGACGGGAGAACTCGGCGTGATCCTCGGAGTAGGTTACCTCGTAGCTGTCTGCCTCTACCCCGCTCGGCTGATGGCCGGCCGACCACACCGCGCCGGTGTGCATGTCGCGCAGGAAGAGATAGCTGCCCCACGAGTCACGAGTCACGTCCTCGCGCCAGCGCGTCACCGCCACGTCGCGCCAGCGGCTGTAGCCGGATCCCGCGGCCGTCACCATGACCGCGTACCGCCCATTCGACAGCACGTGCGTCTGTGGGATCGGGCCGTGGGGCGAGGTGAAACGACGGGGGACCGGCGGCACGAGATCGCGCACGTCGGCGGCGCTCCTCACCTCTTCGGCACGTGGCCTGGCCACGAGCACGTCACGCGGCATCCGCTCCTGGAGCAGCAGCTCGGTCGCCTCGACGATCGGTTCGGCATGGAAGCGCTCCACCATCGCGCGGTCGTTGAGGACGTTGCCGAGGGCCACCAGCGCCATCCCCTGGTGATGGGCCATGTAGCTCTTCACGATCGCGACCGACGCCCCTTCGGGGAGCCGGCGCGCCGTGTAGTCGAGCGCCTCCTGAAAGCCGTACCGCCCGCCTGCTCCGGCATTGTTCAACCGCGCGAAGTTCCGGACCGCAGCCTCGGGCTGGATCATCGCTCCGAGGGCGGTCGCGTACGGGGCCACGACGACATCCTCGCTCAGACCCCGCTTCAGGCCGAGGCCGGGCACGCCGAAGCTCGAGTACTGATACGCCTGCTTGAGGTCACGCGCGTTGAATGCCGATTCGGAGATGCCCCAGGGCACCCCGAGCTCGGCGGCGTAGCTCATCTGGCGGGCCACGACCAGCCTGTACGTGTGGTCGAGCAGGCTGAGGGCGGGAGCGCGCATCAGGAGGGCGGGCATCAGGTACTCGAACATGGACCCGGACCACGAGATCAGGGCGGAGCCACGACCGACGGGCGTCAGCGGGCGGCCGAGCCGGAACCAGTGGTCCGGGGCAACATCCCCTTTGGCGATCGCGAGAAAGCTCGCCAGCCGGGCCTCGGAGGCGAGCAGGTCGTAGTAGCTCGGATCCAACGTGCCGTCCCGGACCCGAAACCCGATCGAGAAGAGCTTGCGGGTCGGGTCGAACAGGAAGCTGAAGTCCGTCTCCCGGAAGAGCTGGCGGGCCTGGTCGGCGATCGCCTGGAGTCGTCGACCGAGCATCGCCGCGGCCGGCGATCCGTCGCCAGTTTCGGGGACCGGCGGATCGGACAGCTCGGCGATCGTCGGGAAGGCGGTCACTTGCGGAGGCGGTTGGAGCAGCGCGAGGTCTCGAACATGGCTGCTCACGGCCAGCCGAGCCGCCTCGGCCCAGGTCACCAGCTCGTCCTCCGGACCCTCTCCACGCTCTGCGGTGAGGGCCGCGGCAACGTCCGACAGCGTCTGGGCGTACGCGGAGAGCTCGCCCAGGCGGGCCGCCCAGAGCTCGGGCGTCGCTGGGACGATGGCGCTGGCCTCCGCGGGAAGCTCGAGGGCTTCGTCGAGGTGCCGCAGGGTGAGAGTCTGGCTTCTCCGGTCGTCGACGATCGCGCCGGCAGCCTCGCGGGTCAACGCGATGGCGTCACCGATCCCGGCCAGCGCGGCGGCGACCGGCAGCGGCTGGTCGATCATCTGGCGGCAGGCATTGGACATAGCCAGCAGGTGGCCGGCGAGGTTGCCACTGTCGACCGACGACACGTACACCGGCTCGAGCGGGTGCAGGTCACGCGTGTCGTACCAGTTGTACAGGTGGCCTCGGAAACGCTCGAGGCTAGCGATGGTCGCGAGCGTCGCCTCCAGGCGCTCCACCATCTCTAGCGTTCCGATCCAACCGAAGTCGCGAGCCGTGACGGTCGCGAGCAGGTACATCCCGATGTCCGTCGGCGAGGTGCGATGCGCGACGACCGGCCTGGGATCGTCCTGGAAGTTGTCGGGCGGCAGCCAGTGATCCTCCGGACCGACGAAGGTCTCGAAGAACCGCCAGGTCCGGCGGGCAGTCAGCCGGAGCGCCCCGACGTCCGCGGCCGAAAGGTGCTCTGCGGCCGATTCGGGGGGTGGCAGGCTGACCCATCGAGCGACGAAGGGCGAGAACAGCCACAGGACGACGAACGGCGCGGCGATCCAGGCCGCGCCCGGCTTCACGGCGAGGACGAGGACCGCGGTGGCGGCCGCGATCGCGACGCCACCCGCCATCTGACGGTAAAACCGCACGAGGTCGAGGTCGTGGCTGGCCTTGGCCTGCGCGGCGGTCGTCCATTCGAGGAGGTTCCGCCGGGTGGCATACAGCCGCGCCAGGGTTCGCACGATCGCGTCGACCATCAGCCACGCCTGGTGCGCGAGGAACGTGATGCCGAGGCCCACGTGGGCCGCGGCGAGGGCCACGTCCGCGCCCACGGCTCGCAAGTGGCTCCGCTTGGAGATGCCCTGCCGGCGTGGCAGCAATCCGGCCAGGACGGGCAGCGCCGGCGGGACGATCACAGAGGCCAGGACGAATGCGGTCCACAGACCGGCCGAGACCGAAGGGAGCGTCCAGGCCGCGACGAGCGTGGCCAGCGTGAGCGGGGCGGACATGGTCCGGCGCAGGTTGTCGACCATCTTCCAACGGGCGATGCCGGGGATGGAGCTCCGGCTCCGCCGGCCCGTGGCGTCGCGGGCCCGGCCAAGGATCCAGGGCAGGAGCTGCCAGTCGCCCCGCGCCCAGCGGTGCTGGCGAGCCGCCGAGACCAGGTAGTTCGAAGGGGATTCATCGAAGAGTTCGACATCGGTCACCAGCCCGGCCCGGGCGAAGACGCCCTCGAACAGGTCATGACTCAGGAGCGCGTTCTCGGGTACCCTGTCCGCCATCGCCGCGGCAAAGGCGTCGAGGTCGTAGATCCCCTTGCCGGTGAAGCTCCCCTCGCGGAACAGGTCCTGGTAGACGTCGGAGACGGCGGACGCATACGGGTCGATCCCGGCCGATGCGGAGGAGCTCCGCTGGAAGATCGAGGCCTCGTGCTCGGCCGGGAGGGTCGAGGTGATCCGTGGCTGGAGCACGCCGTAGCCCTGGACCACCCGGCCGACCCGCGAATCGAAGGTCGGCTGGTTGAGCGGATGGGCGATCGTCCCCACGAGGCGCCCCACCGCGCCCCGGGGCAGCCGCGTATCGGCGTCGAGCGTGACCACGTAGCGAATGTCCCGCGGCGGAGTCGACTCGGCCCGCCCGGTTGCCAGGATGCTGGTCGTTGCCGAGCCGCGCAGGAGGGCATTCAGTTCGTGGAGCTTGCCGCGCTTGCGCTCCCAGCCCATCCAGCAGGCCTGGGCCTCGTTCCAGCTTCGCTTCCGGTGGAAGAGCAGGAACCGGGCGCCTCCCCCGGGGGCCTCGCCGTGGCGCTCGTTGAGCCGGTCGATGGCCGCCGCCGCGGCCGCGATCAGCTCGTCGTCGCCGGGGACATGCTCGGTCGGGGCGTCGAGCCAGTCCGACAGCAGGGCGAACCGAAGATCGCCCTCGCGGTTCCCCAGGTAGTGGACCTCCAGGCCGCCGACCTGGGCCTCTATATCCGCCTCGCTGGTGAGGAACGCCGGTACGACGACGAGCGTCCGCAGCCGGGACGGCACGCCATCGTCGAGATCGAGCCGGGGCAGCGGTCTCGGGCCCAGCACGTGGGTGACGGCCCGGTTGACGAGGGCGATCGCGAGGTCGGAGGCCGGGGCGAGCGCGAGGATCGCAACGACGAGGATGCCAGCACCCGCGGCGCCTCCGTTCCGGGACAGCAGCAGTGGTACGGCGAGGATGAGCGCCGTGACCAGCGCGAACGTCCCGAGGTAGCCACTCGTGGCGGCCCGGACATAGCTGCGCCGCAGCCGACCCGCCAACGGCACCCGAACGTGGAGGGCCCGCTCGAACGCGAAGCGGCCGTCGGAGACCAGGTAGTAGCCGGGATCTCGATGTCGCGCTGCCAACGACGGTTCTACGTCTTTGCCCGACCGCGCGGCGTCCGCCATCGCCGCGGCCATCCGGGCAACCTCGACCTCGGTCCGGCCCGAACCGCGTGCCAGCTCTTCGACGGCGTGCCGGCAGCGATCTCGAGTCGCGAAGTCCATGTCCCCGAACGAACTGCGTGAACGGAGGACCTCGTCGACCAGGCTGACGCTCTCGACGAACTGGGCCCAGTCGAACCACGAGATGAGGCGCATGCTCGTGATCACGTTTCGGACGGTCACATTCAGCGTCGCCTGGCGCTGGTGTTCGAGGCGGACCATCTCCTCGGCGGTGGTTCCCCGGGCCGCGAGGAGCTCCTCCTGCCAGCGGAGGGCGGGGGTGATCGCAGGGTCTTGATCGCGCAGGCGCTGGAAGAGCTGGACGCGGGCCGCCGTCGGGAGCGCGGCACGCGAGAGCCGACGCAGGGATGCCGCCGCGACCTCCGGGCTGTCCTTGCCGAGGCCTAGCAGGCCGTCGGCGAGCTCGTCCGCCTTCTGCCGCGCTGCCCGGCTGCGGACGATCTGCTCCGCGAGGCGGCGGAGGTTGTCGACGAGGAGGATCCGAAGGCTGATCGGGATCGCCCATAGCTCGCCGATCGTCAGCGGCTCCACGCCCTGGTAGGCGCGCACCATGCGCCGCAGGCTCTCCGGTTCGAAGCGGCTGTCTGTGTGCGCGATGTAGGCCCAGGCAAGACCCATGACCCGCGGGTAGCCCGCGAGATGGCCCTCGGCCAGCTTGGGGAGCTCGCGGTAGTAGTCCGGGGGCAGGTCGTCGCGGATCTCGCGGAGCTGCTCGTCGACGATGGGGAAGTTGTCGACGAGCCATTCGGCAGCTGGTGTGATCGACCGTTCTTCCTTGATCGCCCGGGCCAGGACGCGGTACGACTCCAGCAGGACGCGCCCATTCTCGGCGATGCGGGGCCCGACGGCGTGTCCCCGACGGGGCGCGTCGGTGACCGTCTGGGCGGCGGCAAGGGTCTGCGCGTGCTGCTCCAGCCGCTCCACGCTGAAGAGCTCGGCGAGGATCGGCTCTTCGAGCTCGGCCTGCGGGCGAACCCGCCGCCGACCGCGCCCGGGCGGGTCTCGGAGGGGCTGGTTCGATCTCACCTTCCGCTTTCAGCGCATGGCCTGACCCGGCCTGCACTCGCCTCACGCTGGGGACGTGTCACCTCGAGCTCCTCGGCGGTCGGCTTCTCGAGCTCCTTGGCGTCGAGCTTGGCCGGCGCTTCGCTGGCGAGGGCGACCCCGATGAGCTGCTGGTCGCCGCGATCCTGGGTCATCGTGATCCTCCGGCGGATCGGGCGAGGAGACGCATCGGCCCGCACCCGATGGCGTCTCGACGGTCGGCCCGTCCGCCACGAACCGAGAGCAACGTCCCTCTACGGTATACCT
>Ga0187878_1002514_pt1 | contig 16190 bp, 11 predicted proteins | sample June2016WEW_17_1_FD_132979 | JGI IMG/M metagenome (GOLD analysis project Ga0187878, IMG submission 132979) | Peatland microbial communities from SPRUCE experiment site at the Marcell Experimental Forest, Minnesota, USA - June2016WEW_17_150 | ecosystem: Environmental > Terrestrial > Soil >...
CGGCGAGCAAGCGCCGCTCTTCCAGTTTCTCGAAGTCCCGCCGAACACCTTTTGGGTTTCCCATGCTCTGAACATAGCACAAGAATCTACGAATGTCACTATATTATGCAATACTCAGTAAGTCGGCTATGGATGCGCGGGCGCCGGGTTTTGCGCCGGTGCCGGCTTGTTGAAATCGAAATTGACCTTGGGTGCTTGCCGCGCGCCCTCTTCGGTCTTGAAGTAGGCATTGTTGCGTGCGAAGCCGGCGAAGCTGGCCACCAGGCTGTTGGGGAACAGTGCGATATAGGTGTTGTAGTCCTGTATCGCGTCGTTGTAACGGCGCCGTTCAACGGCAATGCGATTTTCCGTGCCCGCCAACTCATCCTGCAAACGCATGAAATTCTCGTTGGACTTTAGTTGCGGGTAGTTCTCCACGATTACCAGCAAGCGGCTCAACGCAGAATCCAATTGGCCGTTCGCGGCGATCTTGTCGGAAGGCGTCTTTGCGCCGATCAAGGCCGCGCGCGCCGCCGCGATAGCGCCGAACACCGTTTGTTCCTGGACTGCATAACCCTTCACCGTTTCAACCAAATTGGGGATGAGGTCGGCGCGGCGCTGCAGCACAACGTCAACCTGGGCCCACGCGGCGTTCACGGCTTCGCGCTTGATAGCCATCTGATTGCGGCGGCCCACATAAGCCCCGCCGACGACCAGCGCCAGAATCAACAGCACCACCAGAATCACGATTGCGGCTTTCATATGCACCTCGATGAGTGAAGTTCCATAAAATTTAGCGTCCCGCTCGCTGCCATTCGCGCTTCGGTACCATTCCGTCGAGCGCCACAATCACTTTCTCGAGCGCGTGCATGTATGCATCGTATGCCGCAAGAGAATCGCCTTCGATCGTGCCGGTCTCCCGGTGGCTGTAAATTCGGGCGAAGGCTTCCGCCTTGGCTCCGGTGAGTTCCTCGATGCGCGCAAAAATATTCGGCGCACCCTGGGGAGGCTCCTCGCCAAAGGCCAGCAGTGTGTGGCGAAGCAGCGTTACGCCGCTGGAGATGGAGCGCTTCAGTACGGCCAGGAGTTCAAGTTCATTTCTGCCCGCGTGCAGCAGGTGCTGCCGCAGGCGGAGCAACAGCAGGCGCAGCTCATGCTCCACTTCCACGCGGTGCAGGTTCATGGGAATTTGCAGATCCGCGACGACGTCTCTCCCAAAAAGCACGCGGTGCGAGCGCTTCACGTCTAGGCTCTCGATCGCGAAAACATCGGTCGAGCGCTGTAACTCTTCGGTCAGGAAGAACAGGGGCGCCGGCTCTTTCATTTCCTGAATCCACCAGCCCACCGCCGGGGCCAGCCGGTGCATCTCGTTGACGTCGATGCGCACCAGCGTGCACAGAACATTCAGATCCGAGGCGCCGGGGCGGAATTCGCCGCGCGCCGCGGACCCGTAGAGAATCACGGATTCCAGGTTTTTGCCTGCCGCTTCTTTCAGCCTGCTCACCAGTTCTGTCAGCTTTGCTTCCATAGCCATCACCCACAATCAGAGCATCTCTCTTACCAGCTTCCACCCGCGCCGCCGCCACCGCTCGCCCCGCCGCCAAATCCGCCAAACCCGCCGCCACCACCGCCCCAACCACCGCCACCACCCCAACCACCGCCACCACCCCAACCGCCGCCGGAACCGCCCCAGCCGCCGCGGCCTCGGCCACCCATGCTGCCAAGGATGGCGCCGATCAATAAGCCGGTACCCATTCCTCCGCCGCGCCGTCCTGAACGGGAGCCTCCGCGGCTTGCAAGCACGAAAAAGACGATGACGCCCAGGATGAGCCAGACCCAGATGCCACTGGAGTTATCCTCTTCGTGGCGCACTTGCCGGAGTTGCGGCATTCCGGTCAGCGTCACTCCTTTATCATCGGCAATGTATTTTGCCAACTGCCATGCGGTCGCGGCTATGCCACTGTTGTAGTCGCCTTGCCGGAAATAGGGAACCAGCAGACGTCCGGCATCCCCCGCGCGCGCATCGTTGATCACGGGTTCCAGGCCGTAGCCAACCTCTGTCCAGTACTTCCGATCGTTCGGCGCTACGAGCAGCATCACACCGTTGTCTTGCTTTTTTTGGCCAATGCCAAGCTGTTTGTACAAATCGTTCGCGTAGGTCTGGATGTCATTGCCATCGAGCGACTTCACCGTAACGATGGCCATCTGCGCTCCGGTTTTCTGTTCGAGTTCCGTGCACAGGGCTTCGAGCTGTGATTTCGTTTGTGGATGGATGATGCCGGCAAGGTCGGTCACGTAGCCGGTCGGGCGAATCTGCTTGATATTCTCAGCGCGCGTGACCCCGCCCACAATGAGCAGGAGCCACACCACCAAGCAGATTCCTCTTGCGAAGTGTCTCTTCATCTGCGGGGATTCGCGATACAACTCGTCTTTTCTCCACCGGGTGGTGCCGGGCAGGCTTTTCTGCCCTGCAGTTTCTTCCACCATACGATACTTGGGGCAACGAAAGGAAGCAGCGGTCTCTCGGTGCGAGGAGGGCGAACAGGTGCGGCTCAAGGCTCAGCCACTGGGCGGATTCTCTCATAACTCCAGCCAATAAATCCGCAGCGATTTTTTTTCGCCTCACGGCTGCTTGGGCTTTCTCTCGTCTTTGTAGCGGACACCTTCAGGTGGCCATCTTGGGGTGCTTTGGAGTGCGGGAGCTTGCTCCCGCTTTTGCGATGCCATCCGTTTCTCTCAAACAATCCATATGGCGCCACTGTGTCAACCGCAAAAGCGGCGGCGAGCCGCCGCACTCCAAAATGTCGGCGCACCGACATTCTTTGAGTAAGTACAACAGTAGTAATCACGTGACACATCGAGGAGAGAAAGGCAGTTCACAGTCAGCAGTCGAGAGTTTACAGTCCAAGATTTTTCCTTGTGCCGCCCCGGCAAAGGCCGGGATCTCCAACTCCACGGGAACGGAGTCTCCGGGTTCCAACGTCCGGCACTAGAGACAGGATCGGAGTGGAGAAGATTTATTGCACGAGGGCCCAGAGACTGGCAGCGGGTTTGGACTGAGAGTTGTGGTGTGCTCATGGGGTGTTTCCGTTAGGGGGTCGGAGCTTCAGCTCCGACATTTGGGATTGCTGTGGTCCCGGCTTTCGCGCCTTCTGCGTCCGCCGATTTCTGGCGGAAGCCCCTGAGGAATCGGGTCCAGAGAGTAGCCCGCGCTTGCCTCTCTTTGGCGCCAGGGGATCTCGTCGCCGCCATCCAGAACGCCGTCCAAACATTCAGTTTTGGCGAACAATCCGATGACTTGACGATGGTCATCGCCCGCGCCCGCTAGCCTCCTGCTCGCCCGCCTTTGTAGTGGCCGACCTTCAGGTCGGTTCTTGGGTTCCTCCCGTCCTTGTAGTGGCCAGCCTTCAGGCTGGTTCTTTTCCTTCCAGTATTATTTCTGCTATATATTACTCACAGGTATGCCGTACCATCGTCGCAACACTCGCCTTCCCCCCAACCACTATCTCGGTCCCCAAACCTATTTTGTCACCATCTGCTGTGATCGGCGGAGACCTCATCTCGACTCACCCGGATTTGCCCAGCGGGTCTCCAACCTCCTTCGGGAAGGCGCTTCAAACTACTTTTTCCTTCTCCACGCCTTTTGCATCATGCCAGACCATCTGCACCTTCTGGCAGAGGGCACGCAGCCGCTGTCGAACCTCCGTGAATTCATCCGCCTCTTCAAGCAGCACACCGCCTTCGAATTCAGGAAATCTTTTCCCATGCGGCTCTGGGAGAAAAGTTACTACGACTACGTCCTCCGCCCCTCGGATTCCCTCGAAGCCGTTGCCTGCTACATCTGGTGGAATCCTGTTCGCAAGCACCTCTGCTCACTTCCTCAGGATTTTCCTTTCACCGGCTCACAGACCATTGATTGGATAAAACATTCTGCCCTACACCCCGATTGGACCGCGCCTTGGAAAGGCGCAGCACCAGCCTAAAGGCTGGCCACTACAAATTCCCACCCTCCCCATGTAGTGGCCGACCTTCAGGTCGGTTCTTGCTCTCCTCATGTACTTGCCGGCCCCGCTTTGCGGCGTCGCTTCTTGCTCCGAAGATTCCTCGCCTTTGTACCGGCCGACCTTCCGCGGGGTGTGCGTCCCGGTTCTTCACCGGGGAGGTCGGTTCTTGGGTTCCTCCTTTCTTTAGGAGGTGGGAGCTTCAGCTCGCACGTATACGGTTTGGAATCAATCGGGCTTTCGCCCGCCTCAGGCGGGTCCGTCGATTTCTGGCGCAAGCCCCTGAAATCACAGTCCGACCACCACCGCCGCCGTCCATAAAACGCCGATTATCTTCTTGACACAGAACGCCGCTTCCTATGCCATTTACCCGTGCACACCAAACGCATAAAGAGAATTGCCCTACAGGTCTTGATGGCGATCTTTCTAGTGATTCTCCTCCTATCTCTGCTCGCTCATCGGCTCTTCCACCCACGGTGATTTCCGAAGTCGGGTTCCCACGGGCCGGTATTGCCCTGAGCCTCGAAGGGGCTTTCCACCTGGGTTCTTGGGCCACCATGTAGTGGCCGACCTTCAGGTCGGTTCTTGGGTTTCTCCCCTCCTTAGGGGGTCGGAGCTTCAGTTTATCCTGACTGTCGAAGGGCTCGGACATCTGAAGCTGCTGCAGTCCGGGCTGTGTAGACCCTGGGCTTCAGCCCAGGGCGCGAAGCGCCCCTGAGGAAAAGGAAAAATCAAAAAACCGCACTCTTTATGAACCAAACGCAAAGGGTGCGCCGCTCAAGATCCACCTATCGCCCGCGCCCCACTGCGAAATCACTTGACATAGCAAGAGACCCTATGTAGACTTGCGAGTATGGGTACAAACCAACCGCGAATTACAAGCCAATCCCTTAAGGTTCTGGGCGCATTAATGTCCAGCAAAGATGAACTGTCCGGCGCGGACATCGCCCGCTCAACCCGACTTTCATCCGGCACGCTGTACCCCATCCTGTCGAGACTCGAAAGCGCCAAATGGATTGAGAGTCATTGGGAAAACGGAGACCCGCACAAACTTGGCAGACCCCGGCGACGATTCTATCAAGTCACAGCCCTAGGAGCCCGGAACGCACGGAAGCAATTCACCGAACTGCAGTCTGCAATTGGGAGGCTAGCATGGGAGGTTTCCTAGGTTCATTCCTAGGCAAGCTCTTCGCGGACGAATTCAGGGCTTGGCTGCCCTGGATTCAAGAACGAGCAATGCAAGCTGCCGTCCGGAGACTACGTCCAGATCAACGGGAGCGTTACAACGAAGAGTGGCGCAGTCACCTTAATGAGGTTCCAGGAGAAATTGCCAAGACTTTGGTCGCAATAGGCTTCGTCCGGGCGGCCATGGAAATGTCGTCACGCCGAGAATATGACTTCTCAAGAATCCGTGCTCTCGCACTGTATCTGCTCCTTCTGCCTGTTATCTCGGTGGTTTATGCTGTAGTTAAAATTAATTCGCGGAATCGTTACGTGTTTCCCATGACGACCCCCGCCGGAGATTTCATAGTCCTTTCGAGATATTGCCCTCTCGGACTCATCTTGTATTATTCCCTTCGCCTTGAAAGACATATTAGCCGCCTATATTGGGAGAATTGTCACTATTCTTCTTGGCGCGCTCCTCGACTTGTCATGCTTGAGACTTTTTTTATGGAACAAGGTCTGATTGATCTTTTGAGTCTGGGACATGTGGTGTTGGGTAGGCTTTCATACCAAAGGTGGCTCCAAATCCATCTTTCGAACCTGGAAGTAACCGAGAAGCAGCGGGCTGCCCGGTCCTCGCAATCGCAGGATGGGTCCTGAGGTTCTCCGATGGTGGCCCTGGCCGATGCGTTAACACGAAGTTAGGCGCCCCATACGTCGGCTTTACGTGCGGGCTCTTGGGGTGCTCTTTCTTCCACTCATTCCTCCTCGTACCAGTTTCGAAACTAGTACCTCATCAATACAGATTGACAGTTAGTAAATAATGTGGTACCATTCCTCATGAATACTTGGCACAAGCCCGCCAGCACTCCGCAACTCCCCAGCACATTGACCCTCTGCACCAACAGTGCGCATCCATATCAAAACAAAGAGTTTCTAAGTCCCCTGTTTTCATATTCTTGCGCACTCTCGCGCCCGTATCCCCTTTCTTTTCACATGCTTCACAAAAACACCCGGGGTGGGGTGCACACGTTTTTCCAGTCACGTCTTGCAGATCGCGGGTCACGCTTCACAAGTCACGGTGCAAAGGGGATGGACCTAACCTCGCGGGCAGACAAACGTGATGGTCGCGGGCGGGTGGAGAGTGCTCCAGCGGTGGCGGAGGCTGCGCGGGGCGGCCTCGAGAAGGGCCGCGAGGAGTTGCTGGGCTTGGTCGTAGGGCAGCGAGATGCGGAAGAGGTCGGCACGCCGCGCATGGGAATATCTCTCGTAGCGACCGGTATGACTGGCGGCGTTCTGGAGAAGCACCTGCCACGGCGAACGACTTCCCAGAAATTTCTTTTCCGAAGCCTCCGCACGAAGAATTTCGACTACATGGCATTGCGACCCGCCACCTATCTCCAGGAGCGCCGCTGTTGCTTTGGAGGGCTCGAACGGGCGGGAAGGATCGTCATCGGGAAAGGGAACGAGGAGCGCCGCGATTTCCGAAGCTTCAGCAACAATGCCATCCCACCAGTAGCGGTAGCCGTGGTAGACGGCGGTGCCGCTCCGGAAAATCTGCTGCACACGTGCGGGATCCTTGCCCGCAATGCTGACGATCATGTCCGCCAGCTCGTGCAGGCGGAACACCTGCTTCACGACCGGGCGGACGCTGACGTAGCCTGCGTCTTCTTCGGTGTAACGAACGGGAATTTGTTGCGGCAAGGGCATGGAATTATCGATGACGGCGCGAAGATCGGAGCCCCTTTCAGACAATGGCGCCCGCTCGCCGCGGCGAGCGGCCGCCACAAACGCAAGACGGCGTCAACCTAGTTTGGAGAGACGCTCGCGAACACGATCACTCAACGCTTTGCTGTCAACCGTCTTTCCGGTCAGAATTTCTTTCGCGGCTTTGACCACGGCACCCATTTGCTTGACGGAAGCGGCTTTCGTATCGGCAATGGCCTGGGCGACGGCGGCATCCATTTCGGCTTCGGAGGCGCCGGCGGGAAGATAACTTTCGACGACGGCAAGCTGGCGCGTTTCCCTGTCAACAAGGTCCTGGCGGCCGCCCTTGGCGAACTGTTCGATGGACTCTTTGCGCTGCTTGACGAGCGTCTGGAGCAACTGAATGGATTCCGCGTCGTCCAGCGCGCGCAGCTTCTCCACTTCTTTGAGGTGCAGCGCGGATTTCACCATGCGCAGGACACTCAGCCGCAACTCGTCCTTGGCCTTCATAGCGGTGACGATGTCTTTCTGGATCGTTTCGGAAAGGCTCATGGCAGCTCCCCCCATCCGAACTATAACAGACACCTATACCCGACATTTACAATTCTCCTCGATGCCGCGATTGACACGCGGCGAGTCACACAGTACTTTGATTAGTTTTCTACCCTGGGAGGAGACCGCTGGGGAGTGCGCCGCGGCTCCTACCCGAAATGAGGACTCATGAAAGTCATCGTGGCGGACAAGATCAGCGAACGCGGAGTGGAACTCCTAAAGCAGACCGGCTGGAACATCGTTCTGACGACAAAGGACACGCTTCTGGGCGAACTGGGAGATGCCGATGCTCTGATCGTGCGTAGCGCCACGAAGGTGACACCAGACCTGCTGCAGAAGGCGCCGCATCTTCGCGTAGTGGGGCGCGCGGGAGTCGGTGTGGACAACATTGACCTGGACGAAGCCACCAAGCGCGGTGTGCTGGTGATGAGCACGCCCGGGGGAAGTTCCGTCAGCGTTGCCGAGCACACGTTCGCGTTGCTGCTGGCTCTAGTGCGCCAGGTGCCAAAGTTCGACGCGGCGCTGCGTGAAGGAAGATGGGAGAAATCCTCATCGGGCGCCGAAGTGCGCGGCAAAACTCTGGGTTTGATCGGCTTGGGGCGCATCGGCAGCGAAGTGGCCAGGCGCGCGGCCGCGTTTGACATGCGGATTGTGGCCTACGATCCGTACATCAGCGAGGCTGCGGCCCGGGAACTGTCGGTGGCGCTAATGCCCCTGGAGAAGCTGCTGGCGGAGAGCGATTTCATTTCCCTGCACACTGCGGTCAGCCCGCAGACGCAGAACATGATCAATGCCGCCACGATCGCGCAGATGAAGAAAGGCGTGCGGATTGTGAACGCAGCGCGCGGTGAACTGATCAACGAAGCGGACCTGGCGGCCGCGCTGAAGAGCGGGCATGTGACGGGCGCCGCGCTGGATGTATTCGTCGAAGAGCCGCCCAAGAATTCCCCGCTGATTGGTTTGCCAAACGTGATTTGCACACCGCATGTGGCAGGCTCGACCGCGGAAGCCCAGGAGGAGCTGGGGATACAGGTAGCCGTGCAGGTGCGGGACTACCTGGCGGAAGGCGTGATCCGCAACGCCGTAAATCTGCCGGCACTTTCACCGGAGCAATATCGGCGCATACGGCCGTACCTCGCGCTAGCCGAACGGCTAGGCTCGCTGGTTTCGCAGGCGGCGGCTACGCGGCCAGCCCGGATACGAATTCGCTATGCCGGCGAACTTGCGGAAATTGGGACGCACCTCTTGCGCAGCGCAGTCCTCGCAGGGCTGTTGAACGCCGTTCTCGATGAGAAAGTGAATGTGATAAATGCTCCCGCGGTTGCGGGAGCCCGCGGACTGATCGTCGAAGAAGAAACACGACGGCGGGAACATGGCTTTCCGCATACCCTGGAGGTGGCGGCTGTGCCAGAGAAGGAAGGCGCGGCGGGGTTCAGCGCGGAAGGCACGGTGCTCCATGACGGTTCGCCGCGCGTAATCAACATTGATGGGATCGCGCTGGAAGCCCAATTGGAAGGCACGGTATTGTACCTGCGGAACCACGACGAACCCGGCGTGATCGGCTATATCGGTACGACGCTGGGGAAGCTTGGCGTAAACATTGCCACCTTTGCGCTTGGACGGCGCGAAGCCACCCGGGGGGCCGAAGCCGTCTCCCTGGTGCGGCTGGATGGCGAGGTATCCGCAGCAATTCTGGAGCCGATCCGGGCGCTTTCCGCCATCACACAGGCGCGGCTTTTGCACTTCGGCAAGGCCTGAACGGCTTGCAGGGCGGTCAGGAATCACCGCTCGTGCAGAGCAGCCGCGGCAAATCCTTTGCAACGGGGCGGAGCACCCCCCTGCGGTCCAACTATCTGCAAATCCGTTCCTGAGCATTCACGGAACTCTTCTTGACACCAGACACAATTTGGCAAAGAATTTGGCAAATCCCGAGAATGTCCGTGGTGAAACGAGGTCGCCCGGGCAGATCAGGTTCGTTTGTAGTTCTCTTCTGGCCGGGTGAGTGTCGAGGGATGAGTCTGCGGGGAATCCCGCCTCTTCGAACTTACATCGCGGACTAAAACGGTGCATGCGGCAGGTGCCGGCAGGAGAAGTGTTTCTGCTGTCGGCGCCAGTTCGTGTTTTCGGCCAGTGGCTAGTAGTGTGGGCGTGTAGTGGCGACAGATCATGGGGTAAGGGTTGGTCTGGTCTTCCGGGGGCAGCGAAGTGAAGCGCCTGATCAACATTCTTGGAATCGCGATTGTATTTATATTTTGCTCTTGCGGCGCGGTGGCCCAGGGACAGGAGTGCGAGGGGTCAAGTCGGAGTAATTGAACGACGTATCTCTCGATGAAACAACTGACCGCCAAGGCGGTCGGGAGAAAGGGTGATGTGTTATGAAGCGCGTTAGTTCGTTGTTTTGCCTTAGTTTCTTTCTCTTGTTCTGTCTCACTCCTGGATTCGCGCAAACCGGCACGACGTCTCTGCGCGGAACGGTGACTGACGAGACAGGCGCCGTGATTGTGGGCGCGAACGTAAAGATCAGCAATTCGCAGACCAGCTTTGAGCGCTCGACGACGAGCGGGAGCACCGGGCAGTACGAGTTCCTGGCGTTGCCGCCGAGCGTATACACCTTGACAGTGGATAAGGAAGGCTTCCGAAAGTATGTGCAGACGAATCTGCAATTGCTGGTGAACTCGCCGGCGACGCAGGACGTCTCGCTGCACGTGGGCTCGACGACTCAGATGGTGGAAGTGTCGGCTCAGGCCGTCGCGTTGAACACGACGGACGCCTCCCTTGGCGTTGCTTTCAGTGAAAACCAGGTGAAACAACTTCCTATGGAAGGCCGCAATGTACCTGACCTGCTCAGCTTGCAGCCCGGGGTCTCGTATCTGGGCAATCGAGCGGATGTCAATAGAGACACCGGAGCCACTGCTGACACTCGAAGTGGGGCAGTGAATGGCTCTCGAAGCGACCAGAGCAATGTGACGCTGGACGGCGTACCGGTAAATGATGAAGCCGGTCACGCGTTCACTTCCGTTTTGCCGGTCACACTGGACTCGGTCGAGGAATTCCGGGTGACGACCACCAATGCCACCGCCGACCAAGGTGGCTCGAGCGGAGCTCAGGTCGCGTTGGTGACCAAGAGCGGGACGAATAACCTCCATGGTTCGGCTTACGAATATCATCGAAATACTTACACCAGCGCAAACGATTATTTCGTTAAGAGCGCGGAACTTCAGAATTGCACGCTTCCCAACATTCAGGACTGCAACGTACCCCCCAAACTCATCCGCAATATTTTCGGCGGGTCGCTCGGTGGTCCTATCAAGAAAGATCGCTTGTTTTTCTTCTTGAACTATGAGGGCACGCGCCGGGCGGAAGCAACCAGCGAAACGAACCAGGTGCCAAGCGCTTCCCTACGGGATGGGGTGATCTTCTATCAGTGTGATACGACCGATCCGAACTTGGCTACGGATTGCCCCGGCGGGCCGAAATTTGCTGCGCAAGGAATCAGCGGCAAGACCTATACTCCAGGTCCGGGGTATGTCGCGCTCGGGCAAACGCAGCTTGCGAGTTTCGACCCGCAGGGCCTAGGTACAAACAATGCTGCGCTCGCTTATATGAATTCGTTGCCGCCGGCGAATGTACCTGGTTATGGAGATGGCTACAACTACCAGGGATTCAATTTCCGGGCGCCGATCTCCGATACACAGAATGTGTACATTGCCAAAATGGACTACAACATTACACGAGACGCCAAGCACCGCATTTCAGTATCGGGAGCACTGCGGAATGATAATAATGCCGGGGCGCCGTTCTATCCTGGCGAACCTCCATCCTACTCCACAGTCAATTACAGCAAAGGGATCATCGTCAACTACTCTGGAGTTATCAAGCAATCGTTGGTGAACAGCTTCCGGTACGGCTTCGTCCGCGAGAGCCTCGGTATCATTGGGAACTCCACTGAAACATGGGTGGAATTTCGCGGACTAAACGACCAAACTGGAGCGATTACAAGAAGCAACAGTTTCCAGCGCCCGACGCACGCTTTCGCGGACGACTTGTCCTGGTCTCACGGACGTCACACGTGGCAGTTCGGAGGCCAGATGTCTTATATTCGGGAACCTCGTTCCAGCCTGAACTCTTCCTTTAGTGATGCGACCACGAACGCGGGGTGGTTCGATACGACCGGGTTTGCCGGAAAGTCAGGGTCGCCCCTGAATCCAGCAAATAACACGAATTCTGCAACCGGCAATCCTTATCCGGGCGTCGATTCGACTTTCTATAATTCCTATGACTTCCCGCTTACTGCGCTCATGGGAATGGTTTCCGAGGTTAACGCGCAATACAATTTCGGGCGGGATGGGAACGCGCTGCCGCAGGGAGCACCCTTAACCCGGCATTTTGCAATTAATAGTTACGAAATCTACGCGCAGGATACCTGGAAAATCAAACCAACGTTTACAGTCACACTCGGTTTGCGCTATTCCCTCTTCTCTCCACCCTGGGAGACCAAGGGCCTGGAGGTTTCTCCGACCATGAATATGGGGCAGTGGTTTCAACACCGCGCGTTTGAGGGCGCAAACGGCATTCCGTCCAGTCAGGACCAGCCGGTGGCTTTCAACTGGTCCGGGCCTGCGAATGGCGGCAAGGAAGGTTTCTATGGTTGGGACTACAAGGATTTGGGGCCCCGCGTGGCGTTTGCCTGGGCGCCCAACCGGACGAGCGGGCTGCTGGGCAGCCTATTCGGCGCTGGAAAAACCTCGATTCGCGGAGGTTTTGGCATCGTGTATGACCGTTTTGGACAGGGTCTAGTGGATTACTACGACAGACAGGGGTCCTTCGGACTCGCCACGACACTTACCAATAAGGCTGCCCAAGAGACCGTAGCTATTGTACCGCGCTTGCAAGACATGCACACGATCCCGACTGTCGACAAGAACGGCAATCAAATGTTTCTGCCCGCTCCGACAGCTAACTTCCCTGTGCCTTTTCCGCCGGGCAACTTCACTGTCGGGGCGGGTTTGGACAGTTCCATCAAGACTCCCTACGCCTACACGATTGATCTCTCCGTCGGGCGCGAATTGCGGGGCGGGTTGTCCCTTGAAGTTGGCTACGTGGGCCGGCTGTCGCACCGATTGCTGACCTCGGAAGATCTGGCCATGCCGTTAAACTTCAAGGATAAGAAGTCCGGTGTGGATTACTTCACCGCGGTCGATGCACTCGGGAAACTTTATCGGTCTGGTGTGAAGGATGAGACCTTCTCCAACTCCATGCTGCCAGCCAACGTGGTTCAATACTGGCAGGACATGATCTCACCCTTGAAACCGGGCGGGGCTTACGCGATTGGCGCTGCAGCGTATCCCGACGGGACGAGCATTGCCTTAATGGGAGGATGCGTTAACACCAGCGACCCGACCCCTCCAATATCTACTACGAATCCAGTCTTGGCCGCCTTCGATGGGTTCTGTGGTGGCAAGTTCAATGAGACAACCCCCCTGCAGTTCTTGGATACCAATGGATTTCAGGATATCAGCAACGCCACAACAACCTGCTTCAATGACCCCGGCGACCCGTCTTGTACCTATTACAATCCAACAACGGGCCCATATACGTTTTTTACTCCGCAATACGCTTCCCTGTTCGCATGGCGGTCGATGGGGACGGCGAGCTACCACGCGCTGCAGGCCACTTTGCGGCACAGAATGAGCCATGGCGTGCAATTTGACTTCAACTACACTTATTCCAAGTCGATTGACCTTTCCTCCGATGCGGAACGCGTGGGGACCTATGGTGGAATAGGCGGCAGTTGGGTCATCAATCCATGGTCGCCGAAGCAGCTTCGTGGGGTTTCGGACTTTGATACGACGCATCAGTTCAATGCGAACTGGCTCGTTGATCTGCCATTTGGACGTGGGCGAACCTTCGGCCGCGACACGAATAAGGTGCTCGACGCCGTCATTGGCGGCTGGCAGCTTACCGGCCTCTTCCGGATGACGAGCGGTTTCCCGATCAGCATCTTTAACGGCTTCAACTTTCCAACGAACTGGGAACAGGCCGGCATGGCCGTGCAAGTAGGGGCCGCGCCGAAGACGGGCGCCTATAAAAACCCGGATGGCACGGTGAACTTCTTTGCCGTAGGAGGGGAGAATGCTGCCGCGTTTTTCCGGGAGCCGTTTCCGGGAGAATCAGGGCAACGCAATATACTACGTGGTGACGGATATTTCGGTGTGGACATGGGTCTTTCCAAACGCTGGAAGATGCCCTGGAAGGAATCTCACAGTGTGCAGTTGCGCTGGGAAGTTTTCAACGTCACCAATTCATCGCGCTTCGACGCCCAGACTTCTCTCAACGTGATCGACTCTTATGGCTCCTCTTTCGGCAACTACACACACTTGCTCACTAACCCGCGCGTGATGCAGTTCGCATTGCGCTACGAATTCTAACCACATTTCCACAAGTTCACCTTTGCCGCCGGGAGGCGCGAGCTTCCCGGCGGTTTTTTCATTCGCTTTCGAGGGTGTAGCTCCATGTGGCTATGAACCTGCCCGAGCATTCCTTGACTCATGAATCCAGTCGTCCTGAAACGTCTCCCACGATTCCGGTGGCGCGGGGTACGTGGCGACTGCCCTTTCCTGGCACCTCGCGCACAAGCTGTGCTAACCTACAAGTTCAGCCCGGAATGGTCATGTCAGTCCGGGTTATGTGTCGGGGCGTGGCTCAGCCTGGCTAGAGCGCCTGGTTCGGGACCAGGAGGTCGGTGGTTCAAATCCACTCGCCCCGACCACTTTCACCCCTATAAACCGTCATCAGAGTTCATAGATTGGGTCAGTTCGGATGCCGGGTGCGAAACTCCCCGAGACACTTCCGGGCTGTATCCAGTTCCGAAAACCGGCTGCCTTCCTGTTCCACTAGGTAGAATTCGACTCCGCCCATGCTCTCCGCAGCCGCGAAAATGTTTTTCCAGTCGGCCACGCCCTCGCCGAACAAAACCGCGTATCCCTTCGCCGGGTCCGGTGACCAATCCTTGCAATGCAGCGAACGAATTCTCCCCGGATTTGCACGAATCCAGGCGACGGGGTCCGATCCGGCTTCAACGCAGGTACCCACGTCCAACTGCAGCATGATCGCGGGTTTCGTGTTCTTCGCGATAATCTCGATTGGCCGCGCCTTCATGGGTAGATCCGCGGCCGGAGTGAACTCCAGTTGGTGGTTGTGATAGCCCGCCTTCAATCCCGCTGATTCCAATTGCTCGGCCGCGAAATTCAGCGTCTCGGCCACCGCCTTCCAGCCATCTACGCCGGGCTTCGGTTGCGCCGAAGCCATCACAATATACTTGCTGCCCAGAATCAAATTGAAGTCGCGTGCCTTTGGGAGATTTTCTCTGTTGAAGAAGGAGCTATCGTTGTGCGTCGAAAAGCAGCGAATCCCCAGATCGTCGAGGAGCTTTCTCATCTCCTTTGCCTGGCTCTCGGTCCAATCAAAATACGGCGCGTAGAATTCCACGCCCTGGTAACCCATTGCAGCCACCGCTCGCAGCGTGGCTTGGGGATCGCGCTTAAGTTCCTCGCGAACGGAATAGAGCTCCAGCCCGACAGGAATGGAAGTTGCGGCGCGAGCATTCAATGCCCACGGAAGGATCGCGGAATAAGTCAGAAACCTGCGGCGCGAGAGGGTTGGTAAAGTCATGGCCAAATCCTACCGCAGAATTGGCAGGATTTCACGGCAATTCGAGAAACCTCAGAAAATACGGAAGTTCACGAGCGAGGTTGTAACCGGATGCACCTACTGTGCGTGCCCGATCGCATTTTCCTTGTAGGCTTTCTGCAGGACGTAGAAGACTTTTTTCTTGTGACCATCCTGGGAGATAAGTCCCTTGCGATTGTAGAAATCCTGTATTTCCGGCAGCAGCCGCAGTGGCGAGCGGAAGTCCATCAGCAGCCACGGGCTCATTCCCCGCAATTGCGGTATCTGATTCAGCATGACGAACTGATGTTCGTAGATGTTGGCCTGAAATTCTTCTGTCCACCGGGTGGAGACATCACCGTGCAAGCCGGCCTTGGCCCCGCCGCCGAATTCGCTCATGATGAGCGGCTTTTGGTAGCGAATATCCCATTGGGTGTGATCAGCGTCGGCGGCAGTATGTTCATACCAGCCGATGTACTCGTTAGTCCCAAGCACGTCCAGGACCTCGCCCAGCGGATCGTCGACAATTTTGGTATTGCCCTCCGCGCGCACCAGCAAGGCTGCCGTTACCAGGCGAGTGGGATCCAGTTTGTGCACGTCATGCACCAGCGTAGTGAGGAAGGTTGTGCGCGTGGGAGTGGCAGGCGTTTCATTGGCGACGGACCAGAGAATCACGGAGGCTTTGTCGCGGTCGCGGCGAATCATTTCCGACAATTGTGACTTTGCTTTGCTCAGCACCACCGGGTCCTCGAAGTGACACTCCCAATAGACTGGTATTTCCGACCACACCAGGATGCCCATGCGATCCGCAAGCCGCGTCATGCGCTCGCTGTGCGGATAGTGTGCCAAGCGGACATAGTTTCCTCCCAGTTCATGGACCCATCCGAGCAGAGTTTCGGCGTCCTGTTCACTAAACGCGCGGCCGGTACGATACGGAGCCTCGGCGTGCACGCTGATTCCTTTCAGGAAAATTGGCTGACCGTTCAGAAGTATTTGTGTTCCACGCGTTTCGATGGTGCGGAATCCCATCTCATCTTCCAGCCGGTCTTCTCCCGCCGTCAGGATCACGCGATAGAGCACAGGGTGTTCCGGCGCCCAAAGCTGCAAGTTGGCATCCAC
>Ga0187878_1002516_pt1 | contig 16187 bp, 13 predicted proteins | sample June2016WEW_17_1_FD_132979 | JGI IMG/M metagenome (GOLD analysis project Ga0187878, IMG submission 132979) | Peatland microbial communities from SPRUCE experiment site at the Marcell Experimental Forest, Minnesota, USA - June2016WEW_17_150 | ecosystem: Environmental > Terrestrial > Soil >...
ACGTTTGAGGACCCGGACGCCGGGGAGGTCGGCGCCCCGGGGTTCGACACGATCATTTCCTACTTGAGCACCACCGCTATGTTCCAACTCGGGCTGCTGGCGGGACCGGGCGGCGAGCGCATTCCGCCGGATTTGATGAACGCCCACCGCACGATCGACATGCTGGAAATCCTGCAGAAGAAGACGCAAGGCAACCTGACCGCTAGCGAGTCCCAGTTGCTCGAGGAAGTCCTCTACGAGCTCCACATGAGCTACGTCGCCGTGCAGCAGCGATTCACCCAGAAACCTCGATGAGATTAACCTTTCTCGGCACCGGAACGTCCACCGGGGTGCCCACCCTCACCTGCCCATGTCGCGTCTGCTCGTCCACCGACGCACGCGACCAGCGCACGCGGCCTTCGCTGATGGTCGAATACGATGGGCGCGTGGTGCTCTTCGACACGACGCCGGATTTCCGGCAGCAGGCGCTGCGCGAGAAGATATCGCGCCTCGATGCTGTGATCTTTACGCACAGCCACGCCGACCACGTTTTGGGGCTCGACGATACGCGCGTGTTCTATTTCAAGCAGCAAGTGCCTCTGATCGTCTGCGCCAACGAAGCCACGATGACTACGTTGCGCCAGGTATTCAGTTACATCTTCGAACAAACTTACAAATTCGGCGGCGTGGGCAAGCTCGAGCCGAGACGGATCGACGGACCTTTCGAGCTCTGGGGACTGCGCTTCACACCCGTTCCTGTGCTGCACGGAGACCTGCCCGTGCTGGGGTTTCGCTTCGGCCAGGCCGCGTATGTAACCGACTTCAGCAACATCCCGGAATCGTCCCTACCGTTGCTGGAGGGGGTGGAGGTGCTGATCCTCGACGCACTCCGCCACAAGCCCCATCCCACGCACTCAAACCTGGAGCAGTCGCTGGCCCTCGTCGACCGGCTGAAACCGCGGCGGGCCCTTTTCACTCACATCGCGCACGAAATGGGTCACGAGGAAACCAACGCCACCCTGCCCGCACATGTGCGTCTGGCATTTGACGGACTCTCCGTGGAGGTTGGAACGAGTTGACTATCTGTACTTCAGAAAGAGCCTTTGGGGATTTTGAATCCTGACTCAGAGATCTTATCTCGCATGCGTACGGTTCACAATTTGACAGAGTTGGGTGCGCAGGTCGCGCCGGCCGTGTTGACCATCGGGAATTTTGATGGCGTTCACCTAGCCCACCAGCGCCTGCTCCGCAAGGTAGTGGAGACGGCGCGCGCCCGCAAAGCAACGGCCGTGGCGGTAACCTTCGAGCCCCACCCCATCAAGCTCCTTTCTCCCGACCACGCGCCCAAGCTGCTCACGCCGCTCGCGTGCAGGGCCCGGCTTATCGAAGCCCTGGGCATCGAGCTGCTGGTGGTTCTGCCCTTCACCAGGGAGCTGGCGCGCCTTTCCTCGGTGGAGTTTGTGCGCCAGGTTCTGGTGCGGTCGCTGCGCGCTGCCTCAGTGCACGTCGGTCCGAATTTCCGCTTCGGCTACCGTCAGGCCGGTGACGTGGAAATTCTCGCTGAACTCGCGCGGCAGGAAGGCTTCCGGCTCGATGTCCTTCCCACGATGGAGGTGCGTGGCGAACGCGTCTCGAGCACACGCATCCGCGAGCTGCTCTCCGTCGGCCGTGTGAACCGCGCGGCGCGGCTCCTTGGCCGTCCCTTCTCGAACTTCGGCCCTATCGTCGCCGGCCTGGGCGTAGGGCGCAAGCACACCGTGCCCACCCTCAATCTCGCCCCCGTCGAAGAGCAGCTTCCTCAGATCGGCGTCTACGTCACCCGCGCGCGCCTGGGAAAGACCTGGCACGAATCAGTCACCAACGTCGGCCACAAACCTACTTTCGGAGACCACCGCTTGACGGTTGAGACCTACTTGCTGAACTTCCAAGGCGAGGTCACCGTGCGAGACGTCGAGATTGAGTTCCTATACCGCCTGCGCGATGAGATGAAGTTTCAGAATCCCGCCATCCTGAAAGTGCAGATCCAGGAAGACGCGCGACGTGCGCTCAAGTTCTTCCGCCTCCTGGGGCGCTTCCGGCAACTGCGCGGCGGACGCCTCACACCCAGTCGCCAGCCCGCATCCAGCTAGAGAATCGAGACGGTTGTTGCTGCGCGCTTCTTCAAGGCTTGCAAGTGCGGCCACGCGCACAGCATTTGTGAATTCTCTGCTGGTTCGCTACTTGAAAATCGGCAGGCCGCTGGGGGCTTCGGCAGAAGTGATTTCGGGCGGGGCTGTCGAGATGCCTGTTTCCTTGTCGCGGATGAAGCGCTCGATTTCTTCCATAAGGGCAGGAACGATCTCCGCTTCCGTGACGCGGCGGATGGCTTTGCCTTCGCGGTAGATCATGCCGTTGCCGCGCCCGGCAGCAACGCCGAGGTCGGCCTCGCGCGCCTCGCCCGGCCCGTTCACGGCGCAGCCCATCACCGCAAGACTGATCGGCATCTTAATGTGCGCGGTCGCCTGTTCGATTTCACCCGCGATCTTGAAGAGGTCAACTTCCAACCGGCCACAGGTGGGGCAGGCAATCACCACCGGGCCGCGGCTGCGCAGTTCGAGCGCCTTAAGCAACTCATAGCCGACGCGCACTTCCTCCACCGGGTCGGTCGCGAGCGAAACCCGGATCGTGTCGCCGATACCTTCGGCGAGCAGAATTCCCATGCCCACGCAAGACTTCACCGTGCCCGCGAATTGCGTCCCGGCCTCGGTGATACCAAGGTGGAAGGGATAATCGACCTGCCGGGCAAGCAGGCGGTAGGCGGCGACGGTGAGCTTCACATTCGAAGACTTGAGGGAAATAATCGTGTCGGTGAAGCCGAGTTCCTCGAGGATCTGGGTGTGGTAGAGCGCGCTCTCGACCATCGCCTCGGGCGTGGGAAAACCGTACTTCTCGAGCAACCGCCGCTCGAGCGAGCCGGCGTTGACGCCGATTCGTATCGGCACCTTCTGCTTTTGGGCGCGCCGCACGACGACGCGCACCTTTTCCGCGTCACCGATGTTCCCGGGATTGATCCGCAGCTTATCGATGCCCGCGTCGAGCGCCATGAGCGCGAACTTGTATTGGAAGTGAATGTCAGAAACGAGGATGGTGTCAGGGCAACGCTTGCGGATTTCGGGCAAGGCCTGCGCCGCTTCGAGATCGGGCACAGCGAGGCGGACGATTTCGCAGCCTGCTGCTTCCATCTGCTGGATCTGCTCGACGGTCCGCGCGACGTCGCGCGTGTCGGTCTTGGTCATCGACTGCACGGCGATGGCGGCGTCGCCACCGATGGTCAGCCGTCCAACCTTGACGGGGCGCGTCTTGCGCCGGGGTGTGAAATGTTCGGCGTTACTGAAGTTCACTCACCCACCGCCCATCGCAAAGAAAAACGAACACTGCAAACCTATGCTCTGAAATCGGCATTCGTTGCCCGGGGCTCACGAGCCGGTTTTCAAGTTTCGCTTTTCGGTCTTTGAACCCCGAATGCCCCAATCACTCAGTCAGTAAATCGTCGAATCACTCACTCGCTCAGTATGGCCGGAAAGTCTTGAGGATGTCATTGTACATGACGAACACGGCCAGCAGCAAAAGGAAGACGATTCCGACCTGCGCAAACCGTTCCTTGACTTCCAAGCTCAAATCGCGGCGGATCAGGCTTTCGACGAGCAGCAGGAAAATCACTCCGCCATCCAGCACCGGAATCGGAAGTAAGTTGAAGATGCCGAGCTGCAGACTGATGAAACAGACGAACATCAGGAGTTCGGGGAAACCGGCGCGATACGCCTCGCCCGACAACTGGGCGATGCCGATGGGCCCGGAAAGCGAGCGGGTGGACATGCGCCGCGTCAGGATTTTGCCCAGGACATCAAAAGTCGCGAGCGAATTGCGCAGATTATCATGTAACGCCGACTGGACCGCCTGTCCCCAAGGGAGCTGGCGCACGACCATGTTGCTGCGGAAGCCGACGCCGATCCGCCAGACCTTCTCGCCCTGGAGGTCCGTGAGGACGGGCTTCATGCGCAGCGAGCTCTCCTGGCCGCCGCGCAGGATAGCAAATGTTATCTCCTTGCCATTCCCATTCTGGATCTGGTAAGCGAGACGAGGCCAGAAGAGCACCTTCTGGCCATCTATCGCCACGATCTGATCGCCGGATTTTACGCCGGCCTTGCCGGCGGGCAGGTCCGCCTCGACCAAATCGACCGTGCCAGGCACGTAGGGATACCAGCCCGCGTCGCCGATACGATTGGGCCCTTTCGCCTGCGGAGTAATGCTCAGCGCCACCTGCTGTCCATTACGCTCGACAACGACGGGGAGGGCTTCATTCACCGTGGTGAGCGTCTTGATTTCCACGTCCTCCCATTTGGGATTCTGCAGGCCATCGTAGCGGGTGATGAGATCGCCGGCCAAGATTCCCGCCTTGGCAGCGGGTGAATCCGGCTCGACGTCGCCGATGCGCGCGGGCTGCTCCTGATAAGCTGGCTTCTGATGGTGGAAATGGTAGATTCCGGTCAGCAGGCCAATGGCGAGGGTCACGTTCATGGCCGGCCCCATGATAACCACCACGAAGCGCTGCCAGCGCGGGCGCCCGAGAAATTCGCCGGCGTCGCCCTGGTGCACCTCGGAGGGTTCGTCACCCGCCATCTTAACGTAGCCGCCGAAGGGGAGGGCGCTGAGACGATAATCCGTGTCGCCGCGCTTAAAGCCGAGCAGCCGCTTGCCGAAGCCCAGCGAGAAGACCAGGACGCGGACGCCAAAATACTTAGCCGCCAGGAAGTGCCCCAGTTCGTGAATGAAAATCATGAAGCCGAGGACGATGACCACGACCACAGCGTCGGTGATGAAACTTGAGAACATGTTCAGAACTTACTCCTCATCTCGAAACCGCCGCGACCGCTTCGGCGGCGCGTCGGCGTGCTTCGCGGTCGCACTCCAGGAAATCCTCCAGGGAGTTGAAGCGCGTGCGAGGTGTCTGCCGCATCACTTGCTCGATGACCCGGGGAATGCCCCCAAACCGCAACCGCCGCGCCAGGAACGATTCCACGGCGACCTCATCAGCGGCGTTCAGCGCGCAAGGCAATGCTCCACCCTCCGCGAGCGCCGCCCGCGCCAACTCCAGGCACGGATAGCGCGCCGGCTCCGGCTTCTCGAAACGCAGATCACCCACTCCCGCCAGGTCAAGCCGCAGCCCTTCACCCTTCAGCTCCACCCGGTCCGGGTACGTCAGCGCGTACTGGATCGGCAGACGCATGTCCGCCACGGCGAGCTGAGCCATCACCGTTCCGTCTCTAAATTCTATCATGGAATGAATGATCGATTGGGGATGAATCAGGACGTCGATCCGCGCCGCCGGCAAGTCAAAGAGCCAGTGTGCCTCAATGATCTCCAAACCCTTGTTCATCATCGTGGCAGAGTCGACTGTGATGCGCGAGCCCATTTTCCAGATGGGATGGTTCAAGGCCTCGTCGGGCGTCGCGTCGGGGAGTCGTTCCAGGGGCGTGCGGAGGAACGGACCACCCGAGGCCGTCAGGATCAGCCGTTGCACTTCCTCGCGACGGCCGACGCGGAGGCATTGGTGGAGGGCGCTGTGTTCACTGTCGATCGGTAGCAGTTCGGTGCCTCGTTCGCGCGCCGCACGGGTCACGATTTCGCCCGCCACGACCAGCGTCTCCTTGTTGGCAAGGCCGATCCGTTTTCCGGCCCGGACGGCTTCGTACGTGGCCTCGACGCCCGTCACGCCGTGGGCGGAAGAAACCACAAAGCCGACCTCGGGGTGCGTCGCGGCCTCGATGTGACCTTCGGACCCGGCGACAATCTTGACCGGGCAGCCAGAACCCAGCCGCTCGCGCAGCGGTTCGATCCATTCCGGTCCGCCCACCGAAACGAGCCTCGGTGCGAACTCCCGGACCTGCTCCGCCAGAACCTCCAGATTCTTGCCGGCGGCCAGCGAAACGACACGGAAGCGGCCGGGCAGGCTTCTCACCACGCGCAACGTGTTCTGACCGATCGAGCCGGTCGAGCCGAGAATGCAAAGACCAGTCATGGCAATCAAAATAGGTGCAGGGTGCGCGCCAGCCAGAGCGTCGCCGCGCCGAAAAGCAGCGCGTCGATGCGGTCGAGCATGCCGCCGTGACCAGGCAGAATCGTGCCGGAGTCTTTGACTCCTGCGCCGCGCTTGAGCGCCGATTCCACAAAGTCGCCGACCTGTCCAGCGATGGCGATAAGTCCCGCCATGATGATCGCGGCGCGCAGGTCGACCGATTTCCAAACCCAGTGCGTGTACGCCCAGGCGGCGAGCAGGCTGCCACCCAAGCCGCCTAAAGCGCCCTCAAAGGTTTTGCGAGGGGAAAGACGCGGAAAAAGAAAATGCCGTCCCAGCGGCCGGCCCACCAAGTACGCACAGATATCGCCCGCCCAGATGACCAGAAACAGGAAGAGGAGCAAGTCGCGGCCGTTGACCGGATCGGACGAACGCAGCACGATAAGAAACGACATCGGCACGCCTATGTAAAGTATGCCCAGGATCGTCGTGGCCGCGGCGCCGAGGTACTGCTTCAAATCCTCCACCCACAGCATTGCGAGCGACATCATGACGGGAATGAAGAGGGCAAGGAAAAGCGCCGCAGGGTTCGCAACGCTGCGGAGGGCCAGCACCTGCGCCAGACAGACGCCCCATCCGCCTGCATAAACCAGCGGGGCCAGAGTCCGAATGCCGCTCTGTCGGCAGATCACCACATACTCCTGCAAACCGAGTGTGACGGTAGTGATAATGGCCGCCACGAATATCCAGAGCGGAGACCAGCCGATCAGGTAGATGACCGGCGGGAAGAGAATGATGGCAGTGAGGACGCGCGATTTCATCTGGAAGTGGTCAGTGGCCTGTCGTCAGTTGTGGGCTGCCAGCGCAAGATCAAATCCCGTCCGTCATTGGCTGCGTTCCGCACGATCTCCGGTGCGCCACCGGCGCACTACCCCAAGCCCAAGCCTCCGTAACGGCGCTCGCGCTTTTGGAAATCGATGATGGCCTGGAACAGGTCGTTCTGTGTGAAGTCAGGCCAGAGGGTTTCCGTCACCCAGATTTCCGAATAAGCCACCTGCCAGAGGAGGAAGTTGCTCAAGCGCATTTCACCGCTGGTGCGAATCAGCAAGTCGGGGTCGGGAAGATCGTGCGTATAGAGATGGCGGCTCAGGGTGGCTTCGTCCACGTGGAGCGCGCCATTGCGCCGGGCCTGTTCGACCAGCGCGCGCACGGCGTCGACCAGTTCCGCCCGCGCGCCGTAGTTGAGCGCCAGGGTCAGCCGCAGGCCGGTATTGTTCTGAGTCTTCTCGAGCGCCGTGCTCAAATCGGCCTGCACGGCCTTGGGAAGGTCCTCCACGCGGCCGATGACTGCCAGACGAATGTTCTGCCGATTGAGCTCTCCGATTTCCTTCTTCAGATACTCCCGCAGCAGCGCCATGAGCAGTTTGATTTCAGTGTGAGGGCGTTTCCAGTTCTCCACCGAGAAGGCATACAGGGTAAGGTGCGGAATGCCCAGACGGGCACAGGCCTCCACTGCCTGACGTACGGCGCGAATTCCGGCGCGATGGCCGGCGATGCGCGGCAGGCGCCGTCGTCTGGCCCAACGCCCATTGCCGTCCATGATGATGGCGACGTGCTGCGGCAACCGGTCGAGATCGAGCTTGGCCAGGAGGTCCGCTTCGAGGAGTTCTGGTTTCACTGCGGCTCGCAGGACAGACAAAGTGTTTGACCGAACAACGTCAAACGTTAACACAGGCCCCCACCGACCGCAAGCCGCCCGGAGGCCGACTTCTAGACGCATCCCGACGGAGGAGAAAACTACTCAGCCCCCGCTGTGTTGCGGCGTGATCCAGGGCAGGCCGCCGGGGAAGAACATGCTGACGACAAGAAGCAGGGTCAGGGTGATCATAACGATGCAGGTGGTCCAGGCGATGATATTGAAGGTGCGCGTGTTGCGGTAATCTCCCATGAGGTCCTTCCGGTTAGTCAATTGCAGCATGAAGATCACAACGAAAGGCAGCAATATCCCGTTCGCAACCTGCGAGAGAAGGATGATCGGGACCTGCTGAGACTCGCTCAGCAGCACAACAGCCAGCATCCCCAAAAAGATCAGACTCGTATAGAGCCAGTAGAATGCCGGCGCTTCATTGAACCGCTTGTTAATACCCGATTCCAGGCCCAAGCCCTCGCAGACATAGTACGCGGTGGCGAGGGGGAGTATGCACGCCGAGAATAGCGAAGCATTAACGAGCCCGACGGCAAACAAGGCAGTAGCAGCGTGGCCCGCCAAGGGTCGCAGGGCCAGTGCAGCATCGGCCGCATTCTTGATGTCGCGGTTGCCGCTCACATAGATCGTGGCCGCACATGCGACGATGATAAAGAACGCCACAACATCTGTGATGACGCACCCGACGATAACGTCCCACCGAGAGTAGGCGTAATCCCTGAGCCTTACGCCCTTCTCGACGACAGCGGCTTGCAGATAAAACTGCATCCAGGGGGCGATCGTGGTCCCGACCAGCCCAATGATCATGTACAGGTAACCGGAAGTAAGATGAAATGAGGGCTTGACCGTGCTCACAAATGCGGCCGTCCAGTCGGGACGAGAAAGAAAGCAGGAAACCGGATACGCCACGTAGATCACGCAGGCCGCCAAGAACACTTTCTCGACGTACCGGTAACTTCCCTTCACCACCAGTAGCCACACAAGGATTGCCCCCAAGGGCACGGCAACGAACCGGCTCATTCCGAAGACCGACATCCCCGAGGCTAATCCTGCAAACTCAGAAACCGTGTTTCCCAAGTCCGTGATGATCAGTAGAATCATCAGAATGAAGGTGGTCCGAAAGCCGTACTCCTCGCGGATCAAGTCCGCCAGTCCTTTGCCGGTGACTACTCCCATGCGCGCCACCATCTCCTGGACGATAACCAAAGCAACCGTAATGGGAATCAGTGTCCAGAGCAGGGAAAGGCCGAACTTTGCTCCGGCGAGGGAGTAGGTATAGATGCCACCCGCATCGTTGTCGACGTTTGCTGTGATGATCCCCGGGCCCAGCACAGCAAGAAAAATCAAAAAACGCATTCGATAGTGGCGAAGTCTTGCGCGGGTCACGGGTAGCCCTCACTCTCCGATGAATTACCTCCGGTTGATCACGAGCTCCAGTACGTCGTCCGAGGTGACGACGCCCAGTGGGTGGCATCGCTCGTCGACCACCGGCAGGGTCACTAAGTTGTACTTGTGGAACAGGTCCACGACGTCGCGCTGACTGGCGTGAGCCGGGAGATAGATGAGCGGGTCTGCCGCAAGGTCGCTCAGCGGGGTTGTTGCCTTCGCCAACAGGATGCGCGCCAGCGGCACCGCCCCGGTCAGGACCGCCTGCGAGTTCACGAGGTAGATGTTGTGGATAGACTCGATGGTTCCCTCAAAGTTCTTGAGGGCTGCAATCGCTCCGTCCACCGTCGCGGCCTCCCCAACAATCACAAACTCCGTCGTCATGAGGGCGCCGGCGGTATTCTCCTCGAAGCCGAGCAATCCACGAACTTCCTTGGCCTCTTCTTTCTCCATGTCGGCCAGAACTTCGGCGGAAGCCTCAGGGGGCATCTCCTGCAGGACGTCGGCGGCTTCGTCAGGCGCCATTTCTTCCACGATGTCCGCCGCCTTCCCCGGCGAGATGCTTTCCAGGAGGGCGGCCTGCATACGGGTGGGAATCTCGGACAGCGCTTGGGCAGCCGTCTCGTCGTCGAGAGACTCGATCACGGCCTTCTGCTCGTCGCGGCTCAATTCTTCCAGGATTTCGCCAATGTCCGCCGGGTGGAGCTCGGCCAGCCGGTCATAGGAAATCCGCAGCTTCACACGGCGCGCCGGGTCCGACTCGATCAAGTTGATGAATTCCCAGGGAATCGTCTTGGAGGAAAATAGCCCGGAGACCAGCCGGATGTTGTGCTTCGCCGCCAGCCCCTGGAGCAACCGCCGCACCGCCGCGCCCATGCCCACATTCGCGGCGACGATGCGCAATTCGCTGCAGCCATCGGTCGGCTGAATATCGAAATCGACGTCGTTGACGCGGACGACTTTGCGGTTGTCCACGTTGATCACCTGCTGGTCGAGCACGTCTTTCTTGATGCGCAGAAGGCCCTCGTCGGGGGCGAAATCCCGAAGCTGGTCGGCGGGGACTCGCGTCTGGACCGAGCGCACCGAGATCGATTGCACTTGTTCATGGGTGATACAGAGCAGTTTCTTCTTCGGGGCCCGCACCAGGTAGGTCGCCACCCGCAGAGCGTTCTGGCTGGGATTAACACCGAGGTCGAACAGCCGCCCCAGAAACTCGCCCTTGACGTCAAAGGTGGGAAGGTTTTCAAGCTCGGTAAAGTAGATCATGGTGTACCTTCCTGCTCCACCCGTTCGCCCGTCGCCGAGTTACCGGGCAGTGGATTGAATTTGCGTGGTAACCTCGCGTAACGAGGTTAGATGCTGACTCGAGACGCTGCCCGCCCCTCCTCCACCCAGACAACGTTTCGAGTCCCTTAATACGAATCGCTCACATGTTTGTCAAGGAAAAACGCGCCACAGTTCGGGGAAAATCGGCAAAGAGCAGGTGCCTCCAGTGAAGCCTGCACCGCGTCACAGTTCCCAGTGAAGTCGGACGGCCCAAACGGACGCCGGCCCTCGGTCACGGTTGTACGCGGGATTGACAACCTGTTGAAAGTCCGGGGATATGGCGAATCCCTTGCCCAAGGAGAACAGGTAATAGCTTTCCACAATCTTCTCCCGACCGTAATTCAGCGCGCCGTCTCCAATGATGAATCCTTTCCCACCGGCCCGGAGATAGTCGGCATGGTCGCGGGAGATGCCGTTCACTACGAGAGCCACACCCAGCCGGTCTCGGGGTCTGCTCCATCGCTCTCCTTTCACGCTCAGTCCCGCGCTGCCCGTGCGGTCAATCTCCGTGAACGCCCAGGTCTCCGTGTGAGCGTCATTCCAGCCGTAGCGGACGAAGACCCCAATGTCCTTGGCAACCTCCTGCTCGGCGTTCAGCCCGAAGCCATATTTCAGACTGTAGCTGCGAGACTTCGTGATATCCATCTGGAAAACAGGAGTATCGATTGTCGTCCGGTAATTCCCCATGTGCGCATGGTTCATGAACCCCATAAGACGCAAAGCCCCGGGATGCCCCTTAAACTCGTGGCGGTGCTCCAGCTCGAGGTTGTCGGCCCTTGCGTTGGCGATTCTCGTGTCCAACGCCATCCCGTTAGCATCCTTGGGCACCATGACGCTGGCGAACCGTACGGCCCAGCGCCGGTCGTTCAACTCCAGTGCAAAGCCGTAGGTGTAACCCCGCGTGTCGGCGGCGAAGTCCCAGGCACCATTGTCCATCAAGGCCCAATTGAGGAATTGACTCCGTGCGTCATGGCTGTAAGTGTTGTCGTCGAAGACGTCTATGAGCGAAAACTTCCCGACGGTGAGGACGATCCTCCGCGTATCAATGCTCCCTGGGATCTGATTCTGTTCATTTCCGAGAGGATCGCGGCCACCACCCAGCCCCCATGTCTGGCGGATGAAGCATCGCGCGAGATTGAATCGCGGTCGAGGCGTGTCAACCCGGTAAATCTCACCGTTGGGAAACCCCGCCACCCCTTGAGTTGTACTCAGCCCTTTGCCTGCCAGGATTTCAGGGTTGATGTAAAGCTCCGCCCCTTGCCATAGTGTGTGGCCCGCGAAGAAAGTCGTCGTGAAGGAAGTCTGGAGTTCAGCTTTGGCAGAGAGGCTGTGGTCCGAAGCGTAGGGGGAGTGAAGATCCCCGTGCCCTTGAGGAATCGCGGTCACCTGGATATGAAAGTTCCAAGACTTTCCCAGGTTGGTCTCGTCATCTGGGGTTGTGCTAGGTGATTGCGCCGAGGAGGGCGCAGAAAACGAAAGTACTGAGACAAACACGACTAGCCGCATGCCGAGTGCCAAGCACCTGGCGCCGCGGACCGATCGCATGGAGAGTTTGACTTGCCTCAATCGCTTCATTATCTGGACGACTGCCGCTCATATTTTGGACGACCGCTGTGCCATCAGGCCATTTCAACACGAACGCCCTCTGTCTTTTATGACGGAGTGATTAGATCCTTGTCAAGAAGAAAGACCTTGCAAAACACGAAAAACCACGCGTGAAAGAGGCGCGTCGCCGGGGAAAGAAGTCACAAGGGTACCAGGTGGAGGGACACTACAACCGCTTCAGCAGCCACCGGACGGCATTCTGCTGAATCTTGAAATACTCGGGTTGCCACATGGCGTGGAGCGTGTGACCAACCGCTGTGAAGACCACCCGTCCCTTCCCGAAGTCGTGGGCCCAGCCGGCAACGGCCCGAACCCCGTGATTCTCGTAGTTCAGGCCGTCCAGGTTCTCACTCCATAGAATCACGTTCGCGGGATCTTTGTCATAGGTGACATAGTGCTGCTCGTCGGTTACCACGAAATCGCTGATCCCGCGGGTGATTGGATGCTCGCGATTCGCCACCGAAACCTTGAACGGGCGCAGCGGCGGATGGCCGATATAAGCGCCGCCCATCACGTCGCGATAGGCCTTCGAGTACAAGGAAATGTGGCTGCAATTGTGGTATGCGTAGAAACCGTTCCCGGCCTGCACGAAATCCCGGATCGCGTTACCCTGCTCCTCCTTGATCCATCCTTCGGGTTTCGCCTCGGGCCAATCTTCGGGGTTTTCGAGTTCTCCCGTGTAGGGATAGGCGTCCGGGCCCAGATAGCCGTCCGGCCAGATCATGCCATCACGGAAGCAGATGAAGAGTTGATAGCGGCGCAGGAGTTGGGCCGAGATATCCTGGTAATTGATCGTGAATTCGACCGGTAGGTTTAGAGTCTTGAACAGCCGGGTGAGGGCGACGCGGATAAAATCGGCATTGTGATAACGGTCCCCAATGAGCGCGAGCGTGCGTGGGGGACCGTCCGCCCTCGCTTTCGAGATCCCCCCACCTGCCGCCAGCAGGCTTGCGGCGACAGCTGCACCAGATCTCCCGAGAAACCCGCGGCGCGAGGCGAGTTGAGGAAATCGACAGCTCACAGGACCTCCAGTTCTCAAGCCGGTCTCGGGCGCTCCAGGCTTCAAGCGGCCAGCCGAGTTACTTCGTCAGGCCCATGACCCACTTGATGCCGTTGAGTAGCATGTCTTGGTACCTCTGGTCCTTCCAAACCCAGTCGTCGTGGCCCAGGCCGTTGTAGTAGACCCGGCCCTTGCCGTAGGACCGCGTCCAGGCAATCGGCCAGCCGTAGTAACGATGCATGACGCCGTTCTTCTTCAAATCCACCGAGGTTGGATCCAAACGCAGCAGGACGTGGCTGTCCTTCGCCTGGAAATCACTCTGCTGATAAATTTCGTCGTTAATCTGAAACGACTTGCCGAGAAACCCCACGATGGGGCTGGAAGGATCGGCGACTTCCACCGTAACCATCTCGTGCCAGGGATGGTAGTTGAAGTAGCCGCCGATCATTTCGCCGTAGTCCGCCCACATATAGAAAGTGTCCGTAGCACTGTGCACGCCCACGAAACCCTTGCCGCCCCGGATGAAGTCCATGAAGGCCTTCTTCTCGTCGTCCGTCATCGGCAACTCGCCCGTTGTGTTAAACATCACGACATCGTAGCCCTTCAGATTTTCCTTGGTGAACGCGCCGACATCCTCAGTCACTGTTGTGTCAAACGTCCCAGACTTTTCGCCGATCTCCTTCACAATCTGTTTTGACAAGTCCACCGTCTCGTGGTGGTAACCCTTCGTTAGGGTCATGTACAACAGCTTGCCCTTCTTGGCAGGGGCTGCGTGCACGAGCGAAATCCCTTGCGCCATGGCAAGTACAATTGCCAAAGTCAACATCATATATTTTTTCATAATGACTCCTTTTAAATTCCATCGCCCTCGTGAGCCGAAGCCGGCGTCCCGGCTCATACCGCCCGAATTGGAGGGTTAGTTCCTTGTTCCGGAGCCGGCCGCCACCGGCTTAGCCGCCAGCGCCTTCACAATCTCCCGGCAGAAGGCCGGCAGGTCGCCCGGCACCCGCGAGGTAATCAAGTTCCCGTCCACCACGACCTCTTCATCGACGTACTGCGCGCCGGCGTTGATGAGATCGTCCTTGATAGCCTTGAAGCAAGTAGCCTTCCGGCCGCGAAGAACTCCGGCGGAGCAGAGCACCCAACCGGCGTGGCAGATCGCGGCAACAACTTTCCCGGCCCGGTCCATCTCGCGCACGAACTTGAGCACGCGCTCGTCCTGCCGCAGCGAATCCGGCGCCCAGCCGCCGGGCACTACGACGGCCGCGAAATCCGCGGCTCGCACCTGGGTGATGGACTGATCCGCCACAACGGGATACCCCTTCTTGCTGGCATAAGTCTTCCCCGCTTCGGCTCCCACGGCCACCGTTTCCGCGCCGTCCTCGCGAAACCGCAGCAACGGATACCAGACTTCCATCTCTTGATAAAGGTCCGCCACGAGCACCGCGATTCGCTTGCCTTGCAAGACCATGTCCCCATCCTCCCGCGCGCGCCCGTATGCTACCACACGCGTGGCGCAACAGAACAAATTCCAGTCCTGGATCGAAGGACTCTTCGTGTCATGTCCTGGGGAAGTTATCGCGGATTCGCTATCGAATCGGCGGGCACGCAGTGGGCCGCGCAGAGTTTCGCTCCCTAGAAACTCTACGGGGGTTAACTAAGAGTGTCACTGTTACTAATATGGATACTCTACATGAGAGTAACTTCCCCGGTTGATCCTTATGATGTCAATGCGAGTCGGCGCGCGGCCGTTTGTTATCTCCTGCCCCCCTCGCACACACGCTGGAAAGCGCCCGTCAACCGACGGGTATGCGCCACCGGCGGAAGTTCTGTCGGAAATAGCGGCGTCGTGACACCAAACCACTGGGGCAAATTTCCACACTTTTGCCCCTTTTGGGGTCCAAAACGCAGGCGCAAATCTCATCCGTCTCGCCCTGGCCGAGCCCCGCCCGGGCGCATCCATGCCGTGGCAACACGCTTCGTCGGGGCGTCTGTCAGCTTACGGACACCCTCGCTGTAGCGCCGGTCGGAGCTTGCCCTGACGCAGGAAGGGACCGGCGATTCGTTCAGCCTGCGCCCTCATTGGGCGGTTCATTCCCGCCCCGGCTCGGTCCTCTACCGTCCAACGGTCCGGGCCTCGTGCCGGAAACGGGCCGGGGAACCGCCCCTACACCCCCGTCGCGCTAGCCCTGCATCGCATGGTGCAGGGCCGCCCCGCCGTCATTCCCGCGAAAGATTGTCACCCCCGCATAAGCGGGGGCGGGAACCCATTGCGGAGTGGACCCCCGCCGGCGCGGGGGCGACAACAAAGAGCGGGAGTAAGGGCCACGCCGCCACGTTCCCCGAAGGGGAACAACACGAATAGCCGTGGGTGAAACCCACGGATCCTTCGCGCGCCACGATTCGATTGTCCCGACCCTGAAAGGGTCGAACCCGCTGGCCCCGGATTGAACCCCTTCAGGGTTCGACGAGAAATTTCTATGCCGATTCGTTTCCGGGGGTTTCACCCCCGGCTATTCACCTTTGGCCCCTTCAGGGCCAAAGCGTAGCGCAGGACTCGCCCTTCAGCCCTGCGGCATTTCCAGCGGCGCGAAGGCCCTGCTCGCCCCGCCCCACGCCGCGTCGCGACCGTCTTGGTCATTCCCGCGAAGCTTGTCCCCGTGAAAACGGGGAGCGGGAAACCACGCGCCGACCTTTAGGTCGGCCTTCAAGGTGTCCGTCAGCCGACGGACGCTACTTCCCTGATTCGCAGACATCAGGAAACGATGATCGCGCCACCCGCGCGTCGCGATGGAAAAGCCGTCCGTCGACCGACGGAGAAGCGAGCATTGCGCTACTTCCCTGATTCGCAGACCCGTCAGCTGACGGGTCTGCGCCACCCGCGAATCCGGGGAAGGTCAAAACAGCACCTCTCTGGTGGGCCGATTCGCAGCAAAAAAAAGAGAGCGGCACTCAGCCGCCCTCTTCGTCGCTTGAGTTTGAACTCGGGGATGAGCTTGTACGCTTATGTGCAGCAACTCGGCTCGTCAGAGGCTAGAACTGCTTACGGCAGAGCCGCGATGATCTTCCGGTATTCGTCTTCTGTAAACGCACGGAGTGTCTCCGACCTGACACCCCCTTTTAAGCCCGTC
>Ga0187878_1002520_pt1 | contig 16173 bp, 20 predicted proteins | sample June2016WEW_17_1_FD_132979 | JGI IMG/M metagenome (GOLD analysis project Ga0187878, IMG submission 132979) | Peatland microbial communities from SPRUCE experiment site at the Marcell Experimental Forest, Minnesota, USA - June2016WEW_17_150 | ecosystem: Environmental > Terrestrial > Soil >...
AGAAGGGGCGATATGAAAGTTGCTAAGGAGCAAATTGAAAGGTTAAAAGAAGAAGGGGGAAAGAATGATAAACAGCTTGAGAAGTATTATGAAACCTATGCGAAGTATAGGTTCACGGGAAGTAAGGAAAGAGAGGAGGAGTTTTATAGTTCTTTGAATGAAGAACAAAAAAATGTTTATGACAAGGCTAAGGGGTCTAATCAGGAAGTTAGTAATAGGTTCTTTCAAATAATGGGAACGAGTCCTGAGGAGGTGAAGGAAGTGCAGAAGAAAAAAGGTAATAAAAAAGGAAGGAGTAGTATTTTTAACTAATGAACATCAATGCAAAAGTAATTGAACATGATAAACACCGTTATCCTACAGTGGGTGATTGGTGGGTCGATGATAAGAATGTCTTGCAAATTCGCAGTTCACGTTTGAGCGATGCAAGATATGAACAGCTTATTATCTTACACGAGTTGATCGAGGCGTTGTTGTGTCTTCAAGACGGAGTGGATGAAGAAGCGGTTACACAATTCGATATTGAGTTTGAAGCAAAGCGTCTCCCTGGGAATGTAGAAGAGCCGGGAGATTGTGTTCTTGCACCTTATTATAAACAGCATCAAATTGCTATGCAGTATGAAAAGCAATTAGCTGAAACTCTTGGGGTCAATTGGGAAGCGTATGAAAAGGAGATTGAAAGTTTATGAAGAAAGATGAAGAAGAAAAAGAAGAAGAAAAAGAAGAAGAAGAAAAATCAAACATGGGGGGAATCACCGAGGGGGAACTCCGGACGAAGACGGTGTGTGTAGTAGACAATGGGCTGTTCATAAGCTTTGCACGGAAGATCGCCTCGGGGTTCAAAAAGGTTTATTACTACACACCATATCAATCCGCTTTTGTACAGTCGCGCCAGCTCGTTATAGGGAGTGGGTTCGATGAGATAGAACGTATCCTGGACCCGCAAAGCAGGGAAGATGAAGTTGACCTTTGGGTCTTTCTTGATCTGTATCAGAGTGACTGGCAAGAACGGTTGAGAAGCCAAGGCAAACGTGTATGGGGTGCCGGCTTCGGTGAGGAAATGGAACTTCATAGATGGGAGTTTAAAGAATGGTTAAAAAAGCAAGGAATGGACGTCCAGCCGATGGAACATATTTTTGGTTTTGAAAAACTAAGAAACCACCTTAAGAAGGTGGAAAATAAATATGTAAAAACTTCATTCACCCGTGGGGATTTTGAAACCTTCCGACACGAGACCTATGCTCTCAGTGAACCCAGGCTCGATGATTTGGAACATCATTTGGGAATTGTCAAAGACGATTATGAATTTATTGTTGAGGATGAAATCCCTGACGCTGTTGAGGTTGGTTACGACGGCTTCACGGTGAGAGGTCAATTCCCCAAGTTGGGAATGATGGCGTATGAAGTTAAGGACTGTGGAATGATCGGTTGTGTTAAAACTTATGACGAACTCGCAGAGCCAGTTAAGAAAGTGAACGCTGGCCTGGTCGCGGCATTCCGTGCGGATAATTACTGCGGCTTTTTCTGTAGTGAAATACGTTACACCAAGGATAAGAAAGCGTACTTCATTGATCCTTGTTGCAGATTGGGCACGCCGAGTAACGAGTTGTTGCAGGAGCTGTTTGATAATTGGCCTCAAGTTCTGTGGGACGGGGCCGGTGGTGTTTGTACCACACCAAGGAAAAAGTTCGAGTTCGGTTGTATGGCTGTTATTCATAGTGAGTTTGCGGTTGAAAATACACAGAGTATTAGTTATCCAAAAGAAATTGATGAGTATGTAAAATTAAGATTTCACGTCCGTAGAAACGGGAAGGACTACGTGGCACCACAAACCATAGGTTTGCCTGATTTGGGTGTTGTCGTGGGTGTGGGGAATTCATTACTTGAAGCAATAAACTTGTGTAAGAAACGAGCTGCAATGATAAAAGGTTTTGGGATTGAAGTTTCACTGGGGAGTATTGATAAGGCTTTGGATACAATTAGGGAGGGGGAAAAAATGGGGGTTAAGTTTACGGATAAACCCTTGCCTACGCTTGGGGAATTGAAGAAGGGGTAGGGGTAGGAGGAGGAGGAGGAGTTAAAGTTAAAGTTGAATTTGACTTTGCCGCTTTCTGTTTTTCTAAAAGCTCCCCGTACTTTTCAGGCAGCCATAAAATATGATCGCGTTCGATTAAACGATCAGTTTCTTTCAGCCATTCTATTGTAGAAAGAACTTCCATTCGAGACATATTATTTTCAAGAAACTTCTTCACCTCCTTGGTGGAGATTTTTCCGTTTAATTTTTTAATGTGTTCCAAAAGGGCTTGTTGATGTTGGGCGAGTTCGTTACGACCGCTGGCGAGGAAGAGTTTAGGCATGGTTATTTCAGCGAGTTCCAAATGTGCCATTGCTTCTTCTATTGAGTCCTTGCGGATGATTAAACGTGGAGAGTATTCACTCATTTCTATGAGCATCGCGAGTTTTAAAACGAATTCTGGTTTCGATTTTAAGTAGCCGAGAATGGGAGAGTCAGAGGGGATGACGCGTTCGCGATACCATTTAGAATAGAAGTCGCGAGCGTCGGGTTCGTATTGAAAACCCCCTACTATTGTGGAGATTTTACGAAGGTGTTCTATACAACGTTTGCGAGCAAGGGCCATGTCTTGTAAGACTTCGGGAAAGGGAATACGTTTGCCTTCGTCTTCTGCCAAGATGAACATTACACGACGTGCGAATCCTCCGGAGATTATATTGAGTTTTAGGTTTTGAATAATCCACTCGGGGGTTTCACATGCAAGGATGTTTATACAGGGGTTCATTATTACTTCTAATCCGCGTTTAATAGTTCCTGCATCGAACATTTTTTTATCCCATATGTCGGTGAGGAAGTTAATCATCATACTTGGGGAGATGCCCATGAAGTTCTTTAGTTCGTTTACAAATAAGGCAAGGGGGCGGTGAGAGACTTGAGTACCATGTTCGTCGGTATATACACGTTCGTAATCGTCAGCGGCCATGTTCTTTACAATGTCTTGACAAGTCCACATCGCAGCGCCAATGGGAAGAGTGGGGAGAGCTTCTACAACCATATCGTAGGCTATGTTTTTTGCAGTGGTTTTTTTATCCCCCTGGGGACCGACGAGGCAGGTATAGAGTTGTGGAGTTATTGTGAAGTAGCCATTGCGGAGGTATACACGTTTTTGCAACGCACAAGCAAGGCAAGAAAAGCCTGACCAAAAATGCCAGTTCTTTGGACATTCGTTACCGGAGGTGTAGTGAATATAGTCGGAAAGGAATGAGGGCATATTAGTATTAGTAAAGCTCTTCGGCTATTAGGCGTTTGTCGGTTCTTGATAATCTGGATGTGATGATAATACCGGCTGCTCGAAAGTTATAGGTCTTTTCACAACTTGGGCAGAAGTATCGTGGGCTAGAGTATATAGGATTTGGATTTGCAATTATTCTAGTAGAATAATAGCCGCAACAAATCGGCCTTCGCTGTTCAAACCAATCGTATTCTTCTTTTGAAAGGTGCATATCTATTTTAGATTTTAGCTTTTTTAAATTCAAATATTTCCAACCTTGGATTCTTCATCAAATGCCCAGTTTGTTCCATAATTCCCGTCAAAAGGTATTGTTATTATTTGACCCGCGATTTCGACGGGATTATTAAAGTAGGATTTAATCTTACCAACTGCCCAGGAAAGGTCTTCTTTGGGGAATTGTCCGATAAGCGCATCATGGACTTGATGTAGGGGTTGGATTTTGAGTTTTGTTTTATCTCCATCTTGAATTCTGTTTTCTTTATCATACCAAAGGCTCCTTGCTGCCATGTTTGTTGCGTACGTTGTATATACTTGAGGGAGATGTGCAAGTATTTCTCCGAGGATGTCTGTCGATCGACCGAAGAATCTTCTAGTGAATCCATTGGACGCGGATAGGATACGCTTAGGACATACTTCCCTCGTCCCCCAGTTGTGAAATTTCTGAATATCATAACCGAGCATCACGGCTTGCCTGAAGTTTGTTACTTCACTCCTACTTAACCATACCTTTCCTTCGCTCTGTTTGCCTATTTGATCAGAAAGTAAATCAACACCCATGAGATAACAAACGCCCCAAATGCCAACTTTGCAAGCAAAATAATCCCAGTCGTCTTTCTTAACCTCCTTGAGAAGAGACTTAATCTCGTCTCTTTGCTTTCCGATAAGGGAATGATTCCCGTGGCGTAGCATGTAACAAATTCGACTCGCTGGCTTGATTCCGAAGCGTAGGTCTTCCAACATTGTTGGGCTTCCATATTTGTTGAGAATAGCCCCAATAGTCCAACCATCCGACCCTTTAAGATCACATTGGAATAAAAAGTATCCCTCGTCGGCAATGAATAAGTCACGCATACCTTTGTGTATAGGATGACCAGGGGGCCGAAGGGAATTAGCGTCAGGTATTGTTTGCAAGTTATATCCCGAACCGGTCGGCGATGTGTAGCAAGAAATTCTCCCAGTTGTCGTACCGACTGGATTGTAACCCGCGCGGATTCTTCCATCAGGGTCGGCAAAGATGTGAAGCATTTGACTCCGAGTGCGCATGATTCCAATGTCAATGGCCAAGGCAACGGCGGGGTGAGGAGTCTTGGATTTTTGGATTTGTAAAAGAGCATCATAATCGGTGGTGATTGAGCGAACCTTTGTTTCGGGATTTGTATTATATTGTATAGGAAGTTTTAAAACATCGTAAAGAAAGTGTTTAAAGTCCTTTCCTTTGATATTCATCGACCAGCCTATTGTAGAATTAAGGTATCCAATTTCCTCGGGGGTAAACTCACGTTGAGTTTCTGCAACTTCTTCGATAAGGAGTTTGATTGTTGGATAAGCTTTCTCAAAGTCTTTCTTTGGCTGACCGAGGTTCTTTTTATAACAAATTTCAGATTGTATTTTGGAAAGGAGTATTTCAAATCTTGAAGCAGGGCGTGTTTCAGATCTTGAAGGGTGTTCTTTAAGGTCGAGTAAAAGTTTTTCGACTCCAACTCCTGCAAGCAGGTCAAGCTCCCTTTGTAGGAGATGAATATGGTGATCGACTTCTTGAAGGCGTTGCGTGGCTTTTTGTGTGTCGTATTTGATTCCACGCAGTTCAATGTAGCGGAAGATTTGCAGAAGGGAGTGGTTGAATTCATAATGTTTTTTAGACGTGGGAGTTAGGAGTTTTGTAAGTTGGTCATTGCATTCGAAAGTAACGGCGGAGTCCTTACAACAATATGTATAGTGAATGTGGTAGTCAGAAGCCTTACGTTCAGATTTGTAGTAAGGTTCTTTTGTGAGAAGAGATGTTTGAAAGGCCAGGCTTTTTTCAAGCTCACAGTATTGTTCCCAAAATTTTAACATCGTGTCATCGACAATGTTAGATACGAAGCAAGAGTATCCGTATTCAAGAACGAAAGCGTCATAGAGACAGTTTTGAAGAATCTTTTTAACCTTGGGGGAGGCGAGAATAGCGGAGAGTGCTTTCCATATACGAAGTTCTTCTTCTAAAGAAGACCAGTAGGAAGAGCCGTCAAGCTTTGCGAGGGGTACAATAAAGGAGTATGAAGACGAAGAAGCGAATGAGATGCAAGACATACAGTCAAGTCCGCCTTCGATGTCGCAAGAAACGGTTTCGGAGTTTTCGATAAAATTATAAAGACGAGAAACGATCATATCGACGTCGTAGTCGATATGAAGGTCTCGAATAGGGAGGTGAAGTTCTGGGGAGGTCGATTCGTTAAAAGCACGCTTGATGTCCATGCGTAAGATAGGCATCCATTTATATTGACGCAGACAAGCGGCTGGGTGGTAAGTGGCGATGCATTTGTAGTTTGCGAAGACTCCAGACCCGATGAAAAAAGAACCCCGCCAGTTTCCGATTTTATCCTCGCCGTTTTTTGCGAAGTAAAGCGCGGAACGACCGAGAAGAAGAATACAGTTGGGTTGAAAGGCGTCTAAGTCCTTTTTTAATTCCGCAAGGCCGTGGGCGAATTCAGGACCGGTTTTGGAAAATAATTCTATCTTATTGCCCGGTGGTCGGTATTGGCAGACGCTGGCTATTAGACAGGCGGCACGGGGGACGTTGAGTTGGGAAAGGATATTGTCAAGAACACGACCAGAGGCGCCAATAAAAGGTTTGCGTTGGTCACATTCTTCTTCACCAGGGGCTTCACCGACAATGGCGAGACGAAAAGAAAAGCCCAGGGCTGTTGGGGAGAGGTTTGGAACAGGGCCGCCGATAGCGAGGGAGTTGGGAAAGGGAGGAGTGATCATTCTTTTTTTTCTTTTTATTTTTCTTTTTATTTTTATAAGTTGAGTTTTTCAATAAGCGTATCTTTTATGCGTTCGCTGAGCTCGTCAAATTCTATTTCACGAGTAAAGTTTCCCCCATTTATGTATTTTGTAATGCGCACGATTGAAGAATCACGTATTATTATACAATAGAGGTCGCCTCCTATGGGGATGTTATATTCATAGGACTGACCCGGGAGGAGGGAGTGATCGGAGTGGGAATGAGAGTAAATCATGCAAAGGAAAAATTAGGGTTGAATTTTAAATAATGCCGTTTCACGTTTTCAATCAACGCATTATAATGAGCAGAGTCTTTTTCACATCCAATGAAGTTTCTTTTCAAACGGATTAATGAAATGATATTACTTCCCCGTCCTGCGAAAGGTTCAAGAATTGTTTGCCCTTCCATTGTAACTGCTTTAATCAAATGCTCCCACACGGCGAAGGGCTTGACAAAAGGATGGCCGAGTTCTTGTTTGTATTCATCGTGCATCGCGATGATGTGAGCGTTCTCGCCGGGAATTATCATCGTGGCGTTGCCTTTGCGGCATACCATTGCGATTTCGGTGGTCTTTGTGAAGTTTTGATTCCCGGATTGGTTTAAACAGCGATGAGATTTTAACCAGACGATAGGCCAGCGTTGAACCTTGAAGCCGGCTTGTGTCGCGCAATTGTAAAGAATAGTCCAAAGCATTTGGTCGGCCCAGATTATGCAAAAGGAGTTATCTTTTAAACAAGTATAAGCAGCGGGAAAAAACTGCGAGAGGAGAAGTAAATTTCCTTCGACGGTATGCTCGGCTTTGACACTTGCGATGTTTTCCATTCCAGTGTTTTGCTGGTCGAGATTCGCCATGTCTATTCCATAAGGGGGGTCGGTGATTATGTGGTCGAAGGTCAAGGGGTTGTTTTGCATGAAGTTTATGCAGTCCACATTGAATAGCTTTGAGGAAAGTGGAATTGTTAAATTGAGTTTTGACTGAGAAGACTTTAAATCGTGATAGGCTTCAAAGTCTTCAGGAGGGTTGAGGGGGTTTAAAAGGTATAAAGTACGTGCTTCGTCTTTTGTGAGATTCGCGTAACCTCCACGGGCTTTTTCACGAAGCTGAATTATGGTGGGAAATAAAGTGGAGGTGGAGGTGGGTTCATTCGTTGAAGAGGTGGAAGTGGAAAGGGAAGATTCTTCGGTGTCGAACAGACCTTCAAGACCTGTTATTTCTTCTTCGTTTTTGTCTTGGGGGAAGATTGTGGGTGATGTGTTTATAATAGTGCCATTAGCCGAAGCCATACGCTTAGCGAGTTCGGTATTAATGTGGTCTTCTTCTTCTTGCATACGCAGGCGATACGCATCGGTTAAAGAAGTGCAATTCCAGTATTTTGCCTTAGGGGAAACTGATTGATCAGGAAGCATCTCTGCACGGAGCTTTGCTGCGATTGTTCGCGCGTAGTTCACAGTGCATGTAGTGTTCATTCCTAAGAGATTCGCGGTTTCTTTTTCCCCCCATTGGTTACTTTCAAGTGCGGCCTGACGCTTTTTGATTTTATGAATGGTGTCGATGGCGAGCACGCGCTCTTGCCAAGACATGTTTTTGCGCTTAATATTTTCTTCAATTTCCAACTCGTGGAGTTTGTCTTCAGGAAGTTCACTTCCAAGAACAAAGCCTGGATGTAGAGGGTCACAGACCGACCCGTGGTAGAGGAATTCGTGGCCGAGTTCCTTAAGAAAACTAAGACGCCTACCTCCTGCGAGAAGACGATAAGTATTGTCCGCTTGAAGCGTGAGTACGATGGGTTGGATGGTGCCGTTTTCATGTAGGGATTCCTTTAAGCCGTCGCTGTTTGAGTGGTCGATGCGAAGGCGGTTTGAAACGATTATTGACGCTATTGTTATTTTAGTGGTTATTTGCGATTCCATATTTTTGTAATTATATAGGTTAAAAGGATTAAAACTATTGAAACGATTGGGAGGTATTTTAAAATACGTATGCAAGTGGTGAGCATACTAAGATTTGTATCAGTTCAAGAGTTTGAATCTTTTTAAGATTCCCACTTAGAAGGAGATGAAGCTTCTAAGTGGGAATTTGTTACTGCTTATTGCTTATTGCTTATTAGGTTTAACCCTCAAGGACAATTTCCTTAACTTCGTTACGTTCGGGGAAGTCTGTTGTTTCGGAAGCAACAGCGACCTTGATGGTGAGAGGCTTGTCGACAACACAAGAAGGAGAGTCCTTTGTGGACTTGCGAATGTCTTCGACTAGCTCGCGAAGTTGCAACGACCCATTGCCTGTGGCGACGGCGAAGCGAGCAACTGCTTTCTTAATCATCTTCGAGTCCATCTTACCCGTGGGAGTAATTAGAATGTGTTGAGTGAATTGGACTTCTCCCGCTTCAACCTGTTCGCCTTTCACGGTGGTTTCACCTTTCGCATTAGCGTAGGCGATTTTGATGAGTCTCGAATGGGGGTCTTTCTTCCCAGGGACAATTTCAGCGGACTTCACGATTACTTGATACTTGGCCGCCGGAAGAATTGGATAGGATTGGTCGACTTCATCACCAGTGCCGGCCAGGGGGTCCGTATCTTCTTCGGTACTAGGGACGCCGGTGTCGATTGGATTGTTGTTGCCCGAGGTTTCGTTAGTGGGATGGAGAAGACCGCTTGCCACAAGACCGTAGATGTAGTTAGTTTTCATTTTTACTTTTGTTTTTGTTTTTGTTTTTACTTTTGTTTTTGTTTTCTTTGTTTTCTTTGTTTTCTTTGTTTTCTTTGTTTTGACATATACGATGTCAGCGTCGAACCCCTAATGCGGGGTTAAATTCGGTTTAATTTAAATGGGCTTATCCTTGTGTTCACCAACGAGACCTTGGGCGACTTGCATGTCAGTATTTTCAATAAGATGTGAAACGTGAAAATAAACACAAAGATATACTAGGTCTTCCTTAGACCATTTGTTGAACTCGTCACGAAACATAGCTGCGACAAGATCGGCAGTGGCGTCACGTTTATAATGTTCAGGAGTTGGACAAGCCTGTAGAATTGCTTCGATTTGTTGAGTAACACGATTGATTATAGGAGTTACACGTTGAATTACCTTTTCTCCATCGGTGGGTTCTTTTTCCCGAAGCAAACCTTTGCGTTTTAAAGTATCACGAATGGCGGACGCATAAAGGGGGTTTTTACTAAAAGGGATGTTTTGTGAGTCTTTCATTTTTTTTATTGTTTATTTTATTTTTAATGTTTATTGTTTATTACTTAAACAGTGTTAATTGTTTACTTGCGCGGGTGATTCCCGTATAAAGCCATCTTTTATTATCCCAGACTTTTGGTGGCATACATTCAAACCATAAGGCTACATTGTTCCATTCACTGCCTTGTGACTTATGACAGGTGATTGCGTAGCCGTAGTCGAAATGTGCGAGATAAGGAGGACAGAATTCGCCTTGTTGAAGTTGACGGAGAAAAGGGGCTTTCCAGATTTTTATATTAGGAAGTTGTGTGTTTATCTCGTCAACAAGCTGACACATGAAGTAGTCTTCGTGTTCGACAACGGATTTAACGAAGCAAATGAGTCCGTTGTAAATACCGAAACGGAGGTTGTTTTTCAAACAAATTAGTTTTTCTTCTGGGAGTATTGTACAGGGAGAAAAGCCTTTTAGTTGACGTATTGAAGCGTTAAAAGAATTACGTGTGGCATTTTTCGCACAAATAACTTGTGAAACGGAAGAAAAGAACTTCGTGTCGACACGCTTGCTTCGTATGGAAAGCTCGGGAGTTTCTTTACAAGAAGGCAAAATTCCTGTAGAGCGTATTTGATGTGCGAGAGTAATAATGGGAGACTTTTCTGCCTGTCGGTGAATCTTTGATAAACAAAAATCCTGTTCGTGCATTAGATTAGGATTGTCTCCAACGGGTTCAAGCTGTCCAGGGTCTCCTACGCAAAGGATTTTGTGTTTAAAAGAAAGGAGGTCTTCCCAGAGGTCTGTGGAAATCATTGACGCTTCGTCGATTATTATAAGACGAGGTTGAAGAGGAATGGAGGCACGTTTTGTGAAAGTGTAATTGCCTTTATTGTCGCATTCGCAGTTGTAGATGTTTGAATGAATAGTCCCGGCGGGGACATTTTTCCTACACAGGACTGAGCAAGCCTTTCCGGTGAAAGCCATTACTACGCAACGTTCGTTAAGGTCGTCAAGGCGCTCGATTAATGTGCGAATGATGGTTGTTTTCCCAGTGCCGGCGTAACCACCAAGTTTAAATACTTGACGGGGGGATTTAAAAAGCCATGAGAGAATTAAGTCAATGGCTTGGTTTTGCTCATCGGTTAGGATGATTTGAGAAGGTAAAGGCGAAGGCGAAGGCGAAGGCAAATCTTCCAAAGAATCAGTTATTTCGTTCATAAATTTTCTTTTCCTTTTAGTTGTTCTTCAATAATCGGTTTAAGCTCAGCGGGGGAATAAGACGGGCCTTTAACCCACTTGCCGTCTTCACGTTTGTGTCCGTCAATGAATTTGGACATATTCGAACGATGAACTTCATCCCAACCGGGCTGTAAGCGCATTCCAAGGGCGTTTGCGGTTCCGATTGTAACCACGAGGAGGTCAATAATTGCATCGTAGGCTTCAACGAGGTCATTGTCCTTTAGCGCGAGTCGAAGCTCGGTGAGTTCCTCGTAAATGAGGTTTACGCGGAGTTGCTTAACGTCCTCGGAAGGCATTGTGGGCTTGTCAGGCTGAAGTTGGTCGGCTTTTTGCATGAACTGTTGTACGTCATGCTGTAAATAGTCGAGATAAAAAACCGAACGTGTGTAGTATACTTCATTCTCTTTAAAATTACTAAAAAATTCAAATGTCAACATAAATTTGTCTCCAATTTTCAATAGTTGCGGGGTTGTTAAATGTAAACTCCTTCCCAGCAAGATGCTGGCAACGAGAACCACAGTTCGCTGTATCTTTTGTTATAAATGTGAGTTTCAAACTTCCATCTTTATCACGAAAAGCGTGAGCGATGGCGTCTGCATAAGAACAGGTTATGTTTTTAACCTTTCCAGTGAGGTCGAGATCAGCCGCGGCTGTTTCTTTTGAATTAATAGTAAGCATCTTATCTTTCACATGGCCGATGAAGATGACATACTGAGCGAGTTGGCGAAGGCGGTTGAAGTATTCGTACCATATATTGCGCAGGTGTAAATAGCCACCGCCTTGCGCAAGTTCCAATACAGAAAAACCTGAGAAGTTCTTTCCGATAATAGTAGCTTTATATCGACGAGTGGCTTCTTGCTCACACCAGACTTCGAGTTCGTCCAAAGTATCGACGACGATGAATTTATAAGGTTTGTTATTTTTCTTCACAAATTCTTCAAAGGCCGTGATTTGAAGGATATTTTCCAAGATCGCTTTTGTACCTTGGAAGTATGAAGAACCGTGTTCAATATCCAGAAGGATATAAGAGGGCAGGGCTGCACAAATTTGAGTCTTACCAATTTTTGGTGGGCCATAAAGAATTAAGGTTTTAGGCGAGATATCAGTCACAGGAATGATAACGCCCGGAAGGGGAAAGTTCATATCTTTTTTAGGCTTTAACCTTGGAAGAATCTTTCAAGGGTTTCAAGGGGGTCCATTCGTTTGTAGTGAACTTATCGCTGTTAAGTTCGCTTTCGCGCTGAGAAGTAGGGAGGCAGCAAACGTCGTAGTAGGGACATTTGCCATACATTGTACATGCTTTTTTCTTCTGGGGCATGTATTGTTTGTCAACACAGTGGAAGAAAAACTCTTCAATTAATGCAATGGTGTTTAAACGCCATTCTTCCAACTGCCCGGGTTTGATGTATTCTTTATGACGAAGAAAAGACTCATCCCACCATTTGTCCCAACCGCCGGCAGGTTTTAAAGGTTTATTTTTCGTACGAATACCGTTTATGAGAAAAAACGAAGGTTCATGGCCGGTGATTTTTTGTAATGCCCAGCAGTAACCTTCGAATTGCGGAGCTACGCGGTGGAGTTCGATAAAAGTATTGCCAAGCATTCCAGAGGTTTTATGGTCGACAATACCGAGTTGGTTGTCCCAGAGAACTACGAGGTCGATGCGGCCTGTGTAGACTATGGGAATTACTTGTTCGAAGCGAGAACCGTCAATATCGGTGAGAGTCGCGCGATGAACATAGAGAGGAACGGAAAAAGAAAGTTCCGCCATCGGATGTTGGTCTATATCGCAAATGAGACGAAAGGGTTCTACATTGTATCTTTTGAGATATTCGGTGATTGTTTCATCGGCGAACTCAACAGAACGCCAGTCTTCTTCGCTACAGGGATTTTTTCCAAAGTAGTCTTGGAGTACGTGGGTGAGTTCTTGTCGTTGCGAAGGAGAGGGAGAGGAGTTGTTCCATTGAACGTAGCGATATTCCAAGGCTGTGTGAATAGCGGTGCCGTAGTTTAGTGCATTGCGTTCACCTGAGGGGATGCGACGTTGCATGTAGCGGTATTGAGCCTTACGGGGACAGGAGATGAAGTCTTCGAGAAAGGAGTTGTCGATTAGTAAGGCCCCCTTTGTTAGGGGGAGTTGGAGTTGGAATTGGAGTTGAGGTTGCATATTTTAGTATTCCTTTCCGAGAAAACGAAGGATTTTTTGGAAAATGGATAGACGGCGGAAGAAGTTGTTTCCAGAGAGAACGCCGGAAGGGTTGTTTGTTTGTTTGACTATACGAACGGTCTTGCCAGCCCAAGGGTCACCTTTGCATTCACATTTAAAGATGTGTTTGTCAAGGGTAAAACTGTCAGGTTCAGGTTTGCCATTAATTATAAATGGCTCGCAGTACTGCAAATCACCTTTTTTGATTTCTTCATCGAGTTGAAGCATTCTTAGGCTTCTTAGATTAGTATAGAGGTCTTTTGTTTTCATTTTTTTTTGTTTTTTTTTGTTTTTTTGTTTTGTTTTGTTTTTTTGTTTTTTTGTTTTTTTTGTTTTTTTTGTTTTTTTTGTTTTAAGCGAGACCCTTTTCTCGCAAATTCCAAAATTCCAAAATTCTAAAAAGGAGTGAGCACTGTTGGACTTCCACCAACATGATAGCATTTGACCACGTCGCGAGGGAATGAGGCTCGCCATTTCGTATCTATCTTAGGTTTACATTAGCGTCTGCGAGAGAACATGAATAAGGAACTCGCCTTTCCGCCAAGTGCTCAAAATTAAGGTTTAAAAAAGATCAGCAAGAGCATCAGGTTTGTGAACAACTTCAACAACAGATTTTTTACTCGCTGCTGTTTTCCCACTATTTCTCTCACTTCTTTTAAGAAAATCCTCGCAAGTTTCATCAGAAGTAGTAACTCCTTCTTCGAGAAGTTCTTCTTCAAAACCTTCTTGTTCTTTTCTTTTCTTTTCTTGTTCGTTTATCTTTGCCTTAAAAGAGATTGTGTTTTCACTTCGAAGCTGTCGGATTTGATTCACTCTCTCGCGAAGTTCCTGTTCGGTCATTAAGTGCATGGGCTTTTCGATCAGACCGAGGAGTCCGAGTTCCGCTTCCTTTTGTAGGAACGGTATTGGAAGTGGTTCTCCCATCGTGGAGTTCAATACTGGCGATGAACTCCCTAAAGAGAAGTTGGTGTTCTGTGGCGTTGTCATATTTTAATTCTTTAAGTTTTTGAACGAGTTTTTCGGTTAAAATTCCATACATGATTTGAAACATTCCGCGCTCAGGGTCGAGCGATTTTAAAAAGAGTTTTGATTGAGCCGGAATGTCAAATGCTATCTTGCCTTGAATTAAAGGGTCGTAGGTGGAGATGGCGAGCTCAGGATGTGGGTCTATGAATTTGGATTGAGGTTGTTCGATCATATTATTGTGTTATATTGTTGTTGTTGTTGTACTTTATTTAAATTAAATTAAATTAAATTGAATCAAAAAAGTCCCTCAAAACATTCTTTTCGAAGGAGTTTCTTTTCGCGAAGAAGTTTCTTTTTTTCTTGCTTTTGCTGTTTTTCTTCTTGGGATAAATTCGCGAGACGTTTACGTTCTTCTCCGTATTTTCCAAGCTTTTCGTAGTGTTTTATACGATGGTCAGTTAAAGGACCAAGAAGCTGGTTGTCCCAAATTGATTGTTGAGTTACGTAGTGAGCGGAATTATGTAAGGAGATTTTGGGAAGTGATTCGCTCATAGTCGCTCATAGTTTATATCTTAAATAGATTTATACTTTTTATTTATTAGCTTAAAGGAACCGTTATATTATTTTATTTTATTTTACACTTTAATATAACGGCTCGTGTTAAACTAACAAAGACAAAGGGTTAGGTTAATTAAACCCCCAACCCCTGTGCAGCCTTGGCCTTGGCGTCGGCGGCGGCCTTGTCCAAGAACGCCTTTGCCAACCAACCCAACTGCTCAACATTTTTCTTGTCGACAACTTCTTGCGTCTCCCCTTCCAGAGGGACGACAGGAATGTACTCCGCCGGCTTGCCTTGAAAGAGCACCTGATGCTTGACAAGCCGTTTGTTGAACTCTTCGAACTTCCCAGCGGCAAAAAGCTTTTTGCCGTTTTCCAAGTACTCCGCAGCGAGCGCCTTGGGCTTTGTCACAGAGACCGTCTTCGCGGGGTCGAAGGCAATGAGTGCCGCGAGCGTCGTGCAATCAGCAGCGAACTCCGAATCACTAACGTTCTTCTCTGCACGAATGTATTCGAGGTAGTCTTCTTCACCTTCGTCCCAGGTGAGAATAGGACTTCCATCTTTCTTCTTTTTCCCGGAGTCCTTTTGCTTACGCTTGCGTACGGCACCGAACCGGTTGGCGTAGCCTTCGAAAAGGCAAGCACCTTGCGAGCCGTCTTCATTTTCGGCGAAGAAGCCTTCGATCATTGCACCGCGGAATTCCGTGAGGAATGATCGGTAAAGAACGTTTGAGTTTGCTTCGTCAACGCAAGCGCCTTCACGCTTTGCCAGTTTGTCGAATTCATCGGCAGTCGCGGGGACGGAAATGGAGAGTTCCACTCCCAGGGATTTAACTTTTTGCTGTTTCATTTTCTTTTACTTTCTATTTGTTTTTGTTTTGTTTTGTTTTTACTAATACCCTTTACTTTTGTTCAAGGGTGAAATTGGATTGAATTGGATTGGAAATTAAGGTACGAAGCAAATCAGCTTGCCATTTGTACTCATCAGCAGAAGCAGCCGCAGAAGCAACCGCAGAAGCAGCGGCAGAAGCAAAAGTAGAAGCATTAAAACCAGCGGCATAAACAGCAACATCAGAAGCGGCAGCAGAAATAGCCGCAGAAGTAGCAGCAGAAGTAGCATAATCGGCAGCACGAGTAGCATAAACAGCAGCACGAGTAGCATAAACAGCAGCAAAAGAAGCGTAAGCAGCATCAAAAGCTGCACGAGTAGCACGAGTATTAGAAGCAATATTATTAAAATGCTTTACATGCTTTGCACATTTCTGCGCATACTCAACACTTAACTCTTTTGTAGCTTTTTCACTTTTTTGAAGATACCACCACATCCAAGAGCTGTTTTCACATACTTCCCAAGCATCAGCTAGGGACGGGAAAGATTTAGCAAAATCTAAACCTTCTTTGCAGGGCTTTAAACTGATTAATTCTTCAATTTCTTTTGTGTTTGTATTTGTACCCATTTATTTTCCTTTTCCTTTTGATGTTTTGCGACGAGCGCGTGAAAGAACTTCTAAAGCCTTTGCGTTGATTAAACGCGCAAGAGCTAAGAAGTTAAGAATTATTAAAATATCTGTGATGTATTTCATTATAAAACTTTGTTTTTTTTTTCAAAACAAATCCGCGAGCAGAGGGTTTATTTTACTTTTACTTTTTCTCCTTCTCTCCTTTGCGTTTGAAGCTAGTTCACTTTCATCATCATCTTTTTTCTTTTTTTTCTCTTTACAAGAAATTAAATGTTCCAAA
>Ga0187878_1002522_pt1 | contig 16158 bp, 18 predicted proteins | sample June2016WEW_17_1_FD_132979 | JGI IMG/M metagenome (GOLD analysis project Ga0187878, IMG submission 132979) | Peatland microbial communities from SPRUCE experiment site at the Marcell Experimental Forest, Minnesota, USA - June2016WEW_17_150 | ecosystem: Environmental > Terrestrial > Soil >...
CCCCTGGTAGTGCACGGTGGGACCGGGTTGCCAGAAGACTACATTAAGAAATTGATCGAGATGGGCGGAGCAAAAGTGAATGTATCAACCGAGTTAAAGCGCACCATGATCGATGCTGAATATGAATACATTACTGCACACCGGGAGGAATATGATCCCGGGAAGGTCGATGAAGCCGTCAGGGCTGCGATCCGCACAGCCGTTGGTCATTGGATCGATATCCTCGGCAGTGCTGGCAAGGCATAAATTCCATAATAAGAATGCAGGGGAAGAGTGAAGGGCATAACTCCGCTCTTCCCTTTTCCCTTGCTTCATCATCATCTGTATCCATAATCAAAAGGAGTAAAACATGAAAAAGGTTGAGGAGTATTTTGTACCATGGGTGAAGGGCATTCCGATGTACATTTCCGGGCATATTGAACTTGCCTGGAAAAAACCCGAACTCCATCGCATGATGTCCAACGAGAATCCAAACCCACCATCCGATAAAGTCCTGGAGGCGATATACAAGTATGCCAAGATGGGCAACCGCTACCCGGACCAGGGCCTAGTGGTACGCAGCAAGATCGCCCAGATCAACGGATTGGCCGGTCCCGAGAACGTGATGTTGGGCAATGGTTCCAGCGAAGTATACGACAATATCTTCCGCTGCTTCCTGGCAGTCGGAGAGGAAGTCATCCAACACACGCCTTGCTTCGGTATCTATAAGCTGCGGGGGACGATTCTAGGCGGCAAGATGGTGTCCGTGCCAATGATCTACAAAAATAAACGTCTTGATTATGATGCCGATGGAGTCCTCAAGGCGATCACGGACAAGACCAAGATCATCGTTATCGCCAACCCGAATAACCCTACGGGTAACTTTATGGATGCCAAGGACTTCGTGCGAATTGCTGAGACCGGCATCCCCTTCATTATAGACGAGGCTTATGTAGAATATGCCGGGCTGGGAATGTCGCAGGTGGGCTTGACCAAGAAATATAAGAATGTGATTATTACCCGGACACTTTCAAAAGCATACGGGTTGGCCGGGTTGCGCTTTGGGTACGCCATGGGTGACAAGGATGTGATCGGACAAATCTCCGCCGCCCTGCTCCCGTGGAACGTAGGGACGATCCCTATGTGGGCAGCACTGGCTGCTTTTGAAGATACCGAAGCGCTGGCTTACAGGGTGAAGTTCAACAACAGTGAGGTGGATTACATCACCGAAGCGCTCAGCGAGATCCCCGGCCTGGTTGTGTTCGCTACAAAAGCCAACTATATTTTCTTTGACTGCGGTGCACTCGGAAAGAAGGGCAAGGATATGGTAGCTTTTGCCGAACAAAAAGGCCTGATTTTCCGCCCGGAAGCTGAAAAATATGGCAGCGACGGTTGGTTCCGCATCACCATCGGTACAAAAGAAGAAAACCGCATGGCCGTGGATGTTGTACGAGAGTTTTTGACTAAAAAGTAATCCGGTTCACCCAAAGGTCGAAATGACCTCCAGGGTTTTTTGCGAGAGAGGAGGCAAGCATGGGAAAAATAAAAGCTGTGTTCTTTGACCAGGATGGGGTGATCATCGACACAGAACGGGACGGACATCGCGTATCGTTCAACATGACATTTAAAGAATTCGGTTTTACCGACGAATGGAGCGTGGATTATTATCACGAACTTCTTCAGGTCGCGGGCGGTAAAGAGCGGATGAAGCATCACCTGCAAACCAAAGGCTTCAGCAAGCCCATCCCCCCAGAGAAGGTAGAAGTTCTCATCAAGGAGATGCACAAGCGCAAGACCGCCATTTTCGTCGAGCTGATCGAGACCGGCAAACTTCCTCTGCGCCCCGGAATCCACCGCTTCATGAAAGAAGCCATGGAGGCCGGTCTCAAGATCGGCATATGCACCACGTCCAATGAGCAGGCTGCCAAAGCGATCACAGAGAAAATCCTTGCGGATATCAAGTTCGACATTGTGCTGGCTGGTGACGTCGTCAGCAAGAAAAAGCCCGATCCGGAAATTTACAACCTGGCCCTTTCGAAGACCGGGCTTAAACCCGGTGAAGTCATCGTTATAGAGGATTCCAGGAACGGCGTGCTGGCTGGCAAGGCGGCCGGGACACACGTGGTGGTAACCACCAATTCCTATACCGAAAAAGAGGACGTCAGCAGCGGAGACATCATCGTGACATCCCTGGGCGATCCAGAAGGCGAGAAAGGACGCTTGACCAAAGGGGGTAAAAACCTTAAGTTTGACGGAGTTCTGCGGGTAAAGCAGGTGGTTGATTATTTCACAAGTTGAACCCTAAAATTTCTCGAACGAGAATCAAAAGGACGCAAAGAATAACCTTTGCGTCCTTTGTATGTTTACCACACTTTCAAAATGCAATCCAAGTTGTTTAAAATCGTAAACGAAAAAAAAGGGTGAACACTTTTAATATGTTAAGATGGGTTGAAAGTAATCAATTGGGGGCAGCTTAATGAATAATCCGGCTGATCACCCAGTACAACCCAGCGGCAATCAAAGCTGCCGATGGAATAGTGAGCAGCCAGGCGGTAGCTATCTCCTGCGCCACCCCCCAGCGGACTTTATTCGCCCGTTCTCCCGCACCCACCCCCATGATCGCTGAACTGACCACCTGGGTTGTGCTCACAGGTCCCCCGAGCAGAGAGTTGCCCAAAATGACCACCGCTGAGGTGAGTTGGGCAGAAAACCCATCCACAGGCCGGATTTTATAAATCTTTCCACCCAGAGTTCGAATCAGTCTCCATCCTCCAACGGAGGTGCCGATAGCAATCATCGAAGCGCACAACAGAACAACCCATTTTGGAACCATAAAAACTTTCAAATATCCTGAAGTGACGAGCGCAAGAGTGATGACCCCCATGGTTTTTTGTGCATCGTTGGCACCATGGCTTAGAGCAAGGGATATACCGGTGAGTATCTGGCTGCGCTTGAAAAAGGCGTTGATGCGCGGCGAGGCCTTCCAGCTAAATATCAAGACAAGCCTGATAAAGAGGAATCCAAAAGCAAAGCCGATTATGGGAGAAGAAAATAACGAGATCAGGATTTTTTCCAATCCATTAAGCTCTATTGCATGCCATCCGACCGCCATTACAACCGAGCCTACGATGCCCCCGATCAGAGCGTGCGAAGAACTGCTGGGAAATCCCAGGTACCAGGTTAGCAAATCCCACAGGATGGCGCTGACCAAAGCCGCCAGGAGCACCTGAGTAGTGATGAGATGTGACGAAACGATTCCATTGCCGATGGTATCGGCGACCGCCACGCCGAAAATAAAGGGTCCCGAGAATTCAGCGACGGCTGTCACCCCCAGAGCGACCGGCGGCGAAAAGGCACGTGATGAAATCATGGTTGCCACCACATTGCTGGAATCATGGATGCCGTTCAGAAAATCGAACAGGGCTCCCAAAATTATCACCACAATAAGGACGGTTGTCATGGTTGGCGTCTCAATCGTTGACGGTATCCCGATGGTTTAGTTTAAGCCACCTGTTCAGTTATTATTATTGGAGACCACGCCTTAGTAACTTAAAGATTATTGCAGCAAGCAGAGCAGAAGCGGGAATGGTCAACGCCCAAGCTGTGACGATCTCCTGCGCAATATTCCAGCGAACCTTGTTGGGTCTTTCTGCAGCGCCAACACCCATGATTGACGAGCTGATGACGTGGGAAGTACTCACCGGCCCGCCAGTCAGGGAAGCAGTTAGCACGACAATTGCTGAGGACAACTGGATGCAAAATGCATCGAGCGGTTCGATTTTGTAAAACTTCCGTCCCACCGTACGAATCAGTTTTTGGCCCCCCACAGCCGTACCGGCTGCAACTGCCAATGCAGCAATAAAAATCACCCAGACCGGAACAATAAATGTATTTAAATATTTCTCGGTGAGAAGTGCAAGTGTGATCATCCCCATGGTTTTTGGCGCATCGTTACTACTATGGCTTAGTCCCATGATGATGACAGTAAATATTTGAATCCTTTTAAATGTTTGGTTAATTCTAGGAGACGCATCTTGGCAAAATTTCACAACAACTTTAAGAATAATGAAGCCGATTCCGAAGGCAATGACAGGTGAGACAAACAAGAATATCAATATTTTTTCAAGTCCGGGTACCTGGATGGCCTGCCATCCGGCCCCAATTGCCACCGCACCGATCAAACCGCCGATGAGGGCGTGGGAGGAGCTGCTCGGCAACCCAAGCGAGGATGTCAAAAAGATCCACAGAACGGCGCTCAGCATGGCGGCCAAGATAACCTGGGTGTTGATCGCATCCGCGCTGACAACTCCTTTACCGATCGTCCGAGCCACTGCAATCCCAAAAATAAAAGGTCCCAGAAATTCCGCCACAGCTGTCATTGTCAAAGCTACACGCGGAGCCATGGCGCGTGAAGAAATCATCGTTGCCACGATGCCGCTAGAATCATTCAATCCATTCATAAAAGCGTAAATGAGGGCTAATAATATTACTGCAACCAAGATTGGGGACACAACTAAACCCCCAATCATGTAATCTTAACAATAATATCGGCGATCACGTTGGCTGCCTCGTCTCCACGGTCAGCAGCGTTGCTCAAGTGACGATAAACCTCGCGCGATTTCAGCATCTTGATCACATGCTGGATATCCTCTGCTCCGCTGAACAAGTCAGCCAGGGCTTCGCGGTAAACCTCTTCCACACGGTTTTCAAGAGACTTGGCCCGCTGAGCATGATCATTGGCAACCCCGGGATGGTTCTCCAGGCGATCCACCGCCATCAAGAGTTCATAGGCTGCATCTCGAAGGATGGAAGCCATACTCTGCATAAAATTCGTCGGCTCGACCTTCAAGATTTCCATCTCACTGACTGTACTGTAGGCATAATCCAGAACATCGTCAATCGTCCGGGAAAGCAGGAATATATCTTCCCGGTCAAAGGGGGTAATGAAGGTTTTATTTAACTCGTCAATCAGGATTCGCCGGGCTTCGTCCGCTTCCTTTTCCTTTGTGGAAAGCAGAGCAGAGGCGGCCGGGTCGCTGGAGATCATAAAGACCTTCAATGCCTCCAGACCATCCAGGGTAAGCGAGGCCTGGTCATGGATCAGTTTAAGGAAAACATTTTGCTTTTTCTTAAAAATTCGGAACATGGATGAAGATCCTCCTAAGGAAATTGGAACAAACAATTTAATGATGCGAAATTATGGAGACGCAGTTTAAGTCACGCATTTCCTAACCAACTCGGGCGAGACCAAGGGACCGGTTCCCATTCAAAAGTTACCTGCTAATTAATTCGTTGAATTCGAGGGAACGTTATTAGTTTGCATTTAACAAGATGGATAATTTCATTTTAGTGACAGCAATAATAACATAAAACCACCCAGCTCTCCCCCACCAAATAATGTGATAATCAGTAAGAACAAAAACACGCTGATAATATATCAATCGTTCATGGATAAGGATTAATGTGGGGTTCCAATTCCTGCGCCTACGGGAAGCAGGGATCACGTCCTCAGGCTTGTAAAGACGGAAGCAAGCACCGCCTCAACTTCATTGAAATCTTGGTGCCAGGGAAAGGACTCGCGGTCCTTTAATGCTTCTACCCTTGGACCGATGCCGATGAACCTATAGCCCAGTGAACGGGAATTCAGCAGATCCCAAGGCCCGTCACCAAGGTAAACGACCCGTCCGAATCTGTTACAACCATAGAAATCTACGGCCCGTGCGACTGCAATTTCCATAATACTCTGACGATTCCGATGGTCATCAGATGTAGCCATGGGGATGCCTTCTACACTCAAACCGCTAGCCTGAAGCTTGAACAAGGCTTCGCTGCGCCAGCAGCCGGTGGCGATGGCGGTGCCCACATCCTTGAGATTCCGCAGTCGGTCCAGGAAGCGCGTGGCACCCGGGACCTCGCTGAACGTCAGGGGCTTTTCCCGGTACAGCTCTTCAAGCCGCCGGAGGACATTACGCTTCACTTGTTCAATCTCCTTTGTCTCCGGGCTTCTCCCGCTGAGACGTTGTATGGCCTCCTGCGTCACACCGAGGGAGGTCTTGTCAATATATCCATTCAAATCCGCATCGACCGGCGGGACTCCCAACACTTCTGCTATGGCAACGCCAAAAATTTCCCGATCATACTCGTAGGATTGGGTCAGGGTTCCGTCAATATCCAACAAAACCAAGTTCATAATCTTTAACCTTAGGGGTAATTGTCTTATTAATGAACAAGGCGTAATTAGCTCGAGCGTAGTGCATGCTAGCAATGGCCATTTGACAAATCTTTAGAACTGAACTGGGGTCTCAGTCCATTGCGAGGAATTTATGGTGGCGGCAGGTGGCTAATTCGTTGCACGCAATTCTAAACCAAAATTCAACGTCCAACCGCGAATTTCAAAGCGGGAATGGCAGTGGTGCCTTGTTTTTTTATTTTGCCTTCCGGGGGGGGTCTTCATTATTTGTTATAAATGGAGTTCCAACAATTCTCTGGTCCACCGACTCCCGAGGAATAGACCAGCTTCAGTCGATGCACAAACACAGGCGCATTATCCATCCAAACAGGGATCAAATCCAAATATTCATGACAGCCAGGAGAGATAAAAAAATCCCGTTCATCCAAAGAATAATATCGGAAGCAACCACATAAAGGAGATGGGATAAGATATCCTCCTGGTTACCTCATCCTATTCATCTAATAATAAAAATAAATAATCTAATGGGGTGAAAATGCCGCATTACTCAGTGTTGCGCTCTTTTTTCCAACCTTCTGAGCACCCCCAACAAGACCACCGACACCACAACAAGCATCACAGAGAGAGCCAACGCCACTCCTATACTGCGCTCCAAACCGAGATAAATTGCCAACGGCATGGTTTGAGTTGTCCCTTCAAGATTCCCCGCAAACATTATCGTAGCCCCAAATTCGCCCAGGGCACGGGTCCAGGTCAAAATGGTCCCGGCAAGCATGGATCGCCAAGCCAGGGGGAGCATGACATAACGGAATAATTGCAGTTCCCCAGCCCCTTCGACGATGGCTGCTTCCTCCAACTGTGGATCGATCTCGATATATCCAATCTTGGCCGAACGGACAAAGAGCGGCGCGGCAACGAACGTCTGCGCCATTATCACAGCTGCAGTGGTGAACGGCAGACTAATCCCCAGTGGCACCAGCCATTGTCCGAAGACACCCTGACGCCCGAAGGCGATCAGCAGCGCCAGTCCAGCCACCGAAGGCGGCAGGACCACGGGTAGATCGACCAGCAATTCGAGGGCGGTTTTTCCGTGAAATTTCCAGCGTGCCAGGATATATGCGAGTGGTATCCCGGCTGCCATAGCCAAAAGAGTGGATAAGCTGCTGGTAAGCAGGCTCAGACGCAGGGCCGAAATAGCCGTTGGAGCGAGGGCATAAGTAAAAAAGTTGGGGCCAATGGATTTCCAAAAAACGGCAAAGATTGGCAGGCCGAGTAATACCAGCAGGACCAGGCTGGGCAGGATAAATACCCAGGCTGGCCTGCGGTCAGTTGATAACCAGCGTCCAAAACGGTTCAGTAGGCTCACAGTTTAAGGAGTAACGGGGATAAAGCCCCATTTCTTCAGGATGGCCTGTCCATCGGGTGAAAGGACATAAGCGATAAAAGAGGCTGCCAGGTCAGGCTGGGTGATGCCTTTCAACACCGCGATCGGGTATTGTGCGATCACGTTGTCTGCAGCCGGAAACTGGATCGTCTTCAGATCAGGAGCAGCGACCGAATCTGAAACATAAACAATCCCGGCGTCCACCTCACCCAGCTGCACTTTCGCCACTGCCTGCTTTACGTCAGTCTCGTTGGAAACCAGGTTGGCCAGCACCTGCGTACTGAAGGTAGGAGAAAATGCCGGATCCTTATCCAAGTTGACCAAGATCTGGCGGGCATATTTGCCGCACGGGGCTGTCGTATCGCAAAGAACCAGCTTTATACCCCGGCGCGCCAGGTCTTGCAGGGTTTGAATTTTCGCCGGATTATTGGCGGGCAGGATGACCAGCAGACTGTTGGTCAGGAAAATTTTCGCCGCATCCGCTGCGACCAGGGTATCTGTGACGAGAGTGTTCATTTCCGTCGTGTTGGCAGAGGCAAAAACGTCAGCGGCTGCGCCCTGTTCGAGTTGCGTGCGCAAGATTCCCGACGAGCCAAAGTTGAAAGTGACGGTAACGCCGGAATTGACAGTTTCGAAATTGGTACCGATTTCTTTAAACGCGTCCGTCAGTGATGCAGCAGCAAAAACAGTCAGCGTACGCGGCTGCGGTGTTGGCATTGGGGACACCGAGGTGGACATCGGCGGTACTGAGGTCTCCATGAGTAGCGCGGAAGTAGGAACTACATGCACAGGTGTTGACGCAGGTCCGCAGGCAGCGAGCAAAGCGGCAAACAAAAGAATGGATAATGCAAAGCGTTTCATTGATATTTTTCTCTTTGAACATGAATTAGGAACGTCATGTGCATTCGACCACCTGTTCGATAATTGAAAGGCGGTACTTCATGCATGGGGAAATATTCGTGAATGAGGGTGATAGTATCCTTTCCCTGCACATGAGGCACAAAGGGTTTCCACCCCCACCGCCATTTGCCGGGCATTGATGATTTCCTCCCCACAACGTTGACATTTCGTCCGCAAACCCGGCCGGCTGAGGGTCACCTCCAGAGGCGGGTCAAGCTGGACATTTTCAAATGAAAGCAATTTTGCATCCGGCATAATCTGATACCCTTTTAGCTGGGCATAGTATTTTGATTTAACAGCCGGGTAATACAAAAGGGCGGTTTCGCGGATATCCAATTGTGGCGCAACGCGAACCGTCTTTCCCGTCTTGATATTTGCGAAAACTGCGCCGGTCTTGCCAAGGTCCATGACCCGCAGGGTGCGATGCCCGACAGTCGCGCCGGTTGATATTTCGATGCCATCCGCAAAACAGCCATCAGACTCTATGAATACCAGGGCAGCCTTGTGAGGCATAGGTGTTTCCAATCCGATCGCCGCCAGCCCTGCCAGCCCTATCCGTACACCCAGAACCTGGCGTGGGCAGAGGTGAGCATGGCGGGCAGAGCTTTGCTTTAGCAAACTTGATAATTTTGAGGACATGGAGGCTCCCGTAAATTGATAATGTAATAGGTTCAGATTGAGTTCAAGCGGAATTCCATCGCTTGGTTCCTCAGATCAGCAGTCAGCGTTATATTGTCTTATGACGATATTTTTTTAATAGAAATACCCTTTAGGAGCGCCAGGTAGCCAACGCCTGAGGCGTGAACGCTCCACGCCTGGGCACGCTCTGCCAACTCCAAACGCTTGAGCGTCATTCCCGCCCTAATTGGATTAGTGACCAATAACAGTCTTCCTGTTTCGCCTGGAGATATAAAACCCGCCAGGAGAGAATCTGGCGAGTCAAATAATACCTGCACAGGTAATTCTCCTTTCCAATTCCATCCCATGTTGGGATATCGGGAGGCCGCTACGTTTCCGCAGCGACCCTGGTCCTCACTGAGAGAGGACTGCCTGCCGAACCTTGGCGTATTGCTTTAGGTCAAGCAGATCGGAGCCATGTTATTTTTTAATTTATCCCATATTTCACAAACAGTCAAGTCACCATGGCACAACCCGGCACCATCCTTTCGGGTAGTTTTTTTATTCTCTATTTGGGTTGCTGCGTTCCATCCTGCGAAAATTTATCTATTAGATATGGGATGGCGAAGCTTCACCGGGCTGAAATTCCATTGTTCTATTCCCTTGGTGGGGTTACCTACCCTTATCGGTATTCTCCTGCTTTCAATAATTTAGGCAGCGATTTGAAGCAACGAGGCTTCCAATCGACACCTGAGGGTATCCAATATTCGAGCCCGAAAATTAATCATCAATGCTACTAGTGAGGTTTAGGCGCGTCAGAAGCATTGATAATAAAAAAAAGCCCTCCATTGTCGGGAGGAAACGCTATGTATCTGGATTACGATATCAGTCAACCGCGATCATTACGCTTGAAGCCTTGACAACAGCATAGGCTTCCTTGCCTTCTTTCAGTCCCAAAGATGAAACGGACCCATCTGTAATAATCGAAACGATTTGTTCGCCGCCAGGAAGTTGAATAGTGATCTCATCATTAACCGCACCTCGCACGATCTTAATAACTTTGCCTTTTAGAATATTCCGAGCACTTAATTTCATATAATTGGTCTCCTTTGTCTTTGATTAGGTAGTGCGATTTTACCACTTTTTTTGATTGAGAAATAAAATTATACAGGCGTCATTTTCCAGTATGTCAAGCACACGGATGGCATTTAAAATTCTGTTCTCCCCCTTTATCGACTTCCAAGATTAATTTCAGCTCCCGGGAATTCGAGCAGAGGCTATGGATGGATAGTTAGCCTCCAATTTCGCTCATCGCACGGTTAAGAGGAATTTCTCCGTCCGCGAGGCCCTGTCCCCAGGGCTTATTCCAAATGGCGTTCAAAACCAAGGTACGTAGTTCTTCCAACGAAGCACCTGCCCGCAAAGGAGTCAGCAAGTCCACCTCGCCATCCCGCAAGAGACACATACGCAAAATACCATCCGCTGTGAGGCGGGCACGCGAACAATCTGCGCAAAAGGGTGTACTGACTGACGAGATGAAGCCGATATCGCCTTTTGAATCGGGGATACGGAAGAGAAGCGCCTCCCCATCCAAATCGCCGCCATTAAGGGGCTCGAGCCGACCAAGCGCCCGCTCGATATGATCTTTAATTTCCTGAGTCGAAACCATCTGCTCTGTTTGCAGTTCGGTGGCTCCCCTAAAAGGCATCATCTCAATGAAACGCATCTGCCAGCGATGCTCACGAGTCAGGCGCGCCAGGTCCACGACTTCCATGTCGTTGAAACCGCGTACCACCACGGCATTTAATTTGATCGGCCTAAGCCCGGCCGCTTCGGCCGCCAGGATGCCTTCCCAGACATCCTGTATTTTTCCCAGGCGGGTCATACGTTTGAACCGGGCCGGATCGAGCGTATCGAGGCTGAGGTTGACGCGTCCCAGCCCAGCTTCGGCCAGCGGCTTGGAAAGTTTCGAAAGCAGGATGCCATTGGTTGTCATGGAAACTGACTGTACTCCGGGCATGGATGTAATCCCGCGCACGATTTCCACTATGTTAGCCCGGACGGTTGGCTCTCCCCCGGTCAGACGGATTTTATCAAAACCCAGCCCTGCGAACAAGCGCGTCAATTGCATCAGCTCGTCATCCTGCATCAATTCGACATGAGGGCGGAAAGTCATTTCTTCCGACATACAGTAGATGCAGCGCAAGTTACAACGGTCGGTGAGACTGAGTCGCAGGTAATTGATTTTACGTCCAAAGCGGTCGAAGGCCATATTTCCTCAAGTGGAGCGGCTAAACGCAAGCAGATTAGTGCCGGATACAATTTCCTTGTTGCACGGCCTACCTTTTAGCAGGCGGCAACTGCCTTGATGGCAAGAGAGTGAAATCCTGGTTTGTGGGAAAAATATTCATATTTATAGAAATTTGTGTACCAAGTTTATCCGGAACGCAAACAAGCAAAAAAAGTAAATTTTGGATTGGAATAAATGGCACAGGATTTCAGCGATCTTGGCTCGATCGAGCCAGGATTTCGGCTCCTAGGAATTCCATGGGCGAGTTGACGTTCATGAAAGCCAGCCCTGCAGGCTCGACAGCGACTGCTTCCTGCAGACTTAGTTCACGTACACGTACTGATGAAAGCCAGTCAGAGATTTTGAGCTGTCCGGCCTGGATGGCAGCAAGAACAGAGGGCAGACAGGTGGAACGGCGATAGATGGCGTGCATCGGCTCCAACCCGGCGATTGACCGAGGGATAACTACATCCACCTCCTCCTGAACAAGCAATGTAATGGCTGCTTTGAGGAGAGCGGCGCTAGCGAATGGCATATCGCAAGCGACCACTGCCACCATTGGAAAAGAGGCGGCAGCCAGAGCGGTGTAGATTCCTCCAAAGGCACCGCAATCCGGGATCAAGTCCTGGACAAGGCGCAACTTGAGGAAAGCATAATCAGCAGGGTGGTTGGTCGTTATCAGAATTTCGTCTCCAACCGTGGATATGCGCTCCACCACTCTCTGAATCAGGGGGCGGTCAAGGAAAAGTTTAAGTCCCTTGTCCTCACCCATGCGGCGGAAGTTGCCGCCTGCCTGGATCGCTAAACTTATTTTGTCAGGCATAATTCTCACTATGACTGCAAAAAACGTTCTTCTATCAAATTTGAAATTCCAACGATATCGCCCAAATCAAAGCAAGGGACCCCTACCGCAATGGAAAAATCCGCGGCCACCGCGAAACGCTGTTCTGTAGTGCCGATCAACTCTTTGCCTACATCAAATCGCAAGACTTCAAGGGACGGGTAACCTGCCTGTTTATAACCTTCCACTAGGATCAGGTCAGCCTCCCGCACCTCTTTTGCTATCTCTGCCAATGTCAGTTCCTGTTTTATAGTGCGGTAAGAGGCAATCTTATCCGGCGCGGCGATTATCACGTGGACACTCCCCGCCCGGGCATGCCGCCAACTATCCTTCCCCTCCTGATCCACCTCAAAACCCTTGTGGGAATGGTGTTTAATAGTGGCAATCCGGTAGCCCCGGCGGCTTAATTCGGGGATCAGTCCCTCCATCAGGGTCGTTTTACCGGACCCGGATTTACCAATAAGCGTTACAACGGGAACAGACATTGATTCATCCTTCCGAAATCGTCTTTTTTATTGGGAATGGCAACTTTACGCCATGAGAAACACTCCCACCAGGGATAGCAACCCGACGGGAATCAACCACCAATCGAGGCGACCGATCCGGAGCGGAGCTGTCCGGCTACGGTCAGGGCGAAAAGCACGCGCCTCGGCCGCCAGGACAATGTCCTCAGAGCGGCGGAGGGCATTGGTTAAGATCGTCAGCAAAAGCAGTTGCAGTCCGCGCCACCACTGGGCGCGCATCCCGCCACGCATCCGCAGGCTATGCCAGGCATTCGTGCTCGATTGGCGCAAGTTTGGTAACTGATTAGCAGCAACACCCAGCGAAAATCCCAGGCCTTGAAGCCCGGCACGTTCAAACACCCCGGCCACTTCGGTGATATCCATCGAAGAGGCCAGGCCATCCGCAGCAATGAGAATGACAATCGCGCTCAAAGTCATCTTCACGCCGACAATAATATTTTCCTTAGAAATGGGAAAGCCCCAAAGCTTCAGGTCGGGTTTGCCACCTCCAAACAAGATACTGATGACCAATAAGATTCCCAATAATATTAACCAGCGGGGGCGCAGGATGCGCCGCAGGGCAGAAGGGTAACACAAGGCGAGGAACACCACGCAGGCACCGGCCAACAGATAACCTCCACGCAGTTGGGTTATCAGCACTACTCCCAGCGACCACAGAAAGATCGCAAGGTGTCCCAGGCTGCCGACCAATGGCTTTCTGGGCTTGGTCCGAATCGAGGCGGCGTCGAGCCTGCTTGCAGTCATTGGATCGCGTCAATCTCGATCAACAAGCGGGGATTTAATATTCCGCCCTGGTCAGGAAGGACCATGCGGAAAATGCCTTCATCTACTGTCAGAGGACCGTCTGCCCGGGCATACGCCACCAGCGTATCGTCGGCCAGAAACTGGGATGGATCGTAGTTGGATGTGAAGCCGTCTGAGGCAACCGCTTTGACAGCCGAAAGCTTGGTTGGGTCAATGCCGGCATCCTGTAAAACGACCTTCAACGGTACGCCGATATATGCAACCCCTTTATCAGAAGCCTGTACTGCGCCAAGAGCTTTCAGATCGTCGACCGTGTAGGTTTTCACGATCGTGCCATCGGTCACCTTCAGGGTATTCCCCGAGGGAGCGGCTGGCTTTGGAGCGCAGGCTGTCAGGGCCAATGCCATAACAAGAATAACGAACAAAGTGCGTTTCATTAAATTCTCCTTATCTTAAGGAATGGATAAAAACTAAACAGCCGCGGGAGATTGTCCCTTCAGGCGGAAGGTAACCAAATGGCCAAGTCTCCAGGCCAGCCAGCCACCGATAGACCCCACTACCAAGTGTAGAACGACGAGAGCCACTACGATCCACAGGGCTGCCTGACTGCTCAAACCGAACAACCTGCTGCCCTGGTCAACCGTATCCAGCCAGATGGGTAGAAGAGTGCGACCGAAAATCAAAATCCCGGTAACAAAGGGCTGAATGAAGGTCCAGAGTGCGCCTCCGGCAATTGCCAAGATGAATGCCAACTGGGTGGGATTTGGGAAGATATCCAGAACCAGCTCAGCCACCAGCGCTTCGGTCAAAATGCCAATCATGGGTCCGATGATGATATTACCAATACTGAATAGTTTGAGGATTGTGGCGATGACTCCAATAAAGAAGGTCGAGCCACGCTTGGGGACGAACAGGCGCCCGATCAGGGCAACCAGCAATCCAATTGCAGTGAGGGCCAAACCGGTCAATGGGATCTTAATGGCATGAAGTACGGATCCCAGGCTGATCTCAACCACTCCCCACAGGGCGCCGAAAACAGCCATGGTTACAAGTTGACGGGTTGTAAATTTCATCACAGTTTCCTTTCTTTAGATTGTTTTACGAGCAACAAGTTGGGCGATTCTCCTAGGGGGAAACGTACCGCCGCGTCTTTCTCTCCAGGTTTCCTTCCAGTGCAAAATATCCCAGTCGTGAAAAGCTGCATAGAGTTCTCCAGATTCCAGTGCACGGGCAGGGTTGCACCTCATGAGAGTGTCTTGTACAAAAGTCTCAAAAAATAGCCAACCGCCTGGTTTGAGCGCCTGGCGGTAGCATTCAAACAAAGGGCGCGATAAAAAATAGAAGTTCAAGATAACGTCAAATCCAGAGGGTGGCAGCCAGGGATCGGTAAGATCTATAACCACCAGATCAAGAGGCAACGAAGACTTCCGGGCGCGTAGCTGGGCGAGCCGAAGACCAGCTTCAGAGATATCCATGCCAATCACGCGCAGGCCACGTCTGGCCAAAAATATCCCCACCGGAGCTGCGCCGGATGCCACCTCGAGTGCCAATCCCCCCGGGGGAAGTCGATCGGCGTAAGAGCGAACCAGCCAATAAGGTTGGCGTCTCAGATAGTGATTATCATCTGATTGGTATCGGGCATCCCAAATCTGCGCATCAGGGTGCGGCATGGTCAACCTCCGCGTGTGTTGCCATGGGCAAGTTCTTTTGTGCAGCCAATGTGTTATGACCATCCAGTGAGATATGGCCTGTATCCATCAGGATCACCCGGTGAGCATAACGGTAAACCAGTTTATAGTCATGAGTAATGAGCAGTATTGCTGTCCCCTGGTGATTAAGCCAGACGAGGAACTCCATCATCTGCTGCAAGTGGCGCCAGTCCTGCCCGAGGGTCGGCTCGTCCAGAATGACCAGGCGAGGGCGGAGAGCCAAGCAGGAGGCCAGGGCCGTGCGCTGCTGCTGACCGATTGAAAGGGAAAACGGGCGACGATCGCGCAGGTTAACCAAATCAGCGCTTGCCAGGGTCTGCTCGTGCAAGACAGGATCGAGACAGCGATAGTTGCGCGGTCCGAAGGCGATTTCTTCATCCACTGAGTCCGTAAACAACTGGTCGGCCGGGTTTTGGAAGAGCAAGGCAATATCCTGCCCAGGCCGCGGCCGTTTTCCATTTCCGAAAAGCACCTTTCCACTCAAGGGGTGGATCAACCCGGCGGCGGCCAGAGCAAGAGTGGATTTCCCGGCACCATTATCACCCACGAGGGCAGCAAACTCTCCAGCATAAAACCTGAGGTTTACGTCGCGAATGGCAGCATGTCCATTGTAACCAGCGGAGAGGTGCAGAAATTCGAGCAGGGGTTGTTCAACTGCAGGAGGTTTGCCGTTCGGCACAAGCAAATCGGGCCAAGACATCAGCGCATCCTCCGTTGGACGACGCAAACCATAACGGCGTAAAAGATCATAATCGCCTAATATGGTTTCGAAAGCACCTTCTGCAACGATGCGTCCTTCGTCCATGACCAAAACTCGATCGGCAAGACGGCGGACTTCAGCAAGACGATGTTCGAACAGTAGGATGGTCAGGCCATATTCGTTCCGCAATCTTGATAGTGCATTGATTACGCTGGTAGTTCCCGGTCCATCGAGGGAGGCGGTCGGTTCATCCAGAACGAGTACCTTTGGACGCATGGC
>Ga0187878_1002524_pt1 | contig 16144 bp, 22 predicted proteins | sample June2016WEW_17_1_FD_132979 | JGI IMG/M metagenome (GOLD analysis project Ga0187878, IMG submission 132979) | Peatland microbial communities from SPRUCE experiment site at the Marcell Experimental Forest, Minnesota, USA - June2016WEW_17_150 | ecosystem: Environmental > Terrestrial > Soil >...
CTTACCCCGACCCGCCATCTCCCCAACGTGCGTACAGTTGGGTTAGTCCACTAAGTTATCTCGGGGAAAATCCCTTGCCTGTCACGCCGGAGGTCGCGAGTTCGAGTCTCGTCGGCCCCGCCATTCTTCGATTTGAGCCAATTCCCTGGCCTTCTTAGCCTCTTCGTCTTTGAGGTTGGCCGCATCAATTCCGTGCATGAACCCGATCTCCCAGAGGGACCTAAAGGGTTCTTCCCACTCAATATAGAAGGGGCCGAGTTCCAAATAATGATCTTTGTCACCGGGTGTGGCCATCTCGCCTTTTCGGGTTACGCGGATCGTTCTAAACATCATCCGATTCATTCTGGCCCGTTTTTCCGGGGATGCCGCTAAATACTCATCTTTCAACGCCTTAGAAAGTTCTAAAGTTTCGTTGATCTCAGCGAGCGAAACCGCCTCTTCTCCCTTCTCCAGTTCTTCGAGACGGGCCTCAATATCTGCGTTACGCAATTCGAGGGCGTCGATCCTTCGTTCGTATGCGCCCCGAACCCGAGGATTCTTCGCGCCTGCCACAGCGTCAGCAAGACTAGCACCGGTGGTCTCATTGTGGGCCTGCTCCGCCTTCAGGGCCGCGACCTCTTGGGCGTTCAAGGTCTTCAGGTTCCGGTAGTCATCCTCGAACTGGCTTCGGAACCAGTCGTAGGTGTTCGGATCAACATAGAGCGCGGCGATGGACGAAACAAGGTGTTCGTCAATGTCTTCCTCTTTCCAGTAGGGGCCTTGATACATCGGGCACTTCGGCTGGCGGAAATGCTCTTGATACCACTCTGTCCGCTTGCCGCCGGTGCACCTGTAATAGATCAGGGTCTTTTTTTCGCCGGTCTTCTTGTCCATCCTATCGTGAGCGTCTCCGACCAGTCGGCACCCGCAAAGATCGCAGGTCAACAGGTCCTTGTACTTGAAGTCGCGGCCGCGCTTCGTGAAGATGCGCCGCCCGTCGAGCACTTCCTGGACCTCATCGAAGAGGGCCTTGCTGATAATCGGCTCGTAGGTGCCCTTGTTGGGATATAGTCTCCCGCCCCAGCGGAATGATCCGTAATAGAAGGGAGTCCGAAGATAACGCCGGACTTCCTCCAGGTTTAGCGTCCGCCCGGTCTTTGATCGCTGGCCCAGGTTCCTCATGATTGAATTGAGGTCCCTCAGACTGCGGGCCTCGCCGCTGGCGCAAAGCTCGAACATCTTCTTTATCAGGGGTCCCTGAACAGGATCAATAATCGTCCTGTTCTTGATCTCGCCCCCGACAATCTGAGGCTTTCCATCGACCATGACCGGCTCGACAAGGTAGCCGAGCGGCGGGTTACCGGGATACTCGCCCAGTTCAACCTTTTCGCGCTGGGCGGCGGTTACGAATTCGCTGGTATTGATAGATTCGGACTCCGCCTTGACAGCCTCGGCGTCCTCCTGGTTCTTGATCCTGCGGTCTGCTTTGAGTCCCGGCGTAAATGCCCTGCCGCTGGTAACATTATGGAGCCGGACTTTAAGACTCTTGAGGGCCGACCAGTCCAGATCATTCCTCGAGGCTCGGCTGGTCATGTAGTACAGGATGTGCCCGATATCATTGTCGTGAACAAAATCGAGCATCTCATAGAACCGGACGCGTGCCGTTAGCTGATAGCCGCTCCGTGCTTCCTCGAATTCCTCTATGATGGTAAGCGGAGGCTTATGATTGGCGGCGTATCTTTGGATTTCGTTTTTTTGGAGGTCAGGGCCGAACTTGTCTTTCTGCTTGCCCGTGCTGACCCTGATATAGGCCACGGCCTTGATGTTGCCCGTGACATCCTTTGCCTTGGTCATCTTTCGGCCTTCCATATCTGCCTTAATTGTATATCAGATTATTCTAAAGATCAAGAAATAAGATATCAACCTTAGAAAGATAAGAATTCCCTCGTTCTGCTGGTCCAGAGGGCCTTTTCTCGGGCCTCCCTTACTGCTGGCCTGGGTGATCATCGGTCCCGTATTATTCGGTTGCATCCTGACTCCCTCATATACTCGTCCATGATTTGTTCGTTCTCCAGTTCGAGCTCACGCAACTTCTTTTGTTTCACCAGGGCGGGCGTCATGACCCTCTCCGCCCTGACGGATGAACGCAGAAACGTCTTGGCCCAGGCCTCCTGCTCCTCCGAGGACAACGAGTTCTCCGTGTGTGCCGTCACCAGTGCGCCGCAGATGGCGTTGACCAGGTCCTCATGACTACCAGGAATCTTCTCGACCCGATCAACTCCCTGCGGGCCGGGCCGTCTGTCGAGAACCGCGAATTGGTTGAGGACCCTCTCCGAAAAGATCAGGTCCACTTTGCCCGATCGGATCAACTGCGCCGCGTTCAAGTAGAGGTTCGATTTAGGCATGACTGACTTCTTCAGTGGGGTGCCTGCTTTCAGGAAAGGTGCCGAGGCCCACTCCGCGCCAAAGGAGTCGCACGATATCTCCGGGCACCTGTAGGCCTTCGCCAGTGCGGCGAATTGAGTCACAACATTATCGACGGTGTCCTGACCTGGGAGGATTTCCATGAAGGAGTCCAACACGATCCGGTCTCGGACCTTATGACAAACGGCGAACGCGTGACTGTCGCTTTTGTTTCCCGAGAGGTCACAGAACGCGACGTACGACAGGCCAGGAAGTGCGGGCACCTCTTCTCTGGTCATACAAGCCCGCACAATTTCACTGGGGATCAAGGTCGAGAGATCTTCCAACCACTCACTCAGATATTCGGCCCTGGCGTTCTCCGGGTCCTCGGCCATCTCGTCGTTGATGATCGTCTTGTCGAAGGTGGGGTTCATGTCTGCCGTAGTCGAGCGCCAGACCAACGTCCTTGAGTCAGTGCCCCAGTGTCGTTTCCACGCGTTGTACATCGGACCCCTGGCCCCCCGGATCGTGGAAATGCAAACCAATTTTCCGCCCTTCACGATGCCCGGTCTTAACGCCCGCAAAAGTTCCTCCGCAGGGTTGGCGACAAACCTGGACTCATCGTCACTCCGAATGAAAGCACATTCATCGACCGTTGCTCCGAGCAAAGTTGCCCCTCTTACACCGCGCCAGGTGCCCGCGGTCACTTTGATCGCCGTCCCGTTGGTGAACCAGACTTCGGTGTTTGTCATGTGGTTGATGTCTTTCGGGAAGTGAGAGGCCAAGGCCTTGATGTATGAGAAGACGATGTGCGCCTGTTCGATCTTTGAGGCAATAACAACAACCCACCCAGTCTCACCCTTCGCCAGTCGGCGGTGCAACCCCGAGGCGAGTGCGAGCCAAACGGAGATCACTGAGGCTATCCGGCTCTTGCCTGATCGTCTTCCCGATATGACATAGGCGGTGTCGAAGGGCTTTGAGGGCGGGTCCGTCCTTCCTGTGAACTTCTCGTAGTCGGCCATCTGATCAGGCGTCAATTCGAGGCCCTGGAAGGCGTCCAGAAACGTCATCCACCGGACCCACGACTCAGGAGCCGGGAAGTAATCGGCAAACCATTCTGGCCTCAGCATGCTCTCCGTGATGGAGAGGGTGGGTTCGTCCATCGGCTACCTCCTGGCCAGCCGTTCCTCAGCGGTCAGTGACCGCACGTCCACTTCGCCGGTGGTCTCCTTCTTCAGACGTTCCAGCAGTTCGACGAGTTGGATGACAAGGCGTCCCTTATCCAGTGAACGTCGCATCGCTCGAACACCCCGCAGGGCGTTTTCGACGATCTCGATCTCCTTCTCTTTCGAGAGAGAACCCAGGTGTTTCTGCTTTCCGGTCTGAGGGTCCCGGTCATGAAAGAAGCAGTATTCACGACCGGCCACCGCCCCTCTCGTGCAGGGAGTCCCCGCGTTTGTGATAGCGCGGCAACGAGCCATTACGCCTGCTCCGCGGACTTCCCGAACCGGCGTTCCATGTCTCTCTGGTGTTCCGTCTCAGCGTCTACCTTCAACTGGGCGCAGATCGCCTCCCACTCCTTGTCGGGTCTCGGGATCTTTTTCTTGACGACCTTGACCACATCGACCATGTAGTCACTTCCAACGCCCTGCATCTGGACCGGTTCCTTCACCCAGACGATCTTTGAGAACCGAGCCAGAGGGTCACGAGGGTCAACGACGACGGTCTTCGGGATTCCCTGGTAGACTGTGACAAAGTCGCCATTCAGTTGGAATGTCTCCTCCTCGGCCCCGTCCACGTTCTCCAGGTCCAGCAGGAGGCCCTCAAGAGGACACTTCCAATCCCGATTCGCCTTGACTTCGACCCGATCACCAGGCAAATACGTGACCTTCGAGAGCCTGGCATACTCCGTGCGGGGATCATTCGAGATGACCGTCTCCTCGGCCCCAGGCTCCACGACGGCGATCAGATTCCCGCCGTCCCAGACGCTCACACGTCCGGTGCGCCTGTTAACGAATGTAGTGCGATATGTCTCCATAGTATCTCCTTATACCTTCAATTCCGTGACGGCCGTGACTTTGGCCACTTTGAGTGACAGCGCCTCGACCGACAACGACATCAACTCCTTCTCCACCTCCGCCTGAACCACCTCGGTGATCTTCGGTGCGGGGTCCTCGGCAAAGTCCGGCCAGAACTCAATCTCCACGAGGAAGACTTTTCTCATCCTCACGCTCCTTCTTCGGCCTGGCCTCCGACACTCGGATCGTCCGGCCACGGAACTGCGTCCCGTTCAGGGCCTTCATGGCCGCCAGGGCCGCCTGATCGTCGAGTTCCACGAAGCCGAAGCCCATCGGTCGCTGGGCAACATGGTTGATGGGGAGCCGGACGTCGCGGACCGGCCCGAACGGCTCAAACAGGTTGACCAGGTCATCCTCGCCGCATTCATATGACAGGTTCCCACAGTAGATTCTAATTGTTGTTCTCCTTCTTCGGGCGGAGCATGACGTTCAGTGAACCCTCCGGCATCTTCTCCAGCTGAAAGTCCAGGCCGCCTTCCTGGAGCTTCTCGATCACGTCCGAGATCACCATGTCTTCCGTCCAGCCTCTCGGCGGCTTCTTGTACTTAGCGATGATCAGAAAATCAGTGAGCAGTAGGCCAGGCATCGAAGACTCCCGCGTTACTGTTCGACGCAATCGGTAACGATGATCTGGTTTGCCGCAGACCCGTAGCTGAGCTTCAGGTCCTTGATCGCCGCGATCAACATCGCCTTCAAGGTCTCGGAGTTCGTCGCGTCCTTCGTGCCTTCGTCAGGCTCGGGACTCACTGTCGCTGTCACTAAAAAAGTAGCCATACTAGTCTCCTAAAGTTCTAAGAAAATCAGATTCGGTTCCTTTGAAACCGCTCTGTAAAGCCTCAACCCAACGAGCGTGCTCTGCCGGTGTCGGGGTCGGCTCCCCATCGGCCAAGCACCGCTCAGATTGTTCTAGTTTCTGACCTTCAGCCAGCTCCCGCATCTGTCGATAATCCTCAAAGGTGCCGCCTTTCCATCCAGCTCGCAGGGCCTCATAGAATTCCTGGCGCAGACGGCACTCGGCGGCCTCCTGCTCCTGCCGTCTCACGATCTCGCTGGACCATTCGATTAGGTTTGGCTCTGTCGTTTCATCCTTGAATCTCTCCTCAAACATCCCGATGATCCCGGCGTCGCTGACACTGGGACTCAGCACGAAATCACCTGGACTCTTGAGCACGAAGTCTTCGTTGACCTCGTCGAACTTGACCCGCTTCCCGGTCGCCACATCTTCCTCTTCTCGTGGCGTCACAGTGCCGTGGCCTCTGGAACTCATCCCGATATGACCGCCGGCGCGGATGATCACCTGGGCGTCTTTACCACGGGACGTTGGAAGGACTTTCACCACCCCTATACAAGCTCCGTCGGATCGTAGTTCGATAGACTCCCAGATGTGCGAAACGTCGTTCACTTCGGCTTCGTCCTTGGGATGGAAACTGGCCCCCATCACTCGACCCTGCTTGACCAGTGGAGTCAACTTCTCAATCTCCCGCCGCAGGATCGCTCGCGGGTAGCGGCGGCCGTTCCCGTTGATCCGGTCGGCCTGTTGCCATTTGACCTGAACCCTCATAACAGGTTCGTGGGTCACTTCGTCAATCGATTCCGAAAGTATCTTCACTTCCGGCGAGGTCATCTCAAGTAAAAGTTTGGACATTTAGTTACCTCACGATAAAAAGAGGGAAGGGACGAGGCCATGATCCTCGCCCCCTCCGGTGAACGATAGGCAGGGTCGCAGGACCTTGCTCTTCAGCACGTGCGAAACTCATAGGGGAGGTCCCAGGAGAAGTGTGACACCCGCCGTGCCGTATCCTAGAGGCGACGAGTGTTCCCGGGGCCTCCCCGATTCTCATAGTAGCCGACATAGAAGAGGGCGGTAGAGGGTCAACGCGCCGAGACCCCGGTAAGGAGGAACCGGCCATAATCACGCGTGCCATACCCGCCCTCATCCCTATCATGCCTGAACCTCCGGCTGGGCCATCAGGCCATCGAGTTCCTTCTGAAGCTCTCGGCACTCCACTTCGGAACGAGGGGTAAGGACATCCTGAAGCTCCCGCACCACGTCGAGGTAATGACTTACCCTGGACCGTGGGCGCAGGTGTTCGACGAACTTGATCTCAAGCCTCTCGTATGGTGCCAGTTCGTCCGTCGCCGGAACGCCAATGCGCCGGGGAATGCCACGAGGCAGGTAGATCGGTTGCCCGCCCTTCCGACGTTCCCGCAACGAAGGCGGAACCCCTCGGGGCATGTTGTGCTTCACGACCTCCACCCTGCCGAACATAGTGTCCGGAACCATCTCCTTCTCGCCTCCGATGAATCTGACCTCATACACCCGCCCATTCCGATTGAGCATGGTGATGACCCACCGGCCGAGATCGGGCGGCTCGAATCCTGGGCGGTCGAAGAAGGTGACTTCGTCGTTGTCTTCGTAACGCACCTCTGACCATGCGGCATACAACGTCGAGGGGTTTGTGGTCTTGAGGGTCAAGGTCTGATCAGGGAGCAGTTCGGTGAGGCAGACGCCGTTCGCGTCGAACACCGGGACATACTCCCGCCGGCGCCGGTTCCAAATCTTCGTGATGAAAAGCTCAGCACTCATTGTTCACCTCTCATAATGCAGAAAAATTATTAGGAAGGGACGGGCAGACTACTTATTGTCGCCCATATGGAGACGGATTCGAGTCCGTACCCGAACCATCAGATTGAAGGCCACGGAGAGGGCCTTCAGGAAGGATTTGTATGAAGCCCCCCAAGTGTCTCGGCGTTGAACCTTGGCGGTCTTAAACCGCTGGGCCACGGCGGACTGGGTGATCCCGAAGTGGTCGGCGATCTGAGCCTGAGTCTTGCCTTCGGCCTGTAGCCGGAGCATCTTCGCGGTCTTTGTCTCTTCGACCGCTCGAAGGTCTCGGTCAGACGGGATGGTCAGCGTCTCGCCGGTGAATGTCCGGCAGAACTCCTCGAAGGCCGCCCGTCCCATGACGGCCCAAAGGGCAACGAGCATTCGGTACTTCGTCGGATACTGCCGGATGAGTTCGTAGATCGGGGCCTGCGCCCCATTCCACTCCGCAAAGAGTTTTGGGTCCTCGGCGATCATTCGTTGCAGTTCATCGTCCGCGAGGCTGTCGGCGGCGAGCTCACGGTCGTGTCGTTCGAGGAAGTCAAGAGTGGGATCGTCGGACTCACGTAGCATCGTCCGGTCGGCTTCGTCGATCTCGGCGTAGGGACGCTCCTGTTGTTCCTCCGCATTACGATCGGCGGCCTGGAGCACAACCTCCACTAGTTCCTCCCACAGGAGGTCGGCGGTCTCAGGGGCGGTTCCGGAGGCCCGCCGTTTGCGAAGTGAGGGCAGGTAGCTGGTCATAATATAGATGGACAACCGGTTCGTGTGTTTTCGGTCCAGACGTTTCCTGGTGCATACGGCCTGGACGAATGGGGCGACCGATTCGGCCAGATCGTCCTCGCCTCGGAGCCATCGGGCGAACGAACTGAGCACGGATCGCCGCCACTGGCGGTCGGCCCAGTCAAGGTCTTGGCGGAGGGTTGTGGTCATGGTCGTTTTGGTTCCTTCCGGGCTCGCAGTTCTCGGATACGAAGCTCTGCGTTTTTGATCATCTCCTCCTTCTCGGAAGGAGTTGCTATTCGAATCTCTTCGTGCCCGGTGTACTCGTCCCCAACCCAGTCATAGACCGAAGGAAGGTCTCGACGGACTTTGATCAACTGGGCCTGAAACATTGCAACCAACCATTCACTTTTGGGTTTGAAGGTGAACCGCCCAGTGAGCCGATCACTATGGATGTCAGAGTCCTCTTCCTTTTCCCTCCGGTCTCGCTTTTGTCCCTCGTACGACTTCGACGGCAACTCAACGGCCCAGTCGGGCGTGGAGGCGTAATAGTTTGAGCGCCACTGAAGGCGCAGAAACCAATCTTCAAGAAAGCGCCTCAACTCTTCGACGCTCCGATGAGCATAAGCCGCATTGACGGCCGACACCTTGACCATGTGATCGACCATCGTCGTGACCTTATATCTCTCCACCATGGTGTCCTCGCCCAAGGTCTCTTCCTCCACAATGAGAGCCTTCATGAGTTCGTCAGAGAAGTTATAGACACCAATTCCGCTCGTCAGCAACTTCTTCTCGTCAAGGAAAACCCAGCCCTGAAAAAGGTTCTTGAACCAGAGGAGTTGGCGGGCGTGACCTTCCTTCAGTTCCTTGATCCGGAGCAACGTCTGAACCATCGCCGGGAGCTGGAACAAGGCCAACTTCTGAGCGATCTGCGACTGACTCTTCCCGATCTGCTCCGCCAGGACGGTTTGGGTGAGTCCGGTGGCCAATAGCTTCTGGTAGGCTTCGGCCTCCTCCACCGGCGACAAATCCTCGCGCTGGAGGTTCTCGACAAGGGAGTAAATGAAGGACTCCTTCTTGGCCGGGACTATTAAACCTTTAATAGTCCGCCGTTTCAGGAACTGGTGCGCCCGGAACCGCCGCTCGCCAACGATGAGGCGGTAGTGGCCGTCAGGTTCCTCCGATACGATGATCGGTTCGATCAGGCCCTGCGCCTTGATCGACTGGGCCAGGGACTCAATCGACTTCGGGTCGAAGTGCCGCCGTGGTTGGTCCTTCGGCGTCCGAATCTTCGAGAGTTCGATGTCTTGGATCATTTGTTTAGTCACTTTCGTGCTCCTTTCTTCCATCGCCTTTGCCGGTATCCGATCATCATGGCCTGGTGCTGTTGAGTCAGGGTGGTGTCAACGTACCGGGCCGACGATTCAAAGGATTGATGCCTGAGCCAGGCCGCGATGGTGACCTGCGGTGCTCCGGAATTGGCAAGGTCTTGCGCGCAACTATGGCGGAGAGAATGGATACTGTGGCCCTTGATCCCTGCGTCGCGCGCTGAGTTGATGAAGGCGGCCTGGCCTCCCTCGCGGGTCAGGTGATCATCTGGCTTATCACGGTGCGGGAAGAGCCAGCGATTGCTCGCTGGGGCCTGTCGTTCCTTCAGCCATCGTTCATACAGCGGCCACAGGTCAGGAATCTGATAGTGTCGGTGCCGCCCTTCCTTCACGCCTCGGATCAGCACCTCCTTGGTCGAGGGGTCGAAGTCATCCAGCCTGAGCTCGACAACCTCTTTCACGCGCAGGGCCAACGCGTATGTCAACTTCAGCAAGAACTCATAGTAGCCGCCGCGCTTCCTGGCCGCCTTGAACAGGTCCTCTTGCTGGGCAGGGGTGAGGGCATGAGTCTCGCCGCCCTTCGTGGTGCCCACAGGTCTGCCTCGTGGGCGCTTTACTCCGGTGTCGTTGGTCATCGGAAGAACTCCTCCCACAGCCGCCGCGTGCGCTCCTCAGCGCCCGTTGTGGCATACTGCCCAGTGAGGCACCAGCATGGGCCGAACGTAGGCTTGTTACCCTTGGCGCGCTGGCGTCGGTCCACTTCGGCGACCTCGGCGGCTACGACCGACGCTTGCTCCATGAAGACCTCAAACTCGCCGTGCACGCGCCGGACAAAGATGTAATAGCGATCGGGACCCGTCCACGTCTGGACCATCTGGCCGACGGGCCAGAACGTGACCTTATCCTTCGCGGTCTTGACCTGAATCTCGACTGAGACCAACTTGCCGTTGATCATCTTCTGGGCGTCGAGATCCTTGCCCTGCCAGCCCGTCGGAAGCACGCAGACGCGGGCACTCCGGATGGCCAGTTCGCGGGCGACGTGAAACACTCCGGCCTCCGCCAGCCTTGGGTTTCGTTCTGTCATCGGCATCCTCCTTACTTTCTGTCTGTCCTGTTCTTTCATCTTATTCTTCACCCTTATTTTATCAGAAATAATTGTGGAGTGTCAATACTCTGCATACCAGATATGGGAAAATAGGTAAGAGGAACCACAACGGGTGGTATTTATTTCCGGCCTACCAAGGGATCGCCGCAGGGATCCCTGGCCCCCCTGGGCCATGATCAGACGCGGCCCTGCGGCTCCTGTGCTGGTCTATGCGAGGGGTTCGGGGCACAGGGCCTACGATGGACGACGACAGGCGGCTTGACGGGCGACAAGGCCGTGGTGCGTATGGTGCGTAGGAGGAGGTTACGAACGCCCAACCATACCGCGACACCCCCACACTCGGCCCTCCCCATGCCCTGCCCACCTCCGGGCCGTAACGGCCCACGCTCCTGTGGGCAGTCGCCTCATGCGCCACGTTCTGTGCTGAACGAAACCCACCGCCTCGGTCCTCAGGCCGAAGGCCGCTGGCCTTCGCCTATCGGACCTCCGCACTGGGTTTCTCCGACTGAGTGATATCTGCTGGACCGGGGCATTCCGCCCAAAATACGGCCTATACCATGGATTAATGATATCTGATATCTGATTTATTATTAATAATTTATCAGATATCATAATTCTTTATTGATGAGTCTGATATCTGCTAGAGAGAGTCACCTATCAGATATCAGATATCAGCATGGATATAGACGGTGATATCTGCTCATCCAGTGATAGAACCGACTAGCATGAGGATGCCCCAACATTGAAACCAGCCTCCTCCTGGGAGTATGATCAGATCAGCGTCTAGGCGGGGAGCGATAGATGGAAGAACTTAAGAAGCTCGACGAGATTACGTCGCCCGACAGTCGGACACGTGGTTTCGTAATATACAACCACGAGACCGGCCAGAAACGCGAGTTCGGCATCGAGGACCTGCACGAGCAGGTTGAGTTGATAAAGCTAGACGAGGCGGTTCCCGAAGAAGTCCGAGGTCAGTTCAACGTGGCGCGGAACGTATGCCTTTATTCATGGTACTGCTATCCGTTTCACAACGTCGCATGTCTCAAGGCCTACGCAACAATCGAACTGGCATTGAAAACAAAATTGGGCAGGCTGGACGAGCAAACCACTCTCCGACCTCTGCTCGAAGAGGCCGTGGCAAAGGGTTTCGTAAAGTATAAGTGGATGCCAGAGGCTATCGCCTATCTGCGAAATCTTGCCGCTCATGGCAGTCCGATGAATGGACCTTGGTCAGTGATGGTCCTGAGAAGATGTGCAGATGTTATCAATGAGCTATTTGCTGAGACCCAAGAGAATCCATGATGAGGTGCCCCATGGACGATAACACCCTTTACTACGGCGACAACCTGGACATCCTTCAGCGATATATCAAGGACGAATCCGTGGACCTGGTCTATCTCGACCCGCCGTTCAAGAGCAACCTAGACTACAACATCCTGTTCAAAGAGAAGAATGGCACGCAGGCGGCGAGTCAGATTCAGGCGTTCGAGGATACGTGGACGTGGAGCCAGGAAGATGAGGCAATCTTTGCCGAACTCGTGACCAAGGGCGGTAAGGTCGCCGACTGCCTTCAGGCGTTCAGGACGTTCCTGGGTCCGTGCGATATGCTCGCCTACCTCGTGATGATGGCCCCGAGGCTTGTAGAGATGCGGCGGGTGATGAGGCCGACAGCCAGTATCTACCTTCATTGCGACGAGGTGGCCTCCCATTATCTGAAGGTCTTGATGGATGCGGTTTTTGGTCCACAAAACTTCAGGAATGTCGTTACCTGGAAAAGGACGTTCAGCCATGGCAACGTTAGCAAGAACTATGGGGCCGTTTGTGACAGTCTCCTCTGGTTCTCGAAGGGTGATCAATATGTCTGGAATCAAGTCTACACGGATTTTTCTTCTGACTACATCGAAAAGACCTTTAAGTATCGTGACCCCGATGGCCGCAGATGGCAATCCGTTACGCTAAGGAATCCCGGCCAGCGGCCAAACCTGCACTATCCATATACGGCCAGCAACGGCGTTACTTACCAGCCTCATCCGAATGGATGGTCTTGTGATATTGAACGTATGCGTAAGTATGACCGGGAAAACAAACTCCATTTTCCGGCGCAACCTGATGGCGCACTTAGATTGAAGATGTATCTTGACGAATCCCCAGGTGTCCGCCTTCAAAATCTGTGGGAGGATATCCCTCCCATCGGAGCACAGGCGGCTGAGCGTCTAGGTTACCCCACGCAAAAACCAGAGGCCCTGTTAGAACGGATCATCAAGGCCAATAGTAACGAAGGGGATCTCGTGCTCGATCCGTTCTGCGGATGCGGGACAACCATAGCGGCGGCGCAGAAGCTCAACCGCCGCTGGATTGGAATAGACATCACTTACCTCGCCATCGCTCTCATGAAGAGCCGCCTCTTTGATGCCTTCGGAAACCAAGTCCAGTTCAATGTTGTCGGCGAACCAGCCTCCCTGCCGGATGCTCATGCCCTGGCCGAGTCCGACCCTTACCAATTCCAATACTGGGCGCTCGGACTCGTGAACGCCCGGCCCGTGGAGCAGAAGAAGGGAGCCGATAAGGGTATCGACGGCAAGATTGTCTTTCAGGGCGACGCGCCGGGCCAGTTCGAGAATGTGATCATCTCCGTGAAGGCCGGGAACCTCGCAGCGAACCACGTCCGAGACCTGAGGGGTGTACTGGACAGGGAAAAGGCCGCGATAGGCGTGCTGATCTCAATGGAAGAGGCAACGAAGCCCATGCACACGGAGGCCTTCACGGCAGGATTCTTCGAGTCTAAGACCTGGGGCCGCAAGTACCCGAAGATTCAACTGCTAACGATTGCCGATCTCCTGTCGGGGAAGAAAATAGACATGCCGCCGATCAAGCAGGTCAGCGCGACATTCAAGAAGGCCGAGCGGTTCAAGGGAGACAAGGCCGAGCAGTTGGAGTTGACGGACAAGGAGAAGTGAGATGGGTCTTAAAGAGACAATCGAGGAAAACGAAGACGTCCGTAGCATGGATGATTATGCGAAAAACTTTAAGCATGGCGACATTACAGAAAAAGAAGCTCAACTAGTTCTGCAATACGCCAAAGACAAATACTCCCGTTTAGTCAATGATGTGGAATACTTAGACAATAAGGCCGACCGACTGATCAAGTATTTAGGTATAGTTCCTCCCGGCCTTGCCGCTATAAGCGGTTACCTTGCCAGTTTCCAACAGTCTGCCTCGATTCAGAGCAGATTGTTTGCATCCTGCGGATGGCTGGTACCTGCGGGGATAATTGGTGGTATAGCAACCTGGGTAGCCGCCATATCGTTTGCCCTTTGGGTTTTGAGTCCAGCGGATAATCCATGTTCCGTAAGTATCCAGAATCTTTTCGAAGAGGCCAAGGATAGGAAAGAAGGTAAGATACTCGAAGCCGCCCTGGCACTTAGGTATGGAAAGACTATTAGTCGGCTGATAAGACTCGCCGATCATAAAGGGGAGAGGCTGAAGTTAGGTTATATACTGACGGCAGGATCTATCTTTTTACTTCTTCTTAGTTTTGTTGCTGGCAGGATTTGATTCCGGAGGTGGTTTCTTATCCTTCTTGCTCCATTCCTCTTCGTCCCTGCGATCTTTATCCTCGTCCTCGTTTTCCCCGTTGCCCTTCCCCTCGTCATCGCCCAGTTGATTTAGCATGGCCAGCCTCCCGATTTCATTGTAAGCTGAAGCCGACTGGCAGGTCAATAAGACTGAGGCGCTGAGGGGCCAGAGGCCTTGAGGAAGGCATGACCCCCTGGTTGATCAATCGGGACGCCTTAGACGGCGGATTACGCGCCTCAAAGGGATAGACGTCCGATCAAGGCTGGGAATCTCACCCGGCCTCAGCCCCCAGGATCAGGTACCAGCCGTCGGCCCGCTGTTTCGTCGTGAACCCGACCTGCTTCCGCGCCCGCGACCAGGTCATGAGCGAGATATCGGGTAAGGCCTCCTGGAGTTCTTTCATCGGGATACCGTCCTGGAGTTCGCCGTACCCGGCCTTCAGGTTCTCCAAGAACTCGACGGCGTCCTTCAACTTCCCTCGCCTGTCTTTAGCATCCTCAGGAACCGTAGGTCCCAGGTCCTCGCGCGGGTCTCCGGGCATCTCAGTAAAGTCGGCCTCAAGGTGTCCCTTCCAGCCCGGCCGTCCGGGGTCCTCCTCCTTGATCAATCGGAAGCAGAAGGAGGCGGACTGGTATTCATCCATCGGGAGTTCGGTGACCTTCATCGGGTAGAATGAAAGAACGTCTGGCCTATCTTTCTTTCTCGTAATGCACCATGCGGCCCGAGGGACCTGAGTCCAGGCCCCTGCGCCCGCCACTCTGTTCAGGATGTCCGCCATCTGGTTTTTGTTCATGTGCATTATGCCGACTATCGCTACCTTCTCCTCCTCGGCCAGTTTGATCAAAGGCGCGAGAGCAAGTCGCACCTCTCGGTCCTGGTTCGGGTTCATTCTGGTGGACACACCGACATAGATCGACAACGGATCGACTATGACGAGCTTCACATCGCCCAGTTCACGAATCCTCCGCCGAAGACGCTCGGTGTCGGTGGAGAGGTCGGTCGGATAGGTTTTCCCGTTCTTGTCTTTTGTGCCGTAGACGAAACGGACGAGACTCTGATCGGCCCCTTCCCACCGCAACCGCTTTTTGAGTGTTCCCTTCCAGCGGTCCTCCACCTGGAGAATGAGGACGTGGCCTTTCTCCGCTGGAAACTGAGGAAAAGTCGGGAACGACCTACCAGTAGTCACCTTGGCGGCCATCATCGTCGTGAACCACGACTTTCCCGTGCCCTGCATTCCGGCCAGGACCGACAGCCCGGCCTTCGGGAAGGTGTTCATCCACACCCATTCGGTATCCTCTTCTTCAAGATCAGCGGCACACTCATCGTCGAGTTCCCGGCTGTCCTGCGTGGCCGCCAAGGCAGATGTGGTATGGTAATTTTCTTCCCACAACCGATTCAAACCTTCAAGGTCAACGCTTACCGGCGTATCTTTCTCCGCGTCGGCTTTCCGTACCATTTCGTTCAGGGTCCCGAACGTCCTCTGCCTCTGGATGACCTTGAGAGCCCACGCCCGCGTGAACGAGGCGTCTTGTTCCTGCCCCTCGGCCAGCATCTTCTCGATTTCCTTCATATAGATATCTTGGGTGGGCTCATGTACACGGAGGGTTTTGAGATACGCGGCGATCCGAAGAAGAAATTGTGTGCGATCAGGACCTCGGCCAAACTCTTTATGAAACTGGTGGAGGACTTCCATCGCGTACCGCTGAAGGTCAGGAAAACCCTTCGGCTCGATATGCTGGCCCAACTCTTTCATCGCCTCCGGGTCGGAGACAAGGTACGCGATAAGGCGATTGACCTGAATCTCAGTAGGAACGCGTTCTTCAGTCGTGGTTGGTGTCTTGCTTGGCGTTTCCATCTGAGTCTTCCTCGTTGAGTAGACCAAACCGCCTTCCCTGCAAAAGATTTTGGAGGAACTGGTTTGTCTTAACGCTCGTCAGGTAGTATTGCCTGACCAACGTCCAGCTGAGCCCGCCGTCGTCCGACAGCATAAGGGCCTTGAGTTTGAGAAGGCGATGTCCCTCGATGGGAACGCCGGAGTTTGCTTGTTCGTTCATTTTGAATCTCCATGTTCTTACTATTGATCATGTCCCCCACGCTGATAACGCCGGGGACAATGCTTCCCGTTTTCATGTTGCCTCCGCCCGGGCACAAAGCGACCTCATCCGATAGACGAGGGATCGTACGCTTGCCAGGGCGAGGACTGTTCTAAAGCGGATGTAAAAGGCCCGCCAATCCTTAATCAAAAGCGCTGTCCTTCAGTTCCCCCTAATTACAGAGGGGGATAAGGGAGTAGTGACACACTTCCTACCCCTGCCCACCCACACAGGCCCACTCCCATTTCGCCTTA
>Ga0187878_1002530_pt1 | contig 16112 bp, 14 predicted proteins | sample June2016WEW_17_1_FD_132979 | JGI IMG/M metagenome (GOLD analysis project Ga0187878, IMG submission 132979) | Peatland microbial communities from SPRUCE experiment site at the Marcell Experimental Forest, Minnesota, USA - June2016WEW_17_150 | ecosystem: Environmental > Terrestrial > Soil >...
AGCGCCCCGATCGCGGCCGAGATCAGTACCGCTGACACCAGCAATATAGCACCGGGGTCGGTAGCGATCTTACCACGGAACCAGGGCGCCAGCTGCAGGGCACGCAGAGCCAGATATCCGAGCACCATTCCCGCCAGACCACCAACGAAGCTGATCAGTATCGACTCAATCAGGATCATCTTGAGGATGCGGGCTCGCCGCCATCCAACCGCCAGCAGTACGGCAATCTCATGCAGGCGCTCGATAACACTCATGAGGACAGTGTTCATGATGCCAACCACGCCGATTGCCAGTGCCACCAGCGAGGTCGCCATGCTCATGGCCTTCGCGGCCTGGACGGCGACATTGCGCTGGACCACCTCACCCGAGGTGTAGGCGCCGAACCCGGCGAGCCGCGTACGAACCAGCGCGCGCACCTGGTCTGCTGCCTCTTGCCCGGCTCCCTGCTTGAGCTTGAGCGTTATGAAGTTCACCAACCCCTGACGGCCAGTAACCTCTTGCAATTGATGCAACGACATTAGGACCGCACCGTCTTCCGTCAGCGCTTGGCTAACAAACCGTCCGCAGACCTTGTATTGCGACGCCTCGATCTGCACAGTATCGCCAAGCGATTTTTGCAGCATCTCTGCTGCCACCGTGCCGAGGGCTATCGTGCGCTCGGTGTCGTTCGCCGGCCAGCGCCCCTCTAGCAGCGTGAGGTGGCCCCAAAGGGAACTGTTCGGCTCCCACCCTATGACGATGAGAGCCGGTGCATCCTCGATGCTGATCAAGTCGGTAAGCACTCCCACAGCCTCCTCGACTTGCGGGAACTTCTTGAGCTCAGAACTGACGGCCGCCGGAAAAGGAGAAGGCAAGGGGCGCCGCGTGGTGAATTTTCCGACCATCAAGTCGGCCCCGCGAGCGTTGTAGGCATCCGCCCAGGATCGCTCGAACCCCCATGCGAGGCTGACCAATGTGATGACAGCGGCGATCCCAATGGCAACACCCGTGGCGGTAAGGAGGCTGCGGCCAGGCCGCCGCAAGATGTTTTTCAATACCAACGCAATAAACGACATGAAACTCACTGAGGAGACTGCTTTAAGCGACCGATGATCCGGATACAACGAGCCCAAGCCTAGCACGACCTTATGGGGTTTAAAAGCAAGTTTCGATCGGAACAAAACCAGGGAACCCTCGCAGAGCGGGCACAGCGAGTCTCGGGCTCGCGCGCGCGGGGCATGCGAGGCGAGCTCAAAACGAGTGGAGGCGGCGGCGAAGTTGTGGGGCGTGGTCCGTCCCAGTCCTTAAAATTACGTTGCCTTACGACAAGGGCTATTCTTCGATTCAGACAGTGAGAAAAAGCATAGCCACGAATAACACGAATAACATGAATAGGGGGACAGAAATTCTGACGGGCAGGAATGGGACAGAGAAGAGTAATCTCCGCGTCTGCCCATATTCCATTCGTGTTGTCCGTGGCGGCTTTTTTTCTTGCAGTGTCTGAATCGCAGAAGGGATATTGACAAGCTTTGCGTCGCGTCCCGGATTCGTGATAGTCTCCGCCGATCAACTTGCTGCGAGGCGCCTGCATGAGTGAGACTCTCTTAGCGCTTTCACCGGTAGACATCCTCATCATCGCCACGTACTTTTTAGCAGTTTTGGCCCTTGGCTTTTACCTGAAGAGATACACGATCACTGGAGAAGAGTTTTTCATGGCGGGCCGCAGGATGACCGCCTGGGTCGCGGGCCTGAGCTTTATCTCCGCCAACCTGAGTTCGCTTGAAACCATGGGCTGGTCCGCCATGTCGTACCAGTACGGCATGCTGGGCGCCCATGCGTACCTGATCGGAGCCATCCCGGCCATATTGTTCCTTGCTGTCGTGATGATGCCGTTCTATTACATTTGCAAGACGCACTCGGTTCCCGGGTACCTGAAGCTGCGTTACGGCGAAGGAGCGCGCTCACTGGCCGGGATCTCCTTCACGATGATGACAGTCCTGGTCTGCGGCGTGAACATGTTCGCGATGGCCAAAGTCATGCAGATCATCCTCGGGTGGAACATCCACTTCAGCATCTGGGTCTCTTCGATTACTGTGGCGGTCTATGTGGCCTTGGGTGGGCTTTTGTCGGCAGTGTTCAACGAGGTTTTGCAGTTCTTCCTGATCTGGTTGGGCTCCCTGTTGATTCCGATCCTGGGGCTGATCGAGGCCGGCGGCTGGCGGAAACTGATCGAATCAATCAACGCCCGCCATCCGGCGGAAAACTTCACCAGCCTGTGGGCGAATCTCGGTTCTGCGGCCGACAATCCCATGGGCATGCACTGGATCGGCATGGTGTTCGGCCTCGGCGTGGCGGTCTCCTTCGGTTACTGGTGCACCGACTTTCTCCAGGTCCAGCGCGTGATGGCGGCGAAAAGCCTGCGCGCCGCCCAAAACGGAACGATCATCGGCGCGGCCTTAAAAATGTTGGTGCCGCTGATAGTCACACTGCCGGGACTGATTGGCCTCGTCATCCTCACCGACAAAATGGGTATCACGCTGGTCCCCGAAAATGTTGCCCAGGCTACCGGAGGGCACAGCTATAATGAAGTCCTGCCATTGCTGATGTCGCGCTACCTCGGCCCTGGTTTGCTGGGCCTTGGGGTCACCGGAATGATTGCGGGCTTCATGTCGGGCATGGCCGGCAACGTGAGCGCTTTTGCCACGGTCTGGACTTATGACGTCTACAGGCCGCTGCTGAACAGGAAAGCGGGTGATGCCCACTATGTGGCCATGGGGCGCTGGTGTTCGATCATCGGCGTGTTCATTGCCATCGCGACCGCGTATGCCGCAATGCTCTTCAGCAACATCCTTGTTTATCTTCAGGTGCTGGTGATGTTTTTCATCGTGCCACTATTCGGCGCGGTCATCCTCGGGATGCTCTGGAAGCGCGCCAGTCCGGCCGGTGGCTTCTGGGGCTTTCTTTCGGGGATCCTCACCTCGATGAGCATTTTTGTTTACGTGCATGCGTTCCCGAATCGCTTCGACGCAACGGCGCTGAACCCGGAGCACGTTCAAAACATCGCTTTATCGCCGCTCGCGAAGGACATGGCGGTGAACATGTTTGGCGCGCTCTGGTCACTGATGGTGTGCATGACCGTAACGGCCGCCGTCAGCCTGTTCACAAAACCAAAGCCGGCAGCCGAACTGCAAGGCCTGGTTTACGGGTTAACCCGGCAGCCGGACGAAGGACCGTGCCAATGGTACCAGCGGCCCGTGCTGTGGGCCGCTGTCGTTGCGGGAGTGCTGGTTATCGTCAACATCATTTTCTGGTAGGTAGGGCGTGGATAAGGAACATCAAATCCCGATCTGGTTTTTTATCGGCCTCGTATTAACACTCTACGGCACAGTAATTCTGGCGGCGGGCATCTACCATCTGTTCTACCCTTCCGCGCGCGTGGTAGCTCTGCAGCATTTGCACCCGGAACTCTGGTGGCCGGGAGTGCTTCTGGGGATTGGCTTGGTTTACGTCATCCGCTACGCGCCGTGGAGATCGCGGAACGCGGTCCCTCCTAATTCTCGGACGGGCTCCTAGAGCATGGCCTTCCTTCACTATTTGCTGCCTCTCGCCACCATCAGATCCAGATCCTCTTTGAGACTCTGAAGGTCCTCCTCATGTTCCACTTCCTGTTCCAGGATGGTGAGCGCGAGGTTGTACGTCACCATGTCCTTGTCTTTAGTGGAATCCATGAGGCTCTTATAAGTCGAAATGGCACATTGCTCGCCGGCAATGTTTTGATCGAGCAGGATGGCAACATACGGGTCGTCAGGAGCATCATAGGCGCAAGGGCTGAGGTCGAACCACCGCTTGGGGTCGGTGGCCGGCACACCGCCGAGTTGCACGATCCGGGTGACGAGCAAAGTAGCGTGGTTCAGCTCCTCCGTGGCGTGCAGGTTGAGTTCGGCGGCCACGGCATCCTTCATTGGGCCCTTTATGACCTTGGCGCCGAGCCAATATTGATAATAGGCAAGCCACTCACTGGCGTAGGCCTGGTTAAGGAGCAGGAGTAGCTCATTGACGTCCATACCGACGATTTCGCGACCTCGGGTACCCATCGGTTCCTCCTCTTAGTGTCTGTCTTCGCCACCGCCGGGCAGCATGACACGATGATGCCAGGGGACGTTGCAGCGGAACGGCCACATCACTCTTGCCAGGCATCCGGCAAGACAACCCGGAGACAGTTATTATAGTGGGTGCCCGTGTATGAGCAACACGGAAATGTGAGAATGCCGCGTTACGGGAGGTACGACTTCCGACTTATCAGCGACAATGGGGTTCCAATCGCGTGGTTACCCAGCAAGTTGCCGCTAATGCCCAGGAGTCGGCAAGCGCCGCAGAAGATCTCGGAAAGGGTCCAGCCCCGAACCATTCTGTGTACAGCGGCCGGCAAAGGCTCTTGAAGTAAGCGGGCAACTGGCACAACAATGGGGGGTGGGGCACTCTCTTGTCGCCCTATACGCAAGAATCTGTCTGAATCGGACAGGCTTGTGATGCATCGTGCCAGTGCAAACAGGAGTCGTGGATTTTACTTCATTTCTTGACGAGCGTATTCTCTATGAAGATCGCATTCATCGGAACCCACGGCGTAGGAAAAACGACCCTTGCCTACGAGCTTTGTAACGAACTAAAGAAACAACACCTGGATGTCGGCTTCATCGATGAGATAGCCCGCAGGTGCCCGTTCCCAATCAACGAGGAAACCAGTCTGGAAGCCCAGACCTGGATTCTTACAACGACCATCGGCCGGGAGCTGGAACTGAACAAGATCTACCCGAACATAATCTGTGACCGGAGTGTTTTGGACAACTATGTCTACCTCTTCCACAAGTTCGGCCACATCTCGGAGCTGCATGGCCTATCCAGGTATTGGGTTCGCACCTACGACTTGTTGTTCAAAGTCCCCTTCACTCGCAAGTACCTGCGGCCTGATGGTGTGCGTTCAGTGGATTTCGAGTTCCAGGAGACAATTGACCGGAAGCTCGAACATCTCCTGCAAGAGGATGAGGTGCCGTATCAGGACCATAAGGTAATGAGCGATACGGTTCAGACCATCCTGGACTACCACCGAACCCACATCGGCCCACTGCAGCGGCGCATACCGGGAATTTGACCCGTTTTCACGGCCGAAGGAGCAGGCTATTTCGAGCTGCGATTCAGCGGCGCGGTTGTTTCAAGCCGCGAGAGGTTGCGCGAGGGGACGGTCCTGGCTTGGGATCCCTGCCGCGGATCAAGACTCAGCGTTTGGAAGCCGAGAAGCTATTTGGTGCCCAAGAGGGTCAAACTCCCGGCGCCGACATGGGCGTGCAGCGTGTATTTGCCGGTTCCCGGCCATTGGATGGAGCGGAAGAATCCTCCTTTGGAGGCATCGATCGGCGGAGCCTCAATGTCGCCGATTTTCACCGAGGCACTGATACGGCTATAATCCTGGGCACGGCCGATATCCATGCTCAGGTCACCGGCATGGCATTCGACGTTCTTGTTGCCTTCGATTCCATGGATGTCGATGTCACCGGCACTCAACCGGACGTGGAGGTCGGTGTGGGCCGGGAGCTCGATCTCGACGTGGAACTCCTTTCTGGGACCATGCGTCGTGATGATCGCTTCCGATCCCTGCAAATCCACTTTCACCCGCGCCTGTTTCAGTTGCTCCGGCGTCTTGGCTTTCCATCGAATGAGAATCTTGTCGGCGGCAGATCCGGCCCTAATCACATAGTCCCCTGCGGAAAGTTCCATTCGTGCTGTCCCGCCGGAAGCAAACGGGCGTTCGAGAGTATCGCCCGGAATGGAAGCCGGCGGTGGGCTCGCAGTTTGAGCCATGGCCAGACAGACGAGAGTGGCGGAGATTGACATCGCTGCAAAGACTCGCTTCATAAGCCCATCCTCCTCCGGATAAACAGCCCTTCTTGCATACGATCGTCCGTGTGGCGAGGTTCCGCTTCCATTTTCGGGTTTGTCAGATTCTGCCCCAGTTTCGTCCGGGGCACAAAATGAACTTCCGGACGCGTCAGCTTATCGTCGATCTTTCTCATTTCCCGCTGGCGCAGTTTCTCGTGCCACCGAGGCAGTCCGTCCTCGATCTTTCCATAAGGACGATCGTTTTGTTCCAATACGATGCAGATTACGTTTTTTTGGGCGAGTTGGAATGTGGCCTCAGCGCCGGCGACCGCACCACCGGCGATGAGCACGACGTGTCTTGGGTCCTGTTCCGTCATTAGTCTATCCCCGTCAGCATGAAGAGCACCTCAAGGTTAATACTAAAGGCCGGCGAGGCGCTCATCAACCCGCAGTTTCGTGCGATTCAGACACAGCGAGCGAAATGCAGCCACGAATAACACAGCGCGGCACAGCCGCAGCCAAAAGACGCACAAGGAGCAGAGGAGCAGGGGTGCACGGGGGCAGGGGAGCAAGGGGCAACTCAGCTTTTCCCCCCATACCCCTCCGCTCCACTTCTCCTCTGCCCCTTGGTACTTCTATTTCTCGGTCTCTTGGTGGCGGTGAGGTCGCGCTGTGTTCTTCGCGTTATTCTCGGCCGAGTCTATTTCCCAGCTGTCGGAATTACAGGCGGTCTCGGTCTATGCGCCGATTGCCAGGAGCGGATCTCCGGCGTTGATCGCAAGAGACGAGACGATAAATAAGACGCGGCCATCCGCAGGGCACGTGGCTGATTGCAGGTTGTCGCCTGGGTAATTCTTCACGCAACCCAGGTCCTGACCCTCCTTGACGGTATCACCGACCGAGACTGAGGGGTACCAGCAACCTTCATGCTGGCTGCGCAGCCAGATGAACCGGTCGAGCAGAGTATAGGGCACAGGCTCAGGAACAGGACCTGGGATCATCTGCAACTGGCGCATCAGCCTGTCCAGGCCGTCCGTGTGTCGCGCGACATCCTCTGCTGTCCATATCCCCTGTCCACCGGATTCTGCGAGGATGGAAGGAATCCCTGCCTTCGCAGCCGTCGAGTAAGTCGAGCCGGGTGTCTCGCTGCGCACTAGATAGTGAATCCCAAAGACTTTTGCCATCTCCAGCGACACCCGATCCACCGCTTCGATGCCCGACCGGAAAACGATGGTAAATGGGATGAGGGCCTCGATCAGGTCCCCGCCGTGCAGATCCACGTAGTAACTCGCCTGCCGTATCACGTTTTGGAACATCCAGTCGGCAATCTGCTCGGAGGCGGTGCCGGTCGCATTGCCGGGGAAAACGCGGTTCAGGTTTTTGCCGTCGAGGGGGCAGAGGTAGATCGAGCGGCTGCTGAAGCCGGCGACGTTCATCACAGGCACGACGATAACGCTGCCGCGCAGACGTTCCGGACGGAGGTTGCGGCCCAATTCCAAAGCCGCCGCGATGCTGGCATACTCGGCGGCATGGACGCCACCCGTCACGACCAGCGTCGGTCCAGGCTCCTTGCCATTGATGAGCCACATCGAGAGACGATACGGCCGGTCCTGAACCAGGAACTCGTTTACACCAAACTTCGTCTCGCCGGGTTGGGCCGACAGAGAGCCAACGGTTAATACTCGATTCGACATAACACCACTCCTTCCTATGAAATCCGACAACTGCCAGACGGAACAGATTTCTACCGCCAAGACTCCAAGAAATCGGCGACTCGAGATTCGAGATTCGAGATTCGAGATTCGAGATTTTGGAATTTCGAATTTCGAATCTCGAATTGCAAAATCAGGATTTTGCCAATGGGCCAACCGATCCGATAGGTGGCAGTTTCACACGCCGGAATTCCTCGATGAATTCGGCGTAGTAGTTTGCCAGCCCCTCATAGATCTTCTCGCCGATTTCCTTGCTCGCTGCGGCCGGCGGGATGGTGTAATCTTTGGCTCCCGTCATTCCGTACTCCATCATCCCGCCGTCGTCGGTCACATCCGTCATGATCAGGTTGACTGCCAGGTGCGCACCCTTGAAGCGAGCCGCACGCAAATCGTCGAGCGCAATCTTATCTGTGAGCGGCTTGTTCACGGCAATTTTCGCAGCCGGCATATCCGGCAGCGACTCATCGAGCGCAAGGATCGCGGATGTCTCGACGTAGTCCGCATGGCCGAGCGCCAGCCAATGGGGGTTGACCACGTGCGTCATTTCCCACCAACACGCGACCGCCGAAGGGATGCAGCGCTCGCGCAGCCATTCACCACATCTGCGGAGCGCCACCATGTTGCCGCCGTGGCCGTTCATAAACAGGATGTGGGTCGCGCCATAGCGAAGCAGGTTTTCGCAGATTTCGATCAGAGCGTTGGTGAGCGTCTCTTCGCTGACCGAAAGCGTGCCTGGAAAAACGGCGTGGTACTGGGCATACCCAATAGGAAGGGTGGGCGTGACGATGACATTGGCACGCTCGCCCACGCGCCGGGCCATTTCCTTGGCCACAAGAAAATCAGTGCCGAGCGGCAGATGGGGGCCGTGCTGCTCGGTTGAGCCAAGCGGCACGACAACAAACGATGTACGCGCAAACGCTGCCTGTGCCTGCCGCCAGGTCATTCTCTCAAGTAAGAAACCTTCTGCCATATCCTTCTCCTTCCTCAAACTCAGCTTGCTTGGTTCGCAAACAGGATCCGAGCGGCAAAGGGGAGACACCCGGTCTCCATCCCTTTGTTCCCTGGTCCTTTTGGAACGTGTATATACTCTACTTACTAATCAGTTCACAAATAAATGGACATTGGATCGAGAAAAGAGGAGCTGGACGGAGGTCATGTTCCCTTTGGGTGGCGATCATCGGTATCGGAATCGGGGTCGCAGTCGCAATCGGCTTTTGCAGACCCATACAACCGATTGCGATTGCGATCCCGATTCCGACCCCGACGGATATAATATTGTTCGGCTTTCTTTTTGATAACGCCAACTGTCAACCTACTTATGAACTGATTAGTACACTCGATCAGTTATCAGTATCCGGAACGTCAAACTAGGACCTGATCGTTTCGAGGCCGTGCTTATGCGGTCCGGTTTCAACCCGCCGCAAGCCGATTGCGAACAGCATTGCCACCACCCCGACGCACGAGAACATCCACATGCCCGGCCGGTAGCCCGCCGGGTTTGCCACGCTTGCGGCATAATGATCGTTGGACCAGCCGATCAGCAGGTTGAATCCGGTGAGCCCGAATTGCTGGACCGCATCCATCAAGCCATAGGCGAAGCCGAGACGTGATGGCTGGACGACGTAGGCAATGCAGGGCCACATCACGGCCGGGACCAGCGCGAACGCAATCCCCATCATTGCCATAGGGATCGCAAGCGGGATGTTCGCGTACGCCAGCAGCAGATAGACCGGTAGCAGCAACAAAGCTCCGAACATCATGAAGAGTGATCGCCTGGCCACGCGGTCGACGAGATGGCCGAACAGAGGGGTGCCGATCATGGAAAAGAACGGCAACATGCCGACAAACAGCGACGCAGACTGGGGCGTCACCTGTCGCGCCTGGATCAGGAACTTCTGGGCAAAAGTCAGGAACGGAAAGATGCCCGAATACCATGTGACACACATCAGGACAATCAGCCAATACGAGCGGTTGAACTTGAACGCCGCGCGGAAGGGCACCTTCTCCATTTGCTCTTCATCGCCCAAGTTATAGCGCCTCTCACCCCGCGACTCCAGGATCCAGTAAAGGGCGGCGCCGATCACGCAACACGTGCCGAACCCCACCGCCACCAGCAACGGCCATTGCCAATAGGCATAGGCCGCGGCCATCCACGCCGGGGACACCTGCGCGCTCAGCGACCCAAACCGTTCGATCGTGGCTTTCACGCCGTAACTCAGGCTGAGTTCCTTGCCGCGGAACCAGCGCGCGTTCCCGGCGATGGTGGCAATCGCCAGCGACTCGGCACCGACCCCAACAATCAGACGGCCGGCCGCCATGACGCCAAGACGAGGAGTGAGCGCCGTCACGATCAGGCCGACAAAGGTAGTGAAGCCAAACAGGAAGACCGACTTCTTCGCGCCGATGCGGTCGATGATGACGCCCGAAACCAGCATCATGAATATGTTCGGAAAGCTGTAAATCGCCTGCAGCAGCCCGATGTCGGAATCCGCGAAGTGGAGCTGACGGCTGAGGAGCGGGGCCAGCGGCCCAATGCAGTCAAACGCATAGTAGCTGCCGTATACTGCGAGGCTCATGGCGAGGAGCACTGCCCATCGATATGCGCGGCTCGGCTCCGGCTTGACGATTGTGTCAGGATCCGCTCGACCGTCCATCATCGGAGTACCCACCCGGAAACTGACCCACGTCCCCGCCGCGGATGCTGCCGCATGTTCTGGCCAAGCCGAAGTGGACGCTGGTCGGATCCAGGGTCGCTGAATACCGGCAAGTCTCACCTCCTGAAGTGGCGCTCACTATAGACAGGGCCATCCGAGAAGTCAACAGCCACCGACGCAACCAAAATCTAACGCCAAGGCGCAAAGACTCTAAGACGCAATAAAACCAGGGAATAAAGTTCTTGGCGCCTTGGCGCCTTGGCGTTAGATTTTGGTTGCGGCAATGCCGACGATGTAATTCGGAGCTATTTTTTCTTGCACTGCCTGGATCGCAGATTCATGTTAGCCGTGGATTGACTCCACGGAGGCAGCAGGCTAAGATTTTCGGCGAGGAGCGCTAGAGTTTGCCCTTAACCATCTCCACGGAACGCCGATTGTGATAACTCCTACCGGACAGCCGCCTGGTAGGAGTTTTTCATGACAGCCGGGTTGTGAGAGATGGAAATTAGGCTGTGGCCGCAACAGTCCGAGCACCTATAGCTAGTTCCCCCGTCGTTGGAAAGGCATTCTGGTCATGCCAGTACCTCCTGGATTTCGGAGTCTATAAATGGCTGGGCTGAACGACAATTCCAAGCGAAGAATTCTGACATCGCTCCAGTACGCCGACAGGTTGTTACAGGACAGTCTGCACGCGTTGGCGCCCGGCGCAGAACCCTTGTTTTCAGGCTACGTACACGACTTGTCGCCGCAGGAGGCGCGTTGGGTCGAGAGCTATGCGGTAAAGATCCGCGAGCAGATGTCGAGGCTGCTGGAAAAATGCGGAATTGAGCGTCTCTCGACGGCAACCTCATGCAGTGGAAAAATCCGAACCGGCCTCACATCCCTCGACCTCACGCTTGAGGACATCTATCCTGAGAAGATGCGCGGGTATGGGAAAATGGATCCTGCCGCCGCACGCGACTTGGCCTGGACCCTTCAGGAGATTCGTAGACTGGTAAGCCGGCTGCTCGCTTTTTTGACTGACTCACGCGCGGCGCAAGCCAATGTGCTCGGTCATTTGGAAACAGCACAACCACTCACCACGCTGCTGGAGCGGATGACGCAGATCATCACGCACCACGGGATGGTAGAGTTTCTGCCGGCCTTGAATGCGATTATCCGAAGGGTCCAATCGCCCCAATATGAGATTGCCGTTTTTGGCCATGCCACCTCCGGGAAATCCTCACTCATCAACCGGCTGTTGGAGATGGAGCTATTGCCCGTGGGGGCAATGCCGATGACCGCCGTTCCCATCCACATCATTGCAGGCTCAGAGCCGCGGCTGCGGGTTTCTTTTGTGGACCATAGTGAAGAACTTCCCGTGACAAGGCTGGCCGAGTTTGCTACCGAGGAGCAGAACCCTGCGAACTCGAAGCGCGTCATGGTTCTCGAAGCCTCTGTGGCCTCAAGGAGGCTCCAGGAGGGTCTTGCCTTTGTCGCCGAGCCTGGCTTTGGCGGTCTCTTGAAAAGCGCTACCGGGTTCTCGCATGCCTACCTGCCGGACTCGGACCTTGGATTGGTTCTGGTGGACGGGCAGTCTCCGCTTGGCCAAGAGGATCTCGACCTCCTCCGTGTACTTCACACCGCCGGCATCCCGTTGCTCGTAATCATCAGCAAGTGCGATCTTCTTTCACCAAAAGACGTGGAACGGGTGCTCGCATATAGCCGCGAAGCCATCGCCGAGCGTTTGGGCTCACTTCCGGAAGTAACTCCCCTTTCCTCGGCCGGGTCCTGGGTACCGCGCGTGAACGCCTGGTTCGAGCAGATGATCTCTCCACGGCTGCTGCAATCGCGCGAAACCTTGATCGAGGCTGTTGGCCGGAGGGCGCAGTCGCTGTGCGCATCCCTCCTGGCAACTTTGGAGGTAACGTCAAGCCGCTCTTCCGCGAGCGGTGGCCTTTCGCAGGACACCGAACGAGTCCTGCGCCGAGCGGATGAAAGCCTGGTCTCGTTCCAACATCATTGGGAGCATGAGATCGACAAGATATCAGGCTGGGCCGAGAAGATTCTGGAGCAGGCCGCCTTTGACCTACCACGCGGATCCACCAGCGCCGATCAAGCGGGCGGCATTTCCTCCGACCTCGTCGTGAGAGCCGTAATCGTTGCTGTTGCCTCGCGCTGCAACCCATTTATAAAGGCATACCAGGAACTCATCGGCCAAGTCAGCGCCGGGATCAAGGAACTGAAGGAAAGCGGCCATGCTACTGGAGTCATTGCCGAGGAACTCCCCGAGCTTTCGGCTTTCCCCTTGCCCCTAGCTTCGCCATTAAACGGCGTGACAATCTCGCCGCCGGGACCTCTGGCGCGGACCAGCCAGGCAACCAGCGCACGGCACTTTAGGAAGGAACTCGAGGAAAGACTCGGGGGCGGACTGCGGCAAATTCTGGAGGAATTCCAACCACGGTTCAGGCTTTGGTTCCTGACGGCCGTGAACGCCCTCAGGGAGAGCTGGCGCCTCCAAACGGACCCGCTGCGTTATCGGAGCCCTGCCAAAGCATCAGCTGACACGGATGATAGGCTGATCAAGGACATCTCGTTTTTGCGCAGCCACTGCGATTCAGACAGTAGGGAAAGAACCTAAGCCAGAAAGAACACGAGCGCAATTATGGGGACAGTCACCACAATTCCCAGATTCGACCCTACTTCCCGAGGTCCGGCCTCGGAGGGAAGTTTGGGCAAGGGGTGATTGCCGCTGATATTCGAGTGTTGAATTTGGGGATTGTGGTGACTGTCCCCATAATCTGGCTGGTCAATCACGCTCGAGTTGACGGCGCTGGGTTGGGCCTCCACATAGCAGAATCCGGGCTATAGTCCGACTGGCCTGTTTTCCTTCTTGAGCAAGGCGAGAGCCCTGGTGAGGTTAGCGCGGGCGCTGGCGTGGTCCGGCTTGAGCCGGAGAGCCTCCCTGAAGTGCGTCGCCGCCTCCTCAATCCGGCCCAACCCCGCCAGAGCGACCCCGAGATTGTTCTGAGCCTCGGCGGAACCCGGATCGTGTTTGAGCGCCTCCTTATATTGCGCAGCCGCCTCATCAAGCCGGCCCAGGCCCTGCAGGATTTGGCCGAGGTTGAAGTGGGCCCCGGCGATTTCAGGCGCGAGTCGCAGACCCTGGTTGTATTGTGTCACCGCTTCTTCGTGACGGCCCAGCCCATGCAGCGCGCTGCCCAGGTTGAAGTAAGCCGTGGCAAGACCCGGGTTGAGCTGCAGAGCCTGGTGGAATTGTGTCACCGCCTCATCAAGCCGCCCCAGCCCCTGTAAGGCGCTGCCCAGGCCGTTGTAAGCCTCGGCGAAATCCGGCTTGAGCCGCAGGGCTTCCCGATGTTGTATCAATGCCGCTTCGAAACGCCCCATCCGTTGTAAGGCTTTGCCGAGGTTGTTGCAGGCGGTGGCGTAGTCCGGCTTAAGCCGTACAGCCTCCTTGAAGTGAGTTATGGCCTCCTCAATCCGGCCCAACTTGTCCAGGGCAACGCCCAGGTTGCAGTGAGTCTCAGCGGAGCCCGGCTCCTGCCTGAGCGCTTCCCGATACTGCGCCACCGCCTCCTCCAGCCTGCCCTGCTCCAGCAAGGCGTTACCGAGGTTGTAGTAGGTTCCGGCCAAGTTATGCGTGAGCCCCAGGGCCTCTTTGTATTGCGCCGTTGCCTCCTCGAAACGGCCCAGCCCCTGTAAAGCATTGCCCAGGTTGTTGTGGGCCTCGGCGAAGTCCGGCTTGAGTCGCAGAGCCTCACGATATTGTGTCACAGCGTCTTCCAGCCGACCTCGCCCCTGTAAGACGTTGCCCAGGTTATTGAAGGCCATCCAGCAAGTCGGGTTGCGGCTGATTGTGGTGCGATAGAGCGTTTCTGCGTTTGCGTACTGACGGCTCTGAATCCATGTGGGAACGGCAAGCGCACCTCCAAGAACTAAGATCGCTGCCACCTCCGCCGGCTTGGTCTGGATATTCCATCGCTTTATGAGACTCGCCAAGCTCGCGGAGAAGAGGGCGATGATCGCTATGCTCGCCAGGTATTGAAAGTGATCCGCCACGAACGAGTAACGGAACGGGTACACGTTGAAAAAACCCACGGCGGGAAAAAGCGACCCACAGAAAAACAGCATCGCCGCCAACGGCGCCCGGGAACGCTTTCGCAACAGCCACAACCCCGCCATAAGCGCGACCAAGCCCAACGGATAAATGTACTGCCACCATGCGCTCTGGCTGATCTGCCAACGCGGGTAGATGAAGGTCAGACCCGTTGGCCAGGGCAGTTTTCCGAGATAAAACCATGTCACCCGCCCGGCAATCAGGCAGCGTTCGATCGGAGTGAACAGATACCCGCCGCCCTGGGCTCCTACCATGGTTCGCTCAACCCAGGCGGTGAGCCACCCTCCCGCCGCGCCGAGCGTAAAAAACGGCGCGAGCGGCAGCGCGTCACGACGCCAGCCCAGCCGCCCGCGTTGCCACCAGAACGTCACCAGCAGAGCCGCCGGCAGCGTGGCCGTGACCGTCTTGCTCAATAGCGCCAGGACGAAGAGGCTCAGCGCCAGCGCGTAAAGTCGCCTTTGCCTGCTCTTATCGAAGCGCAAGTAGGCGAGCGCTGCGCCCAGATAGAACGAGCCGGAGAGCGTGTTCTTTAACTCGGCAATCCACGCCACGGATTCCACGTGCACGGGATGTAGGGCAAAGATCACTGCCGCGAGCCATGCCCACGGCACCGCAAGTTGCCGGAGTATCAGTGCCACCAGGAATGCCGAGAGCGCGTGCAGGACAATGTTGAGCAGGTGGTACCCCAACGTGTTGTCACCCCAGAACCTATGCAGAACCCAGAAGGTTGAGTGAACAACGGGGTAGTATTGCTGCGTCGCGCCCAAATCGAACCAGATCCGCCACAATCCCTCGCCCGAGCGCAAATCGCTGCGCGTTATGTGGCGGTCGTCATCCCAGAGCATACTGCCATGCCAGGCCGGATAATAGGCCGCCAGCGTCGCCAGCACCAAGGCCAGCAGGAGGAGCCACACTCCCGGACCATGATTTGCGGTTCGGGCGGCGTTCGGCTTTTTCGGCCGCTCTTGCTTCTTATCCGGGTGACTCATGATTTGAGGAGTCTTGCGTTTGCTGGAGCTCATCAGGGAGTATTTATATAGGTCCGCTTGCCGAAAGGCAACGCCCGGCTGGGACGAACATGGACGGGAGGGATCCGCATCGCTGAGGCATTCCCGCCTCAGTCTCGGGCGGCCTGAACAGATGAACATGCCCGGTACCAATCCGTCACAAGCTCGGCACGATCCTCATATTCGATCTCGAGTCGGTCGGCGCCGATTTCGACAGCCTTGGCAAGGTAGTCATGGATCATTTCAGGTCCTAATCTGTTCTTGGGATGATTGTTCCTTAACGCATTCTTTACGCAAGGCAACCTCAAGAGACCGCGTCACCTTCTCCGCCGCTTCATCAGGCGAAAGGCCGGAGATATCTATCTGGAAGTCGGCCCGATCATAACTCTTCCGAAAATATGTGATGTCTTTCTTGATCTCTCGCAGATAGAGCCGCCTCTCCTTTTCCGTGAGTTGCTTTTCAATCCGCCGTGAGTCTATGTCGTAAAACGTAATCCGATTCAAGATGTTTTCTGCCTTATCCGTAAGCACGACGGTTGTTCCCCCGGCTCTCTTCAGCACACGAAGATAAGCGCCCATGAGTCCGCTAGGAGGCAAGGCAATCACACAGTCCCGGCTATTCGGCCGGCCTAGAACGTTCATCAATGCCCTGGCAGCTTCATTCCTAAACCGAAGTTCCCCGGCGATTTGAATCAAATTTCCTAACAATCCATTGATATTGCATCACTTATCTTAAAATGCCTTTTGCATAATGTTCCCATGTAAATAG
>Ga0187878_1002531_pt1 | contig 16111 bp, 14 predicted proteins | sample June2016WEW_17_1_FD_132979 | JGI IMG/M metagenome (GOLD analysis project Ga0187878, IMG submission 132979) | Peatland microbial communities from SPRUCE experiment site at the Marcell Experimental Forest, Minnesota, USA - June2016WEW_17_150 | ecosystem: Environmental > Terrestrial > Soil >...
AGGCCGTTGGTCAGCGCCTTGCCGAACACAATGATGTCGGGCACGACACCGAAGTTCTCAATCGCCCAGAACTTGCCGGTGCGGTAGATGCCCATCTGAATCTCGTCGTCGACCAGCAGAATCTTGTGTTTCTCGCAAGTTTCCTTGAGCCGGACGAAATACTCTTTCGGGGGAATGACGTAGCCGCCAGTCCCCTGCACGGGCTCAATGTAGAACGCGCCGTACTCTGCGGCTTGAACCTTGGGGTCCCAGACTGCGTGGTACTCGCTCGCGAAGAGCTTCTCAAACTGATCCTCGCAATAGAGGTTGCACGTCTCCCGTCGGAGCCCGTAGAGGCAGCGGTAGCAATAAGGAAAGAAGACGAATTGCGCCCGGTCCCCGAAGTGCCCGTAGCGCCGGCGGTAGCGGTAGCTCGATGTAATGGCCGAGGCGCCCAGGGTCCTGCCGTGATAGCCGCCCATGAAGGCGAACATCAGGCTCTTGCCGGTATAGTTCCGCACGATCTTGAGCGAATCCTCAATGGCCTGCGAGCCGCCCACATTGAAATGCACGCGGCCCTTGACTCCGAAGCGTTTCTCGCAGTACTGGGCGATACGCGCCGCCACTTCAACCTTCTCGGCATGCAAGTACTGACACGCAAGCTGAGGTAGGCGGTCGAGTTGGCGTTTCAGGGCCTCGTTCAGGCGGGTGTTCTTGTAGCCAAAACTCGCCGCGGAATACCACATCTGGAGATCGAGATAGGGCGTTCCCCGCTCGTCGTAAAGATAGCTGCCCTCGCAATTCACAAAAACTTTGGGTGGGTCGAGATAGTGGACGGTGTCCCCGAACGAGCAGTACTTCTTTTCCAGGGCCAGCAGCTCAGCCGTCGTTGGCGTCTTGGACATGGCCAAAGGCTTGTGTCTCCTCAATCAGTCGAAATGGGAAGTCGAAGGTTCAAAGAGAATGATATCCACGTCAGGTTTTCAACTCTTGGCTCTCGACCGTGGATTGATGCTCTCCTCTGCCTTCTTCCGCAACCGCTCAACGGGCAGCAATTCTTTAAGGGCCGCCTCGACCTCCGCAAACGTCTCAAACGGGTGGCAGGTGATGCCCTTCTCCCGGCAGTACGCGAGCAACTGCCGCTTGGCAAACACCACGTCAGCCTCCTGCACCGCAAAGCGATCCGAAAGCCCGTCCCCGATGAAGACAACCGGATGTCGGCCACCGCTGAGCCGGCGCATGATCTCCGCCTTGCACGTTGCGCAACCGTGCTCGCAGGGCGAGGCCGAATGAGGAAAGGATGCAAGCAGACGACGGCCTTCGACCCGAAGGGCGCTCGCAAAAAGGTGAGTCCCGTTCTGGAGGTAGCCATTGATGCCGGCACGCTTCAGCACTCGACGGATAACATAGTCAAACCCGTCGCTCAGCACGTAGAAGGGCAACCGACGCATGTCGACGAGGCGCAGGAATCTCGAGAAGTGGGGATCGATGGGGACGGCATCAATAAGTCCATTCAGTTCCGCCGCCGACGCCTCGACCAACGCCATCTGCCGTTCCAGGCATTCTCGAGAGCCGATTGAACCGCAAGCCCATTCCTGCTCGATCTCGCGCCAGGAGGGGTGCGCAAGCTGGGCCAGGATCTCGTCCGTCACGTCGCGCTGCGTGATGGTCCCGTCAAAGTCGCAGAAGATCACGGGCTTCAGCGAAGCAGCAATCTTATGGGTGGGGTTCGCTCGGGTTCTCATCAATACAATCGAAATCCTTTTTGGAGTTCCGTCTTCGAGTTGCGACAACCTCCTCGATCCTAGCCGCGGCGCTCATCCAGCAATCGCCGGGGTTTTCTTCCCCGCTCGAGCGACCCAGGAGGTAGAAACTGGAACGCCAACTGGTACATCCCACACAGTTGATTTGCCCACACCTCGGGGTAACGGGACTGGAGGCTTTCCCGGACAGCCGTCTCCACCGTCGAGGAACTGCTGCCATCGGCGAGTTCCAGCCGAAACTCGAGAATATCGTGGGTTCCCTCTTGCCGCACAGCGACCTGCCAGCTGTCAGAGACTCCCGCAACATCATGCAAAACGTTCTCGAAGATCTCGGGATGCATGTTTCCCGCGCCCATCACAACCATCTCGTCGCGGCGCCCTTTGATTCCCGCAATGCGACGGAGCGTGGCGCCGCAAGGACAGGGTTCGTCAAGGAAGCGAGTGACATCCCGCACGCGGTAGCGGATGAGCGGCATGGTCCGACGGGAAAGAGTGGTGACGACCAGTTCGCCGTACCCGTCGGAATCCGGGTCGAGAATCTCCACCAGAAAGTTGTACTCGTCGATGTGGATGCCCTGCTGGCGCCGGCACTCCATTCCCAGCCCGCCACCCACTTCGGTCGAGCCGTAACCCAGGATCACCGGAGCCTTCCAGACGTCCTGGACGTACTTCCGGTAAACCTCCGTCATTCGGTCGCCCGCCGCAAAAATCAACTTGATCGGCGGGGTCCCCTCCTTCTCCGCAATCTCACTCAGGCTCACCAGCCAGGTGGGATCGGCCATGATGACGTTGTAATGATAAAGCCGGAGGCGGGAGTACACCTCGCGGGGGTGCGGTTTGCCGACGGCGGAGCAGAATACCCCCATCTTCCGGCAAGTCAGGAAAGTCATCCAGCTACTAATCCAATACGCCGCGTCAAAGGCGCAGACCAACCGGTCGCCGGGCCGCACGCCATGTTCGTGAAAGGCGGCCGCCATGTAACGTCCCACAAACTCCAACTCGTCGTAGCCGAAATAGACCCGCTTGGGCGCGCCGGAGGTCCCGGTCGTTTCGAACACGGCCTGCGGCTCGCGGCAAAGAAAATCCTCCGGCGGAAGCCTGAGCAGGTCCTCAGGCGTGGTGAAAATGTTGCCGAGATCTTCCGGCCCGCGGACACGCGCCGGATTCACGCCAGCCTCGCGCAGGCGGCGTGCAAAGAACCTCTGGCGCTCGGCCGCATAGCGCACCACGGAACGGAACCCGTCGGCCTGAATACCTCTAATCATGGCGCGGGGTACAGGCTTCCCCCAGCGCACCAGCGCTGGGATCGAATCCCCGATCACCACGCGTTCGACGAATTTTCGTAGACTGCCCAGCATTAGGAGTCCCGTGTTCGCAAGACCGGCGCGTCCCCGAGGGGGTGCCTGACATCACATGAGGTAGGCGGACTCCCCGGAGCGCGCGGGCGGCGCGGCCAGCAAATCGATGTAGGTGGCCGTTTCCAGCAACGCCCGAGCTACATGTGCCACGGCGTGCGCGGCATCAGGCCGAGCCAGTTCCCGGGCGCGCCGCGCCATTTCCGCCAACTTCTCCGGGCTGCTCAACAGTTGATGGGCGAGCTGAGGAATTTCCTCGAGACCGCGGGCCCGCACCGCCAAACCATTCTGCTCCAGGTATCGGACGTGCCTCTCTTCCGGTCCCGGAATGGGGTGAGTCAGGAGCATGGGGAGGCCGACGGCCAAAGCCTCCGCGACGGTGACCCCGCCTGGCTTGGTGATCAAGAGGTCGGCCGCAGTCATCAGTTCCGGAATGTTGTCGCTCCAGCCGAAGACGTGCAAGTCGAGCGCGATCCTGCCGCGCAGGCTCTCCAGACGCAGCTTCATGGCCTGGTCGCGGCCGCAAACGGCCAGTACCTGGAGCGGCAACCCACAATGTTCCAGGCTTTGAATGATCTCATCCAGCGGCGCTGGCCCCATGCCTCCACCCATCACCAGCACGACGGGGCGGCGGGGGTCGAGGCCCAACGCCCGGAGGACTTCACTCTCGTCAAACGCCAGGGCAAAAGCCGGATCGATGGGAATGCCACACAAAACGATGCGGTTCGGCGAAACCCCCCATCCGATGAGCTGCCCCTTCGCCTCCTCACTTCCTACACCGTACACATCGATCTCGCGTTGCGCCCAGGGGGGTTCCGTCTGGAGATCGGTCTGCACGGCTAGGACGGGCGAGCTCAACCAACCTTCGCGCTTGGCCAGGGCAGCGATTTCCGCTGCTCCAATCTCAGTGGCGATGACCAAGTGAGGCGCGAAGGCTTGGAGTTGCCGCAGGACCTCCACACAACCACGACGAAAGACCCAGTGTGGGGCGGTGGCGCGGTGCCCCTTCCGCTGACGGCGCTCAAACAGGCGACGCCACAGTCCCGGGGCATGGCGCAACATCCACCAGTATGGCGCGACATACACCCAACGAAACCACGGCCGCGCCAGTTCAATGGCATCCAGCGTTCGCACCTCAATACTGTCTCCGCCGTCGAGCAAGGCGCGCTGGATGACTTCAGCGGCACGTACGTGCCCTGAGCCTACACTCAGCGTCAGAATCGCAATCCTTTTTGCTCCGGTCATGCCCGTATCAGAATTCCCCCTCCAGCCCCCAGCGGAGTCCCAAGTCATTCCAACCGGCGCACCAGGAGGACCGCATTGAGTCCCCCGAAGGCGAAGGAATTGGAAATGGCCACACGCACCGGTTTCTCGCGCGCCTGGTTGGGAACATAGTCCAAATCACACTCGGGGTCAGGCTTCGTATAGTTGGCCGTGGGCGGAATCACTCCCCGTTCGAGCGCCATCACGGTCCCCGCCAGTTCGATAGCCCCCGTCGCCCCCATCGCGTGGCCATGCATTGATTTGGTGGAACTGATGGCCACGCGGCGGGCGTGGTTCTTAAACACTTCCTTAATCACCTGTGTTTCAATCGCGTCGTTCAGACGCGTGCCGGTACCGTGGGCGTTGATGTAATCCACCTGGTCAGGATTCACAGCGGCTTCCTCGAGCGACATCCTGATGGCCCGCGCCGGGCCGATCACTGAGGGTTGGGTGATGTGGCTGGCGTCGGAGGACATGCCGAACCCGGCAACCTCTGCGTAGACTTTCGCCCCTCGCCTCCGGGCATGCTCAAACTCCTCCAACAAGAAGACGCCCGCGCCTTCCCCCATCACCATGCCTTCGCGGTCCGCGGAGAACGGCCGGCACGCCCGGCTGGGATCCCCATCCCCGGGGGCCAGAACCCGTACCGATTCCCAAGAACGGATCATCCCGTACGTGATCGGCGCGTCACTCCCGCCGGCCAACATAACGTCGGCAATGCCAAACTTGATGAGGTGAAACGCCTCGCCAATCGCGTGCCCCGCGGAGGAGCACGCGGTGGAAATGGCCATGGACGGTCCCTGGGCCCCGTATTCCATGCAGATCTGCGACGTCACTGCATTGTGCATGATCTTGGGAATGGTAAACGGATGGAGGCGGGTTTCGTTTCTTGCGTACAGGTTGAAGTACCCTCTATCGAAAGTCTCCGCGCCCCCCATCCCGGAGCCCATCACGACCCCGAACCGCGGCTTCTCTTCCTCCGCGACCTCAATGCCGCTCGACTCCATGGCTTGGCGCGCCGCCAGCAAGCCAAACTGGGTGAAGCGATCCAGCAAGTCGAGTCGCTTGGGGGGGAAATAATCGGTAGGCAAGTAGTCGGGGACTTCAGCAGCAATCTGAATGGTTAGCGAAGAAGGGTCCCATTGCGTAATGCGGCGGACACCTGACCGGGCGTTTATCAGGCTCGAAAAGAAACTCTCCACATCTTTGCCTGTAGAGGCAAACACGCCCAAGCCAGTGATGACGACTCTACGCACGCCAGGCACCACAATGTAAGGGGATTAGCTGCTCGGCGCGGAATTCTCGCCCTTTGCCATGGCCACCAGGTCCGACACGTCCTTGCCTTCCATCACCCGGGTGAGGGCGTCCACCACCTGACTGACGCTCCTCATGTTCTGCGCTACCGAGTCAGGAATGTCAATCTTAAACTCCTGTTCCAGCGCAAACAAGATATTGACCCCGTCCAGGGAATCAATCCCTAGCTCGGCGAATGTCGATTCCGGCTTGACAACGCCGGGCTCGAAGTGCTGCTCCCGGGTGATGATCTCGATCACCTTGTCCGCTATGCTCATCTCCACTCCTCGGGGCCCCTCTTGGACCGAGCCAGGACAACATCCTCAGGGCGATATCGTGACCGGTTTCGGACAGGCCAATTCGCCCACTATCCGCAACAAATCCGTCAGGCGAAAGGGTTTTTCGAGCAGGGCGTGGGCGCCTAACTCCCGCGCCAGCTTCCTCTCCGCCCCGCTGATGAATGACGACATCAGAATAATAGCTTGTTTGGATCTTTCTTGGCGCAGATTTCTCAGTAGCTCGAGACCAGTCTCCTTGGGCATGCGAAGATCCGCGATGACGACAACATACCCGTCGTCGCGACGCAATTCCTCGCGCGCAGCCACACCATCTGCCACAGCCTCCACCGCGTACCCGTTGGCTTGCAGGACCTCGCACAACAGATTTCGGCTTTCCTGGTCGTCATCAACGATTAGTATCTTGGGCGCGCTCACAAATACTCCCAACTGCAGACCAAATCATGGTCGCACGCCAGATGCCAACCGGCAATCCCGAATGTAACCCCTTGATTTCATAGGCCATTATTGTCCCCCAAGGGGCGGCCGGGCACTGCACGCCAGCACAAACCAGGAATCGAGTGTGTCATAATGCCACACTCTACCTCACGTTTGTCAATCTCAATCGATAGGATGAGCCCTGATGCTGCTAGCGCCAACCCTTAGCTAACCACCATGGAGTCACGAAGTTAGAGTAGGCCCGCCAACCTCTTGGCTGACCTCAATGGGTCAATTTGGGACACAGGTTAAGCCCAGGCAGGAAATCTTGGACAGAAACGAACGTGAACCCGTCCCTCAGAGCACCATCAAGAATCGCAGGCAGGGCCTTGACGGTATCACGCCGGTCGCCCTCGCCGGCCGACCTGCGCACATTGCAGCCGTCGTGGAGGAGGATGACCGAGCCCGGACGTAGGTGCTGGAGTGTCGCGGTGACGATAGCATCTGCACCGTTTTCCCAATCATAGCCAGTGTCTGACCATTGGACCACGCGCATTCCGCGTTCCCTGAGCACCGGGTAAAGTCCAAACCATCTGGCCCCGTAGGGGGGCCTGAACAGTGTCGGCCGGTAACCGGTGAACTCCTCAATCAAGACTTGTGTGCGATCAATCTCTTCCGCGATTTTCTTCCGACTCTGAAGATACAGAAAGGGATGGGAGTAGGTGTGGTTGCCGAGGGTGTGGCCCTCCGCGTGAATCCGACAGACAATCTCGGGGTAGCGTTCCACGTTTTGACCGCAGACAAAAAAGGTGGCCGGAACGCCCCGAGCGCGCAGGATTTCCAGAATCTGCACAGTAAACGGCACGGCCGGTCCATCGTCAAAAGTCAACGCCACGCGGCGGTCCTCCCGCGGCCCCCGAACCAGGGCGGGGCCAAAGACTTGGGAGCTGGGGACGCTGCAGGCATACCAGAGCAGGGCTCCTCCCGCGGCCCCAACCCCAGCACAGCCTCCAGCAAGAACCGCCCACATCATTTGCAGAACTCCCTGCCCAGATTCGCCTACCTCGCCCTACTCCCCCCGGTTTGCCCGCGCTCAGCTCAATTCCTTAAGTACCCCCTTCCTGGAGACAGCCGCGTCCCGCTTCCTGCCGATTCAAGTAATCCTGAGGAAATTCAGGACCGACTTAAAGGCCAGCAACGGGCTGTTGGTGAACGCGCTCACTTCGTATGGGCACCCGATCTTGCACCCCTTGCAGAAATCCCATAACGTCGCTTCCTGCGCGACAATCTCCCGTGCCTCCCGTGAGGCGAAGATCTCTCTCAAGGGCGCCTGCGACTTGAATAGGGTAGCGAAAGCGCAGGGAAGATGGACAGAGCCGTCCGGCTTCACTGAGATCAGCTTGGAAGGATGCCGGCAAGGGAAACCTGCTCCAAAGCCGCCATTTCGGTAGAAATCGTAGTAGTGAGTGTAGAAGCGAACGCTTCGGGGGTAGCTCGCCCGCAGTTCGCGCAGCACATGCTCAACTTTGTCAATCTCCGGGCCGTGGAGCTCTACGTCGGGCAGAAGTTCTCCTTGCCGTATCACATTGTGGACAGCTTCGGGGTGTAGCACCAAGTCGCGCTGACGGCAGAACTCAGCGAGCTGGGGGAGGTCGTCGAGATTCTCCAGATTGACCGCTGCATTGATCTGCGTGGTGAATGGCTTACGTCTCTTCAAGGCGAATTCGAGGTTAGCAAGGATTTGGGGTAGGGCATCCAGGCCGCGACGCTTCGCGAACCGCTGCGGATTGAGGGAATCGATGGAAACCTCCAGCATATCCAGCCCTGCCACTCCGTCCGCGTACTTCTTGATCAGCAACCCGTTGGTAGGCATGGAGGTCCACATGCCTTTGTCCGTGGCATAGGCGATGTAATCACAGGTGTTGGCATTCAGGAGAGGTTCTCCACCCGAAAAACTCAAGGCGAATACCCCCATCTCGCAGAATTCGTCAATTCGCCGGAAAATCCGATCCCGTGTAGCCCGCGTCTGCAGGTCGTTGAATTTACCCGTCTCGCCGAAGATGCAGTATTCGCAAAACATGTTGCACATCAGCGTAGTTTCGAACATCACCATGTAAGGCAGCTTGAAGCCTGAGGCGAGGTGCTTAAGCGCGGTCTTGGCAATATAGGTGTACTTCATTATTCACTCGGGCCCACAATACCGGCCAGCGCGCAATCGCTGCCGCTCTCCCGCCGCGCGATGGACTGCGTGCAGCTTCCCGATCCTTGAATATCCCTGTGCCCTGCAGGAAGGTACCCTTCCCAGGGTACCCCAAACCAGCCCAACGGCCCAGATCTTCCCCGGACTATGAGACGCGTAGTCTGAATTTCCCCAGCATGCGGTAAAGGGTCTTGCGATTGATGCCGAGAATTCCCGCAGTCTTGGCCTTGTTCTCGCGTGTCACCCGGAAAACATGCGCCAAGTACCGCTTTTCCAGTTCGTCGAGAGAAGGCAGGTCAGCGAAAAAATCTTCCACCCGCTGGACCTCATGGAAGTCCGCACGCACCTTCGGCGGAAAATCCTCCGGCATAAGCACCCCAGAACGAGTGAGCGCCACGGCAGCCTCTATCGCGTTCTCGAGTTCGCGGACATTCCCCGGCCAGGCATAGGCGGTGAGCACGGATAGTGCCTGGGGAGAGAGCGACAATGTCCTGCCCCGCTCTCGCTCCAACTTCTTCAGGAAGTGTTCGACCAGCAGAGGAACATCTTCGGTCCTTTCCCGCAAGGGTGGCATTTCGATTTCGATGACCCGGAGGCGGTAATACAGATCCTGGCGAAACTTTCCTTGCTCCACCTGGTCGGCCAGGTTGCGGTTGCTGGCGGCGATAATGCGCACGTCGATGGGGACCGGCCGGTTGCTGCCCACGCGCCTGACCTCCTGCTCTTCCAGAGTTCGCAGGAGTTTGACCTGAAGCGCCGGACTCATCTCCGCCACTTCGTCCAAGAAAACCGTGCCCCCGCTCGCGTCTTCAAAGATGCCGCGCTTGTTCCCAAACGCGCCCGTGAATGAACCCCGGACGTAGCCAAACAACTCAGTCTCCAGCAGGGACTCCGTGAGGGCGCCGCAGTTCACGGCCACAAAGCGCTGGCTGGCGCGCGGGCCGTTATGGTGGATTGCTTTGGCCACCAGTTCCTTTCCCGTCCCGCTCTCGCCGCAGATCAGCACCGTGGAGCGGGAGTCCGCGACCATGGCGATCCTCTTGTAGACCGCCAGCATGGCGGCACTCCGGCCCACCAGGCTGGAGAGTTGGACTTGGCTGCCGAGTTGTCGTCTCAGGTCGCGGTTCTCACGGATGAGATGCCGGTTCTCGAGGGCCCGCCCCACTTGCACCAATAGTTCATCAACCTTGAAAGGCTTCGAGAGATAGTCGAAGGCCCCTCCTTTGAGCGCTTCGATAGCGGTTTCCATGGTACCGAAGGCGGTAATGAGGATGACCTCCGACTCCGGCTGAATCGCCTTGTAAGCTCGCAGGACATCTAGCCCGCTCAAGTCCGGTCCCAGCTTCATGTCGCTGATGATCACATCGAAGCATTCTTCCTTGCCGACGTCCAGAGCCTCCTCACCGCTGGAAGAGGTAACGACCTTGTAGCCTTCCTCGCTCAGGACCTCCCGCAGCAACTCGCGGGTTTCACGGTCATCGTCGACCACCAGGATGTTGACCGGGGTCTCGGCCCCCACAGTGCTCATGGATTCGTCCTTTTCTGGTGCGTGCCGCGAATCGTGGTCAGGGGGCAGAATTCACCCCCGATACGACTTTAGCCGTCGCCTCCAACTTTTCGCGGCAGTCCAAGGGAAAAACGATGGTAAAGCGTGTCCCCCGACCGAGTTTGCTCTCCACCTGGATCGTCCCGGCGTGCTGGCGGACGATCTGGTCGCAGATTGCCAGCCCCAGCCCGGCGCCTGTCCCCATGCGTTTGGTGGTGAACATGGGCTCGAAGATGCGAGCCAGGGTTTCCGCCCCCATGCCCTGGCCGGTGTCTGCCAGTTCGACAGCCACTTCCCTGCCGTCGCTGTTCGCTGGGTGGCGCAAAAGCAGCGTGAGTTCCCCTCCGCCCGACATGGCATCCATACTGTTGTTGATGAGATTCAGGAAAACCTGCTGCAAGTACCCGGCGTCGCCATAGATCCGCGGACATTGCTCCAACTCCATCCGAACCCGGATCTTCCGAAGCTGGAGCGCGGGCGAGGAAAGCAATACCGACTCCTCCAAAATATGACGCAGGTCCACAAGTTCAAGGTGCAATTCGAAAGTGTGGGTCCAGGAGAGTAGCTGTTTGACCGTTCTCACAATGTTTTCGATTTGCTTCTCGATAATCTGGAGGCGGCGGTTGACCGCCTCATCTGCCGTTGTTTGCCGTGCCAGCAGTTGAATATGGCCGGAAATGGAATTCAGTGGAGTGCCGATCTCATGCGCCAGGCTGGCGGCCAATTGCCCTGCCACGGCCAGGCGCTCGGAACGCGCCAGGCTCTTCTGCGCCTCAAACAGCTCTTCATTGATTCGCCTTAGTTCCTCGTTGCGACGTGCCAATTCCGTCGTCGCTTCTTCCACCCTTCCGCCCAGCTCAGCATTGAAATTTTCAATCCGATTCAGCATGCAGTCCAGGTGCACGGCCAGTTCGCCGATCTCATCTTCGCTCTCCACTCCCGCGCGGGCGTCGAGCTGGCCACTCTCCGCGGCCTCCATGGCGCGGATCATTCGCTTCACCGGGCCTCGCACTCGCCTGAGGAAGAAAACGTGAATCGCCAGGATGACCGCCACCAGGCTCGCCAGCATCAAGAGGAGGTTGCGGAGGACGAGCCCCCACGTCACGTGCGTAGTGTGCGATTTGGATACCTTAAGATTGAGACACGCAATGGGTTGATCCCGTTCGCGCACGGTGGTGCCCATAATCCAGGATTTGCCTCCCAGGGTCTCAATCGTAATAGTGTCTTCGTCGGGCCGCTCAAACTCGAGGTAACGCTGGATGCCCGGCAGATGATCCAGTTCCAGATGATCGCCCTGGGGAACAGTCGTGGCCACCAGACGGTGGTCGGGAGCGTGCAGGTAGACGTCGGACTGCTGGACCCCGGGAAAGTCCCTTTCCATCTGGCGCAACCTCTGGAGCAGGGCTTCGGAATCCTGAAGCGCGTGCTGATTGACCAACTGGTGAGCGGTCGCTTTCGCCTGGGCTAGCGCCTTGAGATAGATCTCCTCCTCCACCATCCGCCATGTCAGCACCACGGCAATAAAGGTCGAAACAGCCACAACAGAAATGACCACAACGGCGGTAAAAATGATAATCTTGCTTTGTAGACCGAGGCGGGTGGGCAGCATGGATGTGCTCAGGGAGGCCTATTCTATCACCAAGTGGGGCAAAAAGAAACACTAGGGAAGTGCCTCTATCTAGCTCATTCTAAAGGCATTTGTCCAGGCTGACGCCCTCGGACCACTACTTTACCTAACCCTGAGAGAGCTTCACGAGTCTATGTAGCTCGGCAGGTGATGGAGGCCGTTGTGGAAAACCGAGAAATTGCCGCCGTCTTCGAGGAAATCTCGAACCTGATGAAGATACTTCAAGACGACGCCAAGTGGCAGTTCAAAGCGGCCGCCTATGATCGGGCCAGGCGGGCCATCGAAGGCTACCCCGAGCAACTCGAGGAGATCGCACGCGATCCCAACCGCAAATTGACTGAGATTCCGGGCATCGGCGAGGACCTGGCCAAAAAGATTATCGAGCTGGTGGGAACCGGAAAGTGCCAATACCACCAGGAGCAATTGAAGAAAATACCGAGGAGCCTGCTGGAGTTGCTGCAACTGCAGACCGTAGGTCCGCAGAAGGTCCGCCTCTTCAAGGAGAAGCTGAAGATCACGACTGTGGACGAGCTTGAAGCAGCCGCCAAGGAAGGGCGACTACGGGACCTGCCGGGCATGAGCGTGAAATCGGAGGAGAACATTCTGAAAGCCATCGAAGTCTTCCGTCGCGCGGCAGGGCGCTTTCGACTGGACACGGCCTTTGAGACAGCGGAGGAATTGGTGGCTTACCTTCGGGAATTCAAAGGAGTCGAACAGGTCACGCCGGCAGGCTCTCTGCGGCGAGGGCGGGAGACGGTCGGCGACCTCGACCTGCTGGTGACGGGGCGCGACCATGCGGGCATTGCCGAGCACTTCGCCAAGTTCTCCGACATCGCTCAGGTCCTGGCCAAGGGGGAAGACAAGGTCAGTGTGAAGCTCAAGAATGACTTGCAGGTCGATGTGCGGCTCCTGGAGCGCTCATCTTACGGGGCCGCGCTCCAATACTTCACCGGCTCGAAAGAGCACAACGTGGCCTTGCGCGAGCGTGCCAAGCGCCGAGGTTGGAAGCTCAGCGAGTACGGACTGTTCGAAGGCAACAAGGTAATCGCCAGCCGCACGGAGGAGGAGATCTACGAGAAGCTGGGACTCGAATGGATTCCGCCCGAGCTCCGCGAAAATCTGGGAGAAATCGAAGCCGCAGAGAAGGGCGAGTTGCCGAAGCTGGTGGAACTCTCCGACATTCGGGGCGACCTACAAATGCATACTACGGCCTCCGATGGCAGGAGCACTATTGAGGAAATGGCGGAAGGAGCCAAGCGGCTCGGCTACCGATACATCCTCATCACCGACCACTCGAAGGCCGTCACCATCGCCAACGGGCTGGACGAGCGACGCGCCGTCGAGCATATCCAAAACATCAAGGCTGCCCGCAAGAAGGTGAAAGGCATCGAAATTTGGGCGGGTACGGAGGTCGACATCCTCGGAGACGGCAAGCTCGACTACTCCGACGGGCTACTCAAGCAGTTTGACATTGTGCTCGCCAGCATCCATTCGCGGATGACCCAGCCGGCCGAGGAGATGACCGAACGGCTCCTGAAAGGGCTGCAAAACCCTTACGTGAGGATCCTCGGGCACCCCACGGGGCGGCAACTGTTGAAGCGCGACCCCTTCAGTTTCGATATCGAGAAAGTCTTCAGCGCGGCACACAAACTGGGAGTGATCCTGGAGCTTAATGGTAATCCCGAGCGGCTCGACCTCTGCGATCGCCATGTGAAGTGGGTGCGGGACCGCGGCATGAAGGTCATCATCTCGACCGACGCGCACCACCCGGATCAGTTTGCCTTCATGCGCTACGGGGTGATGACCGCCCGTCGCGGCTGGATGGAGAAGCAAGGTGTCCTGAACACCTATCCGCCGGAGAAACTGCTGTCGTCTCTGCGGCCTCTCCCCAGCTGACAGAAGGCGGCGGGATGAAGTGCGTGGCCATCGCCTCCACGTTCCCCCTGGAGGAACTTCGCGAACGTACCCGCGCTGACTTGATAGTGCGCAGCTTCGAAGACCTGACCCTCGATACCTTACGACAACTTTTTGAGGGGAATCGCTGACTCAGCGGGATGGCAAGCAGTAGCTCTGCGCAAGGAGTTAGTCTGAGGGCGGGCCGAAGCGGAGCACGGTCAACGTGAGGTCGTCGGCCTGGGGAGCGGCGCCCACGAAATCCCGAACAGCCGTCACTACCTTGTCACAGATACCCTGAGTGGACTGGCCGGCGCATTCCTCCAAGAGGGTCTTCAGGCGGGTCTCTCCAAACAACTCATCGTCCGCATTCTGGGCCTCGGTAACGCCGTCGGAAAAAATCAGAACGTGTTCGCCATACTCGAGCTGGACGTGGTCCGCTACAAAAGTAGTGCCGGAGAAAAATCCCAGGGGAACGTTCGAGGAATCCAGGCGGCTGATCGTACCATTGTTGCGAATCACGAGGGGCGTGGCATGGCCGGCGTTGACGAAAGTGAATTCACCGTAACGGTCCAGGACGCCGTAGAAGATGGTCGCAAACATCTCGGGTGGCGTCCGCTCACACAGGAAGTCGTTCACCCGGCGGAACAGGTCGCCGGGGTCGGGATCGCCCGTGGCCACAGCGACAAACGCCCCCTGCAGAGTCGCAGCGAGGATCGCGGCCGGCAGCCCTTTCCCTGAGACGTCAGCCACCGTGAACCCGAACCGGTCACGCGGCAAGCGGACCACGTCGTAGTAGTCGCCGCCCACGGTCTGGCAAGGCACACTGAGGGCGCGCAGCTCGAAGTAGTCGCTCTTGGGCAATTCGTGGGGCAACAGGCCCAGTTGAATATTGCGGGCCAGGGCCAAGTCGTGCCGCATGCGTTCCTGTTCCCGGGAAAGGCGAAACAGGCGGGCGTTCTCGATGATCGTGGCGCCTTCGAGCGCTAGCGTCTGGAGCACCTGGCGGTCCAGGCCCGTGAGCGCCGTGGGGCGGGCACGGTTGTCGAGATAGAGCACCCCGAGCAGCTCCGGGGCGGTTTGATGCATGGTCTCGCTGCCCGATTCCATCATCGGGAGTTTCTGCAGCGGCAAGGCTACTATGCCGCGCACCGCTACCTGGATGATGCCGGTCTCGTAAGGTGCACGCCCGGTCATCTCTTCTTGCAGGGTCACTTCTTCGCGCCCCGTTTTCGCTACCCGCTCTACCACCTCGCTGGAGTAGTCGGTCAGGGTTGGCGTCAGATGCACTCCGCCCCGTCCGCGGGCCAGTCGCAGCCGCAGTTCCCCACCCTCGTCGCACAGGAACAGCAGGCCGCGTTCCGCGTCAGCCAACTGGACTCCAGAATCCACCAGCGCAGCCAGAACCTCCTCTAGCGCTGCAGCACGGTTCAGCATCTGCGCCATCTGCAGCAACAGACCCAGATGCTGCAATTGAGGCGCGGGACTTTCCTTCACCTTGCCGATCTCCGCCAGGAGCTTGGGCAGAACAGCCTGTTCTGTTACGAAGAAAAGCTGGAAAGAGTCCGAAATCCCCAGGCTGATCTGGTCGCCGCTGGCGAGCGCGCAAGAAGTGATGCGCTCGCCGTTCACAAATGTCCCGTGGCTGCTCTCTGTATCTTCGATCAGATAGCCGTGGGCGTCCTGGAGGATGCGAGCGTGACGGCGGGAGATGCGCTGGTCGCCAAGGAAAAGATCCCTGTCACTCAGCCGGCCCAGCGTGAACGGCGTGCGACTGATTTCCACCTCCCGTTCGGTGCCGGTGGCTTCGCGAACGACCAGTCGTGGTACATTGCCTGGCGTGGCCATGACTCTCCCAGGGTGCGCGGAAGGACACCCGCTGCCTGAGAGCATTATACCCCTCAAGTCGACATTTTCAGCATCCCGGCCGAAGGCGAGCCCGAGTGCGACGCCTGGCATGGAAACAGTCTGCAATTCCTGGGGCATTGGCTCAATATGCCTGCTTTCAGTTGGTGCCCGAATTGCCCATATAGATTCTGGAGGTAACTGAAGTAGCGAAAAAAACCGTGCAGATTGTTGAACCCAAAGGAAAACCAGGCGTCCTGATCCCCGGAATGGGCGCTGTGGCGACATGCTATTCCTCGACCTGGCACAGCGCTGCCGGGAAATGGCGCGCAAGGGCATCCAGGAGTGGCTCTCGTTTTATTTCAAGAGTCCCATGTGCGCCCCCAACCTCTACCCCGAGCACGACCTCTTCATCCAGCTCATGAAACTCAAGAACACGTTGCGGCACCTGCGGGAAGAGGAATTGATCACGCACCTGGGGCTGGAGTACTGCGACTAGCAAGGGCCGCCGAGAGTACGAGAGGCCGCCTGCCAACCCCGTCGGTTGGCACACGACAAGTTGTGGCTGCAAGAACGAAAAACGATTCCCTCAGCTTCTCAGGGCTTGGGTGGCGGGGGCGGTGGCTTGGGCTGG
>Ga0187878_1002533_pt1 | contig 16110 bp, 10 predicted proteins | sample June2016WEW_17_1_FD_132979 | JGI IMG/M metagenome (GOLD analysis project Ga0187878, IMG submission 132979) | Peatland microbial communities from SPRUCE experiment site at the Marcell Experimental Forest, Minnesota, USA - June2016WEW_17_150 | ecosystem: Environmental > Terrestrial > Soil >...
GATAGGTTTAAACTTGACATTAGCAGGTTCAAGATATGCACCGGTTTTCCGTTTCCTCAGCGTTTTTACCGTAGCTTCATCGTCAAGTAAAGCTATTATTATCTCGCCATCCTCACAATCATCCTGCTTCTTAACAATTACAATATCGTCATCATATATCCCCGCATCCTTCATACTGCTTCCTTTTACCTTAAGTGCAAAGATATCCCGTAACGATTTCTTTTTCCTTTCATAAGCTATATATCCTTGAATATTATCCTCTGCGAATATTGGTTCTCCCGCAGCAACACTCCCGTAAAGCGGAATGACCTCTATGTTCGATTTAAACCGTGATATTTCCAAATTCTCATTCTGATTTACTACCTTTATCCCTCTTGCTTTATCCGGTGATTTTTCCAGATACCCCTTTCGTATTAATGCAGATATGTGGTCCTGTACTGTACCAACGATGATATTAAATTTTACTGCTATTTCAAGATAGGTGGGAGGAAAACTATTTGAACTTATGAATTTCTGGATATACTCAAGTATCTTTTTTTGTTTAGGTGGTAAATTACCCATATATTAATATGGTATATAATGTTTCAAAAATCAAGAGATTTGTATAATGCAGAAGATAGGCTATTGCAATATTTTATTATTACCCATATATTTATATGGGTATTTATCACCACAATGTATACGCAAAACCAGGTATTTGAACCGGTAGAAGTAATTGCTTATTTCCATGAACTAAAAATAGAAATTGTTAAATTCAAGTGGAACAACAAAGTCTATAAGGTCAACCAGATGATGAATACCTGGAAGATACCCGATGGTGACGGATTCTCATCTCATTTCGTGGTTCTATGTAAAGAAAACGAACTCTTGTGTGAACTATCTTTTAACCATACCGATCTGAAATGGGAATTAGTGCAGTATGATAGTTTGAGTTGATATGATTATGCAATTCATTTAAAGTCATACAATATTCCATCTGCTTAAACAGCGTATTGTTTATGTCTGATTATTGCGTTTCCTATAAATTATTAAATTTTTTCTGACTTAATAAGTATTAATTTGATACTTAGCAAGAAATGCTATTACAATGATATTTTATTTCATCAGGACCATTTTTCTGGTCTCAATAAACTCACTGGTAATCAATTTATAATAATACACTCCGCTTGGATAATTAGATGCATCCCAATTTACTTGATATGTTCCAGGATTCTGTTTTTCATTTACTAAAATTGTTACTTCTTTACCTAAAGCATCATAAACAGTTAATTGAACGTAACCAGAAATTGGTAATTGGTAATTAATTTTTGTTGTTGGGTTGAACGGGTTTGGGTAGTTTTGGCTAAGATTAAATCGTTCAGGAATACTACTACTAATAGGTTTAATGCCTGTTACGTTTCCACCTGTCGTAGTTTTAAAAATAGTTCCATTATCACCTACAGCCCAGCCTGTCATTTGATTGGAAAAGAAGATTGAACGCAGAATTAACCCCGATCCATTGAACTGGCTAAACCAATTAATTCCTCCGTTTGTTGTATTCATTATTGTTTCATTATCACCAACTATCCAACCGATGTTTTGATTTACAAAGTATATTGACGATAGACAATTACTAGTCATGTTGAATTGACTAAACCAATTTGTTCCTGAATTCGTTGTTTTCATTATTGTATAACAACTAACTACCCATCCCTTATATTGATTTATGAAATAGGCAGAGACAAAATAAGGATAGTTTACACCAGATTGAATAAACCAATCTGTACCTCCATTGGTTGTTTTTTTGATAATCCCACCATTATCGTCTCCGCCAACCACCCACCCCGTGTTTTGATCTGTAAAAGAAACATAATATAAAACCACATGATAGGCCCAATTGGATTGTAAAAACCAACTGGATCCACCATTTGTTGTCTTAAATATGATTTCACCTCCATTATAAGTATAACCACCTACAACCCATCCAGTATTTTGATCTAGGAAGTAAACTGAAGTCAGACAGTAATTATTAGAAGAAAATTGACTAAACCATTTTATTCCCCCGTTTGTTGTCTTAATTATTAAATCATTAGCTACTGCCCACCCTGTATTTTGATCTATGAAATAAACTGAAAAGAAAGCATAATTTGTGGCTCTGTACTGCTTAAACCAATTAGCTCCTCCATTTGTTGTCTTAATAATTACTCTTTCATTAGAAGAGCCACCCCCTCCAACTATCCAACCAGTATTTTGATTTATGAAATATACAGAATATAGAGTTGCATCAGTGCCGCTAGCCTGCGTAAACCAGCCTGACTGAGATTGTAAGTTAGAATACGAAAAGAGGATAATTAGAAATGATATTGCAATGATTATTTTTTTCATTGTTGTTAATAAGATTAATTTATTCGTAATATTTATTCAATACGAATATACATTCCCTTAATTTGGAAAGCCAAAGACATTTTATTCGATTTGTGTTGAAGTTTGTAAACTCGAATGGGGACATTTAAGTATTGATACTTCATGATTTATTGTGATAAGATTAAAATTTAAATGCTTTTTTATGACTTATATCATATAGGATGAAGACTTAAATAGGGCTTTGTGGCTTTCTGACCTTGTTTCCCTCCCTTCTTTATAGAATATTTATTTTTCCACATAAATTATAATCAATCTTTAATACTCATTTACTTTTCTGGAATAATATCCCTGTAACTCAAACCTTCCAATAAATTTACCAAGAAAGGAGTTTTCTAATGTTAACTACAATTAAAGAATTCGTAATAAGAATTCTTAAGTATATTTACAAACTCATACTTGAGGACATTTTTAATAGGAGATGGTGATGGATTCTCAACTCATTTCGTTGTTCTATGTAAAGAAAACGAACTGTTATGCGAACTCTCTTTTAACCACACTGACCTGAAGTGGGAATTGGTGCAGTATGATACTGTGAGTTGATTTGATTAAGCAGAAGTTTATGGTCATTAAATAAGACTTGTACTCATTCAGCAGAGGATCGGAGGTTCTAATTTTCCTGCCTTAAATTATTGATGATTTACGTGATAATATTTTGAACGCGCTTGAAATTGTAATAATATAAGTTTTAAAAATACAGTAAATTTGAATAAGGGATTTATCTAATTGTCTAATTTCGGGAAATTCCTCTTTTAAGCTCTTATTTTATTAACATATAACTGGGTTTAAATGAATGATATAAGAAATGAACAACAACAAAAATTTTCTTATAAACTTCTTCGATTTTGGAAAATACTTGGACCTGGACTCGTTACAGGCGCAAGCGATGATGACCCTTCGGGTATAGCAACCTACTCACAGGCAGGTGCAGCGTACGGACTCTCAACTCTCTGGACTGCACTTATTACATTTCCGCTCATGGCTTCAATTCAGGAAATGTGTGCTAGAATTGGCTTGGTCACTTCACATGGTTTGGCAGGAACGCTTAAATCTCATTATTCAAAACCTGTTTTATACTTAATGTTGTTGTTCAGTTTTCCTGCCATTGTAATGAATATTGGCGCTGACATTGCAGGGATGGGAGCAGTAGGTAATTTATTATTCCCTTCAATTCATGCAACTTATTTCTGCATCTTTTTCACTTTCATACTTTTAGTATTAATTATTTATTTACCTTATCTGAAAATTGCTGCAACTCTAAAATACCTCTGCATCGCTCTTTTAGTTTATCTAGTTGTTCCATTTTTATACAAACAAGATTGGGTATCGGTTTTGAAATCCACTTTTATCCCTACAATCAAGTTTGACATAAACTTTATCATCATTCTTGTTGCCATCCTTGGAACTACGATTTCACCCTATCTTTTCTTCTGGCAGGCAACTATGGAAGTAGAAGATAGAAAGCAAAAGATAAATCATTTAGTTGTGAACAAAAGAGTAATTCACGAAATGAATCAAGATGTCGATTTTGGAATGTTATTTTCAAATCTTGTAATGTTCTTTATCATCCTTACCACAGGGACGGTTTTATTTAATGGCGATATTCATAAGATTGACACCGTTGAACAAGCAGCTCAGGCTTTGAAGCCATTAGCCGGAAATTCAGCATATTTACTTTTTACTGTTGGTGTAATTGGCACCGGACTTTTAGCCATTCCCGTATTGAGTGGTTCTCTTTCTTACATCATTACCGAAACATTTGGTTGGAAAGAAGGATTAAATAAAAAATTTACCAAAGCAAAAGCATTTTATATTATTATTACCATTTCACTAATCCTGGGGTTATCATTGGATTACATTGGCATTTCGCCCATTAAAGCGCTGATTTATTCGGCTATTCTTTATGGAATGACTGCACCGGTTTTAATTGCAATCATTCTACACATTTCCAACAACAAAAAAATAATGGGCAAATTTACAAACGGAAAGACTTCTAACATTCTTGGATTTACGGCATTAATTCTTATGACCGTTGCTGCTGTGATTTTAGTTTACATGCTACTAACGGGAACATAGAACTGCACATGACATGGATTTGAAGCTATCGAGGCTGATGTGGTTATTCGATTTTACGAGTTCTGTATTTTATTTTCGTTTCGTGTGACAGTGACGTATATAAATATAATAAAAATTGAAGAAAAAACCTTTCTTCTAATATTATTATTCCATTTGGGTATAAAGCTACAGTCTTAAGGTCTTCAAATGCTGGAATAAACTGCATAGAAATTGGTTTGCTCTCCGACAAGAATATATCTTCTGTTGTTTTTCATGATCAAAATACAGGATATTAAAGGGAGATTCATTGCTCCCTTTTTTTGCTTATATTTAGTAAATAACAATTGGAAGTATTATGAAAACCTCCGTACTTCTCTTCGGTTGCATGTGTTTCCTCACTATTCATAACAGCTATTCACAATCGGGCTGGTTCCAACAAAACAGCGGGTATCCGGATATTAATTTCCAATCTGCATATTTTGTAAATGCAGCAACCGGCTGGGCTATAGGTGGTAACGGTACGATACTCAGTACATCTAACGGAGGTGCAAACTGGACAGCACAGACAAGTGGGACTGCTTTTTGGCTCTTTTCCGTAAACTTTCCTAACACGACCAACGGCTGGGCTGTAGGTATCTTTGGAACAATACTTAAAACAACTAACGGAGGTATTACGTTCATTAAACCTATCAGTACTGAGCTCCCGGATAAGATTCAGCTTTTTCAAAACTACCCCAACCCATTTAATCCGGTTACAAAAATAAAATTTGATATTACGTCAGACATGAAATATCAAACGGCAAACGTGAAAATAATTATCTACGATGTCCTTGGGAAAGAAGTCTCTATCCTTGTTAACGAACAGCTAAAACCCGGAACGTATGAAACATCTATCGATGGTTCAAAACTTTCAAGCGGAGTTTATTTTTATAAATTGATAACGAAAGAATTTAGCGAAACGAGAAGGATGTTGTTAGTTAAATAATTGTCATCTCTCCTTCCCAAGCTCTGTCATAGATCCCGTATGAACGAAGTGAATCGGGACTTGGAAAGGAAGATGTTTAAAGGAATATTTTCAAACTAGTTACCTGCAAAACCAGTTAAAGAGAATTTTAAAACAACAAAATTAAATATAAAACACAATGGAAAGAAAATTTTTAGTAACAGTTGTTCTCACCTTCGTGCTCTTGATGCTGCATATAAGCGAACTTAATTCCCAATGGATCCAGACCAACGGACCAAACGGCGGCAGAGTATTTTGTTTAGCCGCAAACGGCACGAATATCTTTGCCGGGACTTGGGCAGGTTTATTTTTTTCCTCAAATAACGGAGCAAACTGGACAGCGGCCAATAACGGTTTGACTACTACTAATGTTCGTTCTCTTATGTTTTCTGGCACGAATGTCTTCGCCGGTACTCATGGCGGCGGCGTTTTTCTTTCCACTAATAACGGAACAAGCTGGACGGCGGTCAATAACGGCATAGCGAGTCCTTTTGTTTATTCTTTGGCAGTTTCGGGCACAAATCTTATCGCCGGGACTTTGGGCAACGGCGGCGGCATCTTTCTTTCTACCAACAACGGCACAAGCTGGACGCTGGTCAATAACGGATTGACCAATATTAGTGTTTATGCTCTTGCTGTCTCCGGTACAAATATCTTCGCTGCGACTTTGGGCGGAGTTTTTCTATCCACCAATAACGGAACAAGCTGGACGGCAGTTAATTCCGGCTTGATAACTAATTCTATTTATAACCTTGCAGTCTTGGGCACGAATATCTTCGCCGGGACTCATGGCGACGGAGTCTATTTATCCACCAACAACGGCTCAAACTGGACGGCAGTTAATTCCGGCTTGACCAATGCTGTTGTTTATGCCCTTGCAGTTTCGGGCACAAATCTCTTTGCGGGGTCTTGGGGCAGCGGCGTATTTCTTTCCACCAACAACGGCTCAAACTGGACGGAGGTCAGTTCCGGCTTGACTAGCAATAAAATTCAGACTCTTGCAGTCTCGGGTACAAATGTGTTCACCGGGACTGATGGCGACGGCGTCTATCTTTCCACCAACAACGGCACAAACTGGACCGGGGTTAATTCCGGCTTAGCAAATACTGATGTTTATGCCCTCGCGGTCTTAGGCACTAATCTCTTCGCAGGGACTTTTGGAGGCGGAGTTTTTCTTTCAACAAATAATACAAGCTGGACGGCAGTTAATTCGGGTTTGCCGATTACGAATATTGTTGGTTATGCTCTTACAGTCTCGGGCACGAATCTCTTCGCAGGAATTGATGGCAGCGGGATCTTTCGTTCCACCAATAACGGTACAAGCTGGGATTCGGTCAATACCGGATTGACAAACAAATATATCCGAACTCTTGCGGTTTCGGGCGCGAATATCTTCGCAGGGACTTTTGGCGGCGGAGTTTTTCTTTCAACGAATAACGGCACAAGCTGGGCTGCAGTCAATTCCGGCTTGACGAATACTATTGTTTATGCCCTTGCAGTTTCGGGCGCGAATATCTTTGCCGGTACTTCCAGCAGCGGTGTTTTTCTTACCACCAACAACGGTACAAACTGGACGGAGGTCAATAACGGCTTGACGAACACTTCTATCCAGGCTTTTGCAGTTTCAGGCGCGAATCTCTTTACCGGAACTTATAACGGCGGAGTTTTTCTTACCACCAACAACGGTACAAACTGGACGGAGGTCAATAACGGCTTGACGAATACTAATGTTCTTGCTCTTGCTGTCACAGGCGCGAATCTCTTTGCGGGGACCAGGCTCGGTGTCTTTGTTTCCGCCAATAACGGCACAAGCTGGAGTGAGGTCAGTTCCGGTTTGACCAATACCTATGTTATTTCCCTTGCAGTTTCAGGCACGAATCTCTTCGCCGGTACCTGGGGCAGCGGCGTCTGGAGACGACCGCTCTCTGAAATGGTTTCTGTGCGGATAATTTCGAGCGATTTGCCAACAGAGTTTGGCTTGAGGCAGAACTATCCCAATCCGTTTAACCCGGCAACAAAAATAAGATTCACCTTGCCAAAGCGTTCATTTGCAAAACTTGTCATTTATGATGCACTCGGAAGAGAACTGGAAACAATAGTTAACGAACAATTAAACGCGGGAACTTACGAGGTCGATTGGTCCGGAGATAAGTTTTCGAGCGGCGTTTATTATTGTAAATTGTCCTCCGCGGATTTTGTTGTAACGAAGAAAATGGTGCTTCTAAAATAACTTGTGTTCATGATTTGCGTTTTACAGCTGCCAATCTGCTAAGATTACAGAAAAGGTAGGAATCTCATTGATTTCTGCCTTTTCTACTCAACTATTGAGAACCTTGTGTCGAAATGTCAAGACGACCTTCTGCTCATGAAGCGTGTGGAAAGTTTCAAATAAAGCTGATTATCTAGTTTTTGGAAAAGATTAGTTACTTTGTAGTGACTTTTCACTGATTGGCTAGTTATATACTTTTTGCTTTCTTATATCTGCCTCAATTTCCTTTTTCAGGATGATGAAAAACCACAAAAACGAAAAAACGCTTCCAAACCTTCTTCAAATTTTCCATTTTTATCCCATTTTTCGATACCATCGCTTACACTTTTGCTGACAGAATTTAGAAGGACTATAATTTTATAAGGTAATAAACTCAGGTTCAGCAGGATCATTATCCTCAACATAATCTGCATCATCTTTATCTTCAGAAATATAATTCAATTCGAATATCCATCTTTTATTTTGTCATCTATTATCAGCCATAGAGGTTCGTCATCTTTGGCAAGCGCTCTTACTAATACATAAACTGTTTGCCTTTTCTCTGTATTTTCCGATTATTCTAAGCTTGCTCGGTTTTTTTTGATACTTCAGTGATAACTCAACAAGAGTTCGTCATATCAAAAATGACAGAGGCTATTTCGTTTCTAGGTTATACTTTTATTAGTTTTCATGAAATGAATTATTAAAAAGTGTGTAGAAAGCTCATTTTTTATTGTTCTTTGGCGGAGGATTTTGTTTTTGAGGCGGGGATGTTTTAGGAGGAGGAGATATTTTAAGAGGAGCGGATGTTTTAGGAGGTGGTGATGTTTTGGGCGTGGAATTCCCTGTCTTGGTGGTACTTCCCGTCTGGTTAGACCTGTTGGTTTGATTCGTATTTCCTTTTTGCGTGGAAGTAGTAGTATTATATGTTTTAGTGCTGTTGTATGATTTTGAAGTACTATATGTTTTCTTGTTCACGCTGGTTTTGGGGCTTGTCACATTTGTATTATTCCCGTTCTCTTTTTTTATGTTGGTTCCGTTATTGTTAGGATTGGTATTATTGTTATCGTTTTTGTTAACAGTGACATTTTTATTGTTGTTGGGATTCTCTTTTACGTTTGTAACTTTTGAAGTGCCTGTAAATTCCTTAACAGGTTTTTGAATTATCGTTGTACCTTTGGCATTTTCAATTTCTTTTAGGTCAGGTCCTGAATTAATGATCTTCTTGCCCTGTACATTGAGACCTGTGAGTTCAGTTGAGCTTTCAATAAATCCTTTGTTCTTATCGATGCTTATAACGGTTCCTTTATCTATAGGGTCTGTAAATTTCTTTTTATCTACAAAGACCCAGTTATTATTATTTACATGCTGTGAGTTAACAATACTGCCGCGGGGGTCAAAATGCTCACGCGGTGAAAGCGGGCGCCAGCCCACATATCCTCCGGAATGACGCCATGAAACCCATGCAGGTGCCCACCTGTGACCGGGTGACCAGACCCATCCGTAAGCCCTTGAATGCCACCACCTGCCGTAATGGTAGGGATACCATCCCCACGTATAATTCGATACCCACATCCATCCCCAATCGGTCCATACCCATCTGCCGTTGCAATACGGATTCCATCCTTCGTAAACATAATAAGGACTCGGTACCCAGATGTATTGTGTATAAATATCATTATCTACATCTCCCTGTTCATCTACATAAGTATTATCATCCACTGTTGATTCATCAGGGTCAATTTCATCCGGTGTTATCGTTACCCATTGACCGTCCTGTGAAAGAGAATCCTGAAAATCATCAAGCGATACAGGAATATAACCGGGGTTATCATCCTGGGTTTCATCCTGAGTTTGGGAGGAAATCGTACCGCTGCACCCTGTGAATATCAAGAAGATAATCACGGATAAGATAGAAACTAATAAATATTTCAAATTCAATTTCAATTCTCCCGTAAGCTAATGCTTTTTACATTGAGTAAAATAATATATTGTTTGTGTACATGAATGAATCGGCTGTAAAAATATGTTACCAATACAGCACATTACACATTATTATTACTTCATTGTGTTAAATAGATTCTTCAATATATCTTTATCTTTATCCGAATAATAATACCCGTCATTTTCGAGCCTGGAAATTCCATCCATTCCGTCTTTAAGTGCAGGTTCAATTTCAACCGCTGTTTCTAAGTATTTTCGAGCGTTACCCTGATCGTTCTTTTCAAAATAGACCATGGAAATAGCTAAAATTGCATCCCAATTTTTCGGGTTCTTCGCCAGGCATTGATTATATTTTTGAATTGCAGCATCAAGATCATTTTTTTCGAAATAGCAATCCCCGATGAAGTCATTAGCTCCGTCATAATCGGGTTTCAGCTCGAGGACTTTATTGAACTCCTCAATAGCGGGGTCGTATTGCTTCATAATGAATAATATGTTTCCTTTTGCATATATTGCGTCCGAATAAGCGGAATCAATTTTAATTGCGTTATTAAAATCATCGAGTGCACCGGAATAATCTTTCCCCATATATTTAGCGTTACCGCGGTTGAAATATGCAATAGTATAGTCGGGTTTCAATTCCACTGCTCTTGAAAAGTCCTCATCAGCACCAACAGAGTTCGTAGAGTTTAATCTGGTAAGCCCCCTGTTATTATACGCAACGGCATAGTTCGAGTCGATTTTAATTGCCTGGTCGTAATCGGTCATGGCTCCCTTATAGTCCTGTAAATTTACTTTTGCAAGCCCCCGGTTATTGTATGCTTCTGCATAATCCTGCTTTAGATCGATCGCTTTGTTAAAATCGGAAATTGCTCCCTGAAAATCCTGTAAATTTTCCTTTGTTAATCCTCTGTTATTGAATGCTTCGGCATAGTAAGGTTTAAAATGGATCGCTTTATTGAAATCATGAATGGCATTATCATAATCCTGCAGATTATCTTTTGTTAAACCCCGGTTGTTATAAGCTTCAGAATAATCATGTCTGATTTCGATAGCTTTATCGTAATCTGCCAGTGCATCTGTAAATTCCAGCAGAATGTCCTTTAGCAGTCCGCGGTTATTGTATGCTTCCGCAAAATCAGAATTTAACTGAATTGCTTTATTGTAATCTGATAAAGCTCCGCTGTAATCCTGCAATGAAGCCTCCGCCAAACCTCTATTGTTATAAGCTTCCGCATAATCCGGTTTCAGTTGTATTGCTTTATCATAATTAGAAATTGCATTTTTGTAATCTTTCAGGTTGTCATCGGCTAAGCCCCGGTTATTGTATGCTTCTGCAAAGTTCGGATTGATAGAAACCGCCTCGTCGAAGTCTGCATAAGCTTCCCTGAAATCCTGCAGGTTATCCTTAGTTATTCCGCGGTTATTATAAGCTTCTGCATAATCTTTTTTTAATTCGATCGCTTTGTCATAATCTTTCAGAGCTTCCTCGAAATCCTGAAAGCATGCTTTCACAATACCCCTGTTATTATAAGCTTCAGCGAAATCAGGTTTCAATTTAATTGCCTTGTTGAAATCCGAGAGAGCCCCATGATAATCCTGCAGTCTGTTCTTTGATATACCCCTATTATTATAAGCCTCCGCAAAATTAGTATCCAGTCCGATTGCATTGTTGAAGTCGGCTATCGAGCCGTGGTAGTGATGCAGATTACATTTTGCCAGACCCCTATAATTATAAGCTTCAGCATTATCGGGTTTTAATTCGATTGCTTTGCTGTAATCAGTTATAGCATCCTTATAATTTCCTGCGCTATTTTCCTGATTTCCTTTGGAAATGAGATCATTCACCGTTTGAGATCTTATTGAGTCCGTAAAAGAATAAGCAAATAAAGCCAGTGATATTATAATAAGATACTTCATTTTAATATTTTTAATAAATGTCTGCAAACTGTTTTGTTAAATTGCTTTAAAGGTATATTAATTTTGAACCTGTATTTGTTTAAAACACAATGTTAAATATAAATATATGGAATTCCTCGGTCAAGTCTAATTACATTTATTTACATTATTTTAAAATTCATTTAAATAAATTACAGCTTTGCATATTAACTTACTTATAATTTTATAATTAAATGCAGGAATAAATGTTGTGTAATTTTCCCGGTAAAAAAGGTTGTTCACCCGCTGTTGTAGTGATCTTGCTGTTTTGTTTATTTTCTGCGGGTGTACACGCGCAGAACAGGCGAGAACACAATGGAAATTTTCAAGGAAGAAATTTCCCGGGCAGCATTACGGGTACTGTCCTGGACAGCAGCGGAAATTCTCCCCTAGAGGGTGCGGCAGTGAGAATATCAAGGATAGGCAGTGATAGTTCGCGTGCCAGAGGGAATTACACGGATGAAAAAGGGAATTTTACTATTAAGGTACCTTACGGAACGTATAAGATTACGGTTACATATACAGGATATAATAAATATATAGCTGATTCAGTAGAGGTGTCATCATCCAAACCTGAAGCAAGCCTTGAAAAAATAAAGCTTTCAATGTCAAATATTTCCACCGAAGAAATTGAGGTCGAAAGCCAGAAGCCCGTTATGGAGATCACCCCTGAGAAAAAAGTGGTTAACGTAGAAAATACGATAATCACTAAAGGTGAAACAGTGATCGATCTTCTTAAGAAAATTCCGCTTGTTCAGGTTGATAACAACAATAACGTTATGATGAGAGGCAGTGCGAACGTGAAGCTCCTCATAAACGGGAAGGAATCGGCAATGACAGACTATCTTGACCAGATGCCCGCAGAGATGGTGCAGGATATAGAACTGATAACAAATCCCCCTGCGAAATACGAATCCGAGGGACAGGCAGGGTTGATAAACATTGTTTTGAAAGAGAATGCTAATAAAGGTATAAACGGAGGGATTACTTTAAGTGCCGCTACAAGTGACAGGTACAACGGATCGGTGAACTTTAACATGAGGAAGGGTAATTTTACTATACTGGGTAACCTGTATTACGGAACAAACTACAATACCTCAACTTCTTCGAACAATCTTGTAAATACTTTAAATACACTGTCGTATACAAACCAGAATGACTTTACCGAAAATAAGAGGAGATTTGAGTATTTCAACGGGGGATTTGAGTACATGTTCAGTAAGGAACATTCTCTCAATTTTCAGGGCTTTTACGGATATGGTAAAACTAACGGAAGCGATTACGGGCAGAACTATTTGCTGGACAGCGTACAAAGCTTATATGAATATTATACGAAGAATAATTTCACGGACGGTTCCGGCAAGCGTTACCACCTATCGCTTACCTATGACGGGAAATATAAGGACAACGAACAGCTTACGGGTAATGTAACTTTAACTGGTGGATCAGCTAACAGCACATTGAACCAGACCTTGCATTACTTCGACGGGAATTACATCCCGTTAAATATCTCACCGTATAACGAAGTGGATACGAGGAACTCCAGCAATTATCATTTCAATACACAGCTGGATTATGTGAAACCGTTTTCCAAAGAATCAAAGCTCGAAGCCGGATATAAAGGAGTGATCCGCTCAAGCGATAACAATCTTGTAGCGGATACGATGAACTACAATACGAACCAGTACACCGAAAATCTTGGGACGAGCAATCATTTTATTTACAAAGAACAAATATATGCGCTTTATGCCGAATACGGCAACGCAATAGGTAATTTCAGCTTTAAGCTCGGATTACGGGGCGAGCAGACGTTCACAAAGGGAGACCTGGTAAATACCGATACTGTATTTACCACGAAATATTTTGACCTCTTCCCGACATTAAATCTTGCTCAAAAGCTGGGTGAAGTGGAACAGATACAGGCAAGCTACAGCAGAAGGATAAACAGGCCTAATAACTTCAGGTTAAATCCTTTTGTTAACCGGGCTAACCCGCAAAACATAGTTTACGGAAACCCGCACCTGAAGCCTCAGTACACAGATTCGTATGAGCTGAATTTTGTAACAACACTCGGTACGTCATCCGTAACCCCGTCATTGTTCCTGAGACGTACGCACGATCTTATGACAAGATACGTTGTCCAGACAGACAGCAATATCACAGTATCTACATTCCAGAACTTCTCAAGCTCGACGTCATACGGAATTGATCTGATAATGAGCACATCGATATTCAAATGGTGGATGCTGAATGCAACACTGAGCTACTACAGATTATCATTTGACGGAGGCAACATAGATAATTTTGCCACCCCGTCAGGATATTCGTTCAGGGGAAATTTTTCCACTATAGTGACCCTTCCAAAGCTATTCGATTTCCAGATGTTCTATAATTACCAGGGGAAAAAATTTACTTCGCAGGGTACAATTGATCCCAGACAATCGCTTGACGTCGGAATCAGTAAAACATTTTTTGATAATTCGCTGACGGTTCTCCTGAAAGCCAACGATATTTTCAAAACTTTAAATAATAACAGTTACATGGCAGGTCTCGGATTTATAGAAAACAGTACGGGCAGCTACAATTCCCGGAATGTGCAGTTGACCGTTACCTACAAATTCGGCAACAATGATAAGCGTCAGCAAAGAAAGAGGATGAATAATGATAAAAATAAAAATAATGAGGATGAGCAGAACGATGATAACATAGAGGACGAAGGGGAATGAATTATATAACAAATAGCAGATACCGGGAATAAATCATACTATTTAATCTTTATAATACATAGATTTGGGCACTCAAATTCAGGCGGTAAGGTAAATGCAATTGGTGCCGCACCTTCGCATTTTATAGTTAGGGTTTGCTGTATAAACGGATCATCGATATTCGGGTTGAACTGCAAATAATTCAGAAAGCCTTCTAGACCTGCGGCACTTAGCTTCGAACGTTAGCGGCAAGCACAGGAATGACAAAACATCAATAAGCAGATTTAACTATAAATAACAAATGACCATCGTAGAAACAAAGAAACTAACACGCAAATTCGGTTCTTACAAAGCGGTTGATTCGTTAGATATTAATGTTGAAGCGGGAGAGGCTTTTGCATTGCTGGGTCCTAACGGAGCGGGCAAAACAACCGCAATTAAAATGCTTACCACGCTTCTTCCTGTTACCTCAGGTGAGGCATTCATTTGCGGATTCAATGTCACCACGCAGGCGAATAAAGTAAGAAGAGTGATCGGATATGTGCCGCAGATGATATCTGTTGACGGTACACTTACGGGTGAGGAAAATCTTTTACTGTTTGCCCGGCTATACGATATTCCTTCAAAAGAATGCAAGCCGCGTGTATTAGATTCATTATCTTTTATGGGACTGAGCGATGCAGCTAAAAAGCAGGTACATGAATATTCCGGCGGAATGATAAGAAGGCTCGAGATTGCTCAATCCATGTTACACCGTCCCGTGGTTTTATTTTTAGATGAACCTACTGTTGGTCTTGACCCAATTGCCTGTAAAACGGTTTGGGAACATATACTTCAATTGAAAAAAGAATACAACACAACCATTCTAATGACCACGCATATCATGGATGAAGCAGAACATTTATGCAATCGTATTGCCTTTATGTCGCGCGGTAAATTAGTTGCTTGTGGTACGGCACAGGAATTAAAAAACTCCATTAATAAACCGAACTCAACTTTAGAGGATGCATTTATACATTATACTTCCGAAACATTATCGGAAGAAAGCAACTATAGAAATATTTCAAGAGAAAGAAAAACTGCGAAAAGATTAGGATAAATCAATGAGACAATTTATCAGGAAAACATGGGTAATTGCTGATTTTGAAATCAGGAAAATATTGCATGACCCGACAGAAGTGTTTACGCGTGCTGTACAGCCGGCATTGTGGCTATTGGTTTTCGGGCAGGTAATGGCCCGTACAAGAATGCTTCCCGGAGAAAATTATCTTGATTTTATGTCACCGGGTGTTTTAGCGCAAAGTGTTTTGTTTGTTTCTATTTTTTATGGCATCGCTATTATCTGGGAAAGAGATTTAGGACTCACACATAAATTTCTTGCAACACCTACTCCCCGCACAGCCCTTGTACTTGGCAAAGCAATATCTGCCGGCATTCGCTGCATTCCGTTAATGTTTATCATTTATATTCTTGCGGAATTACTATCGGTAAATGTTTTATGGAGCCCGGTTAACATCATCGGAGAACTATTCTTATTGCTTCTGGGCGCTATGCTTTTTTCCACCTTTTCTCTTATTATTGCCTGTTTGGTAAAAACCCGTGAACGGTTCATGGGAATAGGTCAGCTTATGACCATGCCGTTATTCTTTGCCAGCAATGCAATCTATCCAATAGACATTATGCCCGGATGGCTTAAAATAATTTCTCATTTCAATCCGCTTACTTATATGATTGACGGGATGAGATTGTTAATGATTGGCACGCCTTCCGGTTTTTCATTACTCACTGATTATATTATCCTTGCAATATCATCATCA
>Ga0187878_1002535_pt1 | contig 16098 bp, 11 predicted proteins | sample June2016WEW_17_1_FD_132979 | JGI IMG/M metagenome (GOLD analysis project Ga0187878, IMG submission 132979) | Peatland microbial communities from SPRUCE experiment site at the Marcell Experimental Forest, Minnesota, USA - June2016WEW_17_150 | ecosystem: Environmental > Terrestrial > Soil >...
CGCCAGTTCACAACGCGCCAGTCGGAGAAAAGCACACGAGGAATCGGTTGGGACATGAAGCCGGCGACACGCTCCTGGGCCGGTACGCTGCTGTCCACGAAGACTTTTTTGCACACGGGCTTTACCGGGACATCTGTCGCGGCGGATCCCACTCGGAATTTGATAATAGTTCTGCTTACCAATCGAGTTTATCCGACTCGTGAAAGTCAGAAGATCAATTCTGTGCGGCCCCGGGTGCACGATGCAGTCGTCCGGGCCTTGAAACAAGAACAGAAGTGAGAGAATCCCTAACAAAAGGAATCAGTGAATGGCAATCCCGACTTTCAAAAACGAACCGCTGACCGATTTTAACAAGCCGGCTGACCGCAAGGCGATGGAAAGCGCCCTTGCCCGGGTGAAAAAGATGCTCGGCAAGGAATACCCGATCGTCATTGGTGGCGAAGAGATCTACACCGAAAACAAGTTCAGTTCTACAAATCCATCCAGGCCGTCAGAAGTCGTGGGCGTTTTCCAGAAGGCGGACGCGGGGTTGGCCGACAAGGCAGTGGAAACAGCTGCCGCAAAGTTCGAGGATTGGAAATGGGTCGAGCCGAAGAAGCGGGCGGACCATCTTTTCAAGGCCGCGAAGATCATGCGGAAACGCAAACATGAATTTAGCGCGGTGATGGTGTACGAAGTAGGCAAGACGTGGCCCGAGGCCGATGCCGATACAGCAGAAGCGATCGACTTCATGGAATTCTACGCACGTGAGATGCTGCGGTACGCTGGGAAGCAGCCGGTGACGAAGATGCCCGGAGAGAAGAATGAAGTTGTCTACATTCCCCTCGGAGTTGGCGTCATCGTCCCGCCTTGGAATTTCGCACTCGCTATTCTCACGGGCATGTCTTCAGCTGCCATCGTCGCAGGCAATACAATCGTTCTCAAGCCGTCGAGCGATTCTCCAATGACCGGTTGGATGTACTTCAATCTCATGCGTGAAGTTGGTGTGCCGGCCGGCGTCATCAACTTCGTGTCGGGACCTGGCGGTTCGTTCGGCGATGCCATCGTCGCACATCCGAAGACACGGTTCATCTCATTCACGGGTTCGAAGGAAGTCGGGATTCACATCAACGAGCTCGCAGCGAAAGTTCAACCGGGCCAAAAATGGCTCAAGAGGGTCGTCGTGGAGATGGGAGGCAAAGACTCCATTGTCATCGACGACCAAACGAACCTTGAAGCTGCAGCGCAGGCGACGATTGCTTCCGCATTTGGTTTCCAGGGACAAAAGTGCTCCGCTGCATCACGCGCAATCGTTGTTGAGAAAGTATACGATAAGTTCGTTGAGCTCATCCGTGAAAAGGCTGCGAAAGTGAAAGTCGGACAATCAGATGATCCCGCGAACTATATGGGTCCGGTCGTGAACGAGGGCTCTCAGAGGAAAATTCTTGCATACATCGAGAAGGGGATTCAGGAAGGGGGACGTCTGGTTACAGGTGGTGCGAAAGCTCCCGGCGATGGATATTTCGTTCCGGCAACGATCATAGCGGATGTCGATCCGAAAGCAACTATTGCCCAGGAAGAGATTTTCGGTCCGGTGCTCGCCATCATTAAGGCGAAAAACTTCGAGCACGCCCTGGAGATCGCAAACAATACGGAGTTCGGCCTGACCGGAGGCGTGTGGACGAAGAATCGGAAGAAGATCGAGCAAGCGAAAAAGGTCTTCCACGTCGGCAACTTCTATGTCAATCGTAAGATCACCGGAGCGATGGTCGGTGTGCATCCGTTCGGCGGATTCAACATGTCCGGGACAGACTCCAAAGCCGGCGGGCGCGACTATCTGCTTCTGATGATGCAGGCGAAGTCGATTTCAGAGAAAGTGAAGTAAGGCGCTCACTCGTCCAAGCGCCTTCAATGAGGGGAGGGGAACATGGATTCTCCAGAATATATAAGTTGCAGCTCTTGCACTGAGGAGATCACTCCGGACAGCGAGTTCTGTCCGCATTGCGGTGTTCTCTTCGATGCCGCTGCGAAGGAGAAATGTGACACCCATCCTGAGAATCTTGCGAACGGTATTTGCATCATCTGCCGCAAGCTTGTCTGCGAAGAGTGCGGAAAGGTTGTGCACGGGCGTCATTTCTGTCTCGAGCATAGCACTGTCGAGGTTCAGCAGGATTGGGCTCAGGCGTTTCAATCGACCGATATCAACGAGAGCGAGCTTGTGAAGTCGCTGCTCGAGTCGAACGGGTTCAAAGTGTTGGTTGAGAATTTCATGCCGATGGGATATGTCTGGGGTGGCGGCGGCGACTCCGCACTCTCGCGAAGCGCAGTGAACAAGCCGGCGAAGGTTTTTGTCCCGATCCCCGAATATCTCCGCGCGGAGGAAGCCCTGAAGGAATGGAAATCGGGTGAGGCAGATGCCCGGGAAGAAGAGTCTGATACCAGCCATTAGATAGTAAGGAGAGATCATGAAAATTCATGAATACCAGGGGAAAGAAATCCTCAAGAAATTCGGCGTCCCTGTTCCCATCGGGAAGGTGGCATTCAGCGTCGATGAGGCAGGCCGAGCCGCAGAGACGATCGGCGGTCCTGTTTGGGTTGTGAAGGCCCAGATCCATGCCGGCGGCCGCGGCAAAGGTGGAGGCGTGAAACTCGCGCGGAGCATCGATGAGGTAAGAGATCGCTCTTCGGAAATCCTTGGTATGCGGCTCGTGACGCATCAAACGGGTCCGGAGGGACGAATCGTCAAGAGACTGCTCATCGAACAGGGGATGAATATCGCGAAGGAACTGTATGTCGGTATCACGCTCGATCGTAGCAGATCGCAGAACGTGGTGATGGTTTCGACGGAAGGGGGAGTTGAGATTGAGAAGGTTGCCGCCGAATCCCCTGATAAGATCCTGAAGGAGTACGTCTATCCGTCTCTCGGATTGCAGGCACACCAGGCGCGCCGATTGTGCTTTGGACTCGGCCTGACCGGAGATACGTTCAAGAACGGAGTCAAGTTCCTTCTTGCCCTTTACAGGGCGTACGAATCCTCCGACGCGTCGCTTGCTGAGATCAATCCTCTCGTCATCACGACGGAAGGGAGTGTAATCGCCCTCGATGCGAAAATGAATTTCGACGACAACGCTCTGTACCGCCATCCGGAGATCGTGGCGATGCGGGATCTGGACGAAGAAGATCCTCTTGAGATCGAAGCATCCAAGTCGAATCTCAACTACATCAAACTGGACGGCAATGTGGGATGTATGGTGAACGGTGCCGGGTTGGCGATGGGAACGATGGACATCATCAAGCTCGCCGGTGGTATGCCTGCGAACTTCCTGGATGTCGGCGGTGGTGCAAGTGCTGAGACTGTCGAAGCCGGCTTCCGCATCATTCTCAAGGATCCCAACGTCAAGGCAGTCTTGATCAACATCTTTGGCGGTATCGTGCGGTGTGATCGCGTGGCGAATGGTGTCGTCCAGGCCGCAAAGAATGTCCACGTGGCGGTTCCCATCGTCATCCGCCTGGCAGGTACCAATGCTGAGTTGGCTGCGGATATTCTGAAATCTTCGGGCTTGAGCTTCCTCGTTGCCGACAGTCTGAAGGACGCGGCCGAAAAGGTGACGAAGGCAATTGCGGCGTGATGCCAGAATGCAGAATGTAGAATTCAGAATCTAGAATGGTTTGTCTGTTTTGTCTTGTGACCGCCATTCTCTGACTTCTGATTTCCATCTCCCGTATTCTGAATTCTGACTCCTGTATTCTGAATTCTGGTCTATGTCCTCCTGGGATCCAACATACGAACCCGTCATCGGTCTTGAAGTTCACGCACAGCTTCTGACGCAATCCAAGGCGTTTTGCAGCTGCTCGACGAATTTCGGCGCGGAACCGAACTCCAACGTCTGTCCCGTGTGCCTTGGGATGCCTGGCGTTTTGCCGGTCCTCAATCGGAATCTCGTCGATTTCATCATGAAGATGGGGCTCGCCACGCACTGCTCCATCGCCCCCCGGTCCATTTTTGCCCGTAAGAACTACTTCTATCCTGACCTGCCGAAGGGATATCAAATCTCCCAATACGAAGAGCCGATTTGCTCCGGCGGATTTGTTGAAATCGAGCTCGAAGATGGTACTCGCAAGAGCATCGGTATTACACGGATCCATATGGAGGAGGATGCGGGCAAGTCAATTCACGACCTTGATGCGGACACTCTGGTCGACGTGAACCGGTGCGGTGTGCCGCTGATTGAGATCGTGAGCGAACCCGACATACGGTCGCCGCATGAAGCCTACCTCTATCTGATTAAGATTCGCCAACTTGTGACGTATCTGGGCATCTGCGATGGGAATATGGAGGAGGGGAGCCTGCGCTGTGATGCGAATGTTTCCGTCCGCCTGAAGGGGGAAGAAAAGTTAGGAACGAAAACGGAAGTCAAGAACATGAATTCATTCCGATTCGTGGAGAAAGCTCTTGAATACGAGATCGGCAGGCAAATCGGGCTGATCGGGAGTGGCGAGAAGATCATCCAGGAGACGCTTCTCTGGGACTCGGGTAACGGAGTCGCCGTTCCAATGCGTTCGAAAGAAGAAGCCCACGATTACAGGTATTTTCCTGATCCAGATCTCATACCGGTTCTCGTATCAGAGGAGTGGATTCAGAAAGTTTCGAAAACACTCCCTGAGGATCCCACTGCACGACGTGACCGGTTCATTGCAGAATACAAAATCCCGAAATACGACGCAGATCTTCTGACGGCCGAAAAACCTCTTGCGGACTACTTCGAGGGTGTGATCCGATCCTTGAAAACGAAGAATGATGAGAACTACAAGCTGGCGAGCAATTGGACCATGGTGGATGTCTTGCGCGTGGTGAACACAGAGAAGATCGCCCCCGCAGATTTTCCGGTCTCTCCGGCTCACCTCGCTGAGATGATCAACCTGATCGTCGATGGGACGATCAGCGGCAAAATCGCGAAGGATGTCTTCGAAGAAATACTGAAAACGAAGGAGTCGCCGCGGGCAATCGTCGAACGAAAAGGACTTGTGCAGGTAAGCGACATGGCCGCTCTCGAGGGTATCGTTGATCAGGTGCTCGCGAAGAACTCGGGGCAGGTTGCGGAGTACCTTGGTGGGAAGATGCAGGTCTTTGGCTTCCTTGTCGGTGAATCCATGAAAGCGACCAAAGGAAAAGGAAATCCGAAAATTGTGAACGAGCTCCTGCGAAAAAAGTTGGAATCGTTGAAAAAATAGGAGAGTGGTTCTGGTCATTCTGTGTCGGGGTGACATGTGCGCACCGGAACAAAGCACACACCCCTCTGCTCCCCTCTCGCAGCGCACAATCACCGCCCGAGAGGGGACGTGAACTATCTAGAACTTTGGCTCCAAATGCCATGAATTGACGTCCCCTCTGTGGGTTGGAGTGTAGGGAAGGGAGAGGGGATTCAAGGGTGTGTGCTTTTTTTCATTCGCTCACCAAAGTGAACATTACTCTATTCCTACACTGAACGGAACTTCATATGCGTACGAAGACCATCGCTGGCAACTGGAAAATGAACAAAGATGTTCCCCACACTGAGGAACTCATCACTGGGCTCAAGAAGGCATTGAGCTTCGATTTGAAAGGCGTGAAGGTGATCATCTGTCCGCCATTCACTTCTCTCGAGCTCACACATCGGCTGATTCAAGGATCGCCGATGGAACTCGGTGCCCAAAACATGTATCACGAGGACGAAGGCGCGTTCACGGGCGAAGTGTCCCCCAGGATGCTGACAGCCGTTGGATGCAAGTACGTCATCCTCGGACACTCCGAGCGGAGGCAGTACTTCCACGAGAGCGACGCATTCATCAACAAGAAAGTGAAGAAGGCGATCGCTTCCGGATTGATACCCATCGTGTGCGTGGGGGAGACCCTCGAGCAGAGAGAGAAGAATATCACAGCTCAGATCGTCACGACACAGGTCCGCGGAGTGCTTGAAGATATACCTGCGGAACAAGTTGAGAAACTGATACTTGCATACGAACCCGTGTGGGCGATCGGCACAGGAAGAAATGCCACTCCTCAGCAGGCTGAGGAAGTCCATGCCCTTATCCGAAACCTGCTGGCAGAGATGTATTCGAAATCGACTGCAGACAAGGTCACCATACAGTACGGTGGGAGCGTCAAACCGGAGAACGCGGCTGATCTACTCTGGCAACCAAACGTCGATGGCGCTCTCGTTGGCGGTGCTTGCCTGAAAGCAGATTCATTTTCAGGCATTATCAAGGCCGCAGTACGCTGACTTGTGGCCAGGTGACGCGGATCAACCTTTTCTACGGTCCTTCGGCGTAGATTAGCGCGGACAGTCACATATCGAGCAGCATTGCACAAACACCGCCTTTTCATTTCGAACAAATGTCGGAAGGGAATTGGGATGAACAATACCTATCGGCTTCTTTTTCTCGCGCTAAGCCTCCTGATTGTCGGTGGATGTTCTGAAGATGAAAAGCCGAATATCGAGCAGGTTGAGCCTGCACTCAAGACGTACCTTGTGATGGAGAAAGCGAAAACGTGCGGTGGGACTGTTTCGGTCGATCGCGTCTCGATTAACAAGATTGGCGATTTCGAGAGCAAGCTCGATGGTTACCCGGTCTATGCCACCTTCGCAGTGATCTGTGTCGAAAGCTCGAATAGTTCATCGTGGATCAGCGACGACACCTCAACAGCTGAGTTCACAACCGTCGTACGGAAAAAATCGTCGGGTGAGTTTGAATGCTTCATGCCTGAGGCTTTCCAACAGCATCGGAATGCGATGGCAAGACAGACAGACGCTCTCCCGCCGGATGTGATGAAAACCGAAGCCCCGAAGCCGATTACGGCACCAGGTAGGTAGGAAGGTTTTCAGGGCGTGGCGCCAATAATCTGGAACTGCTGCTCCTAATTGCCTTGTTCCACAGATTTCATGCTCTGTCCTTCAATTGATGGCCAGAAATCTTTGAAATTCTAGCATTTAGACGGATTCCCAAGTCTGCAAATGCTATGATTTCCGTTGATTTCCGGCCTTTTTTGTATTATATTCTCATCAATGTTTCACGGGTGTGATTGTTCACCCGTCCCGTCTTTTCGCCCATTTCTCTCGTAGAGAATTGACAAGAAAATCTCAAAGTTTTGCAGCGATTCTCCCACTCCTCTTCGCTTTTCTTTGCCTGTTTCCGGGCATCTCGGCGCTAGGCCAGATCACAATCCACCAAAACGGTCAACCGACCCTCGTTGGCTCCGATGCGAGCATGCACATCGACAATCAATCGAGGCGCAAGATCGACCTGGCGGGGACCTGGACATACTCGCTCGACAACGAGAACTGGAAAGAGGTCAAGATCCCTGCGTCGTTTGATTACAAAGGGCGCATTACCTTTGTGAAGAAGTTCACACTGGACAAAACTACGCTCGCTTCTTCTGCCATCCATCTTGTCGCATTTGGAATCAATTATGATGCTGAGGTGTACCTCAATGATGCATTTGTAGGCAGACACGTCGGCGGCTATACAACCGTCGATATCGAATTGCCGGAGAGTGCGCTGCAACTGGGAAGTGAGAATGCCCTCAAGATTGTGGTCAACAACAATCTCAGCGCCCGGACGACACTCCCACTGAGGCAACAGATCTGGGGATGGCGCGACTATGATGGCATTCTACGCGACATCTATTTGCTTGTGACACCGAAGCTGTGGATAGATCATTTCACCGTCCACGCGGAACTGACCCCCGAGCTTACGCAGGGGACGCTGAATGTCGTCGGCATCCTCAACAGTAAGTTGTCCGGTGCCCCTGATGACACGTTGAGCGCGCTGATCGGTGCCGCACAGCCCAGTTTCGTCGTGGAAGTCGTCGACAAGTCGACCGGAGCCGTCGTCGGCCAATCACTTCCTCAGCCGGTAAGTGTGCCGCCGAATCATGACTATGAGGTCAAAGCCACCGTATCTGTGAAGTCACCTCGTCTCTGGAGCCCGGAGACGCCTGACCTTTATGTTGTACGCGGGAAACTCATCCTGCAGCAAGCGAAGCAAGTGAAGCTCATTGACGAATTCGATTGCGTCACGGGTTTTCGCCGCTTCGGAATCGAAAAGGACGGATTCAGTCTGAATGGGAAGCCCGTCGTTTTGCGTGGAGTGGTCTGGCATGAAGACGCGCCGCGGTTCGGAGCATCGCTCTCGTACGAGCAGATGGAAAAGGACATGACGGTCATCAAGACGCTCGGCGCGAATGCAGTCCGGTTTGCATTCCATCCTCCACATCCTTACGTCTTGAACCTCTGCGACCGGTACGGTCTTCTCGCATTCGTGGAAATTCCCGCGTCATCCGTCCCGGGCGAAATACTTGACCTCGACACATTCAAATCTCTCGCGGAAGTGACGATGGGTGAAGTCATTGAGCGCGATGTGCATCGTCCTTCAGTTGTCGCGTGGGGAGCTGGCGACGGATTCGATTCTGCTGATCTCCGGACATGCGGATTCTTAGAGCGGGTTGCAGCAGCAGCCCGGAAGCTTGATAACCGCCCCCTGTATTTCGGCTCGTGCGTCTTCGTAAGCGATCAGTGTGCTGGAAAAGTTGAGATCGCTGCCTTCAGAATCACAGCAGACGCCCCCGCATCTCTTAAAGGGACAATCTCCAGCTGGAAGGAAGAACATCCCAAACAACCGGTGGTCCTCCTTGGATATGGGAAAACCGTTGAACCTGAGAATCACAACGGCTGGAGCGATCCGATGTCACAGGAAGCGCAGGCCGAGTACTTCAAGAAAGCAATCGCAGCTATCAGGGAGTCAGGTATCGCGGGATCCTTCATCGATGGGTTCGCCGACTGGCGCGGCGACAGGCCCCTCATGGCAATTGGCGTGGGTGATCGTTATGTCTATCCCGTCGGACTTCTGAGCTATGCACGCGAGAAACGATCGTCGTTTGACATGGTAAAGCTCTTGTACAACGGTGAAAAGACGAATGCTCTTCCGATCGGGCGCTACCGCGCTTCCTTCCCGGTTGCTCACATCGCCTGGGGGTTCGCAGTGATCTTTGTGATCGCCTACCTCTATCACTACAATCGCCGGTTCAACGATACATTCAAGCGATCGCTCCTCCGTTCGTATAATTTCTTTGCCGACCTGCGCGATGTCCACACGGTCTCGATCCCGCAGACTTTAGTCCTCGCCGCGTCGGTGTCGGTGACGCTCGGCGTTATCGTCTCCGGAATTCTCTATCGGTATCGGACCGATACGCTGGCGGATCACCTTCTTACCATGTTCGTGGTGTGGGATGGGTTGAAGGAAAAGCTGATCTCGGCGACGTGGCATCCGTTCCTGGGGATCCTGATGTTCTCCGTCGTTCTGATGGCTGCGTATCCGGTTGTGGCTTTGTTGATTCGTTTGTTTGCATTCCTCGTCAAACGGAGAGTCTATTGGTATCACGCGTTCGCGGTTGCTGTGTGGGGATCGCTCCCCATCGTCCTGCTGAGCCCTGTGGCAATGGCACTCTTCAAGCTCCTTCAAAGTGATCTCAATGTGATCCCCGCCTTTGCCCTGGTTGCAGTGTTCCTGATCTGGTCGTTGTTCAGGATCCTCAAGGGAGTTTCTGTTATATACGATATCAGTCGCCTCAAAGCCTACACCGGGGGTATCCTCTTGGTCCTCGTCATCTTCGGAGGAGTCTTTGTGTACTATGAGACGACATTTGCTCTCTCGGCGTATATCGAATTCTTCTTCCACATTGGCCGGAGCCTCAGTTAATGTATCTTTCCAAACTTGAAGTCTTTGGATTCAAGTCCTTCGCCCAGAAGATCAACCTCTCATTTGATGCTGGTCTGACTGCGATTGTGGGCCCGAATGGCTGCGGCAAGACGAACGTCGTGGATGCCATCCGGTGGGCCCTGGGCGAGCAAAGACCGACCATGCTGCGAAGTGACAAGATGGAAGATGTCATTTTCAACGGCACAAAGAACCGTAAGCCGCTGAGCATCGCCGAAGTGTCGCTCACCATTGAGAACACCAAGGGAATCCTCCCCTCGGAATACACGGAGGTCGTCGTCACCCGACGGGTGTACCGGTCCGGAGAGAGCGAATACTATCTCAACAAGACTCTCTGCCGCTTGAAGGACATACGCGATCTCTTTATGGATACCGGCATGGGCTCGGACGCGTATTCCGTGATCGAGCTCAAGATGGTCGAGACGATCCTGAGTGACAGTGCCGAGGAGAGGCGAAGACTGTTCGAAGAGGCTGCTGGCGTCACGAAATACAAGCACCGCCGAAAAGAAGCATACCGCAGGCTCGAAACTGTCCAGCACGACCTCACGCGCGTAAGCGACATCGTGCGGGAAGTGCAGAAAGCCGTGAACTCCCTCGAACGCCAGGCGCACAAGGCTGAGCGCTACAACGAGTACGCCAAGAACGTTCACACACTCGAAACAAACCTCCTCGCCCGGGAATACGCAAGCGTTGTCACCAAGATCTCCCCGCTGCAGGAACAGCTGAACCTGGCTGTCACGGAGAAATCGAAAATTCACATCGAGCTTTCGCAGGAGGAAACCCTCCTCGAAGTTCTCCGGTCGGAAATGGATGAGTTGGAAGACCGGATGTCGGAGATTCAGACCGCGTATTCCGATCAGCAGGTGAAAGTCCACCAGGCGGAGCGCTCCATCGCCACGTCGAGTGAACGCCGCCGCTCTCTCGCTGTCAACATCGAGCGATACGAGAAAGAAAAGATCCAGCTGCGACTGCAGGAAGAAGAGCTCGGACGCCGGCAGGAGGAACTCGCCCTCAAACTCGGCGAAGTGCGTGTCAAGTCCGCAGCAGCGGAAGAAACGTATCTCCTGAAAAAGGAGGAACTCGACAAGTTCGAGCAACAGCTCAATGAGAAGAAGGCGGAGGTGAAGTCCCATCAGGATCGCGTCATCGCTCTTCTTCATGAGATCTCTGATGTGAGAAATCGCGAGGGGCAGGCGAAGGCCAGGACGGAGAACCTGCGCGGTCGTATCGACTACTCTGCCGAAGAGAATCAGCTTTCGAAAGAAGAGATCGCGAAAAACTCAGAGCTTGTTGTTCACCTCACCTCGGAGGATCGGGAGCTGAGAAAGAAACATGCCGAAGCCGAGGTTCGTGTCCATCAGAAGGAAGAACGAAAGATCGAGCTGCAGAAGGAGCTCGAGACGCTCCGTGATCGCGATTTCGAGATGCGCAGTACAATTGACCGGAAGCAGGCGAAGATGGACTTCCTCAAAGGGTTGGTCGAGAACTTCGACGGATACTCTGAGGGAGCCCGCTATCTTATCGCGAGCGGGGATTGGAAATCGATAATTGAGACGACCGTCGGCGAGGCTGCCACGGTTGACCCGCGGTATCGCATCGCCATTGAATCGGCGCTGGGTGAAACGTCGGGGTACGTTATTGTCGCGAGCATCGACCAGGCATACGGCGCAATCGAGTACCTGAAGAAAAACCAGAAGGGCAAGGCGACGTTTATCTGCCTGGATCGGCTTCCCCGCTTGATGGACCACCGCCCGATGTACACCGATCCGGGAGTCATCGGCTGGGCCGGTGCATTGATTCACACGGAAGATCGGTTCAGGGATGTCTATCGCGTCTTGCTGGATGACACACTCGTTGTGACGGATGTCGAAGTGGCTCGTCACCTCGTCGGACGCGATAAGGGGATCCGATGCGTGACCCTCGAGGGTGAGATTGTGACGAACAAGGGTGTGTTGCGTGGCGGAAGTGTTCGTCAGGACGAAGGGGGACACATCGGGGGCCGCTCGCAGCTTGAAGAGATGGCCGAGGAGATCCGCGGTCTCGAGCGCCAGCGGGATCGCCTGCTGAAGGATGTAGAGAACACAAACGACGAGATCAGCAAGATTGACGTGAAGCAGCTCCTCGAAGAGGCGAAAACCCTCGAGCAGGAAATGACGACCGTCGAGATTCGCATCGCTCAACTGGAATTTGAAAAGAAGCGGGCCCTCGAAGTCATCGAACGCAATCACGTTGAAGCGGAGAAGCTGCAGCAGGAAATCGGTGTACTGGCCGACGAGCTGAATTCTCTCGGACCCGCCATAGAACGCCTCGAGCAGGAGAAGACCGAGGCAGAACGGCTCACGGGTGCCGCGGCGAGCGAACTCGAGACAATGGAGGCGCTCTGGAATGAGTACAGCAGAGTGGCAAATGAAGCGAACGTGGCGGTCCTGTCTCTGAAGGCCGAAGAGCGGAGTGTCCAGCAGGACATCGATTACGCTGCTTCGACACTGCAGTCTGTGACGGCAACTTTCGACCAGCGTACAGCCGATATCGCGGCGGCCAGGGAAGAAATAGAGAACCTCACAAACGAAATGGCCGAAACCGAGGAGATGCTTGCCTCATTTCGTGTGGAATTGACGGGGTTGAGTGAAAAGAAGAAGGAGCTGGATAAAGAGGTCACCGCGAAGCGCGGTCAGGTGCATGACATCGAATTGAAGCTGAAGGATGAGCGGCTCCGACACGAAGGGTCTCTGAAGGCTGCCCATGACCTGGAATTCAAGATCCAGGAGCTGACGATGAAGGCGGAGAATCTGAAGGTGCGAGCGAAGGAGGAGTTCGACCTGGAGCTCGAGCTGCAATCTTTCGAGGACAACGAGACGTTTGATTTCCACGCGGCCCGCGAAGAGGTCCGATTGCTCAAAGAGAAAATCCGGGCCCTCGGTCCGGTGAACTTTGCGGCATTTGACGAGTACAAGAGCGAGAAGGAACGGCTGGATTTCGTGAATGCGCAGCGGAAAGATCTCGTCGAGTCCGAGCAGACGCTGATGGCGACCATCGAAGAGATCAATACGACGGCGCAACGCCAGTTCCTCGAGACGTTCGGCAAGATCCGCGACAACTTTATCACCACCTTCAAAGGATTGTTTGATGAAGGGGATGAGTGCGACCTTCGGCTTGAAGAGGATGTTGATCCGCTCGAGGCGAAGATTGAAATTATCGCGAAGCCGCGTGGCAAGCGCCCAACTTCGATTGACCTGCTGTCAGGGGGAGAAAAAACTCTGACCGCTATCGCACTGCTGTTCGCAATTTACCTTGTGAAGCCAAGCCCATTCTGTATTCTTGACGAAGTTGATGCTCCACTCGATGATTCGAACATTGACCGCTTCACTCGCATCCTCCGGAAATTCTCCGACAACACGCAATTCATTGTTGTGACGCACAATAAGCGGACGATGGAAGCGACGAATGCTATGTATGGCGTGACGATGGAAGAGGAGGGGGTCTCCAAGCTTGTGTCCGTCCGGTTCAACGAGACGGTTGCGAGCGGGTAGGAGACCGGAGAGACGATGCTGAGAGTGTTTAGCGATTTCGACGGTACCATTGCGCTTGAAGATGTCGGGAGTCATTTGTTCAGGACGTTCGCCGGAGCGAGGGCGAATGATATCGTGCAGCACCTCCTGAACGGGACGATCTCAGCACGTGAGTGCCTGATGCAGGAGTGCAAAGCCGTCGAGAGCGCGACGCTGAGCGAGCTGGAGCGCTTCGTAGGTCAGTTTTCACTCGACCCCGCGTTTGGTGTGTTCGTTGATTTCTGCCGGCACCGGAGTATACCCGTCGTTGTCCTGAGTGATGGTCTCGATTTCTATGTCGAACGGCTGCTGCGAAAGAACGGCCTGGGAGATCTACCGTTTTTTTCCAACCACCTTGAGCTGGTGGAGCAGGGCGCAGTAACGAAACTGGTGCCGTCGTTCCCCCACACAGATGCTGAGTGCCTCGTGTGTGGTAACTGCAAGCGCAATCATTTGCTGACGCTTTCGGGGGACGACGACATCATCGTGTATGTCGGGGATGGCATCTCCGATCGGTGTCCCGTCCGCTACGCAGATATCGTCTTCGCCAAAGGCCCGCTGATCCGCTACTGTCAGGAACAGAATATTACGTACCACGAATTCCGGACCTTCGATGACGTCCGAGGACGGCTCGAGGCGATCCTTCAGCAGAAGCGGATTCGAAAACGTCGGGAAGCGGAGATGGCACGGAGAGACGCGTTCGCCCAGGGTTAACCTGATACCTTGTAGCCTCGATCTTCCCGCCTACGTCCTTCGGACTACGGCGGGCAAGCAGATCGGCGAAAACAAGAGTTGCAGGATCAGAAGGATCGAACGGCGATGGCCCCGACCTTTAGGTCGGGGAAACAAGATTCGCCCCAAACCCGGAGGGGCTTGAGCCCCTTTCCAACAGGCGCCACAGATTCGCAAATGGATTTTGGAGGACATGGAGGTTGTCAGACATTCGTCAAACGTTGTTTCAGTACCGAAGCTACACGCCGTTTCCGTTTCTGTTCGCGATGGTGTTGTTCGGACGTCCAACCGGCACGACTCTGGCGGCAGGATTTGTGCTCACGCTCATCGGTGAGTCAATGCGTTTCTGGGGAGTAGCGTATGCCGGAAGTCTCACACGCGTGACTGGGAGTGTGGGCGCCCCGGAGGTGGTGATCGCCGGACCGTTTTCGTACGTCCGCAACCCGCTTTACATCGGCAACATCCTGATGTATACCGGCGTTGGAGTGATGGCAAACGCGCTAACTCCATGGCTCGTTCTGGTTGCGCTCGTCTACTTTTCAATCCAGTACTCGCTTATTGTATCTCTCGAGGAAGAATTTCTGCAGAAGGAATTTGGAGAGGAGTACATTGAGTACAAAAAGAACGTTCCACGATTCATCCCCCGCGTTCAGTCCTACAAGCATCCACGTCAGGAACAGCAGAAGCCAAGCTGGCAGGAGGCTGTGCGATCGGAGCGACGGACATTTCAGGCAATCGTTCTCGTGATGCTCTTGCTTCTCCTGATCTGGAGTTGGAGGTAAGGCGTGATCCGGAGTGTGATGATCATAGCGGGGGAAGCATCAGGAGATCTCCATGGATCAGGGGTGGTCCGCGAGCTTAGAAGAGCAAATCCCGGAGTTGAGATTTTCGGTGTTGGTGGAGACCGGATGAAGCAGGAAGGGATGCAGCTGATCTACCATGTGAACGAGCTCGGATTTATGGGCTTTGCCGAGGTGATCAGGCATCTGCCGGTCATCCGCTCGATGAAAAACACGCTGGAAACTGTGCTCCGGCATAAAAAGCCGGACGTCGTCCTGCTGATCGACTATCCAGGATTTAATCTCCGATTCGCCAAATCTGCGAAACGAAGTGGGGCGAAGGTCGTTTATTATATCAGTCCTCAAGTATGGGCGTGGCATCGATCCCGTGTAAGGAAAATGCGAGGGATCGTCGACAAGATGCTGGTAATCTTCCCTTTCGAGGTCGACCTCTATCATAAAGAGGGAATTGACGCTGAGTTCGTGGGGCACCCACTCCTCGAAGGCCTCAGGTCCGAGCTTGATCGGAAAAGCTTCGTCAAACGGTATGGGCTCTCTGCGGACAAGAAGGTACTGGCGCTTGTGCCAGGGAGTCGGAAACAGGAAATCGAAATGATGTTTCCGGTGATGCTGCAGGCGGCGAGATCCATAGCGCGGGATGAGGGAATGGAAATCGTCGTCGCCGTCGCACCGACACTTCAGGAGGAATACTTCCGCACCTTCTACAACGTAGAAGGCATCCGGCTTGTGAAGAACGCATCATACGATGTCATGCAGAATGCTGACTTTGCTCTTGTAACTTCGGGAACTGCGACGCTCGAAACAGGAATGTTCGGCACTCCGATGGTTGTCGTTTACAAAACGTCCTGGCCGACGTACCTCATCGGCCGGCTGCTGATCCGAGTGAACAACATCGGTCTTGTGAACATCGTGGCGGGAAAGCAGATCGTCCCGGAGTTCATTCAACATCGAGCGACTGCCTCAGTGCTTGCTCGTGAGGTTGTTGCGATACTGCGCAACGGAGAGTTGCTCTCAACAATGAAACAGGAGCTCTCCTTGGTGAGAGGAAAGCTGGGTGAGATTGGTGCATCCTCGCGGGTTGCACAACGAATCCTCGAAATGGTGTGATCGTGAATTCAATGCGGCCACTCTTGCTCCCTCTCTCGTATGTGTTCGGTGCCGGCGTGGTTATTCGCAATTGGTTCTTTGATATCGGGATGTTGAGAAGTCAATCCGTCGGAGTCCCTGTGATCTCCGTGGGCAACATCTCGGCAGGCGGTGTCGGAAAGACCCCGTTTGTTGAGCTC